>Ga0326597_10011125_pt1 | contig 11945 bp, 13 predicted proteins | sample RVTome_12_FD_203789 | JGI IMG/M metagenome (GOLD analysis project Ga0326597, IMG submission 203789) | Soil microbial communities from uranium-contaminated site in the Upper Colorado River Basin, Wyoming, United States - RVT100D185 | ecosystem: Environmental > Terrestrial > Soil > Contaminated >... | reverse complement strand
TGGAATACATGAGGAAGTAAATGGGATTCAGCATGGAAAGCTTGAGCGGTAGCTGCTCATGCTTCTTGATACAGTTGTGGGCGAAGGGATCGGCATCCGTGCCGATGGCTTTCGCCGCCCAGTAAGTGCCGTTGGCCAGCACATCGCCGATGCCTTCCCGCCGGACGATCCGGTCCAGCAGCCAATAGAACCTGCCCTCGCTGTCTTCCGGCATGCCCGGGAAGTCGTCCTTGCTCAGGATGCCTTTTTCCAGCAGTTCCAGGGCCATCGCCATCACCTGCGGCGCCGTAAATCCGTCCACCCCGTACTCGGTGGCCCGCTGGGCGATGCGCATGCCGAAGTCCAGGTCCGAAAAGGCCGCCATGGTATAGGTCAGTTTGGTGAAGCATTTCATCATGAAGGTTGGCAGTCCCGGGATGTCGATGGTGGCGCCGCATTTCATCGGGCAGTTGTAACAGCTGATCAGGCGGGTGCGATAGTTGTCCAGCGTCGCGCTCCAACGCTTTTCGATGTCTTCGTTCCAGAAGTCATTGCGGCGGACCCGTGAGTTGCCCCACATGAAGTTTTCCGTGTGCCACTTTTCGTCATGGATGAGCATTTCCTGGGGTGAACCCAGGCCCTGCAGGATCGGCATCACTCCCTTGATCGGGTTGGCATTGCGGAACTCGATGTACTCCAGCACTTCGTTGCACAGCTGCATGTATTCCGCCGGGCGGGCGATATTGATGTCCCCGGTGCCGCGCACGGCGATGGCCTTCACGCCCTTGTCCCCCATGACGGCGCCGACGCCCCCGCGGCTGGCGCTGGAGCGGTCCTGCTCGATGGAGGCGTAATAGACCCGGTTTTCCCCAGCCAGGCCGATGGCCGCCACACGCGCCTTGGGATCGTTCAACTCCTGCTGGATCAGCGCGGTGGTTTCCACCGATCCCTTGCCCCGCAGGTGGGCGGCGTCACGGATTTCGACCTTGTCGTCGTGGATCCAGATGTACACCAGTTCCGGGGATTTACCCCGCAGGATGACCTTGTCATAGCCTGCATGCTTGAGTTCCGGCGCCCAAAATCCGCCCATCATGGAAAACGCCATCAGGTCCGTCTGGGGGGAGATGGTGGTTACGATGGTGCGGTTGCAGCCGATGGCGGGCGTGCCGCAAAGGAGACCGGCACTGAATATAAGCAGGTTTTCCGGCGAAAAGGCGGTCACCTCGGGCGGGACCCGGTCCCACAACAGCTTGGCGTTGGTCCCCAGTCCGCCGAGATAGAGCGCGGTCTCCTCCGGATCCGTTTCCACCCGTTCGATACCGCCCCGCGACAAATCGATCTCCAGGTTGATGCCCGTTTCTCCGTACCTCATTCGCTTTCCTCTGAATGAATGATATGAACTCGCCCTTCGGGCCCGGCCGTGAGAAAGCCGAAAATTACCCTGAGCACACCCCTCTTGCCCTCATTCGAGGGCTCCCAGCGACTACCGGAGCGGCAAACCGGCCGGAACTGGAATGCGAGTTCCGCAAAATCTATACCACCGAGTTTCCCGTAGCCGCCATGGCACGACAGAGAGAACGAATGTTCGATCGAAAGTTGACGTTATTATTTGGGATTTGACCGGATACTTCGGGAGAGACGCAGGGGCGATCATGGGCGGGCCATTCTAAAAAATGGGAAATTCGAGAACCGAACAATCAAAGATGGAAAAAGAACGAACCTACGAACGATCAACTTATATCGACCACGGGGTATGAATCCCCGTGGTCGACCAACGGAGATACAGATCGCTTGCCTGGAATCTCGGGCGGAGATGCCGGCCTTCGACTCGGAAATCGAGCAGGTCTTGGAAGAGGGCGGCGTGCTCCACCCATCATGGGGACCAAAGAGAGTCGTCGCGAACGGCAAGGTGAACGGCATCGAGTTGGTGCGCTGCACCCGTGTCTTCGACGAGTCGCGGCGTTTCAACCCCTCCTTTAATCCTTCAGTGACCACCGTGATCGAGGCGGATACCGTGATCCTTGCCATCGGTCAGAGTACGGATCTCTCCTTCTTGGCCGAAGCCGACCGGCCACTGGTTACAGAGCGAGGAACGATCCGCGTCGATGAGACGAGTTTGGCAACGCTTGTTTCCGGAGTGCTGGCGGGAGGTGAAGCGGTCAGCGGTCCATCGTCGGTTATTCAGGCGATTGCTACCGGCAGAAAAGCGGCGGTCTGCATCGACCGCCAGCTCGGCGGCGATGGGGTCATCGATGAGGCGTTGGCGCCCGCGTCGGAGAACGATCCATTGCTCGGTCACGAGGAAGGGTTTGCTTCCCGAACACGAGAACCTATGCCTTATCGTTCGGTTGCCGAGCGCCGGACGAACTTCGACACGATCGAGCTTGGCTTCGACGAGTCCACGGCTTTGCGAGAAGCGAGACGTTGTCTCAGGTGCGATCTACGTCTCCAGATCGGTGCGCCCATCCTGCCGCCGGAGCCATGGTTGGAATTCGATCAGGCCCATGTCGCAACTGTCTCCGCGTCGGAAGGTGTCTTCCAGCTTCTCGACGAGAGCAAACAGGTTTTGCGGATTGCCAGATCACCCGACCTGCGTCAGGCACTCGAGGAACAGTTGAACAGCAACCCCAAGGTGCGCTATTTTATTTACGAAGAGGCGCCGATGTACACCCAGCGGGAAAGCGAACTGCTGCAACATTTTCTTCAGGAGCACGGCCGCCTGCCCGCGGGCAACGATCTCGGCGACGATCTTTTTTGAAACGACATGAAGACCCTCGCTGCTGAAGAGGCGCGCGGCGAAGACGAACTGCTGAAACAGGGCTGGACCAAGCAGTTTCTCGCCAGCGGTTCGCGGTTGGAAGAGGCGATCTCGTCCTATAAATCCATCGGGTTGGAAGTCCATCTCGAACTGGCGCAAGCCAAAGATCTCGCCTGTTCCGAATGCCAGCCGCCGCAACCATCCGCCACCGTCGAGGGCTGGTACGTCATCTACACACGTCCAAGGCCGGAGGCGGAGCGTGCCGGCAGGCAAGACGAGGATCTATGGTGACGAAAGGGCTTGATCGAGGGATTTAGCCCGCACCATGCATCATTGACAGAGAGCGAGGGGTGAAGCCTGGAGGGAGAAGGCACCCGGACGTAAAGTTGCGTTGACTTGTATCGTCCTTGATCACGCAGCAAGTTATTCTCATAGCTGCTTGTTCAAGACGAGCGGTTCGCCATCGACGTCAAGGCACAGGCCCATTGCCTTCTCCCGGAAGGATTTACCCCTCGCTCTACAGAGCTAGGAGAATAGATGGCCGTGAGGTTCGAATACTTGGAATCGCGAGCGGTTCACGAGGCGATCTCGCTGCTCTCGCGTTATGGCTGCGCGGCCAAGCTCATCGCCGGCGGCACCGATCTCCTGAATGAAATTCGCAGCAAGCAGATCGCTCCGGAATATATCATCGATATCGGCGCCATCCCCGGCATCGATTCCTTGACCTATGACGATCATGGAACACTCTCCATCGGTGCGCTGGCAACCCTGAGAACTCTTGAAATTTCGCCTCAACTTAAGGCGCACCACGCCGTCATCTCCCGCGCCGCCGCACAAATCGGCTCCATAGCAATCCGTAACGTCGGAACCATTGGCGGCAATCTCTGTCATGCCTCGCCGGCCGCCGATACCGCGCCCGGCCTTTTGGCTCTGAGAGCCAAGGTAAAAATCGCGGGACCTGCCGGAGAACGAACCGTTGCTCTTGATGATTTCTTTGCCGGCCCCGGCCGAACTGTCCTCGCGCACGATGAGATGCTCGTGGAAATTGAAGTGCCGGCGATGCCGCCGCACACCAAAGCCGTTTATTTGAAGCACGCGATCAGAGGCGCCGCTGATCTGGCGATCGTCGGAGTGGCGGTCATGGCGAGCTTGGATGATGGATGCTGCCGCAACGTAAAAATTGCGCTCGGGGCGGTGGCGCCGACACCCATGCGAGCGCGCGGCGCGGAAAGTATTTTGGAAGGAAAGATGCTGAATGACGCCCTGATCGAGAATGCCGCGCGGGCGGCGTCGGAGGAATGCCGACCCATCACCGATGTGCGGGCCTCAGCTGATTACAGACGGCAGATGGTCAAGGTGCTCACGCAGTGGGCCATCAAGCGAGTCTTCGCCGAAAACAAGCAAGTGAGCAACGAAGCGACAGCCGAAACAACAACCGTGTCGTGACGGGTTGGCAATGAAACGGCTCATAACATTGAGGATCAACGGCACCGAAGAAGAGCTACACGTGGAGCCGTGGTGGAGCCTGTCTCACGTCCTGCGCGACGAGCTGAGCCTCATTGGCACCAAAGAAGGCTGCGCAGGTGGCCATTGTGGTGCGTGCACCGTACTCATCGACGGCAAGGCGGTGATGAGCTGCCTCTATCTCGCCATGAAGGCAAGGGGCAAGGAGATTATGACCATCGAGGGGCTCAAGGGCAAAGACGGAGAGTTGCATCCTCTGCAGGATGCCTTTATCGAGCACTTTGCAGTTCAATGCGGTTACTGTATCCCGGGGATGATCCTGACCGCCAAGGCTATGCTTGATGAAAATCCTAACCCGACAGAGGAAGAGATCAGAGCAGGTTTGAACGGTAATGTTTGCCGCTGCACCGGCTACGTAAAAATCGTCGACGCGATTATGTCTGCGGCGGCGGAAGCGAAAGTCTAGCAGGCTGCTGAAAAAAGACTCATATGCTTCGTTGCGCTCCATCGTCTCGCTCCGACGTACCGGCTATGTACGCCTGCGCTCGCCGAGTGTTCGCGCGCCTCGCCTCTGAGATCTTTTTGAGCAGCCTGCAACCGAGTTTTTCAGCAATCTGCTAGAAAATGCTGAGCGATCGCCGAAAATTTGTTGAGGCGCCGCACTGGAAGAGTGGCAAATGACACAGCTCTCCGTCGTTGGGAAAAGTGTCGTCCGGCGCGATGCGAGGACGAAGGTCTTAGGCAGGGAAGAATACTGCATCGATATCAAAGTGGCCGGGATGCTGCACGCCAAGGTCTTAGGCAGCCTCCACCCCCACGCCAGAATTCTGAGCATTGACATATCGGCAGCGAAGAAGGTGCCCGGTGTTCGCTGCGTGGTCACGGACAAGGATGCACCAAAGAAGTTGACGGGGACCGGCGTGATCAGGGATATGCCGCTATTAGCGAGCGGCGTGGCCCGCTATGTCGGCGAGCCGGTGGCGGCGGTCGCCGCCACTACCCTTGAAGCCGCTGAAGAAGCAGTAGAACTGATCAAGGTCGAGTACGAGGAGCTGCCCGCCATATTCGATGTGGAAGCATCGGCTGAAACCAACCCGCCGGTGATCGTTCATCCGGATTTTTCCAAATATAGAAAGTCGATCCCGGCCGGACGGCTTTGCCCGGACCGGCCCAACGTCTGTGCGCATATCAAGATCTACAAAGGCGATGTCGATCAGGGATTCAAGGAATCGGACCTGATCGTTGAGAACAGGTTTGTCGCCCCATCGATTCAGCATTGCGCCCTGGAGCCCCATGCGGCCGTCGTTGTCCCCGAACCTGACGGTGGCCTGACTTTGTTTACCGGGAAACAGGGAATCAGCCGCGCCAAAGAGGATGTTGCCGCGATGTTCGGCATCGAGCCGCATAAGATCAGAGTCAGGCAAGAATATGTCGGCGGAGCTTTTGGCGGCAAGGCGACCATCTATGAGCTGATTCCCGCCTTGTTGGCGCTCAAATCCGGCCGCCCTGTCAAGTGGGCGATGACGCGGGAAGAGGTGTTCACGCTCGGTGGACCGCGCCAGGGCATGGTGCTCTTGCTCAAGGATGGATTCAAGACGGACGGGGGTCTGGTAGCCAGAAAGATGGAAGTATTTGTCGACGCGGGCGCCTACGGCGAAGCAACTCCGGGAGTGACGCAAAATTCCAGCTCCGTCGCCGTTTGCATGTACCGCGTTCCCCATCTCAAGTGGGACGGCTATGCGGTTTACACGAACACACCGAAAAGGCGCGGCATGCGGGGTTATGGGGTGAATGAAGTCACTTTCGCCATCGAGTCGAATATGGACATCGCGGCGGAAAAGCTCGGCATCGATCCCGTGGAGCTAAGGCGCAAGAATCTCCTGCGGGAAGGCGAGGCGATGTTGAACGGCGAGATCATTCACAGCAACGGGGTGGCGGAGTGCCTCGACAGGGTCTGTGAATCGATCAGGCCGAATGAGAAAAGCGCCGACGAGGGGCCGTGGAAAAAGGGCAAGGGGCTGGCCCTCGGTAACAAGTACAGCTCGCCGGGTAGCCACTATGGGGCGAGAATCCACGTGACCGAAAATGAAAGAATCGTCATCTACCATGGCGCCGACGCCATCGGTCAAGGCGTCAACACCGTGATAGCTCAGATCGCCGCGGAGGAGTTTGCGGTGTCGTCGGACAGCGTCGATGTCGTATTCTCGGACACCGCCGTTACGCCCTATTTTGGGCATGGATCGACTTCGAGTAGAACGACTTTTAATTTGGGTAATGCCGTGCGTCGAGCCTGCGACGCCGCCAAGAGAGAAATCCTTGAGAGGGCGTCGGCGCGCCTGGAGGCGCCCCCTGAAGTCATGGCTATCGGCAACATGGAAATTTACGTAAGGAGTCATCCAGGCCGAAAAATCAAGGTGCGGGATTTATTCTCTTCGGGTAACGGTGGAGAGATCGTCGGCACCGCCGACTATAAAGCCGATTGCATTGCCGATGACCCGAGCACCGGTCAAATCGACCCGGCGCTTGCCGGAGAAGGAAAGCGCTTCATGGCTTTTTACGCCTACGCGGCCAAGGCGGTTGAGGTAGCCGTGAATACAGAATCGGGGGAGGTCAAAGTTCTTCGCTGTCACGGCGCGATCGATCTGGGAAAAGCGATCAACCCCAAGATCTGCGAACAGCAATCGGAGGGTGGTATGGCGATGGGAATCGGCAGCGCCCTTTATGAGGAAACTTTGATGCAAGATGGGCGGATTCTAAACCCCAGCTTTACGGACTATAGAGTGCCCTTGGCAACCCAGATGCCTTCGAACGAGAATATGAAATCGCTCTTCGTCGAATCAGCGCCCCACAAGGACGGCCCCTTCGGCGCCAAGGGTTTTGCCGAAGGTGTCGTGACGGGAATGGAGCCGGCCATCGCGAATGCCGTCTATAACGCCGTGGGAGTCAGGATCAAGGAGTTGCCGATTTCACCGGAAAAAGTCCTGCGAGCCCTTCGTCAACGGTGATGATCACGTTCGTTGTTCGCCCAAGTCGGCTTAATGGTGCGGGTTAAGCGGCCAACCTGGGACATCCTCTAACGCTCAGGGTGAGGATGATATAGATGCCGGTGATAACCAAGATGTGGAGGAGATACTCCATGAGTAGGCTACTCGTTGCTCCATTTCAGCTCGACCTCTCTCCGGGCTTCACGAAATATCACTTCGTCAAAGCCTTCAAAGATATCCTTTCTCCCAAGAAGGTTGAAGCCGATGTTGAGCCGGTCCGAAAAGGCGACCTCCGCGATCCTGCGCCTGCCGCCTATTTCAATCGGAAGCTTGATAAGTTTGGCCGGGATATAGCTGCCATCCGCCACGACAAACATCCGCCCTTTTGCGTGAGAGATGTCCAGTCCTAGTTCGGCTGCGACGCTCATTTTGAAAATGCTGTAAAATGCGCCCGAGTCCAGATATGCCTCACTTTTGAGAGGTACTCCACGCCAGCTGAGGATTACAGGAATAATTGGCAGCCACCGCCGGTAAAGAAGCTTGTAGCGGATGATTACAGAATGCACTCAAGTTCCTCTTTGCGCGGGATCGGAGCAATCAGAGGAATATCTTTTGGATAGCGCTTGCGGGCTAAGGCAGTGAGTTTTTTCAGTTCCGCTTCGCGGGCGACGCCGATCAAACGACCGCCGGCGATCACGACCCATTTTCCCCCGTGAGCCTTGACCAGCTTTTGCAGATGCTTCGTGAAGTACGCGTCGTTTGGTTCGTGGTAGTACTTCATTTGAGAGACCCCTCTACTTGATGGCCCAAGCGATGTCCTCGCGTTGGTAGCGCTCTAGCAACTCAAGACGATGATGGCGAATAAAGTCCAGCAATGCCAAACGCACGGCTTCCGCTTCGTTCTTGACCCAACCTTCCCTGACCATCGCATCGAGTTCCTGAGCCAGTTTATCAGGCAATTCTATTTGAAGTGATTTCATGGTAGATCACCTCCGATTTTCATACTACCCCGGTCGCTGTCCGAAATCTATCTGCTTTCAGGTCCTACACTCGCTCCGGTTCGGCTTTCACGCTATATACTCCGCCGGGGCGATACAGCAGGATAACAATCAGGGCCGCAAAAGAAATTGCATCTTTCCATTCCGCCTGGATGTTCCATACGCCCAGGTTCACGACAATGCCCAGAAAAAATCCAACGACTATCGCGACAGAAATACTGCCGATCCCGCCGATGATCGAGTCGATCATCCCAATTTAGAGCAACAGCCGTTCTAAGGATAGGAAAAACCGCTTTGATTTTCCCGCGTATAGGAAAATCCCGGGCTCAAGACCTGCGAAACCCTACCGCTTTTATGGCTCTACGACCGTTTCCGCATTGAACAAACGGCGATCGATCTCGTGTAAACCCGCACCCCTAACCGGATGGCACTTTGATTGCTCAACCTAGTGTGGTGTCTCAGAAGTTCGTTACATAATTCAATCGTCATTCCGGGAAAACTGGCGACAGCTAGCGTGACCCGAAATCCGGGTTTTTGTAAGGGCGAGGTTGAAACCCGCCCCTACTGGATGCCCGCTTTCGCAGGCATGACGGACGAGCGACTACTGACTTCTTTTGCGAATTTCTGATACAAAACACTAGCCGAATTGCAGCTATGTAGGATTGCGCCCAGCGGTTACACACGGCGCGTAGGGAGAGGAGTTACCCGTGTCGTCTTCAGACTATGCCGGTAGGAATCTGTACGCGGAGTTGCAGGATTATTTCCAGTCGATGCTCCATAGAGCTGAAACTGGTCGAGTTCATCTGCGCGCCGCCGATCTTGTCTGGGAGCGCAACCGCCACGCGCTGCTCGGTTACTATCTCCATCCTTTCATCACCGACACCGCGCTCCACTCCATGCAACTGTTTCTAAACGTCATCAAGCAGCATGGCGGCATGCACCGCCACCAGGGCGGCGTCGTCATTTTCGTCCTCGAAGGCAAAGGCTACACCATCGCCGACGAGCAGCAGGTCGATTGGGAAGCCGGCGATCTGATTTTGCTGCCAATGCGGCCCGGCGGCGTGGCGCACCAGCATATCAACACCGATCCCGACAAGCCGTCGCGCTGGCTGGCGTTCATTTCCAACGCGTTCCGAGAACATAGCGGCTATGAGATCGTGCAGCTCAAAGACGCCTCCGATTATCAGCCGGCCGGAGTGGCCGTGCCGGCGGAATCGTCGCCCGGCCCCAGCGTCGCACCCAAGGCGGCCACCCCTACGCCGCAGCAGGGAAGACGGAAGCCGGAAAATCTTCTCGACGAGATCTTCGCCATGCGCGACGAATTCCGCCAGAGGAATATCAACGGCCTCAAAGTCGTCAAGGGCAAGAATCTGCCCTGGGAAACCAACGCTCAGGGAAAAATGCAATGGTACGTCCATCCGCGCAAGCCGGACACCTGCACGAAAACCTTTGTCCTCTACGTCCAGGAAATTCCTCCCGGCGGGCGTTCGGGGAAACAAAGAGTTCCCGGCGGCATCGCCCATGTGGTCCTGAGCGGCCGGATGACGGCGGTGATCGACGGCAAACGCTATGAGTGCGGCGAACTGGACTGCATCGCGCTGCCGATCAAGCACCGCGGCGTCGAATACCAGTTTTTCAATCCCGATCCTGATCGCCCTTGCCGCTTCATCGCCGGCTCGCCGAATTTTTATGAAATCTTAGGCGTCGATATGGGCTCCGAGTTTGAACAGCTCGAGGAGGCGCCGGCATAGACAACTAGCGTCGGGGGCAAAACATGAATTTCCTAGCACGGCAAAGTGACGGGGTCAGTGACGGGGTCAGACACGCCTTTCATGACAATCTTTTTCAGTCCGCTGGGCGTTAAACTCCGATTGTCTCCGGCGACAGAAAACCTTTCTTGATGACCGAGAAATGTTCGCATCTGTGGCCGCGGAAACTATTCGTTCGCTTCCCGCCGCGCTTGAAATTTTTAGGAAGATAGACGAGCACATTCACCGGCTCGAGCGCGATATCAAAGAAGACTGGAGGCCCTACCGGCACACATGACGTTTGAGAGCTTGGGAGGATTTGCTGGGCGCGAATTCGAGTCATGATTCGCAGTAAGTGATCAACGTAACGTTTGAGAAGGACAACAGGGGCAGTTTCGCATCAGTCTAATTTGACGACGTAGTCACGTTACTGTAAATTGAAGACTATCTATGGACATTTTTCTCACAGCGACTGAAGCCCGGCAACGCCTGTTGAAACTGCTGGCGGAAGTCAAGGACGGAGAACGCGTCATCATCACTCACCGAGGCAAACCGACCGCCGCGGTGATCGATTTTGAGAGACTGCAACTGCTAACCGATTTAGCTCGTTTGTGGCAAGATCCTCAGTCGTTGGCTCACATACGCGCGGCCCATGAAGACCTTCGTGCTGGGCGGGTGTACCGTCTGAAAGGCGTCCCGACCGTGAAGCGCCTCGTCAGCTTGGCGCGCAAAAAAGGATTGCTAAAACCGGTTGGCTGACCCTGCCTTCACACAAGCCTTTCTGCGCCACGCCATCGAAGTCGATAGAATCGCTTCAAGGGCGGAGTTGACCGTTCTCGACAAAACCTTAGCTCGCATTGTAAACGACCCTTACTTACCTGAAAGGTTTTCCACATTCTACGATCCACAACGTCCGACTTTTCTCGTCCGCGCTGATCCGTTCTTTATCGAATTCGCCGTGGATGAAGCGAGCGACACGGTTACGTTCGTGAGCTTGTTTTACCGCGGTCATATTCGCCGAAACTGAGAGACAGTGGCGATGGTCAAAATGCCCGCCGTCCAGCGTTGGAATGGTTAGACCGGCACCCAACCTCCCGGCACTATCGAGAGAGTCGCTTCTACCGCCAATGGATCGCGCGTAAACCGAGAGTCAGCCAGGGATAGGAAAAACCACTTCGATTTTCCTGCATATAGGAAAATTTTGGGCTAAAGCCATGCGAAGCCCTCCCGCTTTAATGGCTCTACGGCCGTTTCCGTGCTAAACAAAATTGGTTCAAGCTGGCGCTGACCACCGCTCGAATCGGATGGCACCTTGATTGCTCGACTTTTATCCAATCGTAGCCAGCCGGTCTGCACCAAACGTTACGCTTAAGGTCTTCGGAGAGGAGTCTGCCATGCCGTCTTCAGATTATGCCGGTAGGAATCTGTACGCCGAGTTGCAGGATTATTTCCAGTCGATGCTCAAGAGAGCTGAAACCGGTCGAGTCCATCTGCGCGCCGCCGATGTCGTCTGGGAGCGCAACCGCCATGCGTTGCTCGGCTACTATCTCCATCCATTCATCACCGATACGGCGCTCCACTCCATGCAACTGTTTCTGAACGTCATCAAGCAGCATGGCGGCATGCACCGCCACCAGGGCGGCGTCGTCATTTTCGTTCTCGAAGGTAAAGGTTACACCATCGCCGACGAGCAGCAGGTCGATTGGGAAGCCGGCGATCTGATTTTGCTGCCGATGCGGCCCGGCGGCGTCGCGCACCAGCATATCAACACCGATCCCGACAAGCCGTCGCGCTGGCTGGCGTTTATTTCCAACGCGTTCCGAGAACATAGCGGCTATGAGATCGTGCAACTGAAAGATTCCTCCGAGTGGCAATCGGAGGCGGCAGCCGCGGCGGCGCGGCCATCGGCCACGCCTGCCCAAGCAGCGAAGGCGGCTACGCCGGCACCGCGGCAAGGAGAACGAAAAGCGCAGAATCTCCTCGACGAGCTTTTCGCCATGCGCGACGAATTCCG
>Ga0326597_10011124_pt1 | contig 11948 bp, 13 predicted proteins | sample RVTome_12_FD_203789 | JGI IMG/M metagenome (GOLD analysis project Ga0326597, IMG submission 203789) | Soil microbial communities from uranium-contaminated site in the Upper Colorado River Basin, Wyoming, United States - RVT100D185 | ecosystem: Environmental > Terrestrial > Soil > Contaminated >... | reverse complement strand
TGTCGAGCCTTGTGCCCGGCCCCAAGACGTGCAAGTTATATTTGGTTCCCGCGTTGGCGCGCCCGCGCCTCACGACCGGCGGCGGGTTTTCGCCGCATTTCCGTTCGAAGGGGGCGAAAATGACCGAGCTTCACGACATGGAGATGGGCTGGTCCGGCTCGGGATGGATGGATCCATTGCCCATCGAGTATGCTCCACCGCCTCCGGCTGCTCCTCCGGCGCCAGCCACCCCGGCCCCGGCCCAACCGAAGGCCTCGAAGCCGGTGAAGAAGGCCGTCCGGAAAGCGGCGAAGAAGGTCACCCGGAAGACCGCCAAGAAGCGGGCGGCCAAGAAGGCCCCGAAGCGGGCGGCGAAGAAAGCGGCCCGGAGGCCGGCCAAGCGGACCGCCCGCAGGGCTCCCAAGAAGGGGAAGAAGCGGTCCACCAAGCGGTCCGCCAGGCGCCCAGCCAAGAAAGCCGTCAAGCGGTCGGCGCGGAAGCGCGGGGGCCGCCGGTAGCCGGGCGGCGAGGCCCCGCCACCGGGCGAGACGAGTCGACGTTGGAGCTACCGGCGGGCGTCGAGGTGGCCGACTCCCCCGGTCGAGCGCCGCCCAGCTCATCAACCTTGCTGTACACATAGTGGCGGGCTTCCCCGCGCACCTCCTAAAGGCTGGAGTCGGGGAGGTGCCAGTTGTGGGTCACCCAGTCGACCAGTCTGCGCAGCACCCGCCAGGTTCCTTCCGTCATCTCATGGCTGCGACGCCACACATCGCCGTCTCCCGGACTTCGAGCCGAGTCGTCCGGACGCGGTACTCGACCGGGCATGAACACCATTTCCATCGATACCCGGCCTCGGGTGCAGCGGAGGTAGCGGTGAATCGATGGCCTCGTGGACGCCAACGAGGACGGCGGTGCTCCTATCGCCGATGATCCCGTAGTCCGAGATTTGCAACGGCGCACGGCGGGACGACGCCTCCACCGGGGCATCGAGCCGGGGTTACGTCATGGCCCAAGGATAATGCCATACTCCAATGGAGCTTGCATCATCCCCTCCAGGCACCCTTCGAGATCCTGTCAGGCGTTGCGCTCCGCCACTCCGCTGCCCACCTGGCACTGGGTGGGGGGCCTTGCCCTGGCCTTGGGCATAACCCTGGCCTCCGCCTGCCGGAAAGCTCCTCCCGATGGCGTTGCCCTGATCGGAGCCACCCTGGTGGACGGAACCGGCGGGCCCGTTCTACCGGATGCCGCGATCGTGGTCCGCGACGGACGGATCGAATCAGTGAGCACTGGAGGAGGCTTTGCGCTGCCGCCGAGAACGGTCGAAGTGAACCTGCGGGGGCGCTGGATCATTCCCGGGTTGATCGACGCCCATGCGCATGTCGCGCGATGGGCGCTCCCCCGATATCTCGCGTGGGGAGTGACCACCGTTCGCGACCTTCACGGCCAGCTCGATTCGAGTCTGGCCCTCCGGGAGCGGGTAAACCTGGGCTCCATCACCGGGCCGAGGATCTACAGTGCCGGCGCCATGATCGACGGGCTCCCCACAACGTACCCCGGCGCGATCGGGGCGAATCGCGGCCCGGACGCGCGGAAGGGCGTCGATCTCCTGGTACGACGGGGCGTGGACTTGGTGAAAGTCTACACCCGGGTCGACCCCACCCTGCTCAAGGCGACACTGGACGAGGCCCGGACGTTCAATCTTCGGGTCACCGGCCATCTCGGCCTGACCGATGCCGTGACGGCCGCGAACGAGGGGATCTCCTCGATCGAGCACCTGAGTGGGGTACCCGAAGCCGCCCTGGCTGATGCGTCTTCCCTCTTCGCGGCGCACTACCGCGGCTTCTTCCCTGGGTGGACCGCATTCGAGCGCAGCTGGGCCGGTCTCGATTCCAGCGCGCTCGAACGGGTAGCGCGGGAGCTCGCCAGGCTGCAGGTCACCATGGTCCCGACCCTCATCCTGCATAAGACTTTCAGTCGTCTGGATGATCCGGCGATGCTCCACGACAGCATGCTGGGGGCGGTGCCGGCGGTGGAGCTGGAACGCTGGAATGTGCCCGACATGGTCGCCCGGGCCGGATGGACCGAGAGCGATTTCCCGATGTTCCGCCGGGGACGGCCGGCTCAAGCACTCTTTCTCCGTCTCTTCGCCGAGGTGGGTGGCCGGATCGCCGCGGGCACCGACGCCTCGAACCAGCTCCTGATCCCGGGCTACAGCGAGCATCAGGAGATGGCCCTCCTGGTCGACGCGGGCCTCACCCCGGGCGACGCCCTCGTCGCCGCCACCCGGAACGGCGCGCTCCTCCTCGGCGTCGACTCGATCGGCATCATCGCCCCCGGCAAAGTCGCCGATCTCGTCATCCTCACGCGCGACCCGCTCGATGACATTCACAACACCCTCGCGATCGATGGTGTCATGACCCGAGGGAGACTCCTCTCCGCGGATTCCGTCCGCGCGACCTGGTAGCCGACGTGGCACCCGGCCAACTCGCGCTCGCCTGGCTCGCCGTGCTCGGCTGGCTCCTGGCCTGGGACCAGGTGATCCGGCGGATCCCCGGCTGGAGGATGGCGGGGTCGCAACCGCACTCCGTCTGGATGCACGGCGGCCAGGCGCTGCTGCTCGTGCTCCTGGCGGCACTCTGGTTCGCTTCGCTCGGGAGCGAGGAGTGGGGGCTGGTCTTTCTTCTCCTGGGTGCTCTGATCGAATGGCGCTCCCCCAGGGAGAACGGAAGGTTTACCGGCCGCGACGTGGTTGTCCTCGCCGCAGGCGTGGGTAGGATCTGGGTGGCGGGAGCGATTCTGGCCTGGAGCCTCTCCGGGTGACGCGAGACCCGCTGGAAGGCCTGAGCGCCTATTTCAAGGGAATGGAAACCCGACAAGCTCTGCTCGCGCGGGCCGCGCTGGGTGGGGAAGAGCCCGGCGACCCCGCCGCGGCCCAGCGCCTGCGCGACCGGCTCAACAGCGAGGTCCGGGAGGACGGGAGCGTGCCGGGTGCCGCCCTGCCTACCATTTGGCGAGCCCATGAACTCATGGATCTGGGGCAGACCGCCGCGCATCCGACCACCGCCCGGGTGGTCGGATGGATACTCGGACTGCAGGGAAAGCCGGGAGCCTTCGCCGAGGGCTGCGACCGGCCTCGCCACAAGCAGAAACTGTGCGCCCACTATGCCGCTGGATTCTTCGCCCCCGCGCCGGCCGCCGAGCGAATCGCGCCGATCACGCTGCCATCGGGCAAGGTCTTCCGCGCCGAGCCGGCCGCCCGGTTCGCGGTCAGCTGCCTGGCTCTCCGGGCGGCGCTTCGAGCGGGGCATGGTGAGTTGCCGCCGATCCAGCGGCACGTGGCCAGTCTGGCCGGGATCGCCGGCAGATGGACCACCTGGGACGGCTACTTCGCGCCTGATAGCATCGTCGCGGGGCTCCACGCGCTGGCGCTGGCGGGCCCCGCCCAGGCAGAGGTGGTCGGCAGCGTGGTGGGGCTGGTAGGGGAACAGCAGACTCCCGGCGGCACTTGGCCCGGTGCGGACCTCTTTCACACCCTCGAGGCTCTGCTGGCCATCGACCATCCCGCCGCACACGCGGCGGTCCGACGGGCGCTCCCGGCGATCGCAGCGCGTCAGCGCGGGGACGGCGCCTTGGGGTCGGCCGCGCGGCAGGAGCGCGCGCTCATCGGCCTCCGAGCCGTGCTCGCGGCCGGCGCCGGGCCTATAACCCCACCCGACCCAGCCACCAGAGACCGACCCCGATCCCGCTGAGGCCGATCGCCATGGCCGCGCGCTGGCCCCAGGCGAGCGAGTGGGAGGAGACCTGGCGGATGGCGCCGGCGGCCACTAGCGCGAACAGAGTCATCGCGGCCGTAACGCCAAGGCCGAAACAGAGCAGATAGCCCACGCCCAGTCCTACCCGGTCCATCAGCGTCACGGGAACCAGCGCCACCACTCCGGTGGTCCCCGCGAGGCCGTGCATCACGCCCACCAGGGTGATCCCGCCATGGTCGTGCGGCCGATCGGGCGGGAGTGCCGGTCCGTGCGGGTGTTGGTGGCGGCCCGGCCCCCGGTGCACGTGGAGGTGCGCGTGGCCCCCGTGTTCCTCGGCGGAGTGCAGGTGTAACTTCCGGGCGGACGCGAGGGCCCATGCGCCGAGACCGACCAGCATCAGACCGATCAGCGCCTCGCCATACGATTCGTAGCGGGCGGGCCAGCGCACTCCCGTCGCGAGGAGCACCCCGCCGGCGGCGAGTACGGCGAGCGAGTGGCCCAAGCCCCAGCGCAGCCCGAACTGCGTCGCCGCGACCAGCGTGGGGCGCCGGCTGACGAAGGTGCTGACGGCTACCATGTGGTCCACCTCCAGCGCGTGGAGGAAGCCGAGCATCGCGGCGGTACCGAGAGCGATCGCGTCCGAGGACATGGAGAACCAATATGGCCGAAGAGCCGATCGATCAGAAGCCCAGGATCCGTCTCACCGCGCTGTCGCACGGCGCCGGCTGAGCCTGCAAGCTCGGCCCGGCCGAGTTGGCGCAGGTGCTGCGCCATCTGCCCAGCATCGGAGACCCTCGGGTCCTGGTTGACGCCGCCACCCGGGACGACGCGGCGGTCTTTCGGCTGTCCGAGACTCGCGCGCTGGTGGCCACGGTCGATTTCTTCACCCCCATCGTGGACGATCCCGCGGCCTGGGGCGCCATCGCGGTGGCCAACGCGTTGAGCGATCTCTATGCCATGGGCGCGATGCCGCTTTTTGCCCTCAACCTGGTGGGCTGGCCCCGGGACCGGGCGCCGTTCGAGATGCTGGACGAGGTGCTGCGGGGTGCGATGGAAACCGCCGAACGCGCCCGGTGCCTGGTGCTGGGCGGCCACTCGATCGACTCCGCGGAGCCGATGTTCGGCATGTGCGCCATAGGAGAAGTGCACCCCGACCGGATGCTCACCAACGCAGCCGCCTGCGCCGGCGACGTGCTGGTGCTCACCAAGCCGCTGGGCACCGGCATCCTGTCCACCGCGCTCAAGCGCGATGCGCTGCTGGAGGGCGGCATGGCCGAAGCGGTGCGGTCGATGACCACGTTGAACGAGGGAGCCATGCGGGCCGCGCTCCAGGTCGGGGTGAGCGCAGCCACCGACGTGACCGGATTCGGGTTGCTGGGTCACCTCTCCCATGTGCTCGGCGCAAGCGACCTGGGCGCGGACGTCGCCTACGAGTCGCTTCCCATCCTGCCGCACGCCTGGAACCTCGCCTCCCGGGGCATCGTGCCCGGTGGAACCCAGCGAAACCTCGAGGCCGCGGAGCTGGTGCAGTGGGCCGACGATCTGGTCGAGGCCGACCGGGTGCTCTGCGTGGATGCGCAGACCTCCGGCGGACTGCTGCTCGCGGTTCCGCCTGAGAACCTGGATGCTCTGCTGGCCGCGCTCCGAGAAGAGCAGACCCCCGCCGCCGCGGTCATCGGCCGGCTTACCGGCGGGCCCGCGTGCCATATCCGTGTGACCCGCCGGCTCGAATGATCAACCGAGCTCCCCGAATCCTCCACCCGTCGCGTTGAGCGAAGCGAAAGGGACGTGACCCGACTCCGACCGCCCGCACTCCGGTCCACGACATCCCCGTGAGACTCATGTCACCAATCCGCTGGACCGCCGACCGCATGGACCAACTGGAGCACGCTGCCCGGCGAGGACTCCGGGTGGCGTTGTCACGCCGGGGTACGGAGTACGTGGTCATCGCGCTGCGGGTCACGTCGGTGGGAAGGCACGAGTCGCTCATCGGGCGGCTTCCGATGACGGGCGAGGAGCTCACCTTCCGGCTCGACGACCTCGACAGCCTGCAGGTGATCGAGTGAGCCGGGTCGCGATCCTCCATCTCGACGAGAGCTGCCTCGGCAACGGCCGGGAGGGGGAGAACCCGGGCGGCGGGGGCGGGCTCATCGAGGCCCGGGGCGGCACCGGCCGGATCCAGCGGCGCGACTTCTACCTCCACGCGCCGGCCACCACCAACAACCGCATGGCGCTGGCCGGGGCCATCGCGGCGCTCCAATTGCTGGCTCGGAAGGAGATCCGGCTCAAGGTGCTGATGGTGAGCGACTCACAGTACCTGGTGAAGGGCATGCGGGAGTGGGTGCCGGCGTGGGCCGCGCGAGGCTGGAAACGAAAGGGCGGGCCGATCGAGAACCTGGAGCTGTGGAAGGCGCTGGTGGCGTCGGCTCGCCGCCATGACGTGCAGTGGACCTGGGTTCGGGGACACGAGGGTCACCCCAAGAACGAGTACGCCAACGACCTGGCGGTGGCGGCGGCGCGGGAGCAGAAGACCTCGGAAGGGATCGTGGAGTCGGGGTTCGAGGCGTGGCTCGAGGCGAAGCGGGAGAAGGGGTTCTATGCCGGCTACGACCCCGACGCGGCGTTCAAGGTGCTGGAGGAGAAGATCGCCGCGGGAGAGCCGTTCGCCCTCGCGGAGGTCTCGTAGAGGTACCTCCAACGCCGCGCTACCGGGCCCCCGCCATCAGGCGCTGGAAGCGGGGATCCGCCCGCACCGGATCCCACAGTGGGTCCAGCTTCAGCCACGTCGGAGAGACCGGGGGGATGTGCGGCACTGCAAGGAAGCGCCCGAGCTGCTCGATCGCGGCGTCCTTCTCGCCGATCGTGGCATAGATCCGAGCGACTCGGTAGGCAACCGCCGAGCCGTCAAGCGCATCCTTCGTCATCGGCATCAGGCCAACCGCCGTTCGCGCTTCGCGGATCGCGTCTGGTTTGAGGCCGAGGCGGGCGAGGATCTGACCCAGCCGAATATGGTAGAAGTGTTCTTGCGGCCGTGCCGCGAGACGTGTCTCAAGGACAGCTCGCGCGGAATCCAGGTAGGCCCGCTCCTCCGCCGGTGCCCGCTCCAGCGCTGAGAGAGCGGCACGCCACTCGAAGTACCTGCTCGTGTCATCACCGAGAGCCGACGGCGACACGCCGTGGAGCTGTGGGAGATCGCTCGGGTGCAGCGCCAGGAGCAGTTCATTGCGCAGACCGACGACCACCGCGAGCGTCGGATCGCGACCCGCATTCTTAAACGCGGCTAGCACCGTCTCTCGCACCCGCTCGAGGTCGCCGTCGCGGGCCAGGTACACGTCGGCCAGCACTACATACGCCACCGGATCGGCTGGGGCGATGGTGATTGCCCGTTGCAGCCACTGCTCGGCCTGGGGATACCGCCCCAGAGCCACGCTGGTCCAGGCGGCTTCCGCGAACCCCTTGGCCGACCTCGGGTCCAGCTCAGTGGCCTGCGCCAGGTTGCGCAGCGCGTCCTCCCACTTCCCCTGTCGCCGCTGGATGAAGGCGAAGAGCGAGAGGATGTCGGCGTCGTTGGGCCGGCCCCGACGCGCAAGGTCCACTTCGGCCAGCGCCCGGGGGTAATCCAGCAGGCCGTGATAGTAGTAGTAACCGAGCGCGAGGTGAGCCTCGGGCAGCGACGGCTGCAGGCGGAGTGCCGTCTCCGCCGCTTCTCGGAGCAGGGCCAGGCGCCGCTCGGTACGGTCGTAGTAGAACCAGTAGAGGAAGTCATGGACCAGGGCCAGCCCGGCGTGGGCCAGCGCGAAGGTCGAGTCCAACGCGACCGCTTTCTGGAGCAGGCTTTCGGCAGCCTTCAGATCGAGCTCACTATAGCTGCGCTGGAGATAATCGTTGCCCTGCAGGTAGTAGTCGTACGCCTGGGCGTTGGAGGTCGGCCGCTCGGCGAGCGCCTGGCGCTCCGGCGCCGCGAGCGCCACGTTCAGCGCCCCCGCCACCTGCTCGGCAATGTCGGATTGCACCTGGAAGACCCCGGCCATGACCGCGTCATAGCCGTGGGCCCAGACGCTGGTGCCGTCGGCGACCTTGATTAGCTCCGGGCTCACCCGGACCCGGCTGGTCGTGTCGCCGGCGCGCTCCCAGCGCACTGTGCCCTCGAGTACGTACGTCGCGCCGAGCTCTTCACCCACTTGCCTGAGCGGCTTGGTGGTTCCCTTGTACTGCCTGGCGCTGCTGCGGGCGATCACCCGGAGCCCGGTAATGCCGGTGAGACGATTGGTGATCTCCTCGGTGATGCCGTCGGCGAAGTACGCGTCCTCGGGCCGACCCAGGTTCTCGAAGGGAAGCACAACGACCGTCTGGGCCCCGGTGGCTGGCCCCGCCGGAGAGCGGCCCCCGCGGTAACGGCTCACACCCCACGCCACACCCAGCGCGAGAAGCAGCCCCAGTACCAGGTAGCCTGCGCGATGCCAGCGCTGAGGCCGGCCCGCGGCGGGAGCCGGCGCAGTCGCTTGGCCGCCCGTGGCAACCGCTGCGGTGGCCCCGGTCGGTGCCATCCCTCCGCTGGGCGTCGCCATTGCCTCCAGCTGGTGGAGTAGCTCGTCGGCCGTCTGCCAGCGGTCGGCGGGGCGCTTCTCCAGGCAGCGCATGATGAGCGCGGCGAGCGCCGGCGGTACCGACGCGCGGGTGCGGGTCACGGGCTCCGGCGCCTGCGTCACCTGGGCGGCCAGCACCGCCTGCGGCGTGGGGCCGGTGAACGGCGGCCGGCCGGCCAGCATCTCGTACCCCAGCGCGCCCACCGCGTAGATGTCCGCCCGGTGGTCGGTGTGGGGGTCGGCGGTGGCCTGCTCCGGCGCCATGTAGGCCGGGGTGCCGAGCGCCACCCCCACCGACGTCAGCGTGTGCCGCCCGGTAGCCTCGCTCAGCGCCTTGGCCACCCCGAAGTCGGTGACCATCGCGTGGTGGCGGGAGAGGAGGACGTTGTCCGGCTTGATGTCCCGGTGGACCACGCCGCGCTCGTGGGCGCAAGCCAGCGCGTCCACCACGTCCCGCAGCAGCCGCACCGCCTCGCCGACGGGCAGCTCACCCTCCCGCGCCAGTCGGGTCCGGAGCGAATCGCCCTCGATGAGGGGCATGGTGTAGTAGAGGAGCCCGCCGGCCTCGCCGGCGGTGAGCAAGGGGACGATGTTGGGGTGGTGCAGGCTCGCGGCAAGCTGGATCTCGCGCCGGAAGCGGTCCACACTGAGCCCCGCGCCCAGCTCGGGCGGCAGGACCTTGAGCACGATGCGGCGGCCGAGCGCCGTCTCCTCGGCCACGAAGACGCGGCTCATGCCCCCGCCCCCGAGCTCGCGCTCCAGGCGGTAAGCACTGCCCAACGCGTCTTGCAGCTGTGCCGGCAGATCGGTCACGGCGATGTTGGTTTGGGTGGCTGAAGCATAGGCCCGAATGCCGCCTCGCGCGACCCTACGGGCGGATCAGGTAGTTGAGCGTCACCCGTCCCGTGACCTCGTCGCCCGGCGAGGAGTAGATCTGGCCGCTGAGCCCCAACCTCGGCGCGGCCATCCAGGTGGCCCCGCCGAAGAGTACGCCGCGAGTCCGGTTCACCCGAACCCGGGTGTTGTCGAGCACCCCGAATTGGTTGGTGAAGTTCACCTGGAAGCGAGGATGAAGCAGGTTGACCCCGCCGCCCAAGAACGGACGTACCCTGCCGCCGCCGAGGGACCAACCCAGCGCCCCCTCCAAACCGAAAATGTTGGGATGGTAGCGGTCGTCGGAGCGGGTGCCCTGAAAGCATTCGCTGGCCGGGTCCCGGAGATTCTCGTCGTCGCAGGTGAATGGACCCTGAATCAGCCCGAAGGTTCCGTGGGCCCGGACGGTCAACCCGATGCCTCGGCCCCCCATCGGAACGCCTCGCTCGAGCGAGAGCCCCACCAGGTTGCTCTTCACCTGGTTCAACCGGATCGGGGGGATCCAGCTGACCTCGAGCCGGAGCCCGCCGGGCAGACCGACCGCCCCGCGTGGCCGGGGGAAGGCGGAGAGCAGATCGGTGTTCTCCGGCCCCTTGCCCGGCCGGCAGATCGTGGAGGTCCGGATGTCCTGGTCGATGTTGGGGAGGTAGGTGCCCTCCAGTCCGAGACGGACGGCGCCCGGCGCGAGTCCGCCGGGCGCCTCCACCAGGCTGAAGGCGAGAGGGACCGACAAGGCGGCGAAGAGCTGGGCCTCGTGGGAATCCTTGGGTGGGGAGCAGAGCACCTGAGCCTCCATGGCTGCCGGACCGAACGACAGCGCCAATCCCAGCGCGACCGAGATGCGTGGCATGGGTGCCTCTTTCCTTGACTCCGCAGGAAGCCGTCTCTAACCTGCCTCAGCAGCCGTCATTTCGCGAGGGCACCGCGTGACTGACATCGAGCGCTTCTTCCACCGGCTGGTCGCCAACCTCGCCGATACCGACCCCGCCCGGCTTCGACGCCCCATTCCCCTGACGGAGATCCATCGGTCGATCGTGCCCTATCGCACCAACCGCAGAGCCCTCGGCCTCGACAGCAGCGAAGACTATGAGATGTTGCTGCTGCGCCTCTGTGCCGGCGAGGAGAATCTCGCGCGCGCCGAGCCGGAGGACGTACGGCTGCGGTTCGCGGAGGAGGCCCGGCAGACGAACCCCGATCTCGGCATCCTGCACCGCTACGAGGACGTGGTCCTGATGCTCCGGTCCGAGGCGCTCCGGTGGGCCCTGGGCCACGACCCCTCAGCCGCCTTTGCGCCTCCACCACCACCGAGTCGCGAGGTCGAGACGACTGCGCCACCGGAGCCCGTCTGGGAGGACGCGGCAGCCGAGGTTGGGGACACGCACCCGGCCGCGAGCGCGGAGCCCACCTGCCTGGAATGTCGGGGCGCACTCCCGACCGACAGGCGGGTGACCTTCTGTCCCCACTGTGGCCGGCGTCAGATACCCGATACCTGCCCCGGGTGTGGGGCCGAGGTGGAGCCGGAGTGGCGACACTGTGTCGCGTGTGGCCGAGCGCTGGGAGAGCGCTAGGGCGGCGAGCATGGCGTCCGCTTCCCTGGCACAGACCGGCGCCATCAGCGGTACCATCAGCGACGAAAACGGAGCCCCCCTATCCTCCGCCCAAGTCGTGATCCGGGAACATCTCTCGGTGCCGTGAGCGGTTCCGACGGCGCCTATCGCATCGCGAACGCTCCTGTCGGCTCTCGCGTGCTCTTCGCGCGGCTGATCGGCCGGCGCCCTGATTCCGCCTCGGTGTCTGTGGCCGAAGGACAGGCCACTACCCAGGACTTCACCCTGGTCAGCGACCCGCTCGCCCGGCCGGTGCTTCCGTTCACCTTCACGGCGGGTGTGCGCTATGACTTCTAGCCCGTGGCGGCAGGCGGCGGCATCCCGCAGGTATGGGAGGCGGGTGCGGCGCTGACGCGGTAACTCCTGGACCCACACCACCCAGCCGGTGCATGGTGCGCCGGCCGGGTGGTTTGCGCGCACCGCTCTCCAACGCGACCCTGAACTTTACAGCGAAACATCTCCCACCCTCTTCCCCGATTCCTTCTCGAACCAGTGCAACCTCGCTCGATCAAACACGAGACCGACGCGTCGCTCAGGCTGGATCGCGGGCTCGGGAGGCGCGACGACCCGGATCTCCTCCCCGGTATGCTCGTCGCCGAGGCGGAGATAGACCAGCAGCTCGCTGCCGCGAGGCTCGACCACATCGACCCAGGCCTCGAGATCCGCCGACTCCGGCGCTACGATGGCGATGTCATGGGGCCGGATTCCCAGGATGGCGCCCTCCGGCAGAGCCCCGCGAGCCAGCGAGGGTGGCACTGGTCCGGAGAGGAAGTTCATCCCGGGCGATCCCACGAATCCGGCGACAAACCGGTTGGCCGGCCGGCGATAGACCTCCATCGGCGGGGCGACCTGCTGGAGGATCCCATCCCGCATGACGGCGACCCGTCCCCCCAGCGTCATGGCCTCTTCTTGATCGTGGGTGACGTACACCACCGTCGCCCCCAGCCGGCGATGCAGCCGGGCCAGCTCGGCGCGGGTCTCCACCCGTAACTTGGCGTCGAGGTTCGAGAGCGGCTCGTCGAAGAGGAAGACCTTCGGCTCGCGAACGATGGCGCGTCCCAGCGCCACCCGTTGACGCTGCCCGCCGGAGAGCTGAGCCGGCTTCCGGTCCAGCACCTCCTCGAGGGCGAGCACGCGGGCCGCCTCCGCCA
>Ga0326597_10011123_pt1 | contig 11948 bp, 11 predicted proteins | sample RVTome_12_FD_203789 | JGI IMG/M metagenome (GOLD analysis project Ga0326597, IMG submission 203789) | Soil microbial communities from uranium-contaminated site in the Upper Colorado River Basin, Wyoming, United States - RVT100D185 | ecosystem: Environmental > Terrestrial > Soil > Contaminated >... | reverse complement strand
ACCTACGTCGTGTTCGCGGGCTGGATCTTCTACGGCCTCGGCGCGGCCGCGCTCTTCGCCTATAGGCGCCGCGAGCCCGAAGCGCCCTTCAAGACCCCCGGCTATCCGTGGACGACCCTCGTCTTCGTGGCCTCGGCCCTCTTCATCGTGGTGAACACTCTCTTCACCCAGCCGCGGGAGGCCCTCGTGGGGGCCGGGATCGTCCTCGCGGGAGTGCCGGCCTACTTCCTCTGGAAGGCTCGAGCGTAGGCCCATGCTAGGGTACGCCCATGAGCGAGACGATCTTTTCGAAGATCATCCGGGGCGAGATCCCGTGCCACAAGGTCTACGAGGACGACAAGGTGCTCGCCTTCCTCGACGTGGGGCCGCTCAGCACGGGCCACACCCTCGTGATCTCGAAAGAGGCAGCGGCGACCCTCGAGCAGCTCTCCGACGAGTCGGCGGCGGCGATCGGCCGGGTGCTGCCGCGCCTTTGCCGTGCCGTCCTGAAGGTCACCGGGGCCACCGCCTACAACGTGCTTCAGAACAACGGGGCCGCCGCCCACCAGGCGGTGTTCCACGTGCACTTCCACATCATCCCGAAGGTCGGGGACACCGGCCTCGGCATCGACTGGCCGGCCCGAAAGCTGGACGGGGCCGAGGGCGCGGCCCTCGCGAAGAGGATCGCCGAAGCCCTCTAGCGGCTCAGCGCGACGTGGTGCGCCGGGGCGAGACCCCGTTCAGGAAATCCACGAGCTCCTTTGCGGCCTTCGGCACTGGCCGCGGGCTCGCGAGGAGACGCTTCGGGCTCACCGCCTCGCCGTAGAGTCGCTCGTTGGCGTCCTCGTCCTGCTTGAGCACCGCGCCCTCGATGGAGAGGCCCGCGAATATGCCCCGCGTGCGCGAGTAGGACAGGATCTCGGCGCGCATCTGGATGTCGGTGGCGGCCTCGGAGGTGCGGCCCTTGGGGCCCGCGGCCACGGCCGCGTCGGCGCCCAGGGTGAACTGGCTCTTGAGGAGCGAGCCCACGCCCTTCGCGTTCATGATGAGCAGCACGAGATCGGCGGCCTGCCCCCCGATTTGCAGGCCCACGCTGCCCCCCCCGATCGTCACCATGAGGGGCGCCCCCCAGGGCCCTCGGCCCTCGTCGGAGCGGCAGACGATGGCGCCCTTGCCGTAGCGCCCGCCCAGTCCGAGCGCGACCTTCTTCACGCTCGGGATCACGCCCACGCAGTAGGCCTTGTCCAGCAGGTCGCGCGGCAGGTTCTCGGGGATGCCGAGGACCTCCTCGAGCACGGTGGCGCAGGCGGCGAGGCGCTTGGGCTCCTTGCTCTCGGAGGAAGCGGCGGGGATGGCCGCGAGCGGGACCAGAAGCAGAGAGAAGAGGAGAGCCGTGGGTTTGCGCATGGTTCCAAGTATGCGGCGGGAGTCCTCGTTTGACGAAGACGGTCGTGGGCCCAAGAATCGGTGCCCTGCATGGAGGGCCGCGCCCCCGACATCGTTCTTCTCGAGCGACGCATCGACCCCGCCGAGTTACGGCGGCTCTGCGAGCGCTTCGAAGGGATGGTGAAGTATGTGGTGGATGTCGAGCGGGGCCTCGTCGCCGCGGGCGGCGAGATGCACGCGGATGCCGAGGAGGTCTTGCTCGAGGCAGGGAGCCGGCAGGCGGATCTCTGGGGCGCCAACTACTACCCGGGCCGAGGCGCCGAGGACTGCATCGAGTACACGTCGCTCATCAACATAAGGCCCGCGGCCGGAAACCGGGGCATGGAGCTCCAGGACGCCGCCTTGCGGGACAAGGTTCGGGAGATCACGCACACCCTGGTGGGCCGGGGAGAGGCCGTGTGACGGGTCAGCACGCCGGGCTCACGACCGAAAGGTGGGCGCGCCACCCGCGCGGTCAACAGGTCCTGATGATCGCGAACGAGATGAACCGGGCCTCGAAGCTCCTGGGCTCGAACGACCGCGAGCGGCTGCGGGGAAGCTACGAGCGGATCCTCGCCCTGACGGACCTCACGATCCAGGTGAGCACCTCGCGTTCGCTCCGGCGGGAGCTGCTCCGCTGGCGGGACCTCGTGGCCGAACAGTACGTCGCCGGCGAGGCGGACCCGCGGGCCCACGGGGCGATCTTCCGCGCGCTCCTCCAGCTTCACCCTGACGCGTGGCGGCAGCTCCCCTACGTGACGGGGGCCGCGGCCTTCTGAGTCCAACTCGTTGGAGCCCCCCGATTGACGACCGCGCCGCTTCTGATGAAACTGGAGGTTCAAGGACGGCGTCTCATTGCCTGGGGACGGGTATCCCTTACATTAAGGAGAGCGCAGTCATGACGGAGGAACGCGGAATGTCCCGTCGCAAGGCTATCGGCATCGGAGCGGCCACCCTCGCTTCGACGACCCTCTCCAGGCTCGTAGGCGGACCCGCCGAAGCGGCGACCGCCGCTCCGGGGGCCCAGGCCGGGATCGGCTACTTCGGCCGCTTCGGGGTGACCGACCGGATGATCCGCGAGGCGCTCGGAGAGGCCCTCTCCCGTGGCGGGGACTATGCCGACCTCTTCTTCCAGCACAAGGTCGGGAACAACTACCTGCTCGAAGACGCGGCCGTGAACCGCGCTTTCACGAGCGTCGAGCTCGGGGTGGGGGTCCGGGTGGTCAAAGGCGACCAAACCGGCTACGGCTTCACCGAGGACCTGACCCTCGACGGCGTGAAGCTCGCGGCGAAGACGGCCGCCGCCATCGCCGACGGCCCCCCCCGCCCGGGGCCGAAGGAGTTCCACGTCACGGGCGACCTGCCCTCTCGCTACGCGGTCAAGGTCCGCTGGGAGGACGTGCGCCCGGAACAGAAGCTGCCGCTCCTGACCAGCCTCAACGAGAAGGCCTTCGCCCGCGACCCGCGCGTGCGCAAGGTCAACGTGACCTTCGGGGACGGGGCCAGCGTCATCCTGGTCGCCGACTCGGAGGGCCGCATCGTCGAGGATGCGCAGCCCATGACCCTCCTCTACCTCTCCTGCGTGGCCGAGCAGAACGGCCAGCGCGAGCAGAACACCTACGGGGTGGCGGGACGCGAGGACCTGTCCTTCTACAGCCCCGACCGCATGGAGCGCATCGTGCGCGAGGCGGTGGAACGCACCACCATCCTCTTCGATGCGGTCCAGGCCCCCGCCGGCGAGATGCCGGTGGTGCTGGCCGCGGGCGCGTCGGGCATCCTCCTCCACGAGGCCATCGGCCACGGCATGGAGGCCGACTTCAACCGCAAGAACGTCTCCATCTACTCCGACAAGATCGGCAAGCCCATCGCCCAGAAGTTCATCAACATCGTCGACGAGGGCACCCAGAAGGGGGCGCGGGGCGCCATCAACGTGGACGACGAGGGCAACCCCGTGGACAAGACCATGCTCGTCGAGGACGGCGTGCTCACGACCTACCTGCACGACACGATCTCCGCCAAGCACTACGGGGTGAAGCCCACGGGCAACGGCCGGCGCGAGAGCTACCAGTACGCGCCCATGCCCCGCATGCGCTCCACCTACATGCTGCCGGGGCCCCACCGCAAGGACGAGATCATCGCCTCCGTGAAGAAGGGGATCTTCTGCACCAACTTCTCGAACGGGCAGGTGCAGATCGGGGCGGGCGACTTCACCTTCTACGTCAAGAACGGCTACCTCATCGAGGACGGCAAGCTCACGAAGCCCATCAAGGACGTGAACATCATCGGCAACGGCCCCAAGGTCCTCGAGAAGATCGACATGGTGGCCGACGACCTCGTGATCGACGAGGGGGGCTGGACCTGCGGCAAGGACGGGCAGAGCGTGCCCGTGTCCCAGGGCATCCCCACCGTGCGCGTCGCCTCCATCACCGTGGGCGGCCGGAGCCAGAAGGGGTAGCGCGATGAGCACCACGAAAGTCAGCCCCGAGCTCCTCGAGGTCGCCGAGCGCTGTCAGAAGATCGCCCGGGAGAAGGGCGCCTCCGAGGTGGCCGCGCGCGCGTACAAGGTGCGCGACGTGAACGTGCAGTGGCGCGATGGCCGGGTGGAGCAGGTCAACGAGGCCACCACCCGCGGGGTGGGGCTGCAGCTCTACGTGGACGGGCGCTTCAGCTCGGCCACCTCGAGCGACCTGCGGCCCGAGGCTCTCGACACCTTCATCGGCGACGCCGTGACCATGACGCGGACGCTGGCGAAGGACCCGTTCCGCTCGCTGCCCGACCCGAAGCTGTATGCCGGGCAGTCCACCGTGGACCTCCAGATCGAGGATCCCGCCTATGAGACGGTGACGCCCGAGAGGCGCCGTCAGGTCGCACAGGCCGTGGAGGCCGCATCGCGGTCGGTGAAGGGGGCGGAGAGCATCCTTTCCGTCACCACCGGCTTCAGCGACAACCGCGCGGAGTCGGTGCGCGTCCACTCGAACGGGTTCACCGGCGCGCGGGTGGACACGGCTTTCTGGACGTCGGCGCAGGTGAGCGTCAAGGACCCCGACGGACGAAGGCCCGAGGACTACGCCTACGCCGGCGTCCGCTACGTGGGCGAGATGCCCTCGGCGGAGAGCATCGGCCGCACGGCCGCGGAGCGAACCCTCGCGCGCCTGGGGGCGAAGAAGCCCGAGTCGGCCGTGCTCACCATGGTGCTCGAGAACCGGGCCGCGGGGCGTCTGGTGGGCGCGCTCACCGCGGCCCTGTCCGGCCAGGCCCTGCAGCAGAAACGCTCGTTCCTCGAAGGGAAGGTGGGCCAGGCCGTGGGCAGCTCGCGCCTGACCCTGACCGACGAGCCGCTCGTGCCCCGCGCCTTCGGCTCGCGGCTCTTCGACGGCGAAGGCCTGGCCGCGAAGACCCTGCCCATCTTCGACCAGGGGGTCTTGCGGAACTACTACGTCGACACCTACTACGGGAAGAAGCTCCAGGTGGCGCCCACCACCGCCGGTGCGTCGAACCTGCTCGTCGCGCTCGGTGACCAGGACCAGTCCGGCCTCCTGAAGGACCTCGTGGACGGCATCCTGGTCACGGGCTTCCTGGGCGGCAACTCGAACGCCACCACCGGCGACTTCTCGTTCGGGGTGCAGGGCTTCCGCATCCGCGCCGGCCAGATAGCCGAGCCCGTGGCCGAGCTCAACATCTCGGGCAACCACCTGGACTTCTGGAAACGCCTCGCGGCGGTGGGCAACGACCCCTGGCCGTACTCCACGTACCGCACGCCGACCCTCGTCTTCGAGAACGTGCAGTTCGCGGGGGTCTGATCCGCGCGCGCTCGACGCGCGCGGCCCGTCGCCCTCGTCTCGCGGACGCTCCTCAGGGCGCGAAACGGAGGGTGGCCCTCTGGGACGCCACGGTCAGGACCGTCGTTCCCAAGGTCTCGGTGCGGGGTGCCACCTTCTTCTGCAGGGAGAAGGTCGCCTCGAGAATGCCCCGCCGACCCGCCGCCGCCTCGACGACACGCAGCGACACGCCCTCCGGACCCTCGAGGACCATCACGTCCTTCTCCGCTCGAGTCGACCAACCGACCGGGACCAGGTGTTTGCGCAGGGTCTCGCGCTCGGCGGGCTCGAGCGCGACCACGAGGGTCGTCACGTCCTTGAGGAACGCCGTCTCGCGCTGCGAGGAGCGGCCGATCTTCGCGACGTAGCGGTCGAGCACCTCGGCCCGGGTCACTCCGCGGGCGGGGGTGAGGTCGGGGTACCAGCGGGCCAGGAAGTCCCGGTGGTATTCCATGAGCCACAGCCGTAGCGTGCCGGGTGGGGCCTTGGCATAGGTCATCTCGAACCACGGCTGCTCCGCTTCCTCCGTCTTACGCGTAACGAGGCCCGTGTCGGCGCCGCCGAAGGAAGCCGCCCAGAGCGCCTTGACGAGCGCCGATCCGCCCGGAGCGTCCACGCCGAGGGCGATTCCGCAGGCTCCCTCCGGCCCCTGCGAGTCGGGCTCGAACACCTCGAAGTATGTCCGGCGGCCGTACCAGTAGATGCCGGTGTAGGTCTTGTCGTTCCGGGAGGTCGTGCGTTTCTCGAAGGGCGCCAGCTCGCCGGTGACAAAGGCCGATTCCTGGAGGGCCCGATAGCTCGCGGCGTCGATCACGGCGTAGAAGTGGTTCAGGAAGACGGGTGGACGAGCCGGATCCGAAACCGCGGAGCTGGAGTCCATGAGCGCCGCCACCCCGGCCAGGCCCGCCAGGAGCTTCTTCACGGGAGACCTCTCCCGAGCATTGTAGTAGCGTCACTGGCCAGAAAGAGGCTTCGGTGGCGGGCCTGCGGACGACTCCGTCCGGACGGAGTTGCTTCAAGCGATACTTGAGGCGGCTGCGGCTCATTCATTCCTGATGGTCGCCGCGAGAACGCGGCAGTGGACGACGTCGTCCAGTTAGGAAGAAGTGACCTGGGCGCTGGATCTCGGCACCACCAACACGGGGGTCGCCCGCTGGGACGAGAGCAGCGGGGAGCCCCAGCTGGTGCCCCTACCGCGACTGTGCCGTCGTCCCCGGGGGCAGGACCCCCTGGAAGCGCCGGCGCTCGTACCTTCGGTCGTCCAGATGCTCGAGCCCGCCACGCTCGTCGACCGTATCGGCACGTGGCGCCGGCTGGAGCGCTTCGCCCTTTGGGGCCGGGCGGCCCTCGTGGGTCGGCCCGCCCTCGACCGCAACCTCGCCATCGTCGATCCCGCGTTCGTCCCCGGTTTCAAGGCCGCCCTGTCCTTCGAGCCCCTGCGCCCGCTCGCGCGCCTGGGCCGGACCGTGGTCACGGCCCGCCAGGCGGCCCGCGCGTTCGTGCGCGAGGTCTTCGCCGAGGTGGGCCGCGAGACGGGCCGCCGCGTCCGCGACCTGGTCGTCACCATGCCCGTCGATGCCTACGAGGGATACCGCGCCGAAGTCGAGCAGATCGCCCGCTCCCTGGGCGTCGCCCGCCTGCGTTTCCTCGACGAACCGCTGGCCGCCGCGCTGGGATACGGGCTCGGGCTCGAAGCCGAACGGACCGTCCTCGTGGTCGACATCGGCGGCGGGACCCTGCACGTCGCCCTCGTGCGCCTGGGGGCCGCCGGCCTGCAGCAGGGCCGCGCCGAAGTGCTCGCCAAGCAGGGACGCCCACTCGGCGGCAACGCGGTGGACGGGTGGCTGCTGGAGCTCGTCTGCGAGCGGATGGGGTACGCCCTCGAGGACCTCCCTGACGAAGAGCAGGTGCGCCTGTGGCGACGGCTGATGCTGGCGGAGGCCTGTCGGGTCAAGGAGGCGCTGTTCTTCCGGCCCGCGGAGGAGTTTCTGCTCACCCCGCCGGGGGTGGCCCGGCGGGTCACGCGCCAGGCGGGCGCGGCCCAGCCGCTCCAGGTCACGCGCGAGGACCTCGTCGAGGTGCTGCGCCAACGCGGCTTCTACGCTGCGCTCACAGGCGGCCTGGAGGCGGTGCTCGCGGAGGCGCCCGGGGCCCCGCTCCCCACGGAAGCCGTCGACGACGTCCTGGTGGTGGGCGGCTCGACGCTCCTGCCCGGCGTGTTCGCCCAGGTGGAGGTGCTATTCGGGCGTCCGCGCGTCCGGGCCTGGCACCCCTTCGAGGCTGTGGCCAAGGGCGCCGCGTCCTTCGCCGCGGACCGCTACGCCCAGCTCGACTTCATCGTCCACGACTATGCCTTCGTCACCTACCACGCGAAGAGCCACGAGCCCGTCCACACGGTGGTGGTGCCGCGCGGCACGCGGTTTCCCACCCCCCCCGACCTCTGGCGGGCCCAGCTCGTGCCCACGTGCTCCCTGGGTGCTCCCGAGACCTCGTTCAAGCTCCTCGTCTGCGAGATCGGGGGTGCGGGCGAGGCCGGCCGTCGCTTCGTGTGGGACGCGGCGGGGAACCTCTACAAGGTCGGCGGCGAGGCCGCGACCAATGGTCGCGTGGTCGTGCCCTTGAACGACGCGAATCCGACCCTGGGGACCCTTGATCCCCCCCACTCGCCCCGCGACCGCCGTCCCCGCCTCGAGGTGAGCTTCGGCGTCGACGAGAACCGCTGGCTGATCGCCACCGTGGTCGACCTGCTGGGCCGGCGGACCCTGATGGAAGGCCAGCCCGTGGTGCGGCTGCTGTAGGGAGGTCTCGCGAAGCCGTGGAGTTCCCGGTCAATCTCCTCGTCGTGGGCGTAGGTGTCGTGATCGCGCTTCTCTTGGCGTCATATCTCGCGGCGGACACCGCTCGCTGGTTCGAGGAAGAGCTGAGGGTGGCCAGCGTGGCGAAGGGATTCCGCTTCGAGCGCCGGCGGCGGCACTCCCGGGTGGCGCGGGGGTGGCGCGACGACTACCACGTGCAGGTCGAGATCCGGGCGGTCGCCGGCCAGGAGGAGGACGGGCGGGCGCACGACCACCTCTTAGTGTCCTTGAGGTGTGATCGGTTCCCCCAGCGGGTCGGCTTCTCCCCGGAACGGGGCAGCTCCGCGGACATCCTCACCGGAGATCGCCACTTCGACGACGCGGTGCAGGTGCAGGGCGAGCCGACGATCCTGGCCGCCCTGCTCGACCAGCCCCTTCGCTTTGGGCTGCGCAAGCTCGTGGCCTGGGACGGAAGCCTGGGCGACGGGCAGATCTCGTGGCGGGCTCCGGTCACCTTCGTCGCCGGACAGGTGCCGCGGGCCCTGGGCGAGCTGGTGGAGCTCGCCGACCTCCTGACCGCGGCGAAGGGTGGGATCTGCGAGCGTCAGTCCCGCAACGCCCGCGACGACGAGAGTCCGGGCGTGCGCCTGTGGAACCTGACCCTGCTCCAGCAACACTTCGCCGACCGCCCGGAGGCGAGGGAGGCGAGTCGCGCCCTCCTCGCAGACCGGGACCCGTGGGTCCGCCTCGCCGCCGCACGCTTTCTCCCTGACGAGAGCCCGCCGGTCCTGCGTGGCCTGCTCGACGACCGGGAGACACCGGATCACGCGGCGGCGGAAGCGGCGGTGCTCCTCGGGGCCCGGCTGCCCGCGGCGGAGGCCGGCCCGCTCCTGACCTCTGCCCTCAAGCGCCGGTCGGGCGAGGCTCGTCGCCTGGCCATGCAGGAGCTCGGCCGCATCAGGCATGGCCCGGCCGTGAACCCGCTGTGTGTGCTGCTGGACCGAGCCGATCCCCGGACGGCGGCGGCCGCCGCGGAGGCGCTCGGCACCATCGGTGATGCGAAGGCGGAGGCCCACCTTCTCGATGCCGTGCGGCACGACGAGGCCGAGCTGCGCATCGCCGCCGCTCACGCCCTGGGCGCGCTCGGCACGGTGCGGGCGGTGGAGCCCTTGCTCGAGCTCCTCGCTGCCAAGCGGATCGACGGGGAGAGCCGGCAGGCGCTGCGCGAGGCGGTGGGCGCAATCCAGTCGCGTCTGGCCGGAGCCGAGGCGGGACAGCTATCCCTCGCCCCCACCGCGGCGGAAGCCGGGCGCCTGAGCCTGGCCACGCCCCAGGCCGGGCCCGGGGACGTGTCGCTCGCGAGCGAGCCCGAGCGCCGACCCGGCTACTCCAGATAGCCGAGCGCCCGCAGCCGCTCCTGCAGGTCGTCGTCGGCTTCCGCCGGGCGCCGCACGGGCCGGCGTCGGGAGCGCTTGAGCTCTCCCTTTCGCTCGGCCAGCCGACGGGCCACCTCGGCCTCGCGCTCCGAGACGTCGTGGGCCTCGGCCGGGTCGTGCACGAGGTCGTAGAGCTTCGACTGGACGAGCTTCCACTCGGGGGTGCGGATCGAGATCACCTCGTGCGGCTCCTTCACGTCGCGGGCGCTGAAGGTCTCCGAGGTCTCCGCGGCTCGGGGCCCCTCCGCGAACAGGTCGCGGCCCGCGAAGGCCTCGGGGACGCCCGCCCCGAGCGCCCGCAGCACGGTGGGGGCGAGGTCGATGCCGCGCGCCACTCCCTCGACCGTCGAGCCCGCGCGGGCCGACCCCGGCAGCTTCACGAGCAGGGGCACCCGGAGCAGCTCCTCGAACAGGGTGTGGGAGTGCCAGCCCATCCTCCCGTGCTCCCCGAACTCCTCGCCGTGGTCGGAGGTCACGACGACGACGGCCGGCTCGTAGAGCCCGAGCACCTTGAGGAGAGCCACGAGGACGCCGAAGGCGCGGTCCATGGAGCGGATCTCCGCGTCGTAGAGGCTTACGACGTGCCGGCGATCCCGATCGTCGACCGGCCGCTTCTTGTCGTTGATTTCGCGGAGCAGCTCCACCGTCACGAGGTCCGGGAGCGGCCCAACATATCCGTCTCGGAACGGCTCGACGTCCGCGGCGTCGGGGGAGTACGGGTGGTGGACCTCGTAGGTGTGGAGAAAGAGGAACACGGGTCCCGGCCCGCGCCGGGAGAGGTAGCCGCGCGCCTGCTCCACGACGTAGGAGAACCGATCGCTCGAGTCCACCAGGCTCTCCGCGGCCGCACCCCGCGGCTTGACGCTCTCGTAGGTCTCGAATCCCTGGTCGAGGCCATAGACGGCGTCGAGCTGCATCCCTCCGTTGAAGGAGGCCGTGGCGTACCCGTGGCCGCGCAGCACCTCGGCCAGGGTCTTCACCTCGTGGGGCACCGCGAGGGAGTTCGAGATGGAACCACCGTGGTGCGGAGGCAGCAGGGAGGTGAGGATCGAGGCGTGGGAGGCGAGGGTGGAGGGAGCGTGAGCGATCGCGTTGCGGAACAGGACCGCGTCCTTCCGGAACGCGTCGAGGTTCGGGCTCGTGGGCCGCGCATAGCCGTAGCAGCCGAGGTGGTCGGGCCGCAAGGTGTCGATGGAGACGAGGATGACCGGGGTCGTCGGCGGGCGTCGACAGCCGGAAAGCACGGCGAGGGCGGCCGCGGCCAGACGGAGGGCGACGACAGCGGAGGGCCTCAACGCCCCTCTTCGTTCACGAAACGCAGGGGGGCGTGCGCGTGGTCGAGGAGGAGGGGCAGAAGCGTCTCCACCCCGGGCAGGCCCGAGGGGCTCGCGGGATAGGCCTCCGCCTTCTCGGCGCGAGTGTGGGGCGCGTGATCGGAGCCCACCATGTCAACGACCCGCGAGCGCACCGCGGCCGCGCTTCCCGAAGCCAGGTCTTCCTTGTGGGTGAGGCCGGGCTCGCGGAAGTGCACGTGGGTGTCGATCACGCCCGGCGGCACGTGCAGGCCGGACGCCCTCCGGGCAGCACGCAGGTGCCGCCGCCGATCAGCAGGTCGAACTCCGCGGTCAAGCCTCCCCCTGAGCTCCGCTCTGGCCTTCGATTAGACTCTGAAGCATGCCCCACCCGCTACCGAGAGACCTGAAACGCACGACGAGCGCCCACCGGCGCGCCCTCATGAAGCGCCTGCCCGACGGCCTCATCGTCCTCTTCGCGGCCCACCCTGCGCGGCGCAACGGCGACGTCGACTATCGCTTCCGACAGTCCTCCGAATTCCTCTATCTGAGCCTCGTCCCGGAGCCGGGCTACGCCCTCGTCCTCGACCCGCGCCGTGGCGAAGAGACGCTGTTCATACCGAAGCTCACCCAGCAGCACGCGGTTTGGCTGGGCCACATCCCCGACCTCGCGGAGGCGCGGCAGACCTACGGCATCCGTGACGTCGCCTATATGGACGCCCTGCCCAAGGCGGTTCGGCGCCGCGCCCGGGGATATCGCGTGCTCTACGCGGATCCGCGGGCCCGCGCGGCCGCGCGCCGGGCCGCGCCCCGAAAGCACCTCGACACCCCCGGCCTCCGCGAGGCCTTCGAAGAGCTGCGCATCGTCAAGGACGAGGGCGAGCTGAAGCTGCTCGAGAAGGCCAGCGCGGCAACCGCGGCCGGCCACCTCGCGGCGATGCGGGAGACGCAGCCGGGGAGGTGGGAGTACGAGGTACAGGCGGACATGGAACGCGAGTTTCGCGCCGCCGGCTGCCCCGAGACCGGCTACGACTCGATCGTGGCCGGGGGTAGGAACGGCGCCGTGCTGCACTACCACCACAACCACGACCGCCTGCGCGCGGGCGATCTTCTCCTGATCGACGCCGCCGCCGAGTGCCGGGGCTACTCCGCGGACGTGACCCGGACCTTCCCGATCTCCGGCCGATTCACCGCGCGCCAGCG
>Ga0326597_10011122_pt1 | contig 11948 bp, 11 predicted proteins | sample RVTome_12_FD_203789 | JGI IMG/M metagenome (GOLD analysis project Ga0326597, IMG submission 203789) | Soil microbial communities from uranium-contaminated site in the Upper Colorado River Basin, Wyoming, United States - RVT100D185 | ecosystem: Environmental > Terrestrial > Soil > Contaminated >... | reverse complement strand
TGCCGCGCGGCGCAGGGTCCTGGTTGCGCGGGACGGGTTTCAGCGATGTCCGGGAGATGGCCGTCGGCGAGTCGGTGGAGGTCGGCGGCGTGGTCGTGCGGGCCGTTCCGGCGGTCCACTCCGGATATCGGCCGCCACTCGGTCCCACGGCGCCGCCGCTCGGCTTCGTCGTGAGCGGGAGCCGGTCGGTCTACTTCGCCGGCGACACCGACCTGTTCGACGGGATGGGCGAGCTTCTTGGATCTGGCGAGCCGATCGACATGGCCCTCATCCCGGTCTGGGGCTGGGGTCCGACGCTGGGCCGTGGCCTCCATCTCGATCCGCTGCGCGCAGCCCAGGCGCTCCGCCTCATCCGGCCGCGAGCCGCCGTCCCGATCCACTGGGGCACATACTGGCCGCACGCGCTCGGACGGGTCTTTCCGGAGCGGCTGGTGGAGCCGCCGGCCGCCTTTGTCGAATACGCCGCTGAGCTCGCGCCGGACGTCCAGACGGTCCCGACCGCCGTCGGGGATGTGGTGGAGTGGCAACCGTGACCGATGACATGACCCGACCGTACGAGCCTCGACCGGGTGCTCCCGCGCCGGCGGGCTCGCCGCTGGCCCCCGGACCCCAGGAGACTCGGCCTCCCGACCTGCGCGGCGGACTCGGGCGGCTGAGCCGCGGGCTGATCGTGTATGGGATCATCGGGCTCCTCGTCGCGGGCCTCGGGTTGGGGGCGCTGGCCTGGGTGAACGGACGCGTCGCGACCCTCAGCGACCGGGTCGAGACCAGCGTGGACGAACTCGCGACGACGCTGGAGCGGACCGCCGAGGCGCTCGACGACGCGTCGACCACGGCCGATAGCTTCACCGTCACCCTCGAGCGGTCGGCCGAGGGGATCTCTGCCGCGGCCGATACGATCGCCGGCGTTCGCACCAACCTCGAGACGCTCGAGGGTGTGCTCAGGGCGGTCAACATCCTGGGACTGACGCCGCTCGGGCCGGCCGCCGACGCGGTCGGAGGGATCGCCAACACGATCGAAGGGCTCGACACGCGACTGTCGGCCATCGCCGACGGCCTCGAGGGAAACCAGGACGCGCTCGACACGAACGCGTCGTCGCTCGGCCGGCTTGCCGACAGCACGGCGGTGGCCGCGGAGCGCCTCCGATCCGGAATCATCGAGACTTCCCTCGATGACATCCAGGTCGTCATCGCCGTCATGCTGCTGATGTTCGTGGTCTGGTCGGCAGTGCCGGCGGTCGGGGCGCTTGTGTTCGGGGTGTGGTTGCGGCGGGAGCTGCGTCGGTCGGCGGCGGGTTGACGGCCGCGGGGCGCGGACCGGTCAGCGCAACTCGTGCCGGAGCGCCGAGCGCGCCGCGTTCATGCCGCACATACCGTGGACACCGCCGCCTGGCGGGGTCGATGACGAGCAGAGGTAGAGGCCTGCACCGACGCGGTACGGGTCGAGCGTCGGCCACGGCCGGAAGATGAGCTGGCGGATGTCCTGCACGCCGCCATTGATGTCGCCGCCGACGTAGTTCTCGTCGTAGGCCTCCATCGCCGCCGGGCCGTGTGTCGCCCGGGCGAGGATCCGGTCGCGGAAGCCGGGGGCGAAGCGCTCGACCTGCGCCTCGATCAGTTCGGTCATGTCGACGCTGGAGCCCGCCGGCACGTGGCAGTACGCCCAGGCGGTGGTCTTGCCGGCCGGCGCGCGGGTCGTGTCCCACGGCGTGTACTGGACGAACAGGACGTAGGGGCGCTCGGGGTGGCGGCCCGCGGCGACGTCGGCCTCCGCGGCGGCGATCTCGTCGAGCGTCCCGCCGAGGTGGACGGTGGCGGCGCGGCGGGGCCCCTCGGCGGCCCACGGGACCGGCCCGTCCAGCGCCCAGTCCACCTTGAACACGCCCGAGCCGTAGCGGAAGCGCCCGGCGTTCCGGCGGGTCCGGGGCGACAGCCGGTGGCCGGCGATCGCGACGAGCTGGCGCGGTGTGACATCGAGGAGCACCGCGCGCGCCGGCGGCAGATCGCTGAGCGACGCGACCCGCTGGCCCGTGACGAGCTCGCCGCCGGCCGCCGCCAGTTCCGCGGCGAGCGCCTCGGCGACCGCGCTCGCCCCGCCGCGGACCATCGGCCAGCCGACCGCGTGCGCGTACGTCGCGAGGACGAGCCCGAACGAGGCGCTCAACGGGCGATCGAGGCGGAGCATCGAATGGGCGGAGATGCCAGCGAACAGGGCGCGGGCCGGATCGTCGCGGAACCGACCGCGCGCCAGCCCACTCGCCGAGCGCAGCGCCGGCAGCCCGAACCGCGCGAGCGCCAGCGGATGCCTCGGCGGATGGACGACCGGCTGGAGGATCTCCATCGCGAGTTTCCCCGCGTCCCGCACTAGCGGCCCGAACAGGCGTCGCCAGGCGCGCCCGTCCGCCCCGCCTAGGCCGTCGGCGGTGGCGGTGACGGACCGCTCGAGGACCGCCGAGCGGCCACCGTCGAGCGGGTGCGCGACCGGGGCGTCGGGATGGACGAGTTCGACGCCGCGAGCCGCCAAGTCGATCGAGGCGAAGAACGGCGAGGCGATGGTCAGCGGCAGGATCGACGAGCAGAGGTCGTGCCGAAACCCTGGGAGCGTCAGTTCCGCGGTCCGTGTCCCGCCGCCTGCGGTGGGGGCCGCCTCGTAGACACGGACCGAGCGCCCGGCACGGGCCACGGTGATCGCCGCCGCCAGGCCGTTGGGTCCGGCGCCGACGACGATCGCGTCGAGCAGATCGCCGCCGCTCGACGTCATCGGCTTGCGTCTCGCGATCGCAGCCAGAGGGACGTCGAGACCGGAGCGACAGTGGAACGAGCTGTCATGGCCAGGTCGGTCGTCACAGCCTCCACGTCGATCTCGCTTCGCAGCCGATCGGCGAAGGCGAGCACGGTCTGCTCCGCATCGTAGCGCGCTCGGTCGAACCGTCGGTCGACATCTCGTCGAACCCGTCGCAGGACCGGCTGTAGGGCCGCATACGTGGCCAGCGTCGACCCTGCCACGGCGATCGTCTGGCCCTCGGCGAGGGACGCCAGGGCGAAGGACAGGATCAGGACCCCGACGCCGAACACGCCCGCAAGGATCACGCTGACGCCGGCATAGGCGATCGTCCGGCTGATGATCCGGTCGATCTCGTAGAGCCGATGACGCAGGACTGCGACGACGATCGCGATGGGTATGGTCGGATACGCGACCAGGACGAGGAGCCACGGAGCACCGCTCGCGTCGAACCGGAGGGCTACCCCGGCGACGGCCCAGATGAGGTTTGCGACAGCGGCGAACGCGATCGCCGCGACGAGCCAGCGGTACTGGAGGCGCTCCAGGCCGACCGACCGGCGGGAGCGCAGGATCAGGGCGACGACACCGCTCGCAACGAGGGCGAACATCGTCCCATAGAGGAGGGTCGGCTCCGGGACGAACATCCAGAACGACGCATCCGGGACCAGCGCCACGGGGTTCGGGATGTCCACCGGGACGCCGGTCTGTGCGGGGTTGACATTGATCGTCGGTCGGACCGCGATCAGGCCGGCCAGGGCGATGATCGCCCCCAGGCCGATCCGGCTCGGCCACCGACCGCGTGTATCCGGCAGCCGCCCACTCGGGAAGACCAGGGCGATGCCATAGAAGGCGACTAACGCGATGCCCCAGCCGCAGCCGCTCGCCCAGGCCGAGACCGCCTCGTATGGAGCCAGCTGCCCTGCCAGCAACGTGTCGAGTGGGACTGCCGGCTGGGCGCTCCCGATCGCCAGACCCCAGCCCATCGTCATCAGCCACCAGCCGACGCTATTCCTCGGTCGCCGGATGGTCAGATACGCGCCGAGCCCGGCATAAGCGGCGAAGAACACCACGCCGGCCAGGCTGGCCATGACGGCCGCCAGCAAGAGGCCGGCGATGGTCAGTCCGATGAGGACTCCCCGGCCCACGAGCGGCATCGATCGACTCGCGCGCGCGCCCGTCGTCATCGAACGTTCGCCGAGGTCACGTGTCCACGGAGAAGCGGGGGCTCACCCCCGGCCGGTCAGCTTGCGGACGGGCGCTGTGAGCGTCCGTCGCGCGGATCGGATCGTCGCGCTGTTGCGGACGTTCCGCCAGTAGCGCCATTGGCGGTTCTTGTCGATGCAGACGCTCTTCGTCTCCACCGTCGGCTCCGCGACCCCGACGGCCTTCGCCAGGTTGCCCAGCGTCGCCTGCCAGAACGTGTTGTTCTGCCGATTGCCACCGAGCATGTACGCCAGCTCGTCGAACGGGTCGGACGGGCGCTCGAGGGCTTCGGCCTGGGCGATCGTCACGTCGCCATCGCGACGCGCCGAGAAGGTGATCCATGCCGACAGGGTATGGCCTTCCGGTGTCATGAACGTGAACGATTCGTCATCGGCGTACAGGACGAGCACACCGGTCGAGAGCTTGACGGGCGCCCCCGGCAACGGCGCGATCTCGAGGAGGGCGACCTCGCCGGGCGCGATCCCGGACAACGGTGCGTAGAAGCTCTGGCCCTTCGGCCAGAACGTTGGGAAGCGCTCCTTCCAGAGCACGATGAGATCGGTCGGGGCGATGTCTGCTCCCTCGAGGCGGACGCTGAACGACTTCTGCCAGAGCTGACCGAACCCCTGGAGTGGACCGGATACGCGCTTGCCGGTGACCGCGTCGTCCTTCGCGCCCTGCACCCCGGCCGCCGACAGGCGATCCACCGGTCGGGCCCAGTTCGCGGCATCGCGATTGGCGGGGGCGGCGTCGGCGCTCGCCGGTGCTGTGTCCTTCGTCTCGACCATCGTCGGCCTCCTCGGGCTCCGGTCTTTCGGTTTCCTGGCCGGGTCAGGCGGTCGCGGCCGCCATGGCCGCTTCCGCGTCGTCGTGGATCTCGATCGCCTCGTCGAGGCGGGTCAACTCGAAGATCTGGCGGTAGTGGTCGGACAGCCCGGTCGCGACGAGCTTCCCGCCGCCGCGCTGGGCGCGGACGAGGAGCGTCACGAGGAGGCCGATGCCACCGCTGTTCATGTACTCGAGGTTGCTGAAATCGAGGATCACGGCGGTGGCCCCGTTGGCCGCCGCGAGACCGTAGGCGGCCATCAGATCCCCTTCGCTGGCGGAGGTGATGTCGCCCTCGATCCGCAGGATCGATGCGGGGCCCTTCTGGTCGAGCTCGATGACGGTGGCGGTCATGCGGCGTCTCCTTCGACGATCTCCATGAAATCGGACAGGCGCGTGATCCGGAAGATCTCCTGGTAGTGCTCCGTCAGTCCGATCGCGCGGACCGTCCGGCCGTCGCGGCGCGCGTCAGCCAGCAGGCGGACGACGAGGGCGATGCCGGTGCTGTTGATGTAGCCGACATGCCCGAAGTCCAGGCTGACCCGCCGCGGGCCAAGGGCCGCGACCTGTGCGTAGGCGTCGGCGAGCGTCTCGTCCGCGCGGGCGTTCAGGTCCCCCGTCAACCGGACCCGGACTTCCTCCGGGACCTCGGTGATCTCTGCGCCGAAGCGTCGGTCATCCATCAGTGCGCTCCTCGCGCGCCATCGTCAGGGTCACCGTCTGGGTCTCCCCGTCGCTGGTCACGTCCATCGAATCCACCATGTTCTTGATGAGGAAGAGACCCCAGCCGCGCGGCTTCTGCTCGCCGGCGAGCTTGCGCTCGATGTCGGGTGCCTCGGCGTCATCGGGGACGACGCCGGACAGGGCGCGGTCGGTGATCCGGACGACGATGGCGTCCGCGGTCGTCTCGACGACGATCTCGACTGGATTCTCCGCGCGGCCGTGACTGCCGTACTCGATGGCGTTCATCACGGCCTCGCTGACGGCGGTCTTGAGGCGTTCGAGGCGGGCCGCCGGCAGGCCGAGGTCGGCGATCGCGGCGGCGACACGGTCCATCGCCAGGCGCTCGTTGCCATCCTCGCCGGGGACAGTGAAGGCGGTGATGACCATCGGCAGGGCCGGTTCACCCCCCGTCTCGTCGGCCACGCCGGACGAACGGCGCAGGGTGACGAGCGTGATGTCGTCCTCCTGTTCCCAATCGGCGCCGGTGAACCGGTGCAGCGTGTCGAGCAGGCGGTCGAGCAGTTCGCTCCCGGCGTCATCGACGGCCATCTCCTCGCGCAGGCGCGGGAAGCCGTACATCTCCTGGTTCGGGTCGTGGGCTTCGACCAGCCCGTCGGAGTAGAGCAGGACGTTGCTGCCTGGGGCGATGACCCCCTCGGTCTCCTCGTAGCGGATGCCCGGCATGAGGCCCAGGGGCATCCCGGTCGCGCGCAGCTCGATGACGCCCGCGTCCGTTCGGATGTAGGGCAGGTTGTGGCCCGCATTGGCCATCACGATCCGGCCCGTCTCGGGCTCCAGGATCGCGAACAGGCAGGTCACGAACATGCGGGCCGGCATCTCCGGTTCGAGCAGCGCGTTGGCGCGGGCCAGGATCTCGCCCGGTGAATCGCTCCGGCTGGCCTCGGCGCGAAGGATGGAATGGGTCCTGGCCATGACCAGGGCCGCCGGGACACCCTTGTCGGTGACATCGCCGACGGCGATGCCGATGCGCCCATCGCGCATCTCGATGAAGTCGTAGAAATCGCCACCGACCGCCCGCGCCGGGCCGTAATACGCGGCGATCTGCCACTGCGGCAGCTTCGGCAGCTCGCGCGGCAGGAACTGCTGCTGGATGAGGGTCGCGACGCGCATCTCCTGCTCGAGCCGCTCGCGGTCGGCGGCCTCGTGCGCCTGCTCGCGGACGAGCTGGGCGACACGGATGGCCGGCGCGGCCTGGGCGGCGAGGGTGGTCAGGAGTCGGCGATCATCCGTCGAGTAGTCCTGCTCGGACAGGCGCGGCCCGAGGTTGAGCGTGCCGATGAGTTCGCCCTGGGAGACGAGCGGGACGACGAGCGCGACGCCTGCCTCGCGAAGCGCCGTGACGGCCGGCGAGTCGAGCTCGAGGCGGGCGAGCTCGACCGGGCCCGGCGCGGTCTGGAGGTAGGCCAGGAGCGGGTCGGACTCGGGGATGTCGACGGTGATCGTGCCGACCGCGGGCTCGGTGGTGAGAACCGCGGGTGCCGCTGTCGGATCCTCGGCGAGCGTCGGGGCAGGTTCGTCCACTCGGGCTTCACGACCAAGCAGGCGACGGATCGGGCGAGTCAGTGCGGTCATCTCGTGCCTCATCCTGCGGGTCGTGCGTCCGGAAATCGTTACGGTGTCTTTGGGTGTGAGAGATCTCGTGACGTCGTTCGGATCCACAGCCCCGTGGATCTCGGCCGGAGTGCGGAGCGGACGGTTCGATCGATGTCGGCCTCGAGATCCGCGAGATCCACCTGGTCGCGCATCCGCTCGGCGAACGCCGCGGCGGTCCGCTCGCCGTCGTACCGCGCCCGGTCGAATCGCCTGTCGACCGCATGCTGGACCCGTCGACGGACGGGCTGGAACAGGGCGAACGCCACGAGGGTCGAGGCCGCCACGGCGAGTGTCTGGCCCTGCGTGAACCCGGCCAGGATAGCCTGGAGGGCAAGGAGGCCACCGGTGAACACCGCCACGAGGACGCTGGTGACGAGCGCCCAGCCGATCGTCCGGCTGATCAGTCGGTCGATCTCGTACAGGCGATAGCGGGTGACGGCGATGCCGATGGCGATCGGCAACGCCAGGATGCCCGCGTAGAGGACCAGCGTCATGAGCAGTGGACCCCCATCGGTCTGGACGACCGCCTGGACCGCCGTCCCGGCGAAGCCGATCAGGCAGATGGCGACCGCAGTCCCGAACCAGCGGATCTGGAGTCGCTCGACCCGATCCCCACGCCGGTAACGGGTGACCAGTGCCGCAGCGGCCAGCACCACCAGCGCCAGCAACTCGAGCGAGATCGCGTTGACGAGCGCGTCTGGTCTGGCCGCCTCGCTGCCATCGGAAGGCGGGTTGGTCTGCGCCGCGAGCGCCGCCAGGGTGATCCCGGAAAGGACCACGAGGATGGCCACGGGGATCCGCCAGCGAGGACCGGGGAGCGTCCCGGTAGGAAACAGCAGCGGGATCCAGCCGACGATCAGCGCGACGCCGGGCCAGGAGAGGAACGAACCGGTCCAGTCGTACACCCGGTAGACCCCGGGATCGATGAGCGGCTCAAGCGTTTCGGCGGTCAGCCAACCGGCGGCAAGGTAGGCGTACAGCGGGCCGCTGAGCATCAGCAACCGTCCGATCGTGTGGCCGGGTCGGCGCCATTCGATGATGGCGCCCACGACCGACAGCAGGATCACCGTGATGTTGAACAGGATCCCGGCGATGGCGATCGTGGCCGGCACCGCCGACGCATCCGACAGCAGGATGACATCCATGGCGATGGAGATCCCGATCGACGCCGTCATCGACGCCACGATCATGGCGATCGACAGCGCGCCGGGTCGCCGCGGCGTCGCCGCCGTGGTCATCGCCGAACCTCCGGGCCGACTCGCAGCCAAACCCCGGCGCTCGTCGGGCGAACGGCGTCGTCAGCCGTCGCGACGAGTGCCGACCCGAGCCGGGCGAGGTCCATCTCGTCGCGCACGCGTTCGGCGAAGGCGGCGGCCGTTCGCTCACCGTCGTAGCGAGAGCGGTCGAAGCGGCGGTCCACAGCGGACTGGATCCGGCGACGAACGGGCTGGAACAGCGCGAAGGCGACGAGCGTGGACCCGGCCACCGCCAGCGTCTGGCCCTGGGTGATGCCGCTGAGAGCCGCCTGCAGGGCGATGACCGCACCCGCGAACACGGCGACCAGGACGCCCGTCACGATCGTCCATCCGATCGTTCGGCTGATGAGCCGGTCGATCTCGTACAGCCGGTAGCGCAGGATCGCGATGCCGACGGCGATCGGCGGCAGGGACAGGCTACAGACGGCGAGGAGGTCGAACGGGGTTGGGTCCGTCGCCCCGTCGGCCAGGCTGAGGAAGAGGAAGAGCACGACGAGCAGGTTCGCCCCCACGAACCACTTGAGCTGCTCACGTTCCGTATCCCTTGATCGACGGAAGCGGACCACGACCGCGGCCAGGGCGAGGAGCAATGCTGCCACGAGGGCGGTCGCATGGAGGGTCTCCCCGACGGGCGCGACGGCCTCCAGCCACGGCACGCCCGTCACCCCGAACGGGTTCGTGCCCAGGCTGTCGCCGACCGGTCCGGCCCGGAGGACGATCAGGATGGAGCCGATCGCCAGGGCCGCGAAGATCGCGCCGGCGGGCCAGCGCCAGCGCGGTCCGGGGAGACGCCCGTCCGGGAAGAGGAGTGCCAGGAGGGGACCCGCCACGATCAACGCAGGGTCGATCCCGAGCGCGCCGAGGAGCGAAACGAGGCCGGCGAGGGGGTCGTCGACACCTCGGACCGTCGTCAGCGCCGCCCCGAGGATGAACCCGAGGAACGTCAGGACGATGAGCAGGCCGCCGGCCATCAGGACCCCGCCGACGACGTTCCCCGGCCGCCGGAACGCCAGGATCGCACCGACGCTGGCGAAGACGACGACGTCGAGGGCCAGGCCGATGAAGACGAGCGCGAACCCCGCCGTCCCGAAGAGGCTGCGGAAGACGAGCCCGCCCGCCGCCAGGAGCAGGATCGCCCCGGCCAGCGTCGTCGACCAGACGGCGGCGACGGTCATCCGCCGCAGCATGCCGACCTCTCTCACCTCGGCCCTCGCATCCAGAGTCCGAGCGTGGTCGGTCGGACTGCCGCGCGTACGGTCGCGTCGAGGTCGGTCGTCACGGCCGCGATGTCGACTTCATCACGAATGCGCCCGGCGAAGGCGTCGGCCAGGCGCTGTCCGTCGTACCGTGCCCGATCGAACCGCCGGTCGACGACGTCCTGGACCCGGTGCCGGACCGGCTGGAACAGCGCGAAGGCGACGAGCGATGCGAGCGCGACCGCGAGCGTGCGGCCGCTGGCGAACGGCACGAGGTCCTGGGCGAAGGTCGCAAGGAGTGCGAGCAGCAGCGTGATGCCGAGGAACACGACCGCAAGGACTCCCGTGATGACGGCATACGCGAGCGTCCGGCTCACGATCCGGTCGATATCAAAGAGGTGGTAGCGCAGGATCGCGATACCGATGGCGACTGGGGCGACGGCTCCGGCGAACACGTAGACCGTCAGTCCGATCGTGTTGTCCGGCCGATTCATGATGATCCCTTCCCATGACACGATGCCGAGTGCGATCGCCGACAGGCCGGACGCCAGGACGAACCACTTCAGCTGTTGGCGCTCGACGCGACCCGCCGACCGGTAGCGGGAGACCATCGACAGCCCGAGGCTCGCGAAGACGACCAGCGTGATGACGGCGAGCAGTGGCGCGATCGGGCGATCTCCGCGGAGATCCGGCCCGAACCCGAATGGGTTCTGCAGGGCTGGAATGAGTTGTAGTGAACCAGGCTGGGTCAGGCTGGTTACGACGAACAAGATCGTGAACGCCCAGAAGAGACCCATGAACCGTGCCCATCCGGGGCTCTGTGGCCGCCCGGTCGGAAAGAGGAACGCGATCGCGAACTGGAGGATCGTCACGAGTTGCAGCATGATGGTGACCCAGCCTGCGATCTGGGCAAGGCGGTCGCCCTGGACGGTGCCTTCGGCCGCGAAGGCGAAGGCCAGGGACACCGAGAACTGCGACAGCGCATAGCCGACCCCGACCACGACCATCAGCCAGCCCACCGCGTTCTCGCGACGCCGGACCACGAGCAACGCCCCGATCGACGCCCAGGTCAAGCCCGCGATCACGTAGCCAGCCATGGCCGCGGGACCGAACCCGAAACCCCCGATGAACGGCGCCGGCGCGACGATCCGGACGACGGCGGTCCCGACCGCGCCGAAGATCGCGAGCCCGAGGCCGGTGATCGCGAAGGCGCGTGCTCCGGTCATCGTTTCGAGCCCCGCAGCCACACCCCGGCTCTTGTCGGGCGGACGGCGATGGTCGCTGGCAGGCCACCGACGGTGACCGCGGCGCACATCAGGATGCCGGCTGTCAGCGGCATGGCGCTGACCGATTGCCCGGGACGCGGGTCATCAGCAGCGTGCCGACGAACATGAGCGCCACGATGATTCCGAGGAAAACGACTCTCGCGCCATGGTCCTGGACCGGGCTCAGGACGGTCGCCAGCACGAAGGCGACGATGGCCACCATCGCGGCGATCCGCGGCACCGTCGGCCTCATCACCGCTCCGACCCCCGGAGCCAGTCCGTCATCGCGCCGATCCTGGCCGGAGCCACAGGCCCACCTCGCTCGGCTCGACGCTTCGATCCACGACCTCGAGGATGTCCTCCCGAAGGCGCGTGATCTCGACCTCGTCGCGCAGGCGCCCGCTGAACTCGGCCACTATCCGGTCGACGTCGTAGCGGGCTCGGTGGAAGCGGCGATCGACGCCGCGCTGGACCCGGACCCGGAGTGGATTGAACAGCGCCGCCACCAGGAGCGTGGAGGCCGCCACGGCGATCCCCGAGTTCTCGACCAGCGGGCTCACGTTGGACACGAGGGTCACGTTCACGGCGAAGAAGATCGCGAACAGGGCGACCGTCACGAGCCCGTACCCGATGGCGTTGCTGACGATCCGGTCGAGGTCGTAGAGGCGGTAGCGAAGGATCGCGATCCCGATGGCGACCGGCACGAGCGCTCCGGCGAACCCGAAGAGCGCGAGGGCGGCCTCCGGCGGCCGATCGGTCAGGGCCGACGCCACCGCCGCCATGGCGAGGGCACCGCCGGCCGCGACCAGGCTGACCGCGAACCACTTCAGCTGCTGGCGACCCACGGCATCCGACAGCCGGTAGCGCGCGACCGTCGACCAGACGACGACCGGCGCCAGCAGCGCTGACACGGATGCGATCCCCCCCGACGGCTGTGGTCCGAAGATCCCCCGCAGATCCGGGCCGAACGCGAACGGGTTGTCGATCGTCGGGAAGACCTGGAGCGGTCCGGGCCTGAGGAGGAAGAACACGACGATCAAGACAGGGTAGGCGATCGCCGCAGTGGCCAGGAAGCGGTCCCAGG
>Ga0326597_10011121_pt1 | contig 11950 bp, 9 predicted proteins | sample RVTome_12_FD_203789 | JGI IMG/M metagenome (GOLD analysis project Ga0326597, IMG submission 203789) | Soil microbial communities from uranium-contaminated site in the Upper Colorado River Basin, Wyoming, United States - RVT100D185 | ecosystem: Environmental > Terrestrial > Soil > Contaminated >... | reverse complement strand
CTATGTCACGACGTTCATGGACGGCGCGCTCGCGCTCCAGGCCAATGCGGGCTACCAGGTGAACGTGAACGGTCAGAAGGGAGCGGACGCCGTCTCGGGCGTCGCTCGCGCCAAGATCAACTTCTAGGGCGTTTTGGTTTCGATTGGATCGCCACCCTTACCAACCCTCCCCTTGAGGGAGGGTCGAAATACGCGAGCGCGGGCGAAGCCGGTGCGAAGCGAATTTCGGGGAGGGGTATGGTGCGCCCCGACCCCTCCCCGAAAAATTCCTCGCTGCGCTCGAATTTTACGACCCTCCCTCCCGCCTACGCAAGGCTTCGGCGTGGCAAGTGGGCGTACAAGGCCCGCCGGAGCTTTAGCGAAGGCGGCAAGGGGAGGGTTGCGCTTTTTTTTCGTCAACCGAAGTCGAAAACGCCCTAAGGCTTGGAACCGGGACGCGGGGCGCGTTGCGGCCGCTTTCGCGCGCGCTACCCATCCAGGCCGGCCGCGGCCGCCAGCCCATCCTCGTCGAGGATCTCGTAGCTGTGCAGCGTCGGCAGGCGGATGAAGCCCTTCGCCTTCAGGCGCGAAAGCACGCGGCTGACCGTTTCGATGGTCAGACCGAGATAGTCCCCGATATCCGTCCGCGTCATCGGCAAACCGATCGCTGGGCCTGTTTCGAGACCGCAGGCATGGGCCTGGGCGTCGCGAAAATAGATCAGGAACGCGGCCACGCGCTCGGTCGCGCTGCGCCGGCCGAGCGTGAAGACAAGGTCGAGCGCGGCCTCGACGATCTTCGCCGCCATGTCGCGAAAGCGCTTCTGCGTCTGCGGATGTTCGGCGAACAGGGCGTCGAGCGCCGTGCGCTCGAAGCGGCACAGTTCGACCTCGGTCACGGCCTCGGCGTTGAAATGATAGAGCCGGTCGGACGACAGGCCGACAAAATGGCCGGGAAGAAGGAACGCGAGCACCTGGCGTCGTCCGTCGCGGCCGATCCGGGTCAGCATCATCGTGCCCCGCACGACGTTGTAGACGCGCTCGGCCGCATCGCCGTCGAGGATCAGCGTCCGGCCGGGTTCGAGCGTGACATGGGTCGAATGGCGCGCGAGATCGTCGAGATCGCGGTCGGGCACGCCGCCGCACAGATCGCTCGTCCGCGCGGGGCAATGAAAGCAGCGCAATCCCGAAAGCTGCGGCAAGTCGGGTTCCGGGCGATTTTGCTTCAAGAGATGCATGGGCCTCGCCGATACGGCGTTGCGATCCGGCCGGCAAGCCTGGAACACCCCCTTGGCGGGGTCAACGGCGAACGCTACCGCCGGGCGTTGCCGCGCGTGCTCGGCTTCGCTAAAACGCCGCCTTCTCTCTCAAGATCGAGTCAGCGCGCGAGGAGTACCCATGGCCGGCCCGCAATACGTCTATGTGATGAAGGGGCTCGGCAAGACCTATCCGGGCGGCCGTCAGGTCCTGAAGGATATCTGGCTCTCCTTCTATCCCGGCGCCAAGATCGGCATCGTCGGCGTCAACGGCGCGGGCAAATCGACGCTCATGCGCATCATGGCGGGGATCGACAAGGAGTTCACGGGCGAGGCCTGGGCCGCGGACGGCATCAAGACCGGCTATCTGCCCCAGGAACCGGTGCTCGATCCGGCCAAAGACGTGCGCGGCAACGTGATGGACGGCGTCGCCGCGAAAAAGGCGATGGTCGACCGCTTCAACGCGATCGCCGCCGATTACAGCGACGAAACCGCCGACGAAATGGCGGCGCTGCAGGACAAGATCGACACGCAGGGCCTGTGGGATCTCGATTCCCAGATCGACCAGGCGATGGATGCGCTGCGCTGTCCTGACGGCGATGCCGAGGTGAGCACGCTGTCGGGCGGCGAAAAGCGCCGCGTCGCGCTCTGCAAGCTCTTGCTCGAAATGCCCGATATTCTTCTGCTCGACGAACCCACCAACCATCTCGACGCGGAATCGGTGGCCTGGCTCGAACATACGCTGCGCGAATACAAGGGCTGCGTGATCCTCGTCACCCACGATCGCTACTTCCTCGACAATGTGACGGGCTGGATTCTCGAACTCGATCGCGGGCGCGGCATCCCGCACGAGGGCAATTATTCGTCCTTCCTCGGCGTGCAGGAAAAGCGCCTCAGGCAGGAAGGCCAGGAGGCGGCCGCCCGCGAACGCGAACTCGCCCGCGAGCGCGAATGGATCGCGCAATCCCCCCGCGCCCGCCAGGCGAAATCGAAGGCGCGCATCTCGGCCTACGAGGAATTACTCGCCCGGTCGCAGGAGCAGAAGGGCGGCCCCGCGCGGATCGTCATTCCCGTGGCCGAGCGCCTGGGTTCCCTCGTGGTCGAGGCCGAGGGCGTGGCCAAAGCCTATGGCGACCGGCTGCTGTTCGACGATCTCACCTTCAAGCTGCCGCCGGGCGGCATCGTGGGCGTGATCGGTCCGAACGGCGCGGGTAAGACCACGCTGTTCCGCATCCTGACGGGCCAGGAAAAGCCCGACGGCGGTTCCTTGCGCATCGGCGACACCGTGCAGATGGGCTATGTCGATCAGTCGCGCGACGCGCTCGATGCCAGGAAGACGGTGTGGGAGGAAATCTCCGGCGGGCTCGACGTTCTGGAACTCGGCAAGCGCCAGATGCAGAGCCGCGCCTATGTCGGCGTCTTCAATTTCAAGGGCGGCGACCAGCAGAAGAAGGTGGGCCAGCTATCGGGCGGCGAGCGCAACCGCGTGCATCTGGCCAAGATGCTGAAGTCCGGCGCCAACCTGCTCCTCCTCGACGAACCCACCAACGATCTCGACGTGGAAACGCTGCGCGCGCTGGAGGCGGCGCTCGAGGATTTCGCGGGCTGCGCCATGATCATCAGCCACGATCGCTGGTTCCTCGATCGCATCGCCACCCACATGCTGGCCTTCGAGGGCGAGTCCCACGTCGAATGGTTCGAGGGCAATTACCAGGACTACGAAGCCGACAAGAAGCGCCGCCTCGGCGTCGATGCCGACCAGCCGCACCGGATCAAGTACAAGCGTTTCGCAAGGGGGTGAGCGATGTTCACAAATTCGGTGCGATCAACTCGACATCGGGAAAATAGCTGCGGTAGCGCCGCGTATCGCGCGTCAAAATCGGAAGCTTCGCCACGCGCGCATGCGCGCCGATGAAGAAGTCGGGAAGATTGCTGCCCCGCGTGCCGCCGCCGCTCTTGTAACGGCCGAAAACCTTGCCGGCCAGGAATAGAGCGCTCTTGGGAATCTGATTCAACCGAAGTCCCAGATCGTGCAAGGCCTTGTCGAGGTCGGCCTCGTTGGTGCTTTTCACGGCCAATTCCGAATAGACGATTTCGTTGAAGTATACGGGGCCGGCCGCCGCCCTGCGTTCCAGCCATTCCGCGGACCACGCGATCCATTCGCGGTTGGTCGTCAGCAGATCGATCAACACATTGCTGTCGACGAGAGTCATCTGCCCTTTTTGAAATCGTCCGCCGGGTCGCCGCGAGTCATGCGCATCAGTTCGTCGGTCGTGATTCCCCGAATCACTCGCCGTTTCGCGACCTCATATATCCGCTTTTTGTACGCGCTCGCCGTGCCCGGCTTTTCGATGATCACGGCACCCGAGGCGGTCGCGCGCACCTCGACCCGGTCGCCCGGCGCGATGCCGGCGGCCTCGCGGACCTTCTTGGGCAGCGTGACCTGCCCCTTCACCGTGACGGTCGTCGCCAAGGTCGCCTCCGTATTACTTGTGCCAAAAAGTAATACCGAAACGCGGCCCGGTCAATCCGCCGGGAGGCGGGCCTTGTTCGTCGTGGCTAGGGCGGTTTTGGGAAGGAGATATTCACGCGCGTCACCCTGAGGTGGGCCGCGCGTGCTTCGAGGCCCGCCTTCGGCGGGCGCCTCAGCATGACGCGCGGCCCCTCGAAGGGCGCGCGCCCGATTCACGCGAAACCAAAACCGCCCTAATTCGAAGCCGAGCCCGCAGTTCCGTTGGTCGCCTTGCCGGCGCGGATTTTCGCCGTCTGCTCGACGAGATGGGCGCTGAGCGCGGGGATCGAGCGGCCGTGGTCTCTCAGATAGGCGTCGAATTCGTCCTTCTGGGTCAGTGCCAGCCAGACGCCGACGACCTGGATGTCCACGACGATGTAGCCGCCGTCCTTCCTGAGCACGCGGAACGCGATGGGGACGGGCTCGGCCGCGTTCGGATCGTCGATCACGGCATTGACGATGACATCGTCGGGATTGCGTTCCTGCTTGCCCGTGACCCGGACCTTCTGGTTCGTGTATTGCGATAGCCGCGATTCATAGACCGCGATGGCGTAGTCGCGGAACGCCGCGACGAACGCGTCGAGTTCGGCCTCGTTCGCGCCGCGGCGGTTGGGCCCGAGCGTGAACATCGCGATGCGCCGTTCGTCGGCGAGGTCCAGGATCAGCTCGCGGAACTGCGCGCGCCGCGCGCTTTCGCCGAGCGAGCCATTGCTGAGGATCGCGATGCCCTTGTCGATATTATACTGAATGAAGGCTTCCGCGGTTTGGCTCGCATTCGCCGTTGCTGGCGCGGCGAAACCCAATCCCAGCGCCGCCGCCGCGGCGATGAACAGGTCGCGCAGGACGCGCCGGATCGGATAGCTTGTTTTCATTGGCCGTGCGCGAAGGAGGTCTGCGGTCATCGTGCGAATCCCCATGACCATATTCCGTAACCTTGGCGCAAGGCTAGACATCGCCTATGGCAGGATGATGGCGGAAGCCGGCCGCCAAAATCGCTAGAATTCGGGCAAATCCTGCACGTCTTGCGTACCGTTGCGGATTTCGTTGTTCCGCGTCTGGCGGTACAGGCTTCGGATCGAGGCGTAATAGTCGACGGAGGTGCGCTCGATATCGTCGAGCGTGTCGATATTGCGCGAGCGCACGTCGAAGGCGTCGATCCCGTAGCGCATATAGGGAAGATAATTGTATTCGCCCCAGCGGACGTAGTTCAGCGGGTCCATGTAATAGCCCGCCACGAGGCCGATCAGATCGCGCGGCGGCGCGGGCCCGATCAAGGGCAGGTACAGATAGGGCCCTTCGCCGAAGCCGTAGACACCGAGCGTCTGGCCGAAATCCTCCGGATGCCGGCCGATCCCCATCTGGCTGGCGACGTCGGCGAAGCCCCCGAAGCCCAGCGTCGAGTTGATGCCGAGCCGGACCGCCGTCAGGCCCGCATACTCCACCCGGCCCTGCAGGAGGTTGTTGGCGAAGATGACCGGGGAATCGAGATTGTTCAGGAAATTCCGTACCGAGTTCCGGAACCGCGGCGGGACATTGTCCCTATAGAAGCGCGCCGAATCGTAAAAGACATAGTCGTCCAGGACGTCGTTGAAGCGGAAGAACGCCCGGTTCACGGGTTCCAGCGGATCGTTGACATCCTCCATCTCGGCGCCGTCGTTCGCGTCGGCCGCCCGATGCGTCGCGCATCCGGACAAAACCAGAACGGCGGCAATCGCCGCAACGATGGTCCCGTGGACTGTCATGTCCGTTCGAGCGCCCTCTCACGACCGCGAAGGTCTAGTGCCCGCATCGATCGTTCCCGCAATGTATGCATTTATAGCTAACACAGCTATTCTTGACGAAACATGACCTAATTTGGGGAAAATTGAGGAGAAGCTCTCCTGTCGCCGTAGGGCATCACTTCGTCGCGGCCCCTTGCATAACTATATAAAGATATGTTTATATTCCTGCCGTCGCCGGGATGGAGAACGCGGTGGAACGGCTGGTTGGCATGATGCGGGCGGCGGGTGACCCAACCCGCCTGCGGCTGCTTCTGCTTCTGATGGACGCCGAGCTGACGGTGAGCGAGCTCACCCAGATTTTGGGCCAGAGCCAGCCCCGCGTCAGCCGCCATCTCAAGCTCCTGTGCGAAGCGGGCCTTTTGGAGCGCTTCAAGGAGGGGACATGGGTGTTCTACCGTGCCTGCGATGTGGACACGGGGGGCGCGATCGCCCGCGAGATCGCCCGGCTTGCCGGCGAAACCCAAGACGCCACGCTGGCCGCCGACCGGCGCCGGCTTGAAGCGGTCCGCGCGGCGCGCGCCGCGGCCGCCTCGGCTTACTTCAAGGCGAATGCGCCGCAATGGGAAAGGTTGCGCTCCCTTCACGTTCCCGAGCCCGAGGTCGAGGCGGCGATCACGCGGCTTCTGGGCGCGAGTCAAATCGACACGCTGCTCGATGCCGGCACGGGCACCGGACGGATGCTGGAACTGCTGGCGCCGCATGTCCGGCGCGGGATCGGCGTCGACGTCAGCCCCGAGATGCTCGCCATCGCGCGCGACCGGCTGGAACGGGCCGAGATCGGCAATTGCCATGTCCGTCTCGCCGACGCCTACCGGCTGCCGTTCCCCGATGGCGGTCGCGGCCAGGGCTTCGACGCCGTGCTGTTTCATCAAGTGCTCCACTATCTCGACGATCCGGCGGCGGCCGTGCGCGAGGCGGCGCGCGTGCTGAAGGCGGATGGCCGGATTGTCGTGGTCGATTTCGCGCCGCACGAGCTCGAATTCCTGCGCACCGGCCATGCCCATCGGCGGTTGGGGTTTGCCGACCGGGAAGTACGGAGCTGGTTCCATGCCGCCGGGCTCATGCCCGTATCGAACGAAGCGCTGTCGCCGCGCGCCGGGGGCGAACAGCTCACCGTCATGATCTGGCTCGCGCGAGCGTCGCAGGGCGCCGTCCGCGCCACGACCGCGGAGGCCGCGGCATGAGTCTCAAACGTCTGGCAGACCGCGAGCCGCCCGTCGCGTTCTCGTTCGAGTTCTTTCCGCCCAAATCCGAGGAGATGGAGGATCAACTTTGGCGCGCCATCAGGCGGCTGGAGCCGCTCGCGCCCACCTTCGTCTCGGTCACCTATGGCGCGGGCGGGTCCACGCGTGATCGCACCCATGCGACGGTCAAGCGCATCGTCGAGGAAACGCGGCTCAGGCCGGCGGCGCATCTGACGTGCGTTGCAGCCCCGCGCGCGGACGTCGACGGTGTCATCGGGGATTATTGGAAGGCCGGCGTGCGTCACATCGTGGCGCTGAGGGGCGACATGCCCGATCCCGCCGCTCCCTATAGCGCCCACGCGCAGGGCTACCAGTCGACCCCGGAGCTGATCGAGGGCATCCGCCGCGTCGCGCCTTTCGAGATCAGCGTTTCGGCCTATCCTGAGAAGCACCCCGATTCATCCTCGCTGGATGTCGATATCGCGCTCCTGAAACGCAAGATCGAAGCCGGCGCCACGCGCGCGATCACGCAGTTCGCGTTCGAATGCGAGGCGGTCGCGCGCTTTCGTGACCGCGTCGCGCGGGCCGGCGTCTTCGTGCCCATCGTGCCGGGATTGATGCCGACCACGAATTTCACCGGCGTCAAGCGCATGGCGGCGCGTTGCGGCACCCATGTTCCGGATTGGCTGGTTCGCCTCTATGACGGGCTCGAGAACGATCTCGACAGCCGCAAGGTCGTCGCCGCGGCCGTCCTGGCCGAACAGGTTGAGCAGCTTCAGGCGCTCGGCTTCAGCCAGTTCCATTTCTACACGCTCAACCAGGCCGAGCTGACCTATGCGGTTTGCCGCATGTTGGGCATCGTGCCGGTCGCGCCCGACAGGGAAGCCGTCGCATGAGCTGGACCCGGGATGCGCGCATTCATTGGTTCGGCCGGGAAGCAACGAAACGCATCCTGGTGCTCGACGGCGCGTGGGGCGTGGTGCTCCAATCTTACAAATTGCCCGAGGAAGGTTTCCGCGGCGCGCGCTTCGCCGACCATCCGCACGATCTGCGGGGAAACAACGACATCCTAACGCTGACCCAGCCCGCGATCGTGGACGAAATCAGCCGCGCCTATCTCGACGCCGGCGCCGACATCCTTTCGACCAACACGTTCACCTCGACCTCGGTGTCGCAGGCCGATTATGGGCTCGAGGACGTGGTGTTCGAGCTCAACGAAATGGGCGCGCGGCGCGCACGCCTGGTCGCCGACACCGTCGAGACGGCAGAGCGCCCGCGCCTTGTCGCGGGTTCGCTCGGGCCGACGAACCGCACGGCATCGCTATCCCCCAATGTCGACGACGCGAGTCTTCGCAACATCACCTTCGACGAGCTGAAGGAAAGCTATCTCACGGCGGCGCTTGGATTGATCCGCGGTGGCGCGGATATCCTGATGATCGAGACCGTCTTCGACGCGCTGAATGCCAAGGCGACGATCTCCGCGATCGAAGAGGCGTTCGAGCGCGAAGGGGTGCGCCTGCCGGTATGGATTTCCGGCACGATCACCGATCTCTCGGGACGCATGCTGACCGGACAGACCGTCGAGGCCTTCTGGCACTCGATCCGCCACGCGAAACCCTTCGCCGTCGGCCTCAACTGTGCGCTGGGTCCCAAGGAGTTGCGTCCCTATCTCTCCGATCTCGCAGTGTGCGCCGACACGCTGACCAGCGCCCACCCCAATGCCGGATTGCCCAACGCGTTCGGCGGCTACGATGAAACGCCGGAATCCATGGCGGCGATGATCGGCGAATTCGCGCGATCCGGCCTCGTCAACATCGTCGGCGGATGCTGCGGCACCACGCCCGCGCATATCCGCGCCATGGTCGAGGCGGTGCGGGGCGTCGTGCCGCGCGAGCCGCAAGAAAAGCCGCGCTATCTACGCCTGTCGGGCTTGGAACCCTTCGCACTCACGCCCGAGACGAATTTCGTCAATGTCGGCGAGCGCACCAACGTCACCGGTTCGGCCAAATTCCGCAAGCTCGTCACGGCGGGCGATTACGAAGCGGCCCTCGAGGTCGCCCGCGGCCAGGTCGAGAACGGCGCACAGATCGTCGACGTCAACATGGACGAAGGCCTGCTCGATTCCGAAGCGGCCATGAAGAAGTTCCTCAACCTGATCGCCTCCGAACCCGACATCGCGCGCGTGCCCATCATGATCGACTCCTCGAAATGGAGCGTGATTGAGGCCGGCCTCAAATGCGTGCAGGGCAAGGCGATCGTCAATTCGATCAGCCTCAAGGAAGGCGAGGAACCCTTTATCGCGCACGCGAAGAAGGTTCTGCGCTACGGCGCGGCCGTCGTCGTCATGGCCTTCGACGAAAAGGGGCAGGCCGACACCGCCGACCGCAAGGTCGAGATTTGCCGTCGCGCCCACGACATTCTCGTGAACAAGGTCGGCTTCCCGCCCGAAGACATCATTTTCGATCCGAACATCTTCGCGGTCGCGACCGGCATCGACGAGCACAACGATTATGCCAACGCGTTCATCGAAGCCACCGCGCGCATCCGCCGGGAAATGCCTCATGTCCACGTCTCGGGCGGCGTGTCGAACGTCTCGTTCTCGTTCCGCGGTAACGAACGCGTGCGCGAGGCGATGCATACGGCATTCCTCTATCATGCGATCAAGGCCGGCATGGATATGGGCATCGTCAATGCCGGCCAGCTCGCGGTCTACGAGGACATCCCGGCGGAGCTGCGCGAAGGCGTCGAGGATGTGCTGCTCAATCGCCGTGCGGACGCGACCGAGCGGCTGCTCGCCATCGCGCAGCGCTATCGCGGCGACGGCGCTGCGAACAACGACGCGGCCGATCTCGCCTGGCGCGCGGCTCCCGTCGACGAGCGGCTGGAGCATGCGCTGGTACACGGTATCGCCGACTATGTGATCGAGGATGTCGAGGAAGCGCGCCTCTCGGCCGCGCGGCCGCTCGACGTGATCGAGGGTCCGCTGATGGCCGGCATGAACGTGGTCGGCGATCTTTTCGGCTCGGGCAAGATGTTCCTGCCGCAAGTCGTCAAATCGGCTCGCGTGATGAAGCGCGCCGTGGCGCACCTCATTCCCTTCATGGATGCCGAGCAGGAAAAGGGCGTTCGGCGCGAAGCGGCGGGACGTATCGTGATGGCGACCGTCAAGGGCGACGTCCACGACATCGGCAAGAACATCGTCGGCGTGGTTCTGCAATGCAACGGCTACGAGGTCGAGGATCTCGGCGTCATGGTGCCGACGCAGAAGATTCTCGACATCGCTCGCGAGACGAAGGCGGACATCATTGGGCTTTCCGGCCTCATCACGCCGTCGCTCGACGAGATGTGCCATGTCGCGGCCGAGATGGAACGCCAAGGATTCGAGATTCCCCTGCTGATTGGCGGCGCCACGACGAGCCGCGTGCACACGGCGGTGAAAATCCATCCCAACTACAAGCGCGGCCAAACCGTCTACGTGACAGATGCCTCGCGCGCGGTGGGCGTGGCCTCGAGCCTTTTGTCCAAGGACGCCAAGCCGACCTATATCGACGACGTGAAGCGCGAATATGCGCGCATCGCCGAAAGTCATGCCTCGGGGCGCGGCGGAGCCCCGCGTTTGACGCTGGCTCAGGCGCGCGCCAACGGACCCCGGTTCGACTGGAACGGCTATGCGCCGCCCAGGCCTCGCTTTCTCGGGACCATGGCCTTCGAAAACTACGACCTGGCCGAGCTTGCCGAAAAGATCGACTGGACGCCCTTCTTCCAGACCTGGGAGCTGAAGGGCCGCTATCCGGCGATCCTGAAGGACGATGTCGTCGGTGAAGCTGCGCGCGGCTTGTTCGACGACGCGCAAGAGATGCTGAAGCGCATCATGGGCGAGGGCTGGCTCCGCCCGCGCGCCGCGATCGGATTTTGGCCGGCGAACAGGGACGGTGACGACATCGATCTCTACTCCGACGATGCGCGCGGCAGCGTGATCGCGTCATTCCATGCCGTGCGCCAACAATTGTCGCGCGAATCCGGCAAACCCAATCTGGCGCTGGCCGATTTCGTAGCGCCCAAGGAAACCGGCGTCGCGGATTACGTCGGCGGCTTCGTCGTGACCGCAGGCCACGGCGAGGAAGAACATGCCAAGCGCTTCGCCCAGGCCCAGGACGATTACGGCAAGATCCTGCTTTCCGCGCTCGCCGACCGTCTGGCCGAAGCCTTCGCCGAGCGGATGCATCAGCGCGTGCGCACGGAGTTCTGGGGCTATGCGCCCGACGAGAATCTCTTGTGCGAAGAACTGATCGCGGAAGGCTATCGCGGCATCCGCCCGGCGCCGGGCTATCCCGCGCAGCCCGACCACACCGAGAAGGCGACGCTCTTCGCGCTGCTCGATGCGGAACGAACTGCGGGCGTCCACCTCACCGAAAGCTTCGCGATGTGGCCGGGTTCGTCGGTATCGGGGCTCTATTTCAGCCATCCCGAAAGCCGCTATTTCGGTGTCGGGCGCATAGCGCGCGATCAGGTCGAGGATTACGCCGCGCGCAAGGGCTGGAGCGTCGAGGAAGCCGAGAAATGGCTCGCGCCCATCCTCGCCTACGATCCGCGCGCGACGGGCGAAGCCGCCTGAAAGTTTACCGCCGTTCCGGCCAGGCGAGCTTGAGCGCCAATCCGAGCATGAGCGTTCCCGCCACATAGCCGGTGATCCGCGCGATCGACGGATGATCGCGCAGCCGCGCGGCGAGCTTTCCGCTGCCGAGCGCGACCGCGCAATTCACGATCGTGCCGGAAATATTGAAGACGGTGCCCAGAAACAGGATCTGCACCCAGGCGGGCCCCGCCTCGGCCGAGACGAATTGCGGGAGGAAGGCGATAAAGAAAAGCGCCACTTTCGGATTCAGCAGATTGGTGAGGAAGCCCTGCCGGAAAGCGGCGTTGGCGGTCGTGCGCGGCGCGTTCTTGGAACCGAGCCGTGGAGGATGGCGGATCATCCCGATGCCGATCCAGACAAGATAGACCGCGCCCACATAGCGCACGATATCGAAGGCGAGCGGTGCGGCGGCGAAGAGCGCGGCGAGGCCCGCCGCCGCGGCCGCCATGTGCGCGAGCGCGCCCGCCGCGATGCCGAACGACGCGGCCACGCCGGCCCGGTATCCGCGCGCGACGCTCTGCGCGAGTACGAACGTCATGTCGGGACCCGGCGTCAGGTTGAGCGCGACGGCGCCCGCGAGGAAGAGCACGAACAGATGCGGATCG
>Ga0326597_10011120_pt1 | contig 11950 bp, 16 predicted proteins | sample RVTome_12_FD_203789 | JGI IMG/M metagenome (GOLD analysis project Ga0326597, IMG submission 203789) | Soil microbial communities from uranium-contaminated site in the Upper Colorado River Basin, Wyoming, United States - RVT100D185 | ecosystem: Environmental > Terrestrial > Soil > Contaminated >... | reverse complement strand
TCCGCAGCGCTGAGGCGAAAGAGGTCGGCGTGATGGACGTGGAGACGGCCGCTGTACTCGTTCACGAGGACGAAGGAGGAGCTCTTCACGGGCTCGGCGACCGCGAGGCCGCGGCCGATCCCCTGGGCAAAGCAGGTCTTGCCGGCGCCAAGCTCGCCCTGGAGGAGGACGACGTCGCCCGGCTGGAGGTGCCGCGCCAGGCGCTGGCCGAGGCGGCGCGTGTCGGCTGGGCCACGACTCGTCTGCAACAGCTGAGGCTCAGCCACCGGCGAGATGATCCCAGCCGGCCCGGCCCAGGGGCACCTCGCGGCCATTCTCGTCGACGACGGCGACCCGCGGCGGCTCGTAATGGACGACCTCGCCGATCTCGGTCAGCATCGTCTCAGCGTCAGCGAGCAGGGACTCGATCGCCGGCCGGCGGCCGATCAGGACGAGCTGGTAGTCCTCGCCGCCGCTGAGGGCGAGGCCGGCCGCCTGGCCGGGGAGGCGCTCTTGCAGGGCGGCGCTGAGAGGCAGGCGGGCGGCCTCGATCCGGATGCCGACGCCGCTGGCCCGGCCGACATGGCCCAGGTCCTGGACGAGGCCGTCGCTAACGTCGATCGCGCAGCGGACGCCTGCGGCCACGGCCCTGCCGCCAAGGTCGAGCGGCGGCTCGGGGCGCTCGTGGGCGGCGCGCAGCCGCTGCGCGGCGGCGGTGGCGAAAGCGTCGCCGGCGGCGAGGAGCTGGAGCCCGCCGGCGGAGTCGCCGAGCTCGCCGCTGACCGCGACGACGTCGCCGAGGCGGGCGGCGTCGCGGGTCATAACGAGGGGCTCGCCGCGGTCGGACGTGGCCGCCCAGCCGGAGAGGGCGACGGTGATCGAGAAGACCGGCGACCGGACGACGTCGCCGCCACCGAGGCTCACGCCGTAGCGCCGAGCGGCGGCGCCGAGGCCGCGGTAGAGCTCGAGCGCGTCCTCGACGGCGAAATCGTCCGGCAGGGCAAGGGTGACGAGGGCGAGGTCGGGGCGGCCGCCCATCGCCGCCACGTCGCTGACGTTGACGGCGAGTGCCTTCCAGCCGGTGTCGCGCCAGGCGGTCCTTCCCGGCAGGAAGTGGACGCCGGCGACGAGCGTGTCGGTCGTCCAGATCAGGCCGCCGTCCCTCGAGCGGCTGACGACGGCGTCGTCGCCGATGTCGACGATGAGGCCGTCGCGGCGTTGGGCCCCGGGCGCCGGCGGGTAGCTGAGGCCAAGCTCCTTTGCGAGGAGCTCGATCAGGCCGAACTCGCCGATCTCGGATACGCGCACGTTCCGATTATAGGTGAGCGAACGCTTGGCTTCCCGTAAGGAGACGCGGCTATAGTTGGGCCATGCGCGCTCTCGTGGTCGCCGACGTTCACGCCAACCTCAGCGCCTTCGAGGCCGTGATCGCCGCGGCCGCCGCCGGCGGCGCAATCGACGCCGTCTGGTCGCTCGGCGACATCGTAGGCTACGGCCCGGAGCCAGCGGCCTGCATAGAGCTGCTGCGGCGCTACCCTCACGTGGCTATCGCCGGCAACCACGACCTCGCGGCCATCGGGCGGCTGAGCACGGCCGCCTTCAACCCACCTGGCCGCGCGGCGATCGAGTGGACGGCGGCCGTTCTGGGCCCGGTCGAGCGGCAGTACCTGGCCGCGCTGCCGAGCGTCGCTCGGGAAGGCGAGTTCACGCTCGTCCACGGCAGCCTCATCGACCCGGTCTGGGAGTACCTGGTCTCGCCCGCGGCGGCAACGGCTCATCTCGAGCGCCAGGAGACTGCCTGCGGCCTCGTCGGCCACTCGCACCTGCCGCTCGCCTTCTTCGAGACGGCGACCGGCAACAGGGGCGGCCGCCAGGACGAGGACGCCGTCGTCTCTCTAGCCGGGGCGCGCTTCGTCGCCAACGTCGGCGGCCTGGGCCAGCCGCGCGATGGCGACCCGCGCGCCGCCTACGGGATCGTCGACACGGAGGCGGGGGAGCTGCGCTTTCACCGCGTCGCCTATGACATCGGCCGGACGCAGGCGGCGATGGGCGCCGTCGGCCTGCCGCGCTACCTGATCGAGCGGCTGGACTTCGGCCGCTAGTCGCGGCGGAGAGGGCGGAGGTCGAAGGCGACGCGGATGCGGTTCGCCTCGACCATGAGATCGTCGTCGGCGGTGAGGAAGCCCGAGAGGTTGGCGCTGCCGAGGCCGAGGCGCGCGGCGGCGGCGCTGACGCTGCCCCCCGAGGCCTGGAGGACGTCGAGGACGGCGGCGGCGGCGGGCAGGTAGCGCCGGTCGCGCCCGCCGACGCGAAGGCGGCCGTCGCGGCCGATGCAGGCGCTCACGGGCTCGGGCACGCCCTCCGCCGCGAGGGGGCGGCGGACGCGCAGGGCGAGGGCCTTGCGCAGGCGCTTCAGGGCGCGACCGCGGTTCTCGTGCTGAGAGCGGCTCTCGTTGGCGACGACGCTGATGCCGGTGGGGCGATGGAGGATGCGGACGGCGGAGTCTGTCTTGTTGCGCTTCTGGCCGCCGGGGCCGGAGGCGCGGTGGATGTGGACGTCGCAGTCGGCGAGGAGGGCGGCGTCGGGGGCGTCCGGCGGGGGGACGGTCATGGCGTCAGGGTACACCGGCGCCGGCGTCTTGATTGCTTGATTGAGTTTTCGTTTTTTCACGGCGGGCCGTTGATTACGAAGCTGGCGGGAGGAGGAATCGTGCGTGCCCTTGATTGAACCCGGCGGCGTCGGCGGCTCTGGAGGCGGCGCCGGCGCTTGCATCAGACAGATCGTAGGGCGAAACGGCGAGAGCGCGAAGGGGCGGTGGCGCGGCCTGCTACGAGAGCAAGGTCAGTCTCGGTTATACAGCACAGGTAGCACGAAGCGAGCGCCCGCCGACGATGGCCTCAACGATGCGGGCGCGTGTCTCAGGACTCAGCCTGTTTATCGTGATGTCAAGCACCTTTCAAGTCAGCCGCTAAAATGCTAACGTGCTCAGCAGAAGGGAAGTAGGATGCAGGAGTTCTTCAGCGGGCCGGATGTCCCGGACCTCTGCGTCGATTCAGTACGAATCGGTGTTGGTCCTTATGGGTTCGTGCTTGACTTGGGATTAACGGGGACTGCTCGACAAGAATGTTAAAATTTACCAAGACAAAATGGGTAAGATTCAGCTATCGGCTGAGTTGTTCAAGAATCTAGGATTGGACCCGGAGTAGAGAAATGGCCGAGTTTCAGCCTATGAGTACCAGGCGCGGTCTCCTCGTGCCTCCTATGACGACCGAAGATAGAAACATGGCAGGAATCCAGAGTGTCGGGCCACGCTGGAAGAGGGTTGGCGGCCCTAATGCGGGTCTTATTGAGGCGCGATGGGCTGAAGCCTATCGCCCGGAGCTAGTCGCGAAATTCGCGAATCAGTGGGTCGCAATTCTTGGCGAGGTCGTTGTTGAAAGCGCGGCTACGTTTGAAGAACTCCATGCCAAGCTGACACAGACTGGTATAACTGATGCCTTTGTTCAGCTCGTACCTAGTGAGCCAGAAGACTCCAGCTACCTGATCGCGTGACCATCACCCTCGGCTTCGAGGCTAGCCAATCCTATGGTAGCCCTAGCCATCACCGGACTGTCGTGCAGGTTCGACTCATTCCGGTTGTTGGCGCGCCTTTCATTGCCGTCGCGTGGTATCTTGAATTGCTGGCACGGGAGATTACCCCTCTCGTGTTGGAAGGCGCCGGTTGAGGTTGCCGCCTCTCCGGTGCCGCTAAAGAAGTCTGGTCCGCCCGGCGAGATTCAAACTCGCGCCGCGGGGCTTAGTAGGCCCCCGCTCTGTTCACTGAGCTACGGGCGGATTGGATGGTCAGGCGGCGGAGCGGGTACTTTTGCCGGTAGCGCTCCGCCGTTCTTTTTACTAGGCGTCACCCCTCTCGTTGATGATTTCGATCAGGAGATCGACATTCGCCTCGAACGCTCGCATCCAGCGGTCGCGACGCGCCTGCGTCCACTTGCCATCCTTTGGCAACTGCTGAATAAGAGCGGAGATAGGACGGTAATCTACGAGATAATCCTCGTCCGCGTCGCTCGGCACTATTACCGGCTCTGCCGCAGTCAGCTGCTGTTGTGTGCGCTGTCGAGGCTGGCGGGTTTGGGCTGCTTCCCCTTGACGCCTCCTACGGCGAGTCACAGGGCCTCCCTCGACGATCTCTGCCTCTCGGCATAGGCCGCGGAATAGGGCGATCATCCGGTCGCGTTGGGCCTGTGGCTGGTATTGCCGAAAGGCATCAGCCAGAGCGATGTCGCTGTCTACGGCGGGATCGACGATTGTGAATACGGGTGCGTAGGCTGCCCTTACGATTTGGGCAAACTGTTCAGGATACTGCTCGGTGGTTGCCTGACCGAGACGATTGAAAATCTCGGTACGACGACCATCTTCATCAATAAGACCAAGAAACCGGAGTGCGGCTAGGACGCGGGGGGCGTTTCCGGCGGCTATGCCGAGTGGTTGAAGACTCTGAAGTGTAAGAACATCGGGCAAGCCACGCTCTCGGAATCTCCGAATCACGGCAAGCACGCCTTGGGTTGGCGCATATGGAGCGAACGAACTCTCTGTGGTCATAGCCATCCCTCCTTATTGGCATTGTACATGATACTTTGCCATTGTGCAACATGTTTCGGCACATCTTAACGGCATTTTCGAATTTGGTACAGCATTAGGAGGAGGTCTGGCGCTGGCGTATGTTGTGGTCGGAGGTGAGAATTTTGGAATCTCCGACTCTCTACGCTGTCAAAGGTGGTTGGGCGGCGCAAGGCCGTGGCTGGGCGGTTCATGCGCTCACACGCGAGGAAGCGCTACGGAAATTCGAGGAAGCTCAGAAGGAGCACGCGGAAATCAACCGCCGTCCGCTGCCTCAGCCGGTTACTCTGATGGCACAGTTATGAACAGGGCTCCTATAACGGCAGCAAACGGCCAGCGGGATGACGCCTTTATCCATGACCTCAAGATTGAGCTCTTTGCCAAACCGATGACTATTCAAGTGGCCTTTTGCCCGGCATGGGCCGCTGGGCGGCAGAACCTGCTGGGTATGCAGGGCTTCTTCGGGCAAATGATCGCAGGCTTCGATCACAGGAACCGCAAGTTCTTCTACCTGCTCTGACTCCACCGCGCTACAGCGGCCTTCTTCGCAATCTCGCTCCGTTGCTCCGGCGACGATTTCGCCGCCCCTCGCTCCTCAGGCCGCCGGAAAGTGGGCAAAGTCACCTCTTCCCAGGTTCGTTGACAGGCCCCGCAGGTGAGCCTAGACTCGAAGCAGTTCGGCGGAAAACTGAATAGGAGCACGGGAGCTTGGGGAGCCAGGCTGAGAGGGTGGCCTCTCCTGCGGGAGGACTGTCACCGACCGTCGGAACCTGATACCGGGCAATGCCGGCGCAGGAAGCTGAGGGTAGGAAGAGGCGCCACCAGCCGGGGGCGCCTCGCTTATTTAGATGGCAAAGGCACCAGTTGCCCTGACGATCGCGGGCTCGGACTCCGGCGGCGGCGCCGGTATCCAGGCCGACCTCAAGACGTTCGCGGCCCTCGGCTGCTACGGCGCCTCCGCGATCACGGCGGTGACGGCCCAGGACACGCGGCGCGTGCACGGCGTCGTCGAGCTCGCGCCGGCCTTCGTCGGCGCCCAGATCGACGCCGTCCTCGACGATATCGGCGCCGACGCGGTGAAGACGGGGATGCTCGCGAGCGCGGCGACGGTCGTGGTCGTGGCGGAGCGCCTCGAGCGCTGGGGCGGGCGTATCCTCGTCGTCGACCCGGTGATCCTCGCGACGGGCGGCGAGCGCCTCCTCGACGAAGACGCGGTGACGACGCTAAAGGAACGCCTGCTGCCGCTGGCGCTGGTGCTGACGCCGAACCTGCCGGAGGCGGCGGCGCTGGTCGGGCGGCCGCTGCCGACCTGGGAGGCGATCCGCGAGGCGGCGCGGGAGCTGCAGGGGCTGGGCGCGGCGAACGTCGTGATCAAAGGCGGCCACGCGGAAGGCAGGGTCGCGACCGACCTCCTGTACGACGGCCGCGACTTTCGCGAGTACGCGGCGGCGCGGGTCGCGACTGAGAATACGCATGGCACGGGCTGCACCTTCGCGTCGGCGATCGCGGCCTCGCTGGCGAAGGGTGAGACGGTGGAGATGGCGGTGGCGGCGGCGAAGGCCTACGTGACGAAGGCGCTGCAGAGCGCCTTTCCGATCGGCCACGGCCACGGGCCGGTGCACCACTTCTACCGCTACTGGCGTGCAGGCTGAGCCTGCACGCCTAGGCTGCCGGCAGGCTGAGCCTGCACGCAACAGGCTGCCGCGTGACATTACGAGGCGCTTCGAGCGGGTGGGGTGAGCCGGGGCGCAAGGAGCCAGGACGAGAGGGGTGACCGATGGCGGATGACCAGCTGACGATTGCCGGCAAGAGCTTCGGCTCCCGGCTGATGGTCGGGACGGGGAAGTACGGCTCGCCGGAGGCGTGCGTCGCGGCGCTGGACGCATCGGGGGCGGAGATCGTCACGGTGGCGATCCGGCGCCTCGACCTCGACAACCCGCAGGCGCGCACGGAGCTCGACTACATCGACTGGCAGCGCTATACGATCCTGCCGAACACGGCCGGCTGCAAGACGGCGGAGGAGGCCGTGTTCACGGCGCGTCTCGCAAGGGAGCTGACGGGCTCGAGCTGGCTGAAGCTCGAGGTGATCCCTGACCCGCGTTATCTTCTGCCGGACCCGATCGGCACGCTCCAGGCGGCGGCGATCCTGGTCAAGGAAGGCTTCGTCGTTCTGCCCTATATGCACGCCGACCCGGTGCTGGCGAGGCATCTGGAAGAGGCCGGCTGCGCGACCGTGATGCCGCTCGGCTCGCCCATTGGCTCCGGGCGCGGTATCTTCACCCTCGAAGAGGTGCAGATCATCATCGAGAACGCCGGTGTGCCCGTGATCGTCGATGCCGGGCTCGGCGCCCCTTCGGATGCGGCGCTCGCCCTCGAAGTCGGGGCGGACGCCGTGCTCGTGAACTCGGCGATCGCTAGGGCGAAGGACCCGGCGCTGATGGCGGAATCGTTCCGCCTCGGCGTCGAGGCGGGGCGCAAGGCGTTCCGGGCGGGCCGGATCGAGCGCAAGACCGAGGCTTCGGCAACCAGCCCCGCGGAGGGCATAACCGGCATGAGCACACGCGGCTAGACGCGAGGGAGTCAAAGAAGATGCCACTGCCAACCCGAATCGGTCGTCTGCACCCGCCCGTCCTCTGTCTGATCGTCAGCCGGGCGGCGGCGAAGGACGGCGACGTCGAAAAGCTGGTGACGGAGGCCGTCGCCGGCGGCGTGGCGATGGTCCAGCTGCGCGAGCGCGACCTGCCGGCGGCCGAGGTCGTCGCCCTGGCGCGGCGCCTGAAGCCGATCACGCGCGGCAAGGCGCTCCTGATCATCAACGACCGCGTCGACGTGGCGATTGCCGTCGAGGCGGATGGCGTCCAGCTGCCGGAGGACGGCCTGCCGATCCAGGCGGCGCGCAGCCTGATCGGCAAGCACGCGGTGCTCGGGCGCAGCGTCCACAGCCTCGAGGCGGCGCAGCAGGCTGCGGCCGAGGGCGCCGAGTTCGTCATCGCCGGCACGATTTTCAAGAGCCCGACCCACCCGGACGCGACGCCGGTAGGCGCGGCGCTGATCAGCGAGATCACCAGCGGCAACTCGCAGCCGGTGCTCGCGGTCGGCGGCGTGACGGCGGCGAAGGCCGGCGAGCTGATCAAGGCAGGCGCCGCCGGCGTCGCCGTGATCTCGGCCGTGGCCGGCGCGGCGGACCCGAAGGCGGCCGCGATGGAGCTGAAGCAGGCCCTGCAGGAGGCGTGGGCGGAGCATGTGAGCGCCGTCGCCGCGGTGACGTGAACGCGGGCGCGATCACCCTAACCCTCAACGGCAAGGCGCGCGCGCTCCCCGGCGAGCTGATGCTGCCCGAGCTGCTGACGACGCTCGGCGTCGACCGGCGCCTGATCGCGATCGCCGTCAACGGCGAGATCGTCGCCCGCGACCGCTACGAGGGCGTCGCGCTGCGCGACGGCGACAGCGTCGAGGTCGTGCGCATGGTCGGCGGGGGCTAGCTTGGCCGACGTCGTCGTCGTCGGCGGCGGCGCCATCGGCTGCGCCACCGCCTATTACCTGGCCCGCGAAGGCGCCTCAGTGACCCTCCTGGAGCGGGGCGAGCTGGGCAGCGGCGCGACAGGCGCCGCCGCCGGCATGCTGGCGGCGCTTTCGGACGAGGGCGGTGACCGGGGGGCGGCGTTCCAATCGCTCTGCCTCGATAGCCTCGCGCTCTACGAGTCGGTCCTGGCGGCGCTCGCGCCCACGGGCATTGACCTGCGCTACGGCCGCGCCGGCGTCCTCCACCTGGCGCTCGACGACGCGGAGGCAACAGGCCTGCGCCGGCGCTACGAGGCTCAGAAGCCGCTGGCGCCGGCGAGCCGCTGGCTTGGGGCGGGCGAGATCGCTGCCGTCGAGCCGGGGGCGAGCGGAAAGGCCGTGGCGGCGCTGCTCTCGCCGGACGAGCACTACCTCGACCCCCAGCGTCTCGTCCTCGCCTGGGCGGCGGCGGCGCGAGGCGAGGGTGTCCAGATCGAGACCCAGGCGCCTTTGCGGCGCTTCCTGCGGCGCGGCGAGCGGCTGCGGGGCGTGGTCGCCGGCGACGGCGTGGACGTCGTGTACGAAGCGGACGCGGTGGTGATCGCCGCCGGCGCCTGGACGGCGGCGCTGGCCCAACGCCTCGGCGTCGCGATCCCGGTGCGGCCGGTGCGGGGCCAGATGCTGTCGCTCGCCGGGCCGGCGCCGCCGCTACGGCACGTGATCTGGGGCGCCGCCGGCTATCTCGTGCCGCGCGAGGCGGGGCAGACCTTCGTCGGCGCGACCGTCGAGGACGCAGGCTTCCGGGCGCGGACCACGGCAGCGGGCGAGGCGGGGCTGCGACGGGCGGCGGCGGCGCTGGCGCCGGCGCTAAAGGACGCGCCGCTGCGACGCGCCTGGTCCGGGCTGCGGCCGGCCTCGAAAGACGGCCTGCCGATCATGGGGACGCTGCCCGGCTGGTCGAACGCCTGGGTGGCGGCGGGCCACTTCCGCAACGGCATCCTCCTGGCGCCGATCAGCGGCCAGCTCATGGCGAAGAGCGTCCGCGCCGGCCGCCCGGATGAGCGCCTGGCGCCTTTCGCGCCGTCGCGCTTCCTGGACAGCGATCAGTAACGAAGGGGCGGCTAGCGCGGCTTCGCCGCCGCGATCGCCGCGACGAGCGCGGCGGCGGCGTCGCGCGGGTCGTCGGCGCCGCAGACGGCGCTGATCACGGCGACGGCGTCGGCGCCCGCCGCGACGACTTCGGCGACGTTGGCCCGGTTAATGCCGCCGATGGCGACGACGGGCAGGCTGACGGCGGCCTTGACCTCGGTAAGGCGGGCGGGCGAGGCGGGGCGCGTGCCCTGCTTCGCCGTCGTGCCGAAGATGTCGCCGACGGCGACGTAGGCGGCGCCGGCGGCCGCGGCGGCGGTCGCCTCGGCGGCGTTGTTGGTCGAGACGCCGAGGAGGAAGTGGGGCGGCAGGATCGACCGGACGGCGGCCGGCGGCAGGTCCTTCTGGCCGACGTGGACGCCGACGGCGCCGCGCGCGGGCGGCAGCGGGCCGGCGAGGACGAGGGCGAGGTCGGCGTGGTCGTTGACGATAAAGGCGACGTCGGCGTCGGCGCAGAGGCGGAGAATCGCCGCCGCGTCGGCGAGCTGCTCACCCTTGTCGCGAAGCTTGTCGCGCCACTGGAGGGCACCGGCGCCGCCGGCGAGGGCGTCGCGGGCGACGGCGACCGGGCTGCGGCCGCGGCAGGCGGCGGGATCGATGAGGACGTAGAGGCCGGCCAGCGTCGCCATCGCTCCCTCTCCTCCTTAAGGCCCGCGTCTGCTAGAATCGCGCTCGAAAACGAGGTCGCACGCGACGGGGAGACGCTATGCCACTGCTCGACATTCTAGCCAGCCTCGACACGGTCTGGGAGAACCCGGCCTGGATCATCTTCGGCCTCGCCGTCGGCGTCGGCTCCCTCGGCCTCTTCTTGCTCCTCTTCCTCTACCCGATCGGCAAAGACAACTAGCCGCGCGCCCGGCCCACCTCGCCCCGACTGCCTGGCCCGACGCCTCAAGGCCAGACGAGCTCGCCGTTTCTGTAGATGCGGCGGAGGAACTCGTCCGTGAAGACGGTAGCGACGTCGACGGGCTTCTCGATGCTCTCGAACTCGACCAGCGTGTCGTGGGCGCCCTCCCACTGCGCCAAGGTCTGCCAGCCGATGCCGTTCTCGAGGGCGGCGCCGGTTAACGCGCGGTCGAGCTCCGTGTCGAGCATGGCGCGCTGGTGGGCGCGGTTCTCCTGGGGGGCGAAGCCGAGGACGATATCGACCGCCGCCGCCCGGTTGGCGGCGGCGTAGGCGATGCCTTTGAGCACGGCCTTGAGAAAGCGCTCGACGGCGCCCGGGTCCGCGGTGACGAACTCGCGACTGCTGACGTAGGCCAGGCCGAGCGAGCCGACACCGAAGTCGCTCGGGTCGAAGAGGCGCGTGGGAAAGCCGAGGCTGGCGAGGATGTCGGGCTCGTTCGAGACGAAGACGGCGAGGATGTCGACCTGGCCCTCGCTGAGGATGCGGGGGTCGAAGCCGACGCGCACCTGGCGGACGCTGGCGGGGTCGAGGCCGTTGGCGCGGGCGAGGGCGAGGAACTCGGCCGGCACGGAGCCCTTGTAGCCGAAGGTCTTGCCGGACCAGTCGGCGACGGAGTCGATGCCGGAGTCGGCGAGGACGGCGAAGCCCTGCTCGCTCTTCTGGCCGACGAGCGCGACCGAGACGATCTCGAGGTCCTGGGCGTTGCGCTTGAGGACGGAGGCGCCGTTGGCGGTCGTGATCTGGACCTCGCCCGCGAGCAGGAGCTGAAGGTGCTCGCCGGACTGGGCGTGACGGATCTCGACGTCGAGGCCCTGCTCCCGGAAGTAGCCCTTCTCCTGGGCGACGTAGGCGCCGACGAAGGGCAGGTTGGCCTGGGGCTTGAAGCCGGCCATGAAGGTCAGCTTCTTCACCGGCCGGGCGGTCGCCGCCGCCGTCGCGCCGGCTGCAGGCTCGCCGTCGCCGCCGTAGCTGCTGTCACCGTCGCCGCCACAGGCGAGCATCAGGAGCGCGAGGGGAAGAAACGCCGCGAGCATCCGGAAGCGACGGCGGCGGCTGTCTGAGTCTGGCTTTGCAGGGGAGGACGGGCTCACGTCGATCAGTGTAACGCGGCGGCGGCGCTGGCGCCGCCCGGCGGCTGGCGTGGGTCGACTCCTGTCGGATGATGTGGACGTTCTTGAGGAACGCGGCCTCCAGCCGGCGAGAGTCGACGGATGGTGAAGGTGCTCAAGGGACTCGCCGAGCTCAAGGGCGTGACGCTCGGGCATCTGCTCGAAAAGATTGTCCTGCACTCCTTCGAGCCCGTGCTCGGGCAGGAGGGTGAGATGTCGGCGAGCCCGCACGGCAAGAGGGCGCTCGCCGCGATCGCCGATCTGAAGCGCATCTACGGCATGGACTTCGACGTCCACGCTATGCGCGCCTTTCCGGACCAAGTCTCTATCGAGTGACTGGATGGTCGTGACCGGGGCCGGTACTAGCGCCCCCCTCTGCGGCTGGCGAGGGGTGACTCGCGCCGTAAGAAAACGCTGCGTTCGACTTCAGCCATAGGGGGCTGTGCCCCTGCCCCTTAGCGGCTGGCGAGGGGTGACTCACGCCGTAAGAAAACGCTGCGTTCGACTTCAGCCATAAGGGAGCTGTGCCCCTGCCCCTTAGCGGCGGTCGAGGGTCGATTCGTGCCGTAAGAAAACGCTGCGTTCGACTTCAGCCATAAGGGGGCTGTGCCCCTGCCCCTTAGCGGCGGTCGAGGGTCGATTCGTGCCGTAAGAAAACGCTGCGTTCGACTTCAGCCATGAGGGGGC
>Ga0326597_10011119_pt1 | contig 11951 bp, 4 predicted proteins | sample RVTome_12_FD_203789 | JGI IMG/M metagenome (GOLD analysis project Ga0326597, IMG submission 203789) | Soil microbial communities from uranium-contaminated site in the Upper Colorado River Basin, Wyoming, United States - RVT100D185 | ecosystem: Environmental > Terrestrial > Soil > Contaminated >... | reverse complement strand
GCCGCCAACCTGTCCAACGAACCGGGACCACCTCACAGCGACCCGTACCGCAGCAGCCTCAGAGTTTTTCTACAGAGCCGGTCAGGAACGATCCTGACCACTCCGGCTGATTTCCGTTCGGTCCGCACCCCTTGGCCGACGTCGGTCACCGCAACGAAGGATCCTTGTAAAGCCACGGCGCGCGTATCATGTCTCTGGCTCAAGGACTGTCAGCACTCGCCATCGAGGAGTGCCAGACTCCCGTAAATCTCTTAATTTTAGGAAATCATTAGGAGTTTATCCCATGTCATTCCGACCGTTGCACGACCGGGTTGTTGTCCGTCCCATCGACGAGAAGGGCACGAGCCCAGGCGGCATCATCATTCCTGACACCGCGAAGGAGAAGCCCATGCAGGGCGAAATTGTGGCGGTCGGGCCGGGCGGTCGAAACGAAAAGGGCGAGATTGTCCCCCTTGAACTCAAGAAGGGCGATGTCGTCCTGTTCGGCAAGTGGTCCGGCACCGAGGTCAGGATCGACGGCGAGGACATGGTGATCATGAAAGAGTCCGACATCCTCGGTGTTGTCGAGGGCGTCCGCAAAGCCTCGCGCAAAGCTGCCTGAGAACAAGGAAACGAATGTCATGTCCGGCAAGGAAGTAAAATTCAGTTCAGACGCCCGCGCAAAACTGTTACGCGGTGTCGACACCCTCAGCAATGCGGTCCGTGTCACCCTCGGCCCCAAGGGCCGCAACGTCATTCTGGAAAGGTCGTACGGCGCGCCCCGCATCACAAAGGATGGTGTCACCGTCGCCAAGGAAATCGAGATTTCTGATCGGTTCGAGAACATGGGCGCCCAGATGGTGCGTGAGGTGGCGAGCAAGACCTCGGACACAGCCGGGGACGGCACCACCACCGCCACCGTGCTGGCCGCGGCGATCCTGCGTGAAGGGGCGAAGGCGGTTGCTGCCGGTATGAATCCGATGGACCTCAAGCGTGGCGTCGAGATCGCGGTCGAGGCTGTCGTCGACGACCTCAGGAAACGCTCCAGGAAGGTCTCCTCCAATGCCGAGATCGCCCAGGTCGGCACCATCTCCGCCAACGGCGACAAGGAAATCGGCGATATACTTGCCCGCGCCATGGCAAAGGTCGGCAATGAGGGCGTAATTACGGTCGAGGAAGCGACAGGTCTTGCGACCGAGCTCGATATCGTCGAGGGCATGCAGTTCGACCGCGGCTACATCTCGCCCTACTTCATCACCAACACCGAGAAGATGGACGTCACGCTCGATAACCCCTACGTCCTTATCAGTGAGAAGAAGCTCTCCAACCTGCAGCCGCTGCTGCCACTTCTCGAGGCGGTGGTGCAGGCCGGCAAGCCGCTCCTTGTCATCGCCGAAGACATCGAAGGCGAGGCGCTGGCAACGCTCGTGGTCAACAAGCTGCGCGGTGGGCTCAAGGTCGCGGCTGTAAAGGCCCCCGGCTTCGGCGATCGACGCAAGGCCATGCTCGAAGACATCGGCATTCTGACCGCCGGCCAAGTAATCAGCGAAGACCTTGGCATCAAGCTCGAGAACGTCACGCTCGCCATGCTGGGCCGAGCCAAGAAGGTCATAATCACGAAAGAAGAGACCACGATCGTCGACGGCGCTGGGAAGAAGAGCGAGATCGAGGGCCGGTGCAACCAGATTCGCGCCCAGATCGAGGAGACGACCTCCGACTACGACAGCGAAAAGCTGAAGGAGCGCCTTGCCAAGCTCGCGGGCGGCGTCGCGATCATCCGGGTCGGCGGCGCGACTGAGGTCGAGGTCAAAGAGCGCAAGGACCGCGTCGACGACGCGATGCATGCGACGAGGGCAGCAGTCGAGGAAGGTATCGTCGCCGGCGGTGGCGTGGCGCTCCTGTACTCGAGCAAGGCACTCGGGAAACTGAAGCCGTCGAATGACGACCAACGCGTCGGGATCGAGATCGTGCGCAAGGCTCTTCGCGCGCCGGCGTGGCAGATCGCCGAGAACGCAGGCGCCGACGGCGCGGTTATCGTCGGCAAGCTCGCCGAAGGCAAGGATACCGACTGGGGGTTCGACGCCCAGTCCGGCGACTACAAGGACATGGTCAAGGCCGGCATCATCGACCCGACCAAGGTCGTCCGCACCGCGCTGCAGAATTCGGCATCAGTGGCCGGTCTCCTGATTACCACCGAGGCGATGGTTGCCGAGCGGCCCGAGAAAAAGCAAGCGATACCCCAGATGCCCGATATGGACGGCGGAATGAATTTCTAGCCGGTCCCGAACCGGGAAAATTTTGATCCTGGCGGTTTTTGACATAGGAACGTGCGTCCGGATGAGGTCGGTCCATACGGCAAGCAAGGTCAGCCAATCACCCTGATATTTTCAGGCGGGACTGCTCTGCGGCGCTGGCCGGGCGCCGTCATCCGGACGCCCACTCCACGCAGAGAGCAAATCCGCCTCGGGTCGGGTTGATCACTTTGCGAACCCTGCGACCGAACTTCGAAAGCGTTTCCAATCAACCGGGAGAAATCCGATGGCCAAGGGTCAGATGAGAAGCAATCGAGAACTTAAGAAGCCGAAAGCCGACAAGAACAAGAAGAAGGCAACCGCTTCGGCTTCCCCGTTTACCGCTATTCCGCCCAAGAAGATTCCGCACAAGAAATAAATCCGGCGTTTGCGGTCGGCGTGATTAGCGGATCATGTCGGTCGACGGCATCAAAGGGAATTCGCGCGGGCTTCGTCAAAAGCTCAAGATCGGCATGCCACGCAATTGCCATGCCGATATGGGCAAGAGGTTGAGAGTTACATGCTGGATTGCGGGCGATCGAAGCTCTGACCCGCCACGAACCAGGTAGAGCTGCCGAAGCACATGGCGCTTCTTCGCTCCCACAGCCCCTCATGACCCGCGCCACGCCCGGGTCTTGCCGCTGGTCGAAGCGCCAAGCATGGTGAGCATTACAGAAGGCACGATTGCTGCTTCTTCCCACGTGGAAGAACCGATCCGCGCTGAGCTCTTTAGCGTCGAGCGCCTGGAGCAACACGCCGAGAGCCTGGCGACAGCCGATCGCATCACGGAGAATCCCATCCGGGGACGGGATATTCTTCCGAGGGTCCGCGACAACTGGCGCGTGCTTCTCGACGGATATCACAGCATCGTCCGAGCGGTCGGAGAAAAGCGCGAGATCACCCTCGCCGAGGAGTGGTTCCTCGACAACTTCCACGTCGTCGACGAGCAACTCCGGGAGATCCGGGACCACCTCCCGAGGAGCTATTACCGCCAGCTGCCGAAGATCGCGGTGGGCCACCTCGCAGGATGCCCCCGCGTCTATGGCGTCGCCTGGGCTTATGTGGCCCACACCGACAGCCGGTTCGAGGTCAATACGCTTGCCCGTTTCGTTCGTGCCTACCAGCGTATCCAGCCGCTCGGCATCGGCGAGCTCTGGGCCGTGCCCATCCATCTTCGGATGGCTCTGGTGGAGAATCTGCGACGGGTGTCGGAGCAGGTGATCCGTGCCCGTCATGCGCGGGCCAAGGCCGACGAGCTGGCGGACCGCCTTCTGGGCCTGAGCGGTCGGCCAGCGGAGAATACCGAGGACGTCCTCCACCATCTGGACGACACCCGTCTGGCGGACGCATTCGCCGTCCAGCTGGTCCAGCGACTCCGTGACCAAGAAGAATCGATCATGCCGGCCCTGGTCTGGCTCAACCGAAAGCTCAGTGCCCAAGGGACGTCGCCCGGTGTGGTGGTTGCCCGGGAACACCATGCCCAGGGTGCGGCAAACGCGACCGTGCGGAACATCATCACCAGCATGCGATGGATGTCTTCGATCGACTGGCTTGAGTTTTTCGAGAGCGTCAGCCTGGTGAATGAAGCGCTGCTCGCCGCGCCAGCTTTTCCAGCCATGGATTTTGCGACGCGGGACGAGTACCGGAATCAGATCGAGTTTCTCTCTCGGGGTTCGGGCCGTTCGGAGATCGAGGTGGCGCGGGAAGCCGTTCTGATGGCCCGGAACGCGGCCCAAGGCAAACCGTGCTCGCCATCCGCCGCGGTGGGGGGTAATTCCTCGGGGAGCGAGATAGGGCGTTCCGGTGTTCCCGAGCGCGCCGAGGAGGACCCAGGATACTACCTCGTTTCCAAGGGCAGGCGTGAATTCGAGCAACGGCTGGGCTTTCGCGTCCCTCTTCGCCTTCGATTGCAACGCGCCTACCGCGCCCATGCGATCACCGGATACCTCGGTGGGATCGCTGTCCTCACAGCTCTCCAGCTCGCCTGTCTCCTGTTCATCTCCCAGTCCGCCGGGGCAGCCGTCTGGATGCTCGTCCTGCTGGCGGTTCTCAGCCTCGTCCCCGCCTCGGATATCGCGGTGTCCCTCGTTCATCGGCTGGTTGCGGCTCTGCATCCGCCGGTGAGGCTCCCCAAGCTCGATCTCACCCGTGGCGTGCCCCCGGCGCTTCGTACCCTGGTCGCTGTGCCTGCGCTGCTCTCGAACCACGCCGATATCGAGGAGCAGCTTGAACGACTCGAGGTGCACTACCTCGCCAACCCGGAAGGCCACCTCCACTTTGCCCTTCTCACCGACTGGCCCGACGCATCCTGCGAGCGCATGCCTGGCGACGAGGAGCTCGTCGCCGCGCTGGCCGACGGCATCGAGCGTCTCAATACACGGTATGAGGGTCCACCCGGAGGCAGTGAACGGTTCCTTCTGTTGCACCGTCGGCGTCTGTGGAACGAACGGGAAGGCAAGTGGATCGGCTGGGAGAGGAAACGCGGGAAGCTCCACGAGCTGAACCGGCTTCTTCGCGGCGATACGAATACCACGTTTGTTCCGATCCGCGGACGGCCGCCTGCGGTGCCCACGCGCGTCCGCTACGTCATCACACTGGATGCCGACACCCGGCTTCCCAAGAATGCTGCCTACCGCCTGGTCGGGGCGATGGCGCACCCGTTGAACCGGCCGCGCTTCGACCTTCGTAAGGGGCGCGTCGTCGAGGGTTACGCCGTCATGCAACCGAGGATCACGCCGTCCTTGCCGAGCGGCCCGGGCGGCACGATCTACCAGCGGATCGTCTCGGGCCGTGGCGGTGTGGACCCCTACGCGGCTGCGGTCTCCGATGTGTATCAGGACCTGTTTGAAGAAGGGTCCTATACAGGAAAAGGGATCTACGACGTCGATGTCTTCGAGGCGGCACTCGAGGGGAAAGTCCCGGAAAACGCGCTGCTCAGCCACGATCTTTTCGAGGGCATGTTCGCACGTACCGGGCTGCTGACCGATGTGGATCTCTTCGAGGAATTTCCCTCCGACTACGAGGTGGCCGTGCGGCGCCAGCATCGGTGGGTGCGGGGCGACTGGCAACTCCTCCCCTGGATTCTGGGCCGCGCGCGCGACACCGCCGGTGGCAGGTCATGGACCCGCATTCCCGCCCTGGGCCGCTGGAAGATGGTCGACAATCTGCGCCGAAGCCTCGCAGCCCCTTCGTCGGTTCTGTTGGCTGTGGCTGCCTGGACCCTGCCGAGTGTTCCGGCGCTTCTCTGGACCGGTCTGTTCGTCGGATCCGTTGCGGTGCCGTCCTTCATCCCGGTTCTCGATGGCCTGATCCCGCGGCGATGGGGTTTTTCCAAGCGCAGCCACCTGCGCGCGGTGGCCGACGACATTGTGGTAGCTCTGTCGCAGACGCTACTCGCCATCACCATGCTGCCCCACCAAGCCTGGCTAACGGCCGACGCCGTGGGGCGCACGCTCGGGCGGCTCTATATAACGAAGCGGAGCCTCCTCGAGTGGGTCCCGGCCGCGCAGGCGGGGTACGGGGCCGATCCGAGCCTCCGAGCCTCCTACCGGCACCTTCGCTGGGGCGTCGTCCTCGCCGCCTTGGCGGGCCTGTTCTTCCTCGTGTTCGAACCGGGAATCTGGCCCGTCGCTATGCCACTCGTTCTCCTCTGGGCGGTGTCTCCGGTTATCGCCTGGCGGATGCGCCTCCCGCCGAAGCCCGCTGAGGCACAAGTTCTCTCTTCCCTCGAGACACGCTCCTTGCGGCTGCTCGCCCGCCGCACCTGGCGTTTCTTCGAGACGTTCGTCGACGCCGAGGAAAATGCGCTAGCGCCCGACAACTTCCAGGAAGACCCTGAGCCGGTCATCGCCCACCGCACCTCACCGACCAATCTGGGTCTCTATCTGCTGAGCACGACGGTTGCCCACGACTTCGGCTGGATCGGGATTCTCGACATGGCGAAGCGGCTCGAAGACACGTTCGATACCATGGACAAGCTGCGCCGCTTCCGCGGGCACTTCTTCAACTGGTACGACACCAGGGACCTCCGGCCTCTCGATCCCGTCTACGTCTCCACGGTCGACAGCGGCAACCTCGCAGGGCACCTGATCGCAGTGGCGCAGGCGTGCCGCGAACGCCTGTATCGCCCCTTCTTCGGCCCGGAGATCCTAGAGGGACTCCGGGACTCCCTCCAGCTGGTTCTCGATTCGGAGGAGCAGGCAGAGCCTTCCCGGCACACGCAGACAGTTACGGGGGCACATCTGCGTAAGGCCGCAGAGGAGATGTTGGCGGATATCGACATTCTCCCGACCTCCCTCCCTGAATGGCAGCATCGGATCGGTGAGCTTGAAGCCAGGGCGGAAAACCTTCTGGACATCGCCCAAACGCTCACGAACGATGTCGAGGAGGAGCCCGGATCCGAAGTCCTGGCCTGGGCGACGAGCGTGCGGGACTGCGTGCGGAGCCATGCCCGTGACGTCGAAGCGGCCCAGCTGTTCGAGGGTCTGGACGCGTCCCAGATGGCAGAGTCCGTCCTTGGTCATCGCCTGTCCGCCCTCGCACTCCGGGCCGAACAGATGTTCCAGACGATGGACTTCCGCTTCCTGTTCGACTCCTCGCGCAAGCTTTTCTCCATCGGCTATCGCGTCGCCGACGGAACCCTCGATCCGAGCTGCTATGACCTGCTGGCATCTGAAGCAAGGCTGGGAAGCTTTGTGGCCATCGCAAAGGGAGACGTTTCGCCCCGGCACTGGTTCCTCCTTGGCCGAGCTCTCACACCGGTGGGGCGCGGAGCCGCCCTCGTCTCCTGGTCAGGCTCCATGTTCGAATACCTGATGCCGATTCTGGTGATGCGGGAGCCAGCTCGAAGCCTTCTTGATCTCACATGCCGGCTGGTGGTGGCGCGCCAGATCCGGTACGGCGCAGAGCGGGGTGTGCCGTGGGGAGTCTCCGAATCCGGGCACAATCTTCGAGACGTTGACCTGACGTATCAGTACTCGAACTTCGGTGTGCCTGGCTTGGGGCTTAAACGGGGGTTGTTCGCGGACGTCGTCGTGGCTCCCTACGCGACCGCGCTCGCGGCCATGCTGGAGCCCAGAGCGGCGCTCTACAACTTTAAACGCCTTGAGGAAGCCGGAGCCCAGGGTACCTACGGGTTCTATGAAGCACTCGACTACACACCATCGAGGCTGCCCGAGAAGGCGCAAGTGGCCGTGGTGCGGAGCTACATGGCCCATCACCAGGGAATGACCATCGTCTCTCTCGGCAACGTGGTTCATGACGGCCTGACGCGGAGGCGCTTTCACGCCCATCCCATGGTCCAGGCGGCGGAGCTGCTGCTCCACGAACGAACGCCTCGTTCGGTGGCCGTAACCCGACCCCGAAGCGAGGAAGTGCGGGTGGCGCCGCTTGTCCGCGACCTCGTTCTTCCCACGCTGCGGCGGTTCGAATCGCCGCACGACATCACGCCGCGCACCCATCTGCTTTCCAACGGCCGCTACACGGTCATGATCACGACGGCGGGCTCCGGGTTCAGTCAGTGGGGCAACCTCGCCGTCACCCGCTGGCGGGAGGACGCAACGCGTGACTGCTGGGGGACATTCATCTTCCTGCGCGATACGGACACCGGCGACGTTTGGTCCGGTGGATTCCAGCCGAGCGGATCGGAAATGGACCACTACGACGTCATCTATTCCGAGGACCGGACCAAGATCATCCAGCGAGACCGGTCGCTGGTCATCACCCTCGAGGTCGTGGTCTCCTCCGAAGACGATGCCGAACTTCGCCAGTTGACGGTGACCAATGTCGAGAACCGGGAGCGTGAGATCGATTTCACGTCTTATGCGGAGGTCGTACTGGCCCCCCAAGGCGCCGACGAGGCCCACCCCGCCTTCTCGAATCTATTCGTGGAGACGGAGTTTGTTCCCGCACACGGAACCCTGTTGGCTACGCGGCGGCCACGTTCAGCGGACGAGCCGCAGGTCTGGCTTGCTCATCTGGTTGCGGTCGAGGGAGAGCCTGCCTCGCCGCTGCAGTATGAGAGCGACCGGGCGCGCTTTCTGGGCCGTGGCCGCGGGATTCGGACGCCGCTATCCGTAAATGACGGCGGCTCCCTTTCCGACACGGCCGGAACAGTTCTTGATCCCATCGTGAGCCTCCGGCAACGGCTGGTGATTCCGCAAGGAGCGACGGTTCGCCTCGTGTTCACCACGCTCGTGGCGCCGTCGCGGGCTGAGGCGCTCCGGATCGCGGAAAAGTATCGCCAGCTGGCCACGTTCGAGCGAGAGAGCGCCCTGGCCTGGACGCAGGCTCAGGTCCAGCTGCACCACCTCCGCATCACCCAGGACGAGGCGCATCTGTTCCAGCGTTTGGCGAACCGTCTGCTCTACACGGATCCCACGTTGCGCGCTGCGCCTCGGGTCCTAGCTACGAACCGGAGTGGCGCGTCCGGGCTCTGGTCCTACGGCATCTCCGGCGATCTTCCCATCGCCTTGGCGCGCATTGAGCGGGACGAGGAGCGGGACGTCGTACGACAGCTCCTGCGGGCGCAGGAATATTGGCGCCTGAAGGGGATCGCCACCGACCTTGTGATCCTCAACGCCACCGGTGCCTCCTACGCACCGGCGCTCCAGGAATCGCTTGCGGCCATGCTGCGAACAAGCCAGGCGGCGAGCGAGGAGGAGCAGCGAAAACATGGAGGCGTTTATCTGCTTCGTGCCGACTTCGTGTCTCCGAGCGACCAGATACTTTTACAGTCGGCCGCGCGACTTGTGATTCTTGCAAACCGGGGAACGCTCTCCGAGCAGTTGGTTCGGCTGGAGGGACCCGGGCCCGGACCCCTGCCCCCGCGTCTCCGCTTGCCCGGCGAGAGGATCGAAATCGTTTCTTCTCCGGCACTCGACCTGAAGTTCGGGAACGGCCTCGGCGGATTCGCAGCGGATGGCCGCGAATACGTCGTGGTCCTGGGCAAGGGACAGTGGACCCCGGCGCCCTGGATCAACGTAGTGGCGAACCCGGAGTTCGGTTTCCAAGTCTCCGAGTCGGGCGCGGGCTACACCTGGTCCGGAAACAGCCGCGAGAACAAGCTCACGCCCTGGTCGAACGATCCAGTCAGCGACACTCCGGGTGAAACGTTCTACGTAAAGGACGAGGAAAGCGGTCGGGTCTGGGGGCCGACCTGCCTTCCCATCCGCGAAGAGCCCTATCCCTATGTCATCCGGCACGGCCAAGGGTACAGTCGCTTCGAGCACACATCCCACGGCATCGCACTGGATCTCCTGCAGTTCGTGCCAGTGATTGACTCCGTCAAGATCTCCCGCCTTACCCTGGAGAATTGCTCAGACCGCAAGCGGCGCCTTTCGGTCACGGTCTATACGGAATGGGTTCTGGGGGTTTCGCGGAGTCGGTCCACTCCCTTCGTGGTCACCGAGATTGACCCCGCGACTCGAGCCATGTTTGCGCGAAACGCCTGGAACGGGGAGTTCGCGGACCGGGTCGCGTTCGCTGATCTGGCCGGACGCCAGACCTCCTGGACCGGTGACCGCCTTGAGTTTCTGGGCCGAAACGCGAGCCTCGACCATCCCGCGTTATTGGAGCGGGGAAAGGAGCTGTCGGGGAAGACCGGAGCGGGCCTGGACCCATGCGCGGTTCTCCAGACACATGTCGAGCTTGAGCCGGGAGAACGCACCGAGGTGCTGTTCTTGCTGGGTCAGGGGGCTGGCCCGGAGGAGGCCCGATCCCTGGTCGAACGCTACCGGGTGCTGAATTGCGACGCGGTTCTGCGCGAGGTTCAGGACCACTGGAACCAGGTCCTCGGCACGGTCCAGGTCGAGACGCCTGATCCCTCGATGAATCTCCTCCTCAACCGCTGGCTGCTCTATCAAACTCTCTCGTGCCGCATCTGGGCTCGCTCCGCGTTCTACCAATCAGGCGGGGCATACGGGTTCCGCGATCAGCTTCAGGACGTTATGTCGATGGCGGTGGCGAGGCCTGATCTCGTGCGCGAGCACATCCTGCGAGCTGCCGCGCGGCAATTTCGGGAAGGGGACGTCCAGCACTGGTGGCATCCTCCGACGGGCCGCGGGGTTCGGACCCGCATCTCCGACGACCGCCTCTGGCTGCCGTATGCGGTGGTCCATTATCTCCGAACCACCGAGGACGTAGGGGTGCTCGATGAAGCGGTTCCGTGGCTCGATGGGCCGGCCCTGGAGAAGGGCCAACAAGAAGCCTACTTCGAACCTACCGAGTCGGAAGACCGGGCGACGCTATATGAACACTGTGCGCGGACCCTGGACCGGAGCCTGAGCGTGGGCGGCCATGGCCTCCCTTTGATGGGAGCCGGCGACTGGAATGACGGCATGAACCGCGTCGGTCACAAGGGCCGGGGCGAAAGCGTCTGGTTGGGCTGGTTCCTCCTTGCGAACCTGCGGGAGTTCACGCGGGTTGCTGACATCCGTGGGGACGAAGAACGTGCAGCAAGCTGGCGGAGCACCGCCGCGTCGCTTGAGGCATCACTGGACGCGGAGGCATGGGACGGGGCGTGGTACAAGCGCGCCTTCTTCGACGACGGGACACCGCTCGGATCGGCGCGAAGCGACGAATGCCAGATCGACTCCATTCCCCAGTCATGGGCGGTCCTCTCCGGCTCAGGCGACAAGCAACGGGCACGTCAGGCCATGAAATCCGTAGAGGAGCGCCTCGTCCGATGGGACGACCGCCTGATGTTGCTGTTCTCCCCACCCTTCGACCAAACATCCCTGGACCCCGGATACATCAAGGGATACGTCCCCGGCATTAGGGAGAACGGCGGGCAGTACACGCACGCCGCGGCATGGTCGGTCATGGCTTTCGCCATGCAGGGCGAAGGAGACAAGGCGGTCAAGCTCTTCAACCTGCTGAGCCCCATCCATCATACGAGCAGTCGCGCGGGCGTTCACCGCTACAAGGGGGAGCCATACGCCGTAGCCGCCGACGTCTATTCCGAACGTCCCCATGTGGGACGCGCAGGGTGGACCTGGTATACCGGGGCTGCGGGGTGGCTTTACCGGGCGGGGCTGGAGTCAATCCTCGGGTTCCGAAAGCTGGGTTCCTCCCTGGCGATCGATCCCTGTATTCCCCAGGAGTGGAAGCGCTTCAAGATTAAATACCGTCATGGCGGTACTCTCTACCGGATCACCGTCGAGAATCCGAAGGGGGTCTGCCGTGGCGTATCGCGGGTCGCCCTCGACGGCAACCGGATCCTGGGAGAAGCGCTCGTACCCTTGTCCGACGACGGTTTGGAGCACCGTATCGAGGTGGTGCTCGGATAGCGCATTTTCTGGTCGGTCAACACGAATGGGCCGTGGCGGCGATCAACAAGGGAATAACCAGACAAAATCTCATCGAGATCGTGCTCAGCCTAAGAACATCCTCGAAGCGCTCGGTTCGAACTGTATCCAGGAAGGCCAGCCAACTACGCTGAAATACCTCAGAGGCTGACTGAAAAAGAAGTTGGGTGATTTCAATCGGTTGTGATTCCGTTGGGTTGCGAAGCTCAATGGAGTTCACGATGGCTTGGACTGAAACCACCCGTTTGTACTATCGGCGCGAGGGCCTGCGCTACGCAAGCGATCTGACCGATACGGAATGGGCATTGATCGCGCCCTTCATGCCGACGCCTTCCAGGCTGGGTCGGCCGCGAAAGACGAACTTGCGCGCGGTGGT
>Ga0326597_10011118_pt1 | contig 11951 bp, 9 predicted proteins | sample RVTome_12_FD_203789 | JGI IMG/M metagenome (GOLD analysis project Ga0326597, IMG submission 203789) | Soil microbial communities from uranium-contaminated site in the Upper Colorado River Basin, Wyoming, United States - RVT100D185 | ecosystem: Environmental > Terrestrial > Soil > Contaminated >... | reverse complement strand
CGAAGCCCTTGATCGCCTCCAGCAGCTCCGCCGGCGGCAGCCCGAGGCGCACCTCGACCTCGGCGCTGCGTCGGAGGATATCGATGCCGTCCTCGGCGATGCGGTCCGTGACGAGGATGCGTGCCACTGCCGTACCTCTAGCGGCCGATTACGGCCGGCTTCTCGTAGCCCAGTCGCGCCAGGGCGGCGCCGAGGGCCTCGACGGCGGCGTCGAGCTCTTTGCGGTCGACGAGGCCGAGGTGGCCGATGCGGACGATCTTGCCCATGAGCTTGCCCTGGCCCGCCGCGAGGACCGTGTCGTACTCGGTGTTCAGGAGGCGCAGAAGCTCGGCCGCGTCCACGCCCGCCGGCACGACGATGCTCGTCACTGTATCGGAGCAGTGGGGCCCGTTGGCGAGCAGCTCCAGGCCCAGCGCCTGCACCCGGCCGCGGGTGTACTCCGCCGTCGCCGCGTGACGGGCGTTGATCTGCTCCATCCCCTCCGCCGCCATCATGTCGAGCGCCTTGTCGAGGCCGTAGTAGAGCGAGACGGCCGGCGTGAACGGCGTCTGGTTGCGCGTCAGGTAGGACTTCGCCTTGCCGACGTCGAAGTAGTACTTCGTCATCTTCGAGCTCTCGTAAGCCTTCCAGGCGCGCGGGCTCAGGCTGATGAAGGCGAGCCCGGGCGGGATCATAAAGCCCTTCTGCGAGCAAGTGGTCGCGACGTCCACCCCCCAGGCGTCCGTCGCGAAGGGGAGGCAGCCGAGGCTGCTGATCGCGTCGATGATGAAGAGGACCTCCGGGCTCACGGCCCGGACGGCGCGGCCGATCGCGGCCACGTCGTTGGTCACGCCCGTAGAGGTCTCGTTATGGGTGAGCAGCACGGCGACGATCGACGGGTCCGTTTTCAGCGCCGCCGCCACGGCCTCCGGCGTCGCCGCCGTTCCCGGCTCGAAGGCGAGCCGCGTCACCGCCGCGCCGAAGGCCGCCGCGATGTCGGCGAAGCGGTCGCCGAACTCACCGATTGTGACGGCCAGGACCTTGTCGCCCGGCGAGAGCAGGTTGACGATCGCCGCCTCCATCGCCCCGGTGCCCGAGGCGGTGAGGACGTAGACGTCGTTCTCCGTCCGGAAGAACTGCTTCAGACGCTCCGTGATCCGCGTCTGAAGGGCGCCGAACTCCGGTCCGCGGTGGTTGATCATCTGCCGGGAGAGCTCCGCGAGCGTCTCCGGAGGGCATGGGGTCGGGCCAGGGATGCGCAGGTTCTGCACGGGTTGTCTCCTTTAGAAGGGCTCGACCGCATCGTAACCAGCGTGTCCCTGGGGGTCAATCTGGCCGCGGACGCTCTCCTGCGGGCCGTGTCTCGCCGCGCAGCGGCCGGATGCGCCCTGCTAAAATTGCCGCCATGAGCAGCGCCTATCGAGAACTGCCCTCCGTCGACCGCCTCGTGGGCCAGGCGAGCCTCCGCGCCGCCGCCGGCGAGCTCGGCGCCGAAGTGCTCGCCGCGGCGGCGCGGGCCGAGCTCGACCGCCAGCGCGCCGCGATCGCCGCCGGCGCCGCCGCCGCCGACATCGAATCGATCGTCGAAGCGGTCGCCGCCCGCGCCTACGCCTCCCTGCGCCCGAGCCTGCGGCCGGTGATCAACGCCACCGGCGTGATCATCCACACGAACCTCGGCCGCGCCCCCCTCTCAGCCGCCGCCGTCGCCGCCATGGCCGCCGTCGGCCGCGGCTACAGCAGCCTCGAGTTCGACCTCGAGGCCGGCGGGCGCGGCAGCCGTGCCGCCCACGTCGAGCCCCTGCTCTGCCGCCTCACCGGCGCCGAGGCGGCGCTCGCCGTCGGCAACAACGCCGCCGCCGTCCTCTTCGTCCTCTCCGCCTTCGCCCGCGACCGCGAGGTCGTGATCTCGCGCGGCCAGCTCGTCGAGATCGGCGGCGGCTTTCGCATCCCCGACGTCATGCGCCAGAGCGGCGCCCGCCTCGTCGAGGTCGGCACGACGAACCGCACCTACCTGCGCGACTACGCCGAGGCGGTCACGCCGGAGACCGCCGCCCTCCTCCGGGTCCACGCCAGCAACTTCCGCGTCGTCGGCTTCACGGAGGCGGTCGCGCTGAAATCGCTCGCCGTCCTCGCCCAGGAGCGCCGCCTCCTCCTGATCGACGACCTCGGCAGCGGCTGCCTCCTCGATACGACGCCCTTTGGCCTCGCTGCCGAGCCTCGCGTGCAGGAGAGCCTCGCCGCCGGCGCCGACCTCGTCCTCTTCTCCGGCGACAAGCTTCTCGGCGGCCCCCAGGCCGGCATCATCCTCGGCAAGAGCGAGCTCATCGAAGCGCTGCGACGCCACCCCCTCGCCCGCGCCCTGCGCCCCGATAAGGCGACGATCGCCGCCCTCGGCGCGACCCTGAGCCACTACGTCGTCGGCGATGCCGTCGAGCAGGTGCCGGTCTGGCGCATGATCGCCCTGCCGCCGGCCACCGTCGATCGGCGCGCCCGTCGCTGGGCGCGAGCGGTCGGCGCCGGCGCCACCGTGATCGAGGGCCGCTCGATGGTCGGCGGCGGCAGCCTGCCGGAGGAGAGCCTGCCGACGCGCCTCCTCGCCCTGCCGCCGCAGGCCGGCGCCGGCGTCGAGGAGCTCGCCCGGCGCCTGCGCCAGAGCGACCCACCCGTCGTCGGCCGCGTCGAGCACGACCGCCTCCTCCTCGACCCCCGCACCGTCGATCCAGGCGACGACGCCCGCGTAATCCACGCCCTCAAGGCGGCGTTGGGCTAACCGATCGCCGCCGGCGAGGCGCCGGCGGGCGTGCTACGATTCGGCCAGGGAGGGCCCGTAGCTCAGCGGCAGAGCGGCCGGCTCATAACCGGTTGGTCGCTGGTTCGAATCCAGCCGGGCCCACCAGCAGGCTCCGCCCCTTGCTCGCTGCCTCGCCTCAAAGGCTCTCTAACAGAGCCGGGCATGCTCCAGTCGAAACGCCGGTGACCCCACGCTCCCGCTAAGGCGGCGCGAGGCGACAGGCCCTCGGAGCAGAGGAGTTGGCCGAAGCCGGTTTGGCGAGCGTCGCCGAAGGCGACGAGACGAATAGAGGGCGCGCGAAGGCTGCCGGAGCTCCGGCTCCCCAAACCTCCGTCCAGAAGGCGACGGGTTCTATATGGATGTCAGGAAATGGCCGCGTCCACCGAAGTTGGCGCTATTCATTGCGGGCCGGTGCTGCGACCCGACGACGGAGTTCATCAGGTAGTAACCGTTTCGGATTCTCGCTGGTGGGTTCGCGTGGTTCACGACTTCCTCCTCGATTCGAGAGACGACGTTTCCGGTCTCGGGCGCGCTGCTTTTCCATTCGGATCGGAGCGTGCTGAGAGGATGTCGCGAACCGCCCCGCTTGTCAATCAGCGCCGTCAGGCCTCCCGGCGAGCCGTCTCCGGCTGAAGTAGAGCGTCACGCCGAAGCCGGCGATCGCCATCAGCAGCAGCACCGCCCGGACGCCCGCAAGCTCTGCGACCGCCCCCGCGAGGAGCAGTGGTAGCAGCGACGCCAGATCGGCGAAGGCGCTCTGAGTCGCGAAGGCCCGCGCCTGCCTGCCTGGCGGGACCTCGTTGTTGATCACCGCCTTGCCGGCGATCGTCACCGTCGTCCCTGCCGCCCCGAGCGGGATCGCCAGGAGCATCGCCGTCGTGATCACGGAGGATATGCCGATCTCCCGCTCGATGAAGTCGATGCCGATGCCGAGCTGGACGGAGTCGAGGAGCGAGTCCTTCACGAAGACGACGAGGCCGAGGCCGGCGAACGTCACGAGGAGAACGCCCAGGCCGAGGAGCGTCGTCCGCGAGGCGCCGAGGACCCGGATCAGCAGCGGCGCCGCGATGAAGGCGAGGAGCGCCCCGATGCCCGCCGGCGCCACGACGAAAACCGTGTTCTCGGAGGCGAGGCCGAGGACGTCGCTGCTGTAGTGTGGCGCCAGCACGATCAGCGCCTTGGCGAGCGTACCGGCCACGGCCAGGTAGACGAGGGCGTTGAACACGGGCCGGCTGTCCGATAGCAGCCGCCAGCCCTGAGGCACGGCGCTCTCCGGCCGCAGCGACCGCGGCTGCCGCTCGCGGACCCGGGCGCGCTCGCCGGCGAAGCTCTCCGCGAGGACGGCGAGCAGCGCCGCCGCGAGATAGACGCAGAGCGCGACGACCAGGACCGGCTCGACGCCCGAGACCTTCAGCAGCAGCGGCGCCAGCGCTACGCCGCCGGCGATCTGGCCCAGCGCTACCGACAGCGCGAAGAGGGCGTTCGCGGCGCCCACCTGCTCCCGCGCGACCATGCGCGGCAGCGCCGCCGCCTCCGCCGGCCCCGTGAACTGGCCGATCGTCGAGATGGCGAAGACGAGGGCGTAGAGAGTCCACAGGCTGCCGAGGTTGGCGAGCATCAGCGCCGCCGCCGCCGCCCGGCCGAGATAGCCGGCGATCACCAGCGGTCGCGCCGGCAGGAGGTCGGCGAGGATGCCCGCCGGCACGCCCAGGAGGATCGACGGCAGGATGAAGGACACGACGAGGATCGTCGTCTGGATGCTGGAGCCCGTCTCGCGGACGACGAGGATCAGGAGCGAGTAAAGGAGCGCGGTCTGCGCCACCTGGCCGAGGATTCGCGACTCGAGCAGGCGCCGAAAGGAGCCGTTCTTCAGGGGCCCCAGGTCGGCCGCGCGGAAAGCGGCGGAGCCGCCGCTCTCGAGGTTCTCCTCGGCCATGGCCCGAGTATAGAGCCGGCGTCGCCGGCGCCGGAAATCGCCGCGTCCCGGCGGGACGGCTTGCGGAGGGCTGCGGCCGGCCCTAGGCCTTGTAAAGGCCGAAGAAGGCCACGCGCCGGAACTCGCGCAGGCCGCGCATGTGGGCCTTGCCGAGCAGATAACCCCCCGGCAGCTCGACGAGCTCATCGACGATGCGCCGCACCGGCAGCGGGTTCGGCAGGTCGCTGTAGTCGAGGCGCAGGACCCGCACCGCCGGCTCCTCGATGCCGCCCGTGATCGAGGTGCGGAAGGGGAAGACGCGCACCGTGCCGTCCTCGTTCGGGATGCGGTAGCCAGGCCAGCCGATGATCCCCGTCGCCTTCGACCAGGCGTTGTCCGTGAAGACGTTATCGCCGCGCCAGGCGGCCGCATCCATCGTCTTGCCCAGCCAGGGCAGATAGAGGCGCGTGAGCCACTCGAAGAAGGGGTCAGACAGGAGCCCAGTCGAAAGGGCGACGAGCTCGCCCTCGTAGCGGCCGTCCGCCTGCGGCGGCTTCCCGAGGCGGAAGAGGCGTGAGAGCGTCTCGATCGCCTCGTGACGGTCCCCTTCGAGGCGCGCCCGCACGAAACGGACCTGGCGTGCCGCCGCCTCGCGCAGGCTGTGGGGCAGTGGCTCGCCGTCGGTCGCGCCGATCGCTTCTTGAAGCTCGCCGGCGCTCACGACGAAGGCCTCGACCTCGTCCGGCGAGGTGTGGAAGGGGTCCGGCTCGCGCTCCCGCATCGCTGCGAGGCGGGCCGCGATCTCTGCCTTGCTCAGCTCAATCGCTATCGTCGTACTCCGCTGGCCAGGCGCTTCTCGGTCCGGCCGCGCGCGGCGCCGGCGCGCACGGCAGAGGTCGCTGGCAGTGATCGTGACGCGGGCCGGTAACGCGGAACACGCCGATCCTACCATCCGGAGCCCGGCTTGAACATTGGGGCCTGCGTGCTACCGTTGGTGGACATTCGAGGCTGGGCTAGCGAGGAAACCGAGGGCGCATGGCAAAGGTCACCGAGCGCTATGCCGCGGCGGCGAACGGCCCGGTGGTCATCTGCGACTACTCGCCGCCGCGCAGCGGCAACCCGGCGGCGCTGAACGCCGTCGGCGCCCTGCCGGCCGACTTCATCAGCGTCGCCTACAACCCCGGCAAGGCCGTCCGCACTGACCCGGTCGTTGCCGCCTTCAAGATCAAGCAGAGCGGCGGCGCCGACGTCATTTTCAACCTCGGGACGCGGGACATGAACCGTCTCGCCCTCCAGAGCCACCTCCTCGGCGCCCAGATGCTCGGCCTCGAGAACCTCCTCGCCGTCCAGGGCGACCCCTTCAACGAGCGCGAGCTCGCCCTCGTCAAGTCCGTCGGCGACTACACCGCTACCGGCCTGATCGAGTCCGTCCGCGAGCTAAACCGCGGCGTCGACTACCGCGGCCTCAAGCTCCGCACGCCCTGCGATTTCTGCTGCGGCGCCTCGATCGACCTCGGCCGGCCCCTGGAGCGCGAGGCCCGCCTCACGCAGCGCAAGATCGCCGCCGGCGCCCAGTTCTTCGTCAGCCAGCCGATCTTCGACCTCTCCCTGCGCGAGCGCTTCCTCGACGCCTACCGGCGCCTGGCCGGCGAGGAGCTCGCGGCGCCCGTGTTCTGGGGCCTGCAAGTACTCGCGCCGGACGGCATCGTCTTCGGCGAGGTGCCGGAGCAGATCAGGAGCGAGCTCGCGCGCGGTCGCGAAGGGGTCGAGATCGCCCAGCAGCTCCTCCAGAGCTTCCTCGCGCGCGGCATCAAGGGCGTCTACCTCGTCCCGTCGATCCTCAAGGGCGGCGCCCGCGGCTACGAGGCGGCCGCGGCCGTCCTGGCGCCGCGGAGCTAGCAGCGCCGCAATGAAGGGCGCCTAGGCGGCCGTGGGCCCGCCTCGCACCGTCTTCTCCTGGTCCGGCATCGAGCCGCCCTGGGACTACGACGTCCCCTGGCCGGGACGGGTGGCCGTGCGCTGGGGCATCACGATCGCCGGCCTCGCCGCCGCCGACTTCCTCATCGACGGCGTCGCTATCGGCGGCCTCGGCGCCCTGATCGGCGCCGCCGCCATATTCGTCGTCGTCCGCGCCGTCCTGCGGCCGCTGCTGATCTTCATCACCTGCCCTCTGCAGCTCATCACCCTCGGCTTTTTCCTCTTCGTCGTCAACGCGATCATCCTCGGTGTCACGAGCTGGGCGTCGGGCGAGCTCGGCATCGCCTTCCAGGTCGACGACTTCGGCGCCGCCTTCCTCGGTGCCTTTGTCATCTCGAGCGTATCGTTCCTCTTCGACCGGTTCCTGCGCGCCCGCGCCCGCAACGCGCGCGGCTACTGACTAACGCCCTCGCGCTGGCCGCCGCCTACTATCCGGTCTATCAGCGCGGTAAGCTGGAGTCGCAGGAGGCGACGATGAATCAGCAGCTTCAGCCCGGGGCCCGCCTCGGCCCTCTGACCGAGACTCTCGACCAGCGCCTCGCCGCTCTCGAAAGAGACGACGTCGTGCGCCGGATCTGGGCCCGCGACCACACCGTCTGGAAGCCGCAGCCGACGGAGATCAGTGACCGCCTCGGCTGGCTCGACCTGCCTGTGACGATGGCGGCCCACACGGCGGAGCTCAAGGAGTTCGCCGCGACCTGCGCCGGCTTCGAGCGCGTCGTCCTCCTCGGCATGGGCGGCTCCAGCCTCGCGCCGGAGGTGCTCTCCCTGACCTTCGGCGGCAAGCCTCTCGTCGTCCTCGACACGACCCACCCGGCGGCCGTGGCGGCCGTCGCGGCGGCCGGCGACCTGCGGCGTACGATCTTCATCGTCGCCAGCAAGTCCGGCACCACCGTCGAGACCCTCTCCCATTTCGCCTACTTCTACGACCAGGTCGGCGACGGCGATCAGTTCGTCGCGATCACGGATCCGGGCACGCCGCTCAAAGCGCTGGCGGCCGAGAAGCGGTTCCGGCGCGTCTTCGTCAACCCCGCCGACCTCGGCGGGCGCTACTCAGCCCTCTCCTACTTCGGCCTCGTGCCGGCCGCCCTCATCGGCGTCGACGTCGACGCCCTCCTCGCCGCCGCAGCGGCGATGGCGCGGGCCTGCGCCGTCGCCGACCCGATCGCTGAGAACCCCGGCGCCTGGCTCGGCGCCCTGCTCGGCGCCGCCGCGAGCGTCGGCCGCGACAAGCTCACGCTTCAGTTCCCGGCCGCGACGGCCGGCCTAGGCGCCTGGATCGAGCAGCTGATCGCGGAGTCGACCGGCAAAGAGGGCACCGGCATCGTGCCGGTGGACGGCGAGCCCCTCGGTGCGGCCGCCGTTTACGGCGACGACCGCCTCTTCGTGTCGCTCGGCGACGGGACGGCGCCCGTACCCGCCGTCGACCTTCCGTTCGCCGGCCGCGATGCCCTCGGCGGCGAGTTCTTCCGCTGGGAGTTCGCCACCGCCGTCGCCGGCCATCTCCTGAGCATCCACCCCTTCGACCAGCCCAACGTCGAGGAGGCAAAGGACGCGACCCGCCGCCTCCTCGACGCGCCCTCGCCGCCAGCTGCCGCCAACGACGACCTCGGCGCCTTCCTGGGGGCCCTCCGTCCCGGCGACTACCTCGCGATCCAGGCCTACCTGCCTCGCACCGCCGCGAACAGCGCCCGGCTGGAGGCGGCGCGGCTGCGGCTGCGCGATCGCTTCAGGGTCGCGACCACCCTCGGCTTCGGGCCCCGCTTTCTCCACTCGACCGGCCAGCTCCACAAGGGCGGCCCGGCCAGCGGCGTCTTCGTCCAGGTCGTCGACGCGCCGGCGACCGACCTCGCGATCCCCGGCAGCCCCTTCAGCTTTGGCAAGCTGCTCGCCGGCCAGGCCGCCGGAGACCTCGAGGCGCTGCGAGCGCGCGGCCGCCGCGTCGCTCGCGTCGGCCTTGCCGACCTCGAAGCGGCGAGCTAGCGGTAACGTCGCCTGGTCTCAGATCGCATAGTTGCGGTCGACCGCTCGCGCTGGCGGCGGCGATAACCTGAAGCTCCCTGCAGGCGGCGATCTCGCTCGCCGAGACGTTCGCGAGGTCGCCGGCGAGCGCGCGGCCGAGCTCCTCCGCCTCGCTCCGCGGCCGGTTCTCGTACCGGCACGGAGCTCGGCGAAAATCGCCGTCCCGCTGCTAAGGGCGCCGACGAGCTCGCCGTGGGCGTTCGCCGCCGGCGGCGGCGGCTTCAACTTCCTCAGCGCCTCGACCGAGTCGTTGGAGCGGTTCCTGGCGGTCGTCAGGAAGGCGCGCGTCGTTGCCACGGACTCCGCGTCGTTCCGCGACGCCGCCCGATCGGCAGCGTAACCGCTGCTTATGGCCTCGAATTCCGCCACCGCGCCCGTGTAGGCCGTCTCGAGCTTGCCGAATTAGCTCTCGAGGCCCTCCTCGCCACCGCCGCCGCAGGCGAGAGCGAAGATCGCGACGGCGAGCAGGAGCGGCACGGCGCCTCGCCCTAGCCGGCTGCCCCTACCGCCGCCCGGCGCCGTCGATCGCGTCGCCGCACCCTGCCTCCAGCCTGCCTCACGTCGTCAGGGCGCCGAAGTCCTTGTAGAGCTTCTCGATCTTGGGGTCGATGACCGCCTGGCAGTAGGCGGCGGCGCTGTTGCGCTCGTAGAACTCCTGGTGGTAGTCCTCGGCGGCGTAAAACGTGACGTAAGGGACGATCTCCGTTACGACCGGCGCCCGGTAGACGCCGGACGCCGCGACCGCTTGCTTCACGCGCTCCGCCGTCTCTCTCTGGGCCGCGTCGTTATAGAAGATCGCCGAGCGGTACTGCGTGCCGACGTCGGCGCCCTGGCGGTTCAGCGTCGTCGGGTCGTGGAGCTTGAAGAAGACGCCGAGCAGCGTCTCGTAGGAGATCAGCGCCGGATCGAAGCCGATCTGAATCGCCTCCGCGTAGCCGGTCTTGCCCGAGCAGACCTGCTCGTAGGTCGGCTCCGGCCCCTCGCCGCCGGAGTAGCCCGGCAGGACCGAGCCCACGCCCTTGAGGCGGCGAAAGACCGCCTCCGTGCACCAGAAGCAGCCGCCAGCCAGCGTCGCCGTGTCCATCGAAAGCTCCCTCCAGGAGCGACCGGGCCGCAGTCCGGCCGGTAGCTTGCAATTCCTCCTATAATGGGCCTGTTCTCCGCCCGCTTCAACGCACGCCCTTACATGCACGTTTCAGAGGGAGGGATAAAGATGCCGATCTTTCTCGACCACACGATCGTTCCGGCCCACGACAAGGAGGAGTCAGCCCGCTTCTTCGCCCGGATCATGGGGCTGGAGTACAAGGGTCTCTGGGGGCACTTCGCGCCAGTCAAGGTCAACGAGACCCTGAGCCTGGACTTCGACAACCGCGAGACCTTCCAGAGCCACCACTACGCCTTCATCGTCGGCGACGACGAGTTCGACGCGATCCTCGAGCGCGTAAAGGGCGAGGGCGTCCGCTACGGCAGCGGCCCCAACGCCCAGGACGACATGGCGATCAACAACCGCCATGAAGGCCGCGGCTTCTACTTCCGCGACGTCAACGGCCACAGCTGGGAGGTCATCACCCACACCTACGTTTAGGGCAGCGCCGGGTGCCGTCGGAGGCGCTGCCGCCCGCCTCGAAAGCTGCCTTTACGGCGCCTCTCGGTCGCTTGGATCGGGGCGATCCGCGCCCGCTGATCGGGTGATCCCCGAGTTGACACCGGCCCCCACTTCTGCCCTAAGATGCAGCAACTTCGTAAAGTGCGGTTCTTCGGGAGTATTTATTGCAGCGATTCTCGCGTAGGCGGGAAGGGCATCTGACGGCCCTCCCGTTGCTGGGCTGCCGGAGACAGCGGGGCGGATGACCGCGCTGAAACGGCCGCAGGAGGGGGCGTCTCGCCTGCCTGCTTCCGTAGACCTCCGCAAAGCGATAATCCTCGCCGCCGGGTCGGGCCAACGGCTGCGCCCCCTGACCGACGGCCTGCCGAAATGCCTCGTCGAGATCGAAGGCGAGCCGATCCTCCTCCGCACGCTCGCGTCACTGGCCCAGTACGGCATCCGCGAGGTCGTGATCGTCGTCGGCCACTGCAGCGACCAGGTCATCGCGGCCGTCGGCAAGCACCGGGACGGACTCGACATAAAGTTCGTCCACGCCCCCGATTACGAGACCACCAACAACATCTCCTCCCTCTGGGAGGCGCGCGCCTGCTGCGACGAGGACCTCCTCCTCATCGAAGGCGACGTCGTCTTTGAGGGCGATGTCCTCCGCCGCGTATTGGCGGCCGAGGGCAACGCCCTGGCCGTCGCCCCCTACAGGAGCTGGTACTCCGGCACCGTCGTTCGCAAGAGCGAGAGCGGCGGCGTCATCGAGATGAGCCTCGGCGCCGATCAGGGCAAGGCCTTCGATTACAACGACGCCTTCAAGACGGTCAACATCTACCGCTTGGAGAAGCGCTTCCTCCAGGATTACTACGTTCCCGCCCTCTCCGCCGAGGTCGCCCGCGGCAACGTTGGCGTCTACTACGAGTCCGTCCTGCGCGACCTGATCGCCGCCGGCCGGGCCGACTTCGAGGCGGTAGACGTCGGCGACCGCCTCTGGTACGAGATCGACGACCACGACGACCTCGAGGCGGCTGCCTACCTCTTCGCCTCGCCGGACGAGCGCTTCGAGCGGATACAGAGCCTCCACGGCGGCTACTGGCGCTACGGCTTCAGCGACCACTCCTACCTCTACAACCTCTACTTCCCGCCGGAGGAGATGCTCTCCCACTTCCAGCAGGACATGCGCAATATCATCACCAGCTACCCCGTCGGCCAGGCGGAGCTCGGCCGCCTGCTCGCGAACTGGACCGCCGCGCCCGCCGCGCAGCACGCCGTCGCCAACGGCGCCTCGGAGCTGATCAAGATCCTCGGGCGGGAGCTCGCCGGCGGCGTGACCGTCGCCGTGCCGTCCTTCAACGAGTACGAGAGCGTCCTGCCGCCGGGCCAGCTCAACCGCTTCCACCTCGACCCGCCGGCCTTCGAGCTCGACGTCGAGGCCTTCGCGGCGGCGGCGATCCGCTCCCGCTCCCGCGCCGCCATCATCGTCAGCCCCAACAACCCGACCTCGCTCTCCGTGCCTCGGGAGGCACTCCTCGACCTCGCGGCGAGACTCCGCGGCCACGATTGCACCCTCTTCGTCGACGAGTCCTTCGTCGATTTTTCCAAGGGCGGCCGCGAGGCCAGCCTCCAGCCCGACCTCGAGGCCCACCCCAACCTCGCGATCATCATGAGCATGAGCA
>Ga0326597_10011117_pt1 | contig 11951 bp, 13 predicted proteins | sample RVTome_12_FD_203789 | JGI IMG/M metagenome (GOLD analysis project Ga0326597, IMG submission 203789) | Soil microbial communities from uranium-contaminated site in the Upper Colorado River Basin, Wyoming, United States - RVT100D185 | ecosystem: Environmental > Terrestrial > Soil > Contaminated >... | reverse complement strand
GGCGCGCCCGGGGCGACTCGAACACCCAACCTCCTGATCCGTAGATCTCCAAGCGCTGACCACGCGTGTCCACACTCGTCCACACGGCCCGGAACGAGAGGCTTTCACTTCCACCGGCGTCCACGGCCGTTCACACCAGTCCACCACGAATGGCTCCCAACTTGGCTCCCGAGCAGAACCCGTTCGGGGCTCATCGTCCGTCAATGGGTCCGCGTAAGATCATCCGTTGGCGTTGAGGGTGCTAACCGACCCGCGACGTGTTCACTTGATTGGCGCTCGAGATCCGATTCTCGGGAGGCCTCGCCTATCCCCTGTACGTGAACGAGGACTCAAACGCGCATCGCTCTCGAAGGTTCCACTTGAAGGGAGGTGCGGCCACAACGAGCACATCGGAGATCAACTCGGAACCCGGGACGTGGTCGCTGATCCCGCAGCTCACCGGACCCTGGGTGCTCGCCTCGAGGGTCGATTGAACCTCGACGAAGGTCGCGACACCGATCCGCCACGGCCCGGGTTCGTGAACGAGCGCAATAGCGGCAGGCCGAATCATCAAGACTTCCTGGATGGCTCGACCGTACAGACGGTGGGTGTCGCCACCGATTCGACCGAGGAACACGTCAGCCAGGTCCCTCTGCCGGCCTTCGTCGGCAGTCTCGTCGACGAAGAGGGCCACCCGCCATGGGATACCCGGCTCATCGTCGGAGTAGGAGCCGACCAGCACGGTCGACAATCTCGAAAGGTCACGACCATCGACGTGACCCTCGGCGATCAGCCATGACAGGACGAAATCGCACGTCTTGTAGGTCGACCGTCCTCCTTTTCGATCACCGTGGCGTCGGCAGGGGCACACCGCCTCACAGTTGCACGCCTCGTAGTACGAACCACTCACTTCCCAGGCCACTCAGGCTCCCAGAAGAGCAGCGACACCCCAGACGATCATGGCGACCCCGCCAATCACCGAAATGGCCTCACCTCGCCTGGATACCTTCTCGGCGAGGACGAAGATGGCGAGAGCCGCGACCCAGAGCAGGTTCATCACCCCCAGCACGAACAGGAGGATCATCAATGCCCAGCAGCATCGGAAGCAGAGCGTCCCATGATGAAAACCCATTCTGAGGGCGCCCGCCTTGCCGTCTCGCCACGATGTCGTCAAGAACCCCATAGGCGTGCGGCATGCTCCGAGGCTCCACCGCTTGACCGGGGTGAACTGGAAGATCCCGGCTCCGACCAGCAGCAAACCCGCCAGTCCGCCCGGTGTCGCCGCTCCCATGCCGTTGACCAGCGTCAGATTGTGGAGGACCCACTGAAGGCCGGTGGCCCCGACCGCGAATGCGGTCCATACCAGGACATAGCCTGCGATGAACAGGGATGTCGAGCCGACTCGTCCTTCGGCCGATCGCCCATCCATACGGTCGTAGGCGAGCACCATCGGGACGGCTGATGGCAGCATCATGGCTGCCATCATCACCGCCCACATCATGACCATCAGCCCGGCCTGGAAGGGAGTCCAAGCCGATGTCATCGGCATGTGCAGCACCGATGACATGTCTCCCATCTGCGTCGCCACGAGCCCGAGGTACGCCCACGAGGCGGCCGCGAATCCCACCATGCCGACCACGACCGCGCCACGGGCGCGGCCGAGGGCGACCGGCGCCGAAGTGGTCACGCCGCGTACTCGAAGGGCGAGTAGAAGCCGTTCTTCTCCGCGAGCTCCCAACGCATCCCGTGATCGTCGTAGGTGAGACGCTCAGAACGCGATACCACAGCATCGAACCCGGGTGAGATGGCCAATGGGTGGTTACCCACAGTGATCTCGGCGTCGCCCTGCCCGGCAACCGCGGCGATCGCAACCTCGGCGATCCCGGCGATCGTCATCGAGGTCTGCTTACCCGCCGTCTCGAACTCGATCGATGCCGGCCCGGCGCCGAGCACCTCACCAATGTGACCGGCCAAACGGGCGGGATGACCACCGGCCTGTCCCGAGAAGATCGTCGCCAGTGCTTGGCTCTGGGCCTCAGATGCGCGGTCGTCGAGATAGAGCGCCACCTGCCACTGCACCTGCGCCATGTGCCCCGGCGAGTAGACGGCCAGTGCCACGTTCAATCCATCCAGGTTCGTGCCCTCGAACTCGCCCCGGTCGATGTGCCACCCCACCAGCGCGGTGCAGTCGTCCTCTGTCGGTGGACTCAGGAATATGCACGGGCACGCCGCCTCACAATTGCACGCCTCGAAATACTGTCCCTTCAGATTCCAGGTCATAGGTACTTTCTCCTTGTTCGGTGCCTATATCCCGTGACCGTGGCACCGCGAGGTCAAGACGAGTTCAAAAGGGCATCAACCGGATGATGCCGGACGTACTCAGTCACGACCCGTGGAGATCTGGGGCATGCCAAGTGCACGGTCGATCGCCTCGAGGCTGGCGTCGACGATTTCGGGTACGGACATGACCGAGCCCCGAACGGTGAGGCGCCCATACTTGGCTTCGCCGAGCACGCTGAGAAGGTCATCCAGCAGTTGTGGGTGGGGTTGGGTGAGGACCGAGCGGGTCTCGGTGAGGAGGGCACCGGTGAGAATCGCCGCCTCGTCGGGAAGCCCGACGTCGGCCAGTGCGCTCACCAGATAGCGGCAGGCGAGCCGAAGCTGTGTGTCGTCTCCGACCCGGTGCCAGTGGTCGATGACGCCGGCGAACTCCTGCAACCCGGGACGTAGATCACCATGGGTGGCCCTGGTGGAGGCGAGCTCCATCCGGGCGATACCGCCGAACCAGTCGTTGCCCACCGAGTCGGCCAGCCGGCCCGCCTCCTCGAACATCGCAGTCGCCTCCGCCGGAGATCGATGCTTGACGGCGAGGCCGTTGGCGTAAAGGGAAAAGACCAGCGCGGTCGGGTTGCCCGTCTCCCGGGCGCCGGCGAGCGCCTTGGTGGCGGCCTCTATTGCCTCTGGTGACCGCCGGAGTACGGCGCTGATGACCGCCACGTAGTAGGTGGCCCACACCTCTCTGGTGATGTCTCCGTGCTCACTCGCTTCAACGACTACCCGTGAGTAATGCTCCAACGCTGCCTCTGCGTTGCCTCGATAGAGGTCGACGTCTGCCACCACATCGTCGGGATGACCGGATCGGGCGATGACCGCGCCTGCAGTGCCGGCCCCCGCGTTGCCGAACCGGACCGCGTCGTCGAACCGGCCTCCAAGCCAGGCGCCCCGGGCGGCGCTCCCGCATACCGCCCGCCATCGAGGGTCCTCGGGCGTGGTCGCCTCCCAAACCCACTGCGCCCACCGGCTCAACTCGTAACGCGACCGCCAGTAGCCCCAGTCGGGGATAGCCGCCACGATACGTGAGGCGGTGTCGACGTCACCGATCTCCATCGCCCACCCAACCGCGCTACGGAGGTTGTCATAGGCACGAGAGAGCGCCGCCACCGCATCACCCTCCTCAGGGGTGAGCAGTCGAGCCGCCTCGACCTCGACGACCCTGCCGAAGTGCCGGGCATGGCGTTTCCGTGAATCCGGTTCGTCATCGCCGAGACGGCCGAGAGCGAAGCGTCGGATAGTCTCGAGGAGCCGGTAGCTGGTGCGTGCTCCCGAGGTTTCGGCCATCACCAGTGACTGGTCGACCAGGGTAGACAGCCAGTCCCGCACGGTCTCCGGCGAGACGGGCTCGGTCACACACACCTCCAGGACATCATCGAACAGGAACCGTCCCGACATCACACCAAGCCGGTCGAGCAACCGGCGCTGCTCCTCGCCGAGCAGCTGGTAGGACCAGCCGATGGTGGCGTCCAGCGTCCCATGCCGGGCATCGTCCGACACGCGGGCTCGCGACGTCTGCAACCTGGAGGCCAAGGTGGCGATGATCTCGGCCGGGGTCATCGATCCCAGCCGAGCAGCGGCTAGCTCCAAGGCCAGGGGAAGCCCGTCGAGGTGCCTGCACAGCTCCACCACGTCTCTTCGATTGGCGTCGGTGATCCGGAACGAGCTGGGTGCCCGCCTCGCCAGGAGTTCCACCGCCGGCCATTGGCGCAGCAGGTTGACCGACGCATCTGATCGGTCGGGGAGCTGCAGCGCCGGTGTGCGCCACTCGAACTCGCCATCGACGTGCAGCGGAGCCCGACTGGTGGCAACCACGGTGATGTCCGGGCAGCTCCGCACAAGAGAGGCGAGCAGCCTGGCCACGGAATAGGAGAGATGCTCGCAGTTGTCGACGATGAACAGAGATCTGCGGGGCCGCAGATACTCGATCAGGCTGGCCCGCAACCCCGAATCCGGATGCGGCTGAACACCGGCGCTCGCCGCCAGCACCGCGTCAACCGCCGACTCGTCGAAGACGGTCGACAGGTCGGCGAAGAACACCGAGTGGTCTCCGCGTTCGACGATCCGGCGTCCCAACTCCATCGCCAGCCGGGTCTTTCCGACTCCGCCGGGGCCGGTGAGGGTGAGTAGCCGAACCTGTTCGATGCGCGCCAGGAGGTCTTCGATCTCCACGCTGCGTCCCACCAGGTCGGCGCTGGGCGCAGGCAGCCAATCGGGCAGGGGTCCGCCCACCGACGCATCGTGGAGCAAGATCTGCTCCTCCAATGTCCGTAGCTCGGGGCCCGGCTCTAGACCGAGCTCCCGGGCCAGCCCGTCCCTGAGCCGCCGATAGACAGCGAGGGCATCGGCCTGACGACCGGACCCATAGAGGGCACGCATCAGCAGGCCACATAGCTGCTCATCGAGCGGGGCCCCGGCCACGGCGCGTTCCACAACCGAAATGACCTCGGCGGGACGACCGGCGACGATGGTCGCCTCAGCCCAGGCGGTGATGGCGCGCTGGCGCTCCCATTCCAGGCTCGCCGACTCCTCCTGCAACCAGGGATGGTCGAGGTCGGCCAAGAAGGGCCCGCGCCAGAGATCGAGAGCGGCACCGAACATCTTGCTGCGATCGTGGGGATCTTGCAGGCTGGCCGCTTCCTTTGCCGCTGCCCGAAACTCGTCGATGTCGGTCTCGACCGATCGAAGGTCGAGACGGTACGTCCCGTGCTCGCCGCTCAAGTCGGCGGTGGGCCCGAGCAGTCGCCGCAGGTTCGAAGCGTATGTCCGAAGCGACCGGATCGCCCCGTCGGGTGCATGATCGCCCCACACCGCCTCGACGAGGGCGGCAACGCTTACCGGCTTACCGGCTTGGAGTACGAGATGACAGAGCAGCGCCCGTTGCTTCGGACCTCCGGGATGCACCGCCTGTCCGTCCACCACCACTTCCAGCGGCCCGAGAAATCGAAGCAAGGCCGCCTTCTGGGTCACCATGGCTCGTACCGTAGGCGGCGTAAGGTGACTTCATGGAGGGTTGGATGCTCACCGGGTCGGGGTCGAGTTCGAATCCGAAGGTGCTGCCCTTCGGATGGTTCGTCTACGAGGCTGTGAAGGGTGAGCGGCCCTTTCCTCTGGTAGTGACCAAACACCTTCTCCATCGATTGTCAGCCAATGAGACCAGCGCACATATCGTGCGCGCAGCCCCGCGGTCGTCCGACGGGAGAATGGCTCCCAAATGTCGCCCTGCTAGAACCCATCAACGAGCACAGAGACGTGAAATCCCCTGCTACTACAAGGATTTCTCCAGCGCGCCCGGGGCGACTCGAACACCCAACCTCCTGATCCGTAGGCAGAATCAGGCTCGTTCTCCTAGTAGTGCCCGGTGCCGCCTTATGCCGTCTTGGAGGGGACTTACCAGGAATTTCGGGTCAGCCGGTACGACGCGACACCCGCCGACACGACACGAATGCATACATTCGACATACATCGACAATCAGGAAGCCCCGGGCCGCAGCGGCCCAGGCACTGATGATCTCCCAGCCTACATCTCCATTGTCGTGCCGTCGTGGAGTTGCCCCCAACCGTCGGAACCGACGGCGACGACCCCGGAGCGCCCGCCACCACCGTCCCATAGAGCTCCGATCCTGGCCGCACCGACCGGCCACTTGGGGATGGGCGGAGCAGAAACCGGGTCAAGCGTGCCACGCAGCGTGGTGAATGTCGCTATCCAGAGGCGATCGTGGAGGTGAGGATCGGCGCTCTTTGGCGAGAAGCTCGTTCTCGTCCGGATTTGGTGATCTCGTCCGGTATCTCAGGACCTGGGTGCGGTTGGGACAAGTGACCCAGCGTTGTCAGCGACCATGCAGGGCCGTCTTGCCGCCCATTGTTGAAGTTTTGGCTGCACAAACACACTAAATGGTGTATGGTCAGCCTCCATCCGCGCTGACAAGGTTGCGGTGCAGGGGGCGAAAGAGGGAGGAATACCGTGAGAAGAGTTCTCGTTTTGATGGTTGTCGTCGGGATGCTCGGCGTGAGCGTCCCAGCGTTGGCGGCACCGCCGGACGCGCCGAACGACAACGCCTGGACAGAGATCGGGCCCGGCCACTACGTGAACAACGGCGCTTTCAGCGGCAATGCAGTTCCTGTCAAGGTGTACGAGAGTGGCAGTTTCGACGGGATGGAGACCCTTGTGGGCGGCCCTGCCGCATCGAATCTCGATGATGTGCCATGCCCGAAGGACACGTTTGAGACCGACCCAGGCACCTGGTGGTCAATAACGCCGCCTGTTCCCCCAGGGTTCTATGCATGCCATCACTTCACCCACCCGATCGAGTGACCGACAGTTCGTCACCGAGAAGGCCCCCACATCGGTGGGGGCCTTCTCATTGTTGTCTGCTAGAAGTGAACCCAACCCGCCGCCGACGACCAGACTCGGGTAGAATCGCTAGCTCGACCCGCACAGGACCGGCAAGCCAGGGTTCTCTGCTCTCAGGTGGAGGTGAGCGACCACAGATGGCACGTAATGACGCTGGCCGCGCCCTTGAAACCGAGAGGTATCCGGCAATCGGCGCTAGCTCACCCGTTATCTGGAAGATCAGCCTGTTCGTCCCAAGAAACCAAGCATGATCACGCCGACCGAAGCAGCACCGATCCACCTTGCGGCGTCCCCGAACCGGCAGTTCGGGCGGGGAGCCGCCACGCCAGGTGGTGGCGATTCCCCGGATGAGTTCAGCGGCTGGCTCCTGCAACGAAGGTGGCGACGATGTAGGTGGCGTGCCGGTCAAGAGACCGACGGGCCCGGTCGTAGCGCATCGTTGTTCTGGGGTCAGCATGGGATGCTGCTTCTTGGACGTCCCGCAAAGCAACACCAGCGTCGAGGGCGGCGGTGATGAACGAGTGCCGCAACGAATGCGGCGAGATCCTCTTCTCGATCCCCGCCCTGCGGGCAAGCCGTTTCACGATGCGGGTGGCTGCGTGCCGATCGAGGCGCCTGGTGCCGTCATGGTTCGAGAAGATCGGACCCTCCTCACGCTCGCCGACACACAGGTCAATGGCACGAGCAGTGCGCGGCGCCAAAGGGATGGTGACGATCTTGCCACCCTTGCGAGTTATCGTCAGGGTGCGGTGACCCCGCTCCAACCCGAGATGTTCGATGTCTGCGTTCAGGGCTTCGGAGATCCGCAACCCGTTCAACGCCAAGAGACACGCCAGTCCGTGGTCGCGCCCGCCCACCAGACCGGCCTGGACCAAGAACACGCCAAGTTCGTTGCGATCCAACCCGGTGGCATTCGACTCGTAGTTCAGTTTGGGGCGGCGCAGATGCACCGCCGGCGATGCCGGGATCAACTGTTCTTCGACGCAGTACCGTTAGAACCCGGCAATCGTCGACAGCCTCCGTGCCACCGTCGCCCGGGCTTTGCCGTCTTGTTCGAGGCTGCGGGCAAACAGCTCGATGTGGGCCCGCCTCACCGCAAACACCCGCAGCTCGTGGCTGGTGCACCACCCGAGCCACTGCCGAAGGTCCAAGCTGTAGGCGTCACGAGTGGTATCGCCGTAGCCGGCCAGGAATCCGGCGATGGCCTGACGCACCGCGAACGAATCGAAGTCCGGCGCCACCACCGCTGGCACGAAGGCTGGTTGTGTAGTTGTCATCTGGTTCTCCCATCCGGCGGGAAGAACCGATCTGCACGAATCTCACCAGCTCACCACGCAGCGTGGCAGGCCGCCAACCCGATCGACGCCAACACGTAGAGCTGGAGGCTTCGATCCCGTTCGGTTCAAGAATGAGCGCTTTCGCCCGAGATCAATTGATCCGCCGTTTGGGCCTGCCTCGTCCATGGTCGGGGCCACTGCCTCACAGTGATGATGTGGTGCGAGGTAAGTTCGAGCTGGTGCACCTCATGCTCTTGCATGAACCGCTCGCATCGTCCGCGGACCCTTTCCGCTTCATCTGAGTCGAGTGCCATCACCGTTCGTCGGAGGCCGGTGCCCAGAACGATGCGCCACCAGTCGCTGGGTTCGACCGGGATGGTGTCCACTTTGCTGTGGAGCTGGTACTCGGCCACGCCAGCGTTGGTCATGATTGTACGGATCGTGTCCGGGTCGTCGGTGCGACGCCACGGTTCAACCACGTCGAATCCCGGACTCTCGGAATGGACCGCATCAATGAAGACATCAAGCATCGGAGCGAAGAACTTGTCCCCCAGCACGGTGATGGCGAGGCGTCCGCCGGGCCGCAGGAGGTCCCAAAGGGAGCGCACCAGCCCGGGCATGTCGTCGACGAAGAACAACCCGAGGACGCAGAGCACCGCATCGAATGGATCCGGTGGCAATTCGAGGTCGGTCATGTCGCCCGTCTGCAGTTCGACATTGGCCAGTCCCGCGACGGTCACTTTCTCCCGTGCAATGGCCAGCATCTGATCCGCGTAATCGACCCCGAGAACCTGTCCGTCCGGGCCCACCGCCCGGGCGGCTTCCACAACCGAGGGTCCGGTACCACAAGGGATATCGAGGACTGAGTCACCAGGCATCAGTGTCGCCAATGCGACGGTGCGGGAGGACAGCTGCTCCCAAAAGGCCCGGGAGCCCCGCTCGTAGTCGAGCGAAGCGCTGTCATTACCCCTCATCTGGTTCTACATGCCCCCACCAGACGACGACCGTCACCTCGACCGGGCCCACAAGAGGATCAACGAGCTGTACGAAATCGTCCTCGGACGAGAAGACCAGCTCGAACCCCTCTACCAACGACTCCGCCAACTCGGTGTCCGCGAACCCACCGAACGAGAACTTCGGATGGAAGCCATCACCGGGGAAAAACCACCAACCCGAACCACCTACCGAGAACGACGCAAACAACTCCTCACCGCCCTCCTCGACGACTACGCCGACAACCTCGACCACCTTGCCGACGAGTACGGTCGCTTCTTCGACCACCTCCGCGCCGTCGGCATCAGAGCGTTCATCGCCGAGCACACCCGTGACGAAGACTTCACTTTCAAAGAAGGCCGACCGCCCGGGCTCCCACCTGACTTCGAAAGGGACTACATGAACGAGCCAGCATCAGACGACAGCAACGAGGATCAACAGTCATCAGGAGACACACCATGAGCGGGCGCGTTCCATCCAGAGCGACTCATCGATCAGAGGATCGCACATGTCATCGATATTTCGTAGTACAGTAATAGCGTGTGGAGATCCATCCATCCGCACGCCGTCACGGCATCGCTAATGAAGACATGCTCCATGCAATCAAACACTCCATGGTTGTCGATGATCTCAGTGAGGATCCTGACCGGTGGCTTGTCATCGGTCCCGACCGCGCTGCCAACCTATTGGAACTTGTCGTCCTCGTCACAACAGAGGGTGACGAGTTGATCATCCACGCCATGCCCCTCCGCCCCATCTACAAGAAGCTGCTCGACCCATGACCAAGCGCGCCTACGGCCACACTAAGTCCGGCACCCCAATTACTGACGCCCTCATCGAACAGCTAGCCAAGGAGGCAGAGGCTGGCTACGACGTCGGAGAAATCATCGCCCGCCGTGGAAAGCGGGGACGCCCACGACTCGGAACGGACCCCTCGACCGTCGAATCCGTCCGCCTCGACCCCGAACTCAAGGCGCGACTTCTCCGCCGAGCCGAGGACGAAGGCGTTCCTGTCTCCGAGGTCATACGTGAGGCCCTCCGCCAACACCTCGAGGCAAGCTAACCCACCGGTCCCTGACCGAAGCGGGCCCGGCTAGCCGGCAGGTCGAGTGGAACCTCGTTTGGCGATCTTCTCGGTGACAGTCCGCACGGACTCGGGCAGGACGTGAGCGTAGGTCTTCATCAGCATGTCGGGACTATGCCCGAGAATGTCGGCTGCTGCTCTGATCTCCCCGATGTCTGAGGCGTGGCGGACCATGTGTGTTGCCGCGGTGTGCCGAAGTCCATGCGATGACAGCCGCGGGACATCCGCATTGCCAACCAGCCGAGCAAAAGTCGTGTCGAAGTTGCGGGGCGACACCACGCGGCCGGTCCGTGTCGCCAGTATCAGGTCGTTGGCCTCCCACTGAGGTCCGGCGGCAAGCCGCTCCTTCGCCTGGAGCCTTCGATGGCTGGCCAGGGCGGCGGCTGTCTCGTCGTCGATCGGGATCGTTCGGCGAGACCGCTCATTCTTGCCGTCGCTCCACTCCGGCCGACCCCCTACATCGACCACTCCACGGTCAATGCGGACTACTCCTTTCTTCAGGCTCACCGCAGCCCACCGCAAGCCGAGAAGCTCGCTTCGTCGAAGGCCGTAGAGCACTGCCAACCGGAGCGGACCCTCCCAACGGTGTTCCTCGATTGACTCGAGGAAACTCTGAATCTGGGATTCCATCCACACCTCAGCTTCTCGTTCAGGAGCAGGTTTGGCTACTTGTCGTGGCATCGCCACACGAGCGGCTGGATTGCGACGAAGCTCTCCCGTTGCCGCCGCGTCATCGAGGGCGGCTCGCAGCACCATTCGGATGATCTGGATGCTGCGACGCGAGAGTCGACCTTCTGCCGCAAGACCTTCGAGCCATCGCGCGATGTCGTCTCTCTCGAGCTGGTCGGCACGGATACCACCCAGGCCGGTCTTGATGTGGCCGGCCGCCCATTGGTACTGCTGCCTTGTCTTGTTCGACACGTCGATCTTGCCGGCTGCCCACCGATCTACGAGGCGAGCAAGGGTTCCTCGATCAGACGCGGTGTCACCTGACGCTGCGAAAGATGTGGCTGCGGATTGCGCTGCGCGGCGGGACCCGAATGTGCCGAGCTGTCGCGGTTGACGTTTTCCGGTCTCGGTATCGATGCCAGGAACGCGTACAACCCATCGTTCGCGCTGTTTTTGGACGGTCGGGTGGCCGGTCTGCTTCCAGGGCATCCGCCGACTTTACATACATTCGACATACATCGGGACTGCGAACGCAGGATGACCCCGCTCGAAGCGGGGCCATCCGATGGCATTTGCCCTGGTAGATGCCAGGTTTGCCTTGCGCGCCCGGGGCGACTCGAACACCCAACCTCCTGATCCGTAGTCAGACGCTCTATCCAATTGAGCTACGGGCGCGGGAATTGCCAAGTATCGCAGGGGTTTCCGGCGATGACCAGCCGATACAGAGCATGCTAGGCCATATCAGACGCTCAATCTCATCGGTAGCTCGGATCGGCCGAATCCTCAACCGCCAATTAGCTTCGCGGGATCTGAGACGACGACCCGAGATCCGTACAGCGCTGATGCAGCGTCTGATTCGTGGTCCAGAGCCACCGGGGCGGTCCAGAGTCCGCCGATCTTCCTCAGGCGGGAACGTCTGGACCTTCGAGCCGTGTGTCAACGCCGGCGGGCGCGAGCAGTCCCAGCGCACCCCGAACAGCTCGCCCCAGCCACCCAAGATCTGGACCTCGCGAGGTTCGTACATGCATGATGTCAACTGCCGCGGGCACGCGCTAGGGCCGAAAGGTGGTGGTGCGGCCAGCCGTTCCCATCGTCTCTCGAGCGCGGATCCGAGGGTATTGACGGTGCGGCGAATCGTCCCAGGACTGGGCTCATATCCCCGTGACCGTCATGATCCTGATGTTGTACGCCGCGCACGAGTTCAAGCCGCGACTCGGCGTGACGCCGTGTGGCGTCTCAGGCGATGGAGGTTCGCCGTGCTGTC
>Ga0326597_10011116_pt1 | contig 11952 bp, 3 predicted proteins | sample RVTome_12_FD_203789 | JGI IMG/M metagenome (GOLD analysis project Ga0326597, IMG submission 203789) | Soil microbial communities from uranium-contaminated site in the Upper Colorado River Basin, Wyoming, United States - RVT100D185 | ecosystem: Environmental > Terrestrial > Soil > Contaminated >... | reverse complement strand
CGCGGCGAGCGCCTTCGCGGCGACGGCCAGACCCTTCTCGCCGATCGACGTCCCGGTGCACGCGACGATCTGCCAGCTGTGCCCTGGCGCCCCCCACGTGTAGCACGCGACGCGGCAACCTCCCGTCGGCACGGTCCAGCTGACGTCGCCGACGTCGGTCGACGCGCGGATCAGGTCCGGCTCGTCCGCGAGCGACACGATGTCCTGCGCGAGCGCCCGCGGGAGCTCGGCGCCGCGCAACTCGACGAGCGGTGCCTGCGTCGCGCGTGCGAACGCTTCCTCCTCCGCCGTGAAGCGCGGCGGTCCGACCCGCTCGAGGTTGCGGTGGACGATCTCGGAGATCACGCGGTTCGGCACGAGCTCGTGGGAGTCGCTCGCGACCTCGATCTCGACCCGCGTCTCGGTCATCAACGCAGCGCCGCGCGCGATCTTCTCGAGCCGAGCGAACAGATACTCGACGTCGTCGTGGTCGTCCGCACGCAAGTAGTACCAGACCTGCGCACGCGGCGGGACGACGTTCGGTTGGCCGCCGCCGTCGGTGATCACGTAGTGGATGCGCGCGTCCTCTTTCACGTGCTCGCGCAGGTAGTTCGCGCCGATGTTCATCAGCTCGACTCCGTCGAGCGCGCTCTGTCCGTCGTGGGGCGACAACGACGCGTGCGCGGCGAGTCCGTGGAACGTGTACTTGACCGACACCACCGCCTTCGAGCGCGAGAACGTCGCCTGCGTCTCGAATCCCGGGTGCCAGTGGAGAGCGACATCGCAGTCGTCGAAGAGCCGATCCTTCACCATGTACGTCTTGCCGATCCCGGTCTCCTCGGCCGGCGTCCCGTAGAGACGTACGGTGCCCGCGAGGCCGTGGCGCTCCATCGCTTCCCGCGTCGCGACGGCCGCAGCGGCACTCGCCGTCCCGAAGACGCTGTGTCCGCACGCGTGTCCCGCGCCGCCCTCGACGAGCGCCTGACGCGCCGGTTCGGCACGCTGCGACATCCCCGGGAGCGCGTCGTACTCCGCGAGGAGCGCGACCACCGGCGCGCCGCTCCCCCAGCTCGCGATGAACGCAGTCGGCATGCCGGCGACGCCCGCCTCGACGCGGAAGCCGTTCGACTCGAGGTACTCGATGAGCGTGGCGCTCGAGGCTCTCTCCTCGAGCCCGACCTCGGCGGCCGTCCAGATCGAGCGGTTGATGGTCACCAGCCGCTCCATGTCGCTGTCGACTCGAGCGAACGCGGTACGCCGCGCTCCGTCTTCGTCCGCAGACGCACAGGAAGCGAGGAGCGTGGTGACGACGGTCGCGGTGCAACAGCGCATCGGGTATTCTCCTGCGAGCGGGTGATCGATGGCGCCCGCGGTCACTGCCGCGTGGTCGGTCGGACATTCTGGCAAGACGCGGTCGCGTCCCGCAACGAAGCGCTCCGCGGCGCTCCGCGGCGCTCCGCGGCGCTCCGCGGCACTCCGCGCCGTGCCGCACGACGCCGCATCACACCCGACCACGCCGAGACACGGGATGACCCGGAACGAACCCAGGCTCGCGGTCTTCGTCTGTAGCGGCAACATCTGCCGTTCGCCGATGGCGAAAGTCGAGGACCTCGCGGTGTTCCGCCGCACTCGCGACGAGATCGCCGAATGCCTCGCGAACTGGGTCGCGCAACTCGGGCGAGCGCGATGATCCGCAGCGAGAAGGCCCGGCGCATCGCGGAGATCCTCGGCGAGCTCTACCCCGAGCCCACGATCCCGCTCCAACACCACGATCCGTTCACGTTGCTCGTCGCAGTGCTGCTCTCTGCCCAGACGACCGACAAGCGCGTCAACCTCGTGACCCCAGCACTCTTCGCGCGCGCGTCGACGCCAGCGGAGATGGCGAGCCTCTCCGTCGACGAGATCCTCGGGCTCATCCGCACGTGCGGACTCGCGCCGGCAAAAGCAAAGGCGATCCGCGGGCTCTCGCAGATCCTCGTCGCGGAGCACGGCGGCGTCGTGCCCGCGGATCCAGACGCGCTCGAACGCTTGCCCGGCGTCGGACACAAGACCGCGAGCGTCGTCCTCGTGCAGGCGTTCGGGCAGCCCGCGTTTCCGGTCGACACGCACATCCACCGGCTCGCCGCGCGCTGGGGACTCTCGAACGGCAAGAACGTCCAGACGACCGAGCGCGACCTCCGCGCGCTCTTCCCACCGGAGAGCTGGGCGCGCCTCCACTTGCAGATCATCTGGTTCGGACGCGAGCGCTGCCCGGCGCGCGGCCACGACCTGCGGACCTGCCCGATCTGCTCGTGGGCAGCGAGCAAGGCGCGCATCGCGGCAGAGAGCCGCAACGACGGCAGCAAGCGGCCGCGACCGCGCACGAGCCGTCGCACCACAGCGTGATCGCCACGGCCACGCCGTCGCGCGTTACTTCTCGCGCTGCGCGAACGCGAGCGGCTTGCCGTCGCGGTCGGTGATGCGCAGGCACGCGCCCCAGCCGCCGCCCGCGTTGAGCACCTTGAGGAGGACCGTGTGGACGCCGGCCGCGAGCCGCACCGGCACGCTGTCCTGGTCCGGCGAGACGCTCCGCTCCCCCGCGAACGAGTGCACCTGCTTGCCGTCGACGAAGCAGACGACCTGGTCGTCGCTGCCGATCCGCAGAATCGCGTCGACATCGGCCTCGAGCGTGATCTCGGACCACAGGTAGGCGCCGATCTCGCCACGGCTCGCGAGAGCATCGTCGAGCGTGACGACTCCGAACGGATCGCCCTCGTGGTGACGCTTCCAACGACGGGTCTCGTCGCCGTGGACGACCGCCAGACCGAGGTCGACCGGCCCCCTCTCCGGCGACAGCACCGCCGAGAAGAGCGCGCCACCCGGACTCTCGAAGGGGCCGGCGATCCACCAGCAAGTGATCGAACCGCGTTCGCGAGCCGGGTCGACCTCGACGCCGAGCTTGCGCAGACGGTCGACGCACTGGCGCGCGGTCGCGACGTCGACGTCGAGCTCGAGCACGCGTCGATAGATCGAGACCGCCTCGTCGCGGCGCGCGTCGGGAAGGCGCGACGCGAGATCGAAGAGCACCGGCACGCTCTCGACGTCGCCGGAGGCGGCGAGTCCCTCCGCCGCCGCGCGGCGTTCGTCGGCCGACGACGATGACGCCGCCGCGCGCAGTCGTTCGATCACCCGAGGGTCGCTCGTCCCGCGCAGCGCACCGAGGAGCACCGCACGCGACGGACCGCTCGCGGCGTCGAACGCCGCGATGAGCCGATCGCTGCGATCCTCGACGTCGATCGCACGCAGCGCGCGCGCACACGCGGTCCCGTCTTCCGGCGAGCGCACGGAGCTCGCGGCTCCCAGGAGCGCGTCGAACGCACTCGCCCCACCGATCCGCGCCAGCGCGGCGAACGCTGCGCCACGAACGAGCGGATCCGGGTCGCCGAGGACGCCGGCGTCGAACAAGGCCTGCGCGCCACCGGCACTCCGGCGCGATCCGACGATCCGCACGAAGCGCGCTCGCGCCTCGCCCCTCGACCTGGCGAGCGCGTCGGCGAGGAGCGCGTCGGCGCTCCCGGCGCCGGTGAGTCCGAGGAGCTCTTCGGCCTTCTCGGCGATCTCGGAGTTCTCCGCGAGCGCTGCGAAGAGCGCGCGCACCGCGCTTTCGTCGTCTGCGGCCGCGATGACTTCGAGCGCCGCGCGCCGCGACGCCGCTCCCTCGAGCCGCGGCAAGACGCCGAGCACCGGCGAGGAAGCGGTGGCGTCGCGACGCCGCGCGAGGACCTCGAGGATCGCCTGCTCCTCGGCGGGCGGTGCCGCCTCGAGGCGCGCGACGAGCGCCGGTGTCATCGCCGGGCCGCCGATGCGCACGGCCGCCTGCGCCGCGGCGCCGCGGACTTCGAGGTCGGGATCGACGAGCGCCGCGACGATCTTCGGCACCTCGCTCTGGAGACCCGCCTCCGCGACCCCGATCAACGCAGCGGCACGATACTCGGGCCCCATCGCCATCGCGCGCACGTAGAGACGCCTCGCCATCCCGCGCGTGTCGTTGACGACGAGCTCGTGCGCGAGGCGCAAGTACGCGCGTCGCATCGCCGCGACGTCGCGCTCGCCGGCCGCTTCGAGCGCCTCCTCGACCGGCGCGACGCACTGTTCGTCGCCGATGGCCGCCATCGCCTCGACCGCCGCGATGCGAACGTCGCGGTCGTCCGAACGCACCGCTTCCATCAACGCGCCGAGCGCCAGCAGATCGCGCCGTGCGCCGAGCGATCGGCAGACCGCAGCCCGCAGATCGCCCACCACCCGCCCGGCGGCCTTGCGCAGCTCGCTCTTCGCACGCGGGTTCGGATTCGACTCGAGCGCGCGGCGTGCGACTTCGCGCACCGCCGGATCCGCGCGTTCATCGAGCAAGACCTTCGAGAGGTACGGCACCGACTCGACGCCGCCGATCGTCACGAGCTTCTCGAGGAGGACCGTTTCGACCGCCACACCCAGGCCGCTCCCGAGATTCTTCGAGAGGAGCAGCGCGAACGCGCGGCGCTCACGCTCGGCGTCGGGACGCCCGACCTCGACGCAGAGCGCGTCGAGCGCCACGCCGGCGCGCTCGACGATCGCGGCGTCGGCGCTCGCGAGACCAGCGAGGATCCCGTCCAGCCGTTCGGACGCGGACTGCGCCGCGCACGGAGCTACGACGAAGAGCGATGAGAACAGCGCGACACGCGCAATGGACGTCGAGAGCGGCTTCGACTCGGACATGAGCTTCGGCTCCGAAATCGCCGGCGGTTCGTGAGAGTGGAAATCGACGCGCGGTCCGCGAATCACATCGTCGGCCAGAGGCCGAGCGAGGCGGCGGCTGGCGACGTGCGCCGGCGAGTCGATCCAGCGGAGAGTATCGTCGAGGACGCGCAGCGACGTCCAGCCGCCGGCCTGGCGGGCCCGAATCCAGAGAGAGTTTTGGGAGAGGCTCCTGGCACGGCCGGGCGTGGATGCCGCGCGACGTTCACGTCGAAGGTCCGAACCGCTCGCGAGCCGTCACTCCCCGAGCGAGTCGGCGGTCGGATCGAGGCCCGGATTCGGGAAGGGCAGCGGAGGCCTGTCGCCGGCGCGGAAGAGGTAGTCGAGCACGTAGATCGCGTCGGTGAGCGCGAGTCGGCCGTCGTCATCAGCGTCGCCCGCGTCTAGCGGCGACGGCAACGCGCCGCCGAGGAAGAGCGCGTTGAGCAGCGACACGGCATCGCTCAGATTCACCTGCGCATCGCTGTTGGCGTCGGCGCGGATGAAGACCTCACCCTGCGGCGCGACGAACTCGACGCGCGGTGCGTTCTCGCGATCGCCTTCGCCGATGCGGACGTCGTCGACGTACCATCCCTCGCGCAGGAAGCAGTTGCCGCAGTCCCAGGCCGCGTGGAAGCGCAGCTGTACGCGATTCCCGACCGCGGATGCGAGCTCGAAACGCGCCGGCCGGAAACCGCCGTCCGTGCTCCCCGAGTACGCGACGACGCGCCCGACGGGCCCGAGCGGCGTCGGACAGGCCGAGCCCGCGAGCGTGTGCGGATAGCCGAGGATCGGCTCGATCACCTGCCAAGCGCCATCGGGCAGGACGCGTAGCTCGACGACTCCGCCGTCGGAGAAGAAACCCGCTTGCTCGCAGTCGTCCTGCTCCATCCAGTGCTCGAACTCGAAGAACGGCGCGCGCGCCGCGGCCAGGTCGATCGGCGGCGACTCGAGCACCGAGTGCGCGGCGCCCTGTGCCGACGACCCGCTGTACCAGCTAAAAGAGCCGCTCGCAGCGCGCGTCGAGGAGAGCGTCCAGGGCGATGCCGGACCGGAGACGACGCGCTGGCGCCAACCTTCTTCGTCGCCCTCGAAGTCGAAGCCAAGCGTCCGGAAGACGCCCGCGCCGCGCAGACCGAGCCCCTCGCTGTCGAACGCCTCGATCGCGACGACTCCCTCGCGCGCGCCGAAGAGCTCGAGCTCCGCGCGACCGGCTCGGAGCTCGGCGACCACCTCGGACGTCTCGCCGCCGGCGATGACCGCGCCCGTGCGTGCGGTGGACGAGAAGCGCGCGCCGCGCGTCGCTCGCACGGTCGCACGCAGCGGCGGCGCTTCGGAGACCGTGCGCCCGTCCGCCGAGTGGATGCGCACGTTGACGATCGCGGCTTCTCCGAGCGGGACCCGCGCCGCGACGTCGACCGCGAGGAAGATCACGTGATGCGGAAAGGGATCCGCGCCGTCGAATGAGCCGTCGTCGTCGCTGTCCGGGTCGAGCGGGTCGGTCCCCGCCACGAGCACCTCGTCGCCGTCGCCGAGGCCGTCGTCGTCGCTGTCGGCGTCCAGTGGATCGGTACCCTCGTCGATCTCTCGCCGATTCGTCAAGCCGTCGCCATCCATGTCTCCCTGCGCATCGTCGGGGTCGTTCGGGTCGAGGCCCAACGCGACTTCGAGGACGTCCGGAATTCCGTCGCCGTCGCCGTCGTCGACGAAGTTGACGATGTCGAGGAAGAGCCGGGGCGGGATGAAATCGACCGCGCGGCCGCCGAGACGCGACAGGAACTCGAGCTTGTTGCGCGCCGCGTTCGCGTCGCTGTCCTCGACGAGATAGTGCAGGATCGCGCGTGACCCCCGAGCGGGCACGGTGACGTCGAAGCCCCAGAGCACTGCGCCGCCGTCGTGTTGCGCGATGACGCGCGGCACGTCCGAATCCGGGCTCGAGAAGACGCTCCCCGCGATCGGTGCTCGAGCGCCACGACCGAGGACGATCCAGCTATCGCGCACGGTCAACAAGCGATCGCCGCTCGAGGTCGCGAGGATCGCGGTCTCCGCGGCCGACTCGAGATCGCTCTGGACGGCGACCGTCCGCGTCAATGGCACAGGCCCCGGGTTGTGGAGGACCTCGAGGTAACGCGCGAACCCGGCGCCGCTCTCCGGAACGAAGATCGTCCGCGAGACGTCGAGGCCGCTCACGGGCTCCGGGCCCAGAACCAGCGTCCGGTGACCGGGTCGAAAGACCGCGCGGTCCGTGTTCGGGAACGTGCGCCCACCGACCGCGAGGATCGCGCCACGCGTGAACGCGGTTGACCGTCCGCCGACCACGCCGCCGGGTCCGATCTCCCAGAGCACGCCTTCGCGATCGTCGAAGACGATCGGCAACGAGACCTCGGTGCGATCGTCGCTCGCGTCGTTCGGATCGAGGCCGAGGCCGACCTCGACACCGTCGGCGACGCCGCCATCGTCCGTGTCGTCGTCGAGAGGATCCGACCCCGTGTCGTCGCGCCCGACGAACACCCCGGTGCCGGTCTCGACGCCGTCGACGAGGCCGTCCGCGTCGCTGTCCGGATCCTGCGGGTCGGTACCGCGCGCGATCTCCTCGACGTTGGGTGAGCCATCCAGGTCGAGGTCCGCATCGGCGGCGAGGATGCGCAAGTCGACGTCGAGCTCCGCGACGGCGAATCCGACACCCGCGGCGTCCGTCAGGCGGAGTCGAGCGATCCCCGGCACGACCGCGACCAGCATCAGCACCGCGCGACCGTTCACCGCCTCGACGCGGACCGTCGCCGTGCCTCCGCCGGCGACGACCCGACCGATCCTCGCGATCGCCTCGAAGCGCACCCGCCCGCCGCCGTCGAGCTCGAACTCGACCGGCACGTCGATGCGCTCGCCGTGCGCGGCGATCTCGACCGCGACCTCGGCGCGTGCATCGACGAGGAGGAACGAAGGCGCGGACAGCGAAACGTCGAGAGCCGCGGTCGGAAAGAGGTCCTCGCCGTCTCCCACGCCGTCGTCGTCGCTGTCCGGATCGAGCGGATCGCTGTCGCGCTCGGCGACCTCCACGCCATCACCGACGCCGTCGCCGTCGCTGTCAGCGTCGCGCAGGTCGGTGCCGCGATCGATCTCGTCGCGGTTGGAGAGTCCGTCGAGGTCGAAATCGGCGCCGCCGTCTTGTGGATCGCGCGGATCGAGCCCGTGATCTCGCTCGACGAGGTTCGCTACCCCGTCCGCGTCGCTGTCGATCGCCCGGTATCCGCGCAGGACCGCGAGAGCGGTGACCCGTTCGAGCACGGCGCTCGGCACGCGCAGGTCGTGCCCGACGACGACGACCTCGCCGCGGCCGACGCGCGCCGAACCGACGACCATGCGACCGTCGGACGCGAGACGCAGCGCGACCGACCACCGGCGATCGGCAGGCGAGACATCGAAGCCCGCCGTGCCCGCCGGCGCGACGAACTCCCTGTCGACACGGTGTGCGAGCGGATGGCCGGCGTCGACGACCCGGATCGTCTCGCCCGCCGCGGATCGCACGCTCGTGAGCTCGGGCGCTATGCCCGCGCTCGCGAGGAAGCCGGCGGCAGTCGTCGAGAGCGCGACGATCGCCGCACCCCGCGCGAGGAAGTCCGCGAGCGGATCGCCGAAGCGTCTGCCGGCGTCGGCGAGCATCGCCGCGTCGCCGCCGCCGACCGCGGGAACGACGAGCACGTCGGCCTCGGCGAGCTCCCTCGCGAACGCGAGATCGTCGCTCGCCTGACTCCGGCGAACGTCGGCGAGCGCCACCGCGCTCCGCAGTGCGTCGATCGCCCGCCGACTGTCATCGGCGATGACCGGCGGCGACTCGAGCACGAGGACGCGCAGGCGGGCGTCGTCGCTCGGATCGAGCGGCGCCAGCCCGAACCGCGTCTCGAGACCATCGTCGAGCCCGCCTCGATCGGTATCCGCGACCAACGGGTCGGTGCCCGGATCGTCGTCGCCGCGGAAGACTCCGCTCGCGTTCTCGGCTCGGTCGTCGAGGTCGTCCGCGTCCGAATCGCTGGCAAACGGATCGCTGCGAGCCGCAAGCTCGGCCGCGTTCGACCGACCGTCGCCGTCCGCGTCGCCCGCACCGCCGAGGACGGTCATCGCCGGCGGAAGACCGCCGATGACGACATCGTCGATGTACCACCCCGGCGCCGTGAACGACTCGTTCGCCGCGAGGATGAAGCGCAGGCGCACCGTACGGCCGGCGAAACCGCTGAGATCGACGCGCTCGCGGCGGAATCCTCCGCGATGGCCGGAGACCGCGAGGAAGCCCGCGAAGGCGGCAAACGCGCCGCCGTCGACCGAGATCTCCATGCGTCCCGGATCGCAGCAGAACTCCGAGGAGAACCAGTGCCAGAACTCGAGCTCGAAGCGGCCTCCCCCGTCGAGACGGAACGCGGGTGTCTCGAGCGCCGCGCGCGACTCGCTCGCGTAATCCCCGTCGAGGTCGGTGCCCCACACGCGGGTCCCCGAACGCGCCGCCGGAGGTCCACGTCGCGGCTCGCCCCACTGCCACTCGTCGAGCGCGCCGCCGTGCGTGAAGCCAGCGGCCGTCGTCTCGAAGTCGAAGAGCGTCTGCGGCGCGTGCACGATCCCCTGGCGGAGCGAGTCGACGACTTCGAAAGCCACTCGGGCCGGCGCTCGCGTCACGCCGTCGACCACCGCGACGCCATCGCGCGTCTCGACGTCGGCGTTCGCCGTCCCACCGCCACCACGCAGTTCGCCGACTCTCGCCGTCGTCGCGAACGTGAGGTCCCCGAGCGCGCGGATCCCGACGCGGAGAGGAACCGTGATCGGCTCGTCATCGATCGTCAGCGTGATGCGAACCGGAGCCGCCTCGCCGGCGAGCGCGATCGACGGCACGACGACGCGTGCGACGACGACCTGTCGCGGGAACGGATCTTCGCCGTCGCGCGAGCCATCGCCATCGGTGTCCGCGAGCCGCGGGTCGCTGCGGTCGCCGCGCGTCTCATCGCCGTCGCGCACGCCGTCATCGTCGGTGTCCGCGTCGTCGACGTTCGTGCCGCGGCGGAATTCCTCGACGTTCGAGAGCCCATCCCCGTCGAGGTCGCGGTCAGCGTCGCGCGCGTCGGCCGGATCGAGTCCGTGCTCGCGTTCGAACGAATCGGGCATTCCGTCGCGATCGGAGTCGAGGCTGCGGCTCGCGAAGCAGAGCGCGTTGCCGAGGATCCGATCGAGCGCGTCGCTGCGTGCGTGGAGGTCGAAGCCGAGGACGATGATCCGACCGGCTCCGGTCGACCGCACCGCGACGACCGCGGCGCGATCGCTCGCGCGCTCGACGACGACGTCGACGTCGATGGCGGCGGCGTCGACGTGCCAGGCAGCGCCGAATCCGGCGCTCTCGAACGACGGCGGCAGCCTGGACGCGAGCTCGTGATCGGTCCGCACGACGGCGAGGGCGTCACGCGGCGCGAGCGATCCCGAGAAGCCGACATCGAGGAGGCCGCATCCGACGAGGAACTCGACGCTCTCGTGCGACAGGGCGATCACGTGGCCGCCGCGAGCGACGAATGCGCCGACGACGGCTGCGAACTCGCCGCCCACGATCTCCGGCTCGGCGAGGCGTTCCGCCTCCGGCAGGAGCAGCACGTCGCTGTGCTCGAGCGCGCGCGCGAGCAGCTCCGGCGTCGCGCTCGCCTCCTCGCGGAGCCGGAACGGCGGCGCATGCCGCGCCAGCGCCGCGATCGTCCGCGCGAGCTCGTGCTCGAGGTCGACGAACGCCGTCCACGCGACGACATCGAGTGGCGGGTCGTCGCTGGAATCGAGCGGATCGAAACCCGCGTCGACTTCGCGACCGTCCCAGGCGCCTCCGCCGTCGCTGTCAGCGCTCGCGCCGTTCGTTCCGAGCACGACCTCGTGCGGATCGGCGAGCCCGTCGTCGTCGCTGTCGGCCGACAGCGGATCGAGGCCCCGCGCGATCTCGTCCTGGTTCGTGACGCCGTCGCCATCGCTGTCGTCGCCCGCGCTCACGACCGGCAGCACGCGGCCGTCGTCCGTGCCGCTCGTGGCGATTCCCTGCGCCGCCGAGTCGACGACGTCGAGCGCGATCGGACCGACGCTCGCCGCGACGAGGCCGACGCGCGCGACGCCAGCCGCCGTTTCGAGCGTGACCGTCGCGGTCCCGCCGCCGGCGAGCACGCGACCGACACTCGCGCTGGTCGCAAAGCGCGCGTCACCGCGCGCCCAGAGCGTCACTTCGACCGCCGTCCCGAGCAGCGTGCCAGCTTCTTCGAGCCGAACCTCGAGCAGTGTCTCGACCCCGAGAATCGCCGCGGCGTCGTGGACGAGCCGCGCGACGACACGCGACAGCGGACGCGGATCCACCGCGTCCGCGAGACCGTCGCCGTCGGTGTCGGCACGCCGCGGATCGGTGCGCGTCTCGCGGGTCTCGACGCCGTCGGCGAGGCCGTCGCCATCGCTGTCCCGAACGCGCAGGTCGGTGCGCAGCCGGAATTCGTCGCGCGCGCTCAGACCGTCGCCGTCGAGATCGACGAGCGCGTCGGCAGCGTTCGCCGGATCGAGACCGAGCGCGCGCTCGTCGGCGTCCGGAATCGCATCGGCGTCGACGTCGCCACGCCACGGCAGACATCCGACCGCGTTGGCGACGATCCGCACGACGTCGTCGCCGAAGACATCGAGCTCGAAGCCGATCGCTGCGACCGCGCCCCGCTCGACGCGTTGCGCGACGACGATCGGCAACCCGGAATCCGTCGCCACGATCGCCACGCCGCCGCCAGCCGCGCCGACACGGAAGGCGATCGTCGAACGCGGAACGACGAGCGAGTCGCGCAGGCCCCGCGCGAGCGCATGCCCCGGCTCGACCACCGTGACGACAGCGCCGGCGACGGCGCCCTCGGCACGTGCGTCGACGAGCCCTGCGGCCCTGACGAGCTCGATACCGGCACGCCCGAGCGCGATGACCGTACCACCGCGACGCAGGAACTCGCGGAGCGCTGGGACCGCCGTCGCGCCGCGGCGCGCAGCCTCGCCGAGATCCGTCCACGGCGCGACGACGACGACGTGCTGGCGTGCGAGCGTCGCGGAGAACGACGCCGCGAAAGGATCCGCGACGCGCGCGATCGCCACCGCCGGGACGAAGAGCGGCAGCGCTCGCTCGAGCGCGTCGACGGCGGCGCGCGACGGATCGTCGCGCGTCCACACGACGACGCGCGTCTCGACGACGTC
>Ga0326597_10011115_pt1 | contig 11952 bp, 10 predicted proteins | sample RVTome_12_FD_203789 | JGI IMG/M metagenome (GOLD analysis project Ga0326597, IMG submission 203789) | Soil microbial communities from uranium-contaminated site in the Upper Colorado River Basin, Wyoming, United States - RVT100D185 | ecosystem: Environmental > Terrestrial > Soil > Contaminated >... | reverse complement strand
TCCGACCCGACGGCGCCGCGCGTCGTATCCGACGTGAAGTGCCACGGGGGCCAGGGCGACGTGGCGGTGTGGGAAGGCCTGCTGTTCCGCGCCGTGGATCGGCCCCAGACCGGCCGGGGATGCGACAGGGCGGACACGCCCGGCTCGACGCCCGGCTTCGAGGGCATCCAGATCTTCGACCTCTCGGACCCCGCCGCCCCCCGGAGGATCCGTTCCGTCCCGGTGGACTGCGGCGCCCACACCATCACCCTCGTCCCCAAGCCGGGCCTCGGCCGGGTCCTCATCTACGTGTCGTCGAGCTTCCCCGGCTTCTTCGGCCGGTCGCCGTTCGGCAACGAGTGCAGCGCCGACCACGGCCGCATCCCCATCGTGTCCGTTCCGCTGGCCGCCCCGGCCACGGCCGACGTCATCCGCTCCTTCCCCATCCCGGGGCACCATTGCCACGACATCGCGGTGCACCTCGGCGTCGATCGCGCCGCCGGCGCCTGCCGGCCTCGGGTGATCGTCTGGGATATCTCGAGGGCGCGGCACCCTCGGCGCCTCTTCTCGGTCAGGCGCCCGAACGTCCCCGGCTGGCACTCGGCCGCCTTCACGTGGGACGGCCGAGTGCTCCTCATGGGCTGGGAGCCGGGCGGCGGTTCCGAGCCCGAGTGCGAGGTGGACGACCCCGCCGGCGAGCGGAGCATCTTCTTCCTCCGGGCGACCGACGGGCGGCGCCTCGGGCGGTGGGTCCTGCCGCGGACGCAGAGCGCCGAGGAGAACTGCTCGATCCACAACTACAACGTGATGTCGGTGGCCGGCCGGTACATCGGGGTGGCCGGCAACTTCCAGTCGGGGACGAGCGTCTTCCGGTTCACCGACACGCGCGCGGCGCGGGAGATCGCCTACTCGGACCCGCCCCCGCTCGTCCCCGTGCAGACCGGAGGGGCCTGGTCGTCGTACTGGTTCAACGGTTACGTGTACGAGAGCGACATCACGGAGGGGCTGAACATCTACCGGTTCGATCGTGCGCCTGTTGGAGCGGTCGCGCTGGATCACCTGAACCCGCAGACGCAGGAACAGAGCCTCTAGGCAACATGGAAGGCCGCGAGGAGGCCGGCCGCGTTATTCGAGACGCGCGAGGGGAGGACGATCATGGATGCGACGAAGGGACGCGAGGCAAAGTTCGACCGAGGGGACACCGGAAGGTTCACCGGCGAGGTGTGGCTCCGCTCGGGGCCGGCGGCGCCCGACGGAACGAACGTGGGGGTGGTGCACTTCTCGCCCGGCGCGCGCACCCACTGGCACGCGCACCCCGGCGGGCAGTTCCTCTTCGCGGTGAGCGGTCGGGGGCGCGTCCGTTCTCGCGGCGGGCCCGGCCACGTGCTCGAGCCCGGCGACATCGTGTTCGTTCCGGCGGGGGAGTGGCATTACCACGGCGGCGCGCCCGACAGCCCGCTAGTGCACGTCGCGGTGAACGGTGGCGGCGCGCCCGAGTGGGGCGACCCCGTGACCGGCGAGGACTACGACGACGGGTTCGTCTTCGAGTGAGGCGTCCCACGCACCGGCAGCGCTTCGAGCGACCCTCTACCGCTGCTCTCCGACCGCGCGGTCCACCTCATCGAGCAGCGCGTCGATCCTCTCCAACAGCTCGTCCCGGGCGGCGGCGGCCCTGCAAACCAAGAGGGCGACCTCCTCGACCTCGACCTCGACCTCATCCTGGTGGACCCTGCGCCTCTTGGACTTGGGCTTCTGGATCCTGATCCGCCGCATCGCTCGCTCCCTCCTCGTTCCTGGGACCGGGTGTCCCTCTTCCGGTGAGACGGGCGACGCGCTGAAACCTTACGGCTGGAGCGACCTCTTTCTTGGTCGCTGTGTCGTCAGACGATCGAAGGCGGCTTCAGGAGGCGCACGGACCACGAACCGTCGTCTTGGAGCTTGAGGATCGCCTTGCCGAACCACTCACTGAAGGGCTCCCCCACCAGGTAGGTCGCCCGGCTATGGCTGCGACCGACCTCGAGCGAGCAGACACCTGCCGGGATGGGCTCTCCCTCTTGCTCCTGTGGACACGCACCGAGGTAGGGCGATCCCAACTTGTCATGGACGAACAGGGCCAGTGACTGCTCCGGCTCGTGCGTCTGGGGGCGTTCCCGGGGGGCGTCGTCCCGCAGGACGAAGAGACCGGACAGACCGACGACCACCGCGAGCGTGATCCCGATACCGGCAAGTCGCCGGCCGATAAGGCCTGCCATCATCGCACCTCCTCCTGGAGGAGAGGCCGGCTCTCGACCTCACCTATGCGACGACGGAAGGCTGGAAATCTTACGGGGAGTGCGACGGAGCATGGGAACGGCTACGCCTCCGAGCGCTCGAATCCTCCGACGGGGCCGTCCTCGAGCGGGAGGACCGACTCCTCCAGCCGGCAATCGAGGGTCGCGAAAGTGAAGGCGCCCCCCGGGAAGAGCTCTCCGATGTGCTGGACTTCCAGCAGCCCTCGGCCCACGGGGAGCGTGGCGTCCAGGACGAGCGGCTTACCGGGGCGGGCCGTTCCGGAGGCGACCTCCCGAGCGCGGAAGCTGACGCCCACCTCGCTGCCGGCCACGAACCTGTCCCACTGGGCTTGGCCGATCGCCCCGAGGGGCTCGATCGTGATCTCCATCTCGCGCCCCTCGATCAGTCGAGCCTCGACCTGGAGGAGGTCGTCCCAGGAGGCGACGGTCTGCACCGAACCGCACCGGAGCTCGTCCTCTACAGGGGGCTCGGCCCCCTCGACCACGAAGGGGCCGATGCTCGCGGTGCTCGTCCATTCCCCGTCGGCGCCTCTCTCGCGGGTTCGGATGACGAAGTGCCAGGAGCCGTCTGCGAGCTCGGGGCTGGTGATCCGGTTCCCCTCCACCGGCTCGGGGTCGGTGTCGGGGATGAGGCCAGGATCCGTGGTCCACAGCGTCGAATACGCGCCGGCTCGAGGGTCCGGATCCACGAGCTGGACGACGATCGTGTTGTCGTCCGAGGGGGCCCCCACGGAGTTGGGGCTGCGGAGTTCCGGGTCGCGCACGTCGGGTCCGCCTGCGGACAGGAGGAGGAAGCCACCGGCGCTGCCGCCGGCCACTGCGGCGAGGGCGGCGGCGGCGAGCGCCATCCTCGCGGTGCGGCTGCGGCGTGGCCGCTTCGGCACCTCCGCGGTGGTGGTGACGTTCCTCCATACGCGGTCCCTCAGGGCTGCCGGGGCCGCGATGGGCGGGACCGTCGAGAGGATCTCGCTGGCCGCCACGAGTCCGCGCTTGCGCTCCCGGCACCGCGGGCAGTCTTCGAGGTGGGCCTGGATCGCCGTGCGGACCTCGGGGCTCGGGCCCGCGGCGCGCATATCGGTCAACATCGCGTCGAGCTCGGGGCAGTCCCGCCGGCCGTGGCGCAGCAAGATGAGGGCGACGAGCGCCTCTTCGAAGGAGTCGCGCAACCGGGACAGCCGCGTGTAGAGCGCACCCTTGTTCACGCCGAGGTGGTCGGCCAGCTCGTCGGCACTGAGCTCCTGTCGAACGTGGAGGTAAAGGAGCGATCGCTGCTCGTCCCCCAGTCCGTCGGCCGCCTCCCAGACGAGCTGGACGAGCTCTTGAGCGCGCGCGGCGGCCTCCGGATCGACGTCCGGGCCGGGCCCGGCCTCCAGACGCTCCAGGGGTGATGGGGGCTCCCCTTCGCCCGCGGCCTCGGGCACCGGGACCGCCCGCCTGCCCCGCCGAACCTCGTCGATGGCGGCGTTGCGGGCGACCACGTACATCCACGCCTTCACGTTGTCCGGGACCGCTCCCTCCCGGAACCGCTCCCAGCCGCGGGCGAACGTGTGCTGCACGACGTCGGCTGCGCCGTCCGTCGTGCGCACGATCCGGTACGCGAAGTCGTAGAGCGCGTCGAAGTGCCGCTCGTAGAGGGCGCCGAAGGCTTCCTGGTCCCCGCTGCCCGCCAGGGCCGCCAGGGCCTCGTCCGACTGCGCCCGGTAGTCCCGCCCCGCCACGGCGCACCCTCCCTTCCGCCGATGATGACAACTGTTCGGCTCGCTGAACAGGGGGGGACCATGCCGGTCCGGCCGCTGTGGCGGGCCTTCAGCAGCCAAAGACGGGGAGGGGGCGAGGAGCTTACGCGGGGGTTGCCGTTACCTCCCGGCCCGCCCGGAGCTCGTCCTTCGACCTCTGGACCGGACCCCCCGCCATCGAGGTCGCCGACGTGGCAGGTACGGACGCAGAAGGCGGGAAGCGAGCCAGCCTCCTCAACCACGAGAAGCGGAAGCGCGGGAGGCGGCGGAGGCGTCGTCGAGATGCCCCGCCCGGGGGGCGTCTCCCAAGCGGGCCACCCATGGGTGGCCGTGGATCAGTGCGGGATGGCGTGGGCCTGATCTGGCAGCCCGTCCCCGTCCCCGTCCGCGTCGCTCGCAGTTGGATCGAGGGATCCCTGCCACACGTAGGTGGCGTGCGTCAGCCCTATCACCTCGGCCACGTAGGCACCGTCGGGCAGATTCGAGATCCACCCCGTCCGGAAGTTGCCGCTGCTGTCGGTGGTCCCCGAGAACGTTCCACCGGACGGGCCCGTCAGCACGATCGTCACCGAGGCGCCCGGCACCACGGCATCCGTGGACTCGGCCACGCCATCCCCATCGGAGTCCCGACGGACGGTGACCATGATCCGCTCGTCGTGAACCTGCCCGCCCCGGCCGCGAAGGCGGGAGTCGAACGCGATGTTCCACACGTACATCCCGTTCGGGTCACTCTGCCCGCTCACCTGTGTGGTTGTCTGCCGGGGGCCCGAATCGGCCAGTCCATCGTTCACCACGAGGGTCACCGTGTACGTGCCAGCCGCCGCGTACGTGTGGGCAAGCGTCGGGGTGGTCGTGTCGGCCGTGGACTCGTCGCCGAAATCCCACTTGTAGGTGAGGGCCTGGTCGTTCGCGACGGTCCCGTCTTGGTTGTCGAAATCGGACGATCCCGAGCCGTTGAACATGATCGCCGTGCCAGCCACTCCCTGGTAGGGCCCGTTGGGGTCGGAGACCGGGACGTCGTTGACCTCGCTCACCGTGGCGGTCGCCGTATCCGAGGCGGTTCCGCCCCTCCCGTCGCTCACCGTGAGGGTGGCGGTGAACGTGCCGCCCCAGAGATACGTATGGGAGACGGTGGTGCCGGTCGTGGAGACCGGAGGGGTGCCGTCACCGAAGTCCCAGGTATAGATGAGAGGGTCTCCGTCCGGGTCCGAGGAGCCCGCGCTGCTGAACGTCACCGCAGCGTCCTCAGCCCCGCCGTACGGCCCGTTGGCCTCGGCGGTGGGAGGGTTGTTGAGCGCTGCTTCGAGCGCGACCGCCCAGTTCCGGGTGCGCCAGTCGACCCCGTCGGGATCGACGCTGGCCACGTTCCACTCGTTCGACAGCCACACCGTCCCGGCCGTCCCCGACACGTCGAGCGGATCCGGACGGGCCGCGGAATAGTCCCCCCACCGGCAGGGGCTGCACGAGAAGTCATCGTTCGGCCCGGGCGATTGCTTCACCGTCACGAAGCCCGACTGTGGCTCGGAGCCCATCTTGTACACGAACTGAACGGCGGAGTGGGTGCCCGAGGACGACGTGTTGAACCCCAAGACCATGTTTGAGCCGAAGGCCGAGCCGGCGGGGCCGACGGCCCGGTCTGGGGAGACCGCGCCGTTCCACACGTACAGGGAGGGATCGCTGGCGACGCCCGACTGCAGGATCGAGCCCGCCATCGGATCGATCTCGTACCACCGGACCTCTGCTCCGGCACCCCCGAACACGGCATGCGAGGTCCACACGGCGTTCGCCCCGTACGCCGGGTCGACGCCGCTGACCGCATGGGTGAGCCGGGCGTCGAGGGTGTCGAGAAGGGCCGAGGTGCCCTGCTGGGGAGCGTTTGCGGGCACGCTGAAGTGCGGGACCGGGATTGACTGCCCCGGGGAAAGGCTGGCGTTGGCACCCGCCTTGGTCACCCGGAACACGGTCAGGGAGTTGGCCCCTCCCACGGTGGGGTCGGGGACGGCCACGACCCACCCGCTCCCGCTGGTGTCCGTCTGGACAGCCGGAACGGGAGTGGTCGCGAAGCTGTTGTCGGGGTTCTTGATCGCCGTGAACTTCCCGAGGTTGAACCCAGAGGGGTCCGGGCACGACAAGAGCGGCCCGGCCGGAGGCTTGTCGAGCCACGCGACGTCAGACCCCAGGTATCCCAGGAACCCGAAGAAGCCGAAGACGTTCGATCCGACGAGCAGGAAGTCGTCGGTGGTACCGAGCTTCGGGTAGTCCGGGATATCGAAGCCGTAGCCGTAATCGGCGAAGTACTTGCAGAAGTCGGCGGCGCTCTGGGGGTTCGCGTTTCGGCTCCAGCCGATCCCGAAGGTGTTGTTCGAGATGTCCAGGATCAGGTAGTAGAAGAGTCCGGTATCCGGGTCCCAGAGGACCTGGGGGTCGCTCAGGCTGTGGCCGAAGAGACCCGACAGCTCCTCCATCGTTCCCTGAGAGACGAGTCCCCCGCTTCGGTCGTAGATCCCGAACCGCAGGTTCGTCAGCTGGATGTAGCTGTTAGGTCCGACGGCCCCCGTAGGATCCGGAGGCGTCAGGTCGGTCTGGAACTGCCCGTCCCAGCTCGGGCCAACCGTTGCGTCCCCGGCCGTTGCCGAGACCGAGGTGCCCCCGGTGGACTCCGTTGCGACGGAGTCCTGGAATGGCTGTCCGTTGGCTCGGGCGTTCGCCGACGCCTTCGCCCGGGTGTAGGCATCGGGATGGATGGGCAGAGCGGACCGACCTTGCGTCGGAACCGGATGCCCCCGTTCGGAGGCATCGGCGTCCCGCGCAAAGAGGAACCGGAACGGCCTCGACGGTCCAGCGGAAGCCACCGGGGCCTGCAGTCCCACGAGGACGAGGACTGCCACCAAGCCCTGCAGCCAACGCCGAATCACGGCGCGATGCGCCGGGCGACGGTCAGCGCGGCCGCCGGCGGGCGGGGCGAGGGGCCCCACCGTCGATCCGGCGGCGATGATCGGAACGGCGGAGCGCGGACGGAATCCATCCATCTGGCGCGAACCCTCTCGTGAGCCTAAGGCGCCCAAGAGTATGCGCCACAGCGCCCCATGGGAATCGGCCGATGGTCGTAATAGTCGGTGCCCGCGGTCACCCGGTGCCCTGGGGGACACCGGGGTCGGCCCGACGGGCGAGAGGGCTATCGGGGATCGAGCCGGACACCAACCTCGTCCAGGTGGCGGAGGAGATCGGCGGGATCCTCGTACACGCGGTACGCGCCGGCTCGCTCCAGCTCGTCCATGCCGTAGCCGCCCGACAGCACTCCCACCCCGAGGGCGCGAGCCCGCCTGGCTGCGAGGAGGTCCCACACGCTGTCGCCCACCACGATGGAATCGGCGATCTCGAGCCCCAGCTGCTCGGCGGCTGCCAGGAACAGGTCCGGGTCCGGCTTGGCCCGGGCCACGTGGTCCCGGGTCACGATGGGCACGCCCTCAGGCACGTCCAACGGCTCGAGCACCGGGCGGGCCGACTCCAGGTAGCCGCTCGTGGCGATGGCCCACGGGATCCCCCGATCGGTCAGGAATCGGAGGAGCTCGCGCGCTCCCGGGAGGGGGTGTACATGGTCCACGCGTCGCCCGTAGGCCTCGGCGTGCAGCCGCCGGAGCTGCTTCGCGTCTTCCGGCGTGACCTCCCGGCCGGTCTCGCGAAGGAGCGCGTCGGCGAACAGGCCTCCGCTCATCCCGATCTTGCGGTGGATACGCCACACGGAGAGCTCGATGCCCGTCTCCCGCAGCGCGTCCTGCCACGCCAGCACGTGCTGGTAAACGCTATCCACGAGCGTGCCGTCGAGATCGAACAGGAACGCCGGCCCGGCCATACCTTCCGGTCTCATGTTCCTCCCTCGCGCCGCGACGGGGCATGGTAATGCGTGTCGAGCGAGTCCGAGCGAAGCCCGAGGTAAGGCGTGGAGCTGGCGATCCTGGGTTCGTTCGCCGCGTGGCCCGGCACCGGCGGCGCGGCCAGCGCTATCTCCTTCGAAACGACGGCTTCAACCTGGTGATCGACTTCGGCACCGGTGTGCTGGCGAACGTGCAGCGGTACCTGCCCCACGAGCGGATCGTCGCCATCGTCGTCTCCCACGGCCACCTGGACCACTGTATCGACCTGTACCCGCTGTTCGTCGCCGGTCTCTTCTACGGGAAGCCGTTGCCCGACTTGGAGCAGGTCTTGCCGCCCGGCGTGCTTGATCGCATCGCCCGGCTCGAGGACGAGGACGGCGTTGCGCGAGCTGCGCGCGAGCTTCGCCTTACGCGAAGTCGAGCCCGGCCCCACCTTCGAGACCGGCCCGTTCCGGTTCCAGACCAGGCTGCTCCGCACCTTGTGCCGAACATGGGGATGAGGATCACCGCGGGCGCAGCGACCCTCGGCTACACGGGCGACACCGGACCGAGCGAAGAGGTGGAGGCCCTAGCCCGCGGCGCCGACCTGCTGTTGGCCGAGGCGAGCTGGGTGGACGGCCAGGAGGAGGGCAAGCCGCCGATACACCTCACGGCCAGACAGGCCGCCGAGCACGCTTTGCGAGCGGACGTGCCGCACCTGGTGCTCTCGCACTTCTGGCCCACCAACGACGCGAGCTGTCCCGGGCCCAGGCCGCCGAGGGCTTCGAAGACGGGAAGCTGACGATCGCGGAAGAGCACCTCCGTCTCAAGGTGGGTGGCTAGCCGTAGTCCCACTCCTCCATCTTTCAGGCGGAGGAGGGATGGAGATGATGGTCTACCTGTTCTGCGAGACGTACGGACGCTTGCTCCCTCGTTCTCGATCCACACGGCGTCCGAGGCGTGCTTTGCGGCCCGCATGCCTCGGCCGCCTGCCCGGGAGGCGGATCCAGAAGAGGAAAGCGGCGCGCTGATCAGGCCGCGTGCCGGATCGGGCACTTGGTAGTTTGGAGGCGATGCTCATGAAACCAGAGGACGTCCCCCACCGATGGCTCCCCGCCGCAGAGGGCGGACGCTACTTTGCGGACTTCACCGGCTACGAACGGCTCAGCGCTACACAGCAGCTGTTCCTCGATGAGCTGGCTGCGGAGCTGGAGGAAGTGAACCTGCAGGGCGTTGACCCTGCCTCCACGATCGCCGAACTGGAAGATGAGGCCGAGGAAGGGGGGCCGCTCCTGACCGTGACCATCCCGCACCGAACGGAGACCGGGTTCGCCCTCTGGGTCCAGGTCGGCGCCGGCGGCCTCACCGTCGGCCACCACATCGGGGAATCAGATCTCGCGCACCATCACTTGTACGATTTCGATTTCCCTGACAGTGAACCCTGGACCTCAGGGGCCGTGGAGCACGTTGTCCTCCAACTAACCACGCCGTACGTCGTGCGATCTAGAGCGAAGGAGCGGTCTGGGCTGCTGCGCCGCGGCCGACGGATACTCCGCACATATCCATCCTTCGACGAATCCAACGAGTCGTCTTCATAAGCCAGGGGCAAGGACCTTCGCGAGGACTGCCGTCACTGGCTCGGCCGCTCAGAGCTTGGCCGCCGCCCCCCGGACGAGGGCACCGGATCCCACTGCGGCCAGCATGAGACGTAAGGTTTGGCGCCTCTGGCCGTCTCCGGCTCAGAGGAGCAAGATTCATTAGGGGGAGGATGACCATGGAACGTCCTGCCACCCGTCGGCACAGCCGGCGAATCTCATGGCTTGTGGCCGGGTGCCTCGTGGTCTCCGGCCCGATCCTGGAGATCGCGCCGGTCCGGGCAGCCCGGGCCACGGAGACGGCGCCGGCCATCAAAGTCGCCGCGGTGGGCGACCCGACGCCGCTCGGCGGGACCTACGGCTTCGTCGGCTCGGGTCCCGTAGCCGCCGGGGACCAGGTGCTGTTCTATGCCGGCGTTGAGGACGGCCCGCCGCGAACCATTCACGGCTCCCCGAGCGATGACTACCTCGCGCTCCTCCGGTACACGGAGGGATCGATCGAGGTGGTGGCCGCGCAGGGTGACCCCATCCCCGCCCTGGACGATCCGGACACGCCCGGGCCGGACTGCTCGCTCGGCCTGCTCGAGTTGGCCTCGACAGCCTCCAACGGCACCGAGGTCGTGGTGTGGGCGGAAGCCGTGTGGTCGCGGATCTTTGGGACGGAATGCACCGGGGCCGGCGAAGGCCTGTTCTTGGTGGGGGACGCCGGCCCGAAGCCCTTGGTCATGGAGGGCGATCCCTCCCCCGCCGGGAGCCGGTTCTCGGCCTTCTGCGGGTTCAAGGACCCGCACATGAACGCCGCCGGGGCGGTGCTGTTCCACTCCTGCCTGGAGGACGGCCGGGGCGGCCTGTTCCTGGCCTCGGGGGGCGGGATCGCCGAGGTCGCGCTGACGGGCTCGCCCACCCCGATCGGCGGCACGTACGGCGCGATCCAGGGCGGCCACCTCGGTGACGCTGGGGAGGTCGTCTTCTTTGCCATCACCGACGCCGGCGAGGAGGGCATCTTCGCCCCCGGGCGGAAGATCGTGGCCAAGGGGGACACAGCTCCGGGGGTCGGAACGGTCCTCGCGCTCTCCGAACCGGTGTCGATGAACGGCGGCGGCCTGATCCTGTTCCCAGCTTTAGTGAGGCTGCCCGACGGCACCGCGCTGGACGCCAACTTCGTCACGACGTTCGCCGGCGGCCTGGCCGAGGCCAAGCGGCTGCCGGTGTCGGACCTGCCGGCCACGCCCGTCTCCGACGGCGGCCTGGTCGTGCTGGAGGACAAGTTCACAGCCGCCCACGACCGAGAGCTGTACCGGATCGGAGCCGACGGTACGGCCACCTCGCTCGGTCGCCTTCCACGTCCTCGAGACCCGAGCCCGTTCGGCGGCACCTACCACGTCATCCACCCCCGCGAGGTCACCGCGGCGGGAGCCGTCCTCGTTTACACGGTGATCTCCTCCGGGGAGACCCTAACCCCCGTGGTGGCGCTCCTCCCGCCCATCTAGGGACCGGCCCGTGCTGGACCTCGGATCTTCGGGTTCGACGGCCGAAAGCCATCGAACGACGAGGAGGGTGGGGCGGCCGGCGAGGAGATCGCGGCAGTGTGACATGCGTGAACGCCGACAACGACGCCTTTCAGTCGAGCAGCTCGACCTCGTCGCCCACGCTCACTGCGCCCGGCTCGACGACGTCGCCGTAGACGCCGAAGAGCAGCTGGCCATCCGCCGAGACGCCCCGGTACCTCCGGATCACCTTCAGCGTGGGGAAGTCCCGCGTCCCGGTCCTCGGATCGAGCGTCGTGATCACGCATCGGGGGACGGGGTCTCCGACCAGGACCACCGCTTCGCCGACTCGAACGCGCCGCCCCGCCCAGGTGTCCTCGTCGTGCGGCGCGCAGCCGTCGACCTCGATGAGCATCCGGAACCGCCGGGCGTCGACCGGCCGGTCCCGTCCGCCTTGCCGGCTGAGCTCCTCGACCGACGCCAGCGACACCAGCGTCACCGGACGGGCGTCGATGCCGTCCCCGGGCCGGTCCACCCGGGCCAGCCGGACCGGGTGCCCTACGTACCGCGTGAGTGTTTCCTCCCACTCCCCATCCACCACGTGCGCGGACACGGCGCGGCCGTAGAAGTCCACCGTGAGCGCCTCGCCGTTCGCCGCGGCCGAGCCCCGGACGACGATGCCGTCGGGGAGCCTCAGCGTGAGGCGTTCGTTCGATGCGTCGTAGTCGGCACGGATGGGGATGAGCAGCGCCTTCTTGGAGCCGGACAACCGCCGCCCATCACCGTCCGCGAAGAAGAACTCCCGGTTCCCGACGGCCCCGTAGCGTTCCAGCCGGATCTGGTTGGGGTGGTGCAGCGCCGTGGACTTCACCGGGGTTACATTGAGATGGGCGACCCTCGGCATCGCGGTCACGCTACCAGCCGAAACGCCGTGGCGGTAGGCTCCAGGAGGTCTGGCACATGAGGATCGGCACCGGGCTCTCGACGAACCCCCAGCCGGAGCACGCGGC
>Ga0326597_10011114_pt1 | contig 11952 bp, 10 predicted proteins | sample RVTome_12_FD_203789 | JGI IMG/M metagenome (GOLD analysis project Ga0326597, IMG submission 203789) | Soil microbial communities from uranium-contaminated site in the Upper Colorado River Basin, Wyoming, United States - RVT100D185 | ecosystem: Environmental > Terrestrial > Soil > Contaminated >... | reverse complement strand
ATCGGCGTTTTTCTGGTTCGCCAGCCGGACATGCGTCTCTATGTTGTGGCGCAAAGAGGCTTTGACTTCTTAGAGCGGCAAACGATTCGCTTTCAGGCGGAAAAGCTGCGGACGCAGTTGTTGCTCCCAGTAGCTCTGGATTCCAAAATCGAACCCGGGATTGTCTATGAGCCTGCAGACCAACGCGTGTTCAATCGCTGGGGAATGGCGCTGGTCTTTCCGATGAAATCGGCAACAGGCGAATTTGTCGGCTTCTTTGTGTTGGGGGCGAAGAAATCGGGCAAGCGATTTAGCATCGAAGATGTTGATTTGCTCGCGAATGCTGCAACAGAGGGGGGACTTGAGTTCGAGCGAATTGCTCTGCAGAGGAAATTGGTAGAAGAGCAAGCGGAGAAGCAGCGCCTGGAAGAAGTAAATCAACTGAAATCTGATTTTGTTTCGAACGTTTCCCATGAGCTGCGAACGCCGCTCACATCAATCAAGATGTACGCCGAAATGCTCGGCAGTCGTACACGTTCTTCAGACAAGAAGCGCCGCGATTATCTCCAAACGATTGTTGGTGAAACAGACAGGCTGGATCGTTTGGTGAGCAACATTCTTGATGCCGCAAAGATTGAACGCGGCGCGAAGCAGTATCACATGCGAGACACAGACCTCAGAGAAATTGTCGAGCATGTGTTGACAACGATGAAATATCAGTTGGACAAGCACGGCTTCCAACTCGATTACAAAAAACCGCGGCGCCCGCTGCCGCTTCACGCCGACCCGGACGCTGTGGCTGAGGCAGTCATGAACCTCATTGATAATGCAATCAAGTTTTCACCCAAGAAGAAATTTGTGAAGATATCGCTCAGCCGGGAACGCGATCGAGTGCTCTGTTCTGTCCAAGACAAAGGCAACGGCATTTCGCCGGAGGCGCTTCCGCATATCTTCGAGCGGTTTTATCGGGACCCGGTTTCGAGCGCCAGTGTGCAGGGCGTCGGACTCGGACTGCCGTTGGTGAAATGTATTATGGATGAGCACGGAGGAGGAGTGGATGTCTCCAGCACACCGAGGAAGGGAAGCACGTTCACCCTTTGGTTTTCTGTACGCCGAATAGCAAATGAAAAGCAAAAAGAAAATCCTGGTCATTGAAGATGAGCCCGCCGTTGTGCGCGGACTCAAGGCTCTGCTTGAAGCCGAAAACTATAGTGTGAGGGTAGCTTCAAACGGCGCCGATGGTGTTGCGATGGCATCCGCATTCTCTCCTGACCTTGTGTTGCTCGACGTGAATCTGCCGCAGATGACGGGCACAGAATTGTGCAGACAAGTGCGCGCACGCGGCTATACGAATACCATTGTGATGCTCACCGCGCAGCGTGAACAGGTCGACAAGATCATCGGACTTGAAGCGGGCGCCGATGACTACGTTACGAAACCTTTTGATTCCCGGGAATTGCTGGCACGAATCCGTGCGCATCTGCGATTGTTGGAGCGCATTCCAGCCAAAGCGGCCGAGCAAAAGGCCCGCAAAGGGAAACGGAAGCTTCTCTCCATCATGTTCACCGACATCAAAGACTACTCGAAGAAGATGAACCGGGATGAGCAGCTTGCCCTCACACTTCTCAAAGCACACAATGAAACTGTGAGCAGGACGGTTGCACAGTTTAACGGGAGAGTCATTGAGATCATCGGCGATGCATTCATGCTTTCATTCGAAAGCGCGCTGAAATCGGTTGAATGCGCTCTTGCAATTTTGCGGACGTTCGACAGATACAACCTGAAGAAAAGCGCTCTGGAGCAGATCCATGTCCGCATAGGAATTCACGTCGGAGACGTGCTCGAAATAGACGAGAAGCTTCGCGGTGATCCAGTCAATATTGCGGCACGCTTGCAGCAAAGTGCCACACCCGACCACATCCTTATCTCGGAGAGTGTCTTTGATGCTGTGCGAAGAAGTGCCAATGTGAAGATCGCCAGAATAGGGACGCGAAAGGTGAAGAACATTCGGCAGCCCATAACGATATACAGAGTGACTCCATAAGAAACGAGGCCCGGTCATGAAAACAATCCTCATTGTTGATGACGATACAGCGATCCTCAAAGGCTTGGAGGACGCGCTCACAGCAGAACATTTCAAAGTCCTATCATCCAACAACGGTGAGAAGGGCTATACGATGGCGAAGCGCGAGAACATTGATTTGATAGTTCTCGACCTGATGTTGCCAGAGAAGAACGGTCAGGAGATTTGTCGCGACTTGCGCAAAGAAGGCATCAACACCCCAATCCTCATGCTTACGAGCAAGAAGCAGGAGATGGACAAAGTGCTCGGACTGGAACTGGGCGCCGATGACTACATGACGAAACCGTTCAGCGTCCGCGAACTCATCGCCCGTATCCACGCGCTGCTTCGCCGCAAGCGGGAAATCACCAAAGACCTCGATGAGTATGCGTTTGGTGATGTGGAGATTGATTTCAAGAAACAGGAAGCAACGAAGAAAAGGAAAACCCTTAGGCTTTCCTCGCGAGAATTTGAAATCCTGAAATACTTCGCGCAGCACGAAAGCGAAGTCGTGACGCGTGAGATGCTGTTGAATGACGTGTGGGGCTATAAGAACTTTCCTACGACGCGCACGATTGACAATTTCATTCTTTCACTTCGGAAACAAATCGAGGATGACCCTTCATGCCCGAAGCACCTTCTTACCGTTCACACGTCGGGATACAAGTTTGTGAAATGACACCCTCAAAAATTTGCCTACACAACTGCCGAAGGCGAATGACACAATATCATTCTTCCATCTTCCATCTCGACCACACGGTCTGCAAATGCGATCACTCGTGAGTCGTGACTTGTAACGAGAACACATTTGCTTTGCTCCTTGGCAAACCCATGGAGCAACCGAATAATCTCTGTGCCAGTACTGGCATCAACGCTTGCAGTGGGCTCGTCAGCGATGATGAGATCGGGCTTGTTGATGATCGCCCGTGCAATCGCCACGCGTTGCTTTTCGCCTTGACTCAATTCAGCCGGATGTTTTTTTGCCAAGTGCGCGACGTTTAGGTGAAGAAGCAAGTCCCCGATCTCGTTCTCAATGCCATCACGATGTCTCCGGACAAAACCTGTTACAATGCTGACGTTTTCTTCAACTGTCAATGCCTCCATGAGAAGGAATGTTTGAAATACGAAGCCGATTCTCACTGCTCTTACGTGTTGTAACTCAGCGGGAGTATATGAGGTCATCGGTTTGCCGAACAGCATCACAGTGCCGGTCGTTGGCTGCAACAGACCTGCGAGCGTCGTCAGCAGTGTTGTCTTTCCGCTGCCGCTCGGGCCGAGCAGGACGATCATTTCCCCGGTGAATAGGTCAAGCGAGACATTGTTGACTGCGCAGGTCTTCTGCTCGCCTGATGTGAACACCTTGCTCACGTTAATAAGCTGCACAAGAGGAGTATCGATCGCATTCATTGGAAAGACTCCAACGGGTAGACGCGGCGAAGCCGTTCCGCGGAAAGAAACGAGCTGACAAGGCCCAAAAGCACAGCGGCGCCTGCAACAAACATGACGTGATTGGGAGACGACTGTGTGCTGATCTCAGGGGCCAATGTTTCAACCACCGCAACGAACGGAAAGAACATCGCAAGGCTGACCGCGCTTGCGGCGATGGTGATCACCAGCGCCTGTCCGGCGATGAGCCGTGGAAGAAATCCATGCGGAGCGCCGATTGCCTTGAGCACCGCAAAGTCCTTTCTCTTTTCAAGTATGCTGATGCTCAACAGAAGAGTGAGGATCACCGTAAGCACAACTGCACCAATTGCGGCGATTGTGTAGAGCAACGGGAGTACACCTGACTCCATCTCGTGCATGTTGTTTTGCAGAAACGTCGCGTGATCGAAAACTTCTATGCCAGGCAGTTCCTCCCGGATTGCGTCGGCAACCTCGTTTTTGCGAGCATCATGTTCGAGAGTAATGAGGTAACATGTGACAAGTGTAGAGAAACCGATGTTCGACTGAACTCGTCGCAGGGAAGCGAACGCATATTGTATTACAAATGCATTCGTCGCGGTGCTCAATCCGACAACGCGCGCCGGGCCATCTTTCAGAATGACGGTGTCGCCAATTGCAAAAGCGAATTTTCTTGCAAATGATTTGTCAAGCACGATCTCACTGTCGCTCGCAATCGTTCGTCCCTGAATGATGGAAGGCGGCCCGCCGAGGTTGCTTGCGGGATCAAAACCCGTCAGAAATATCGTTGCAGGCCTCCCGTCCCTATTGATTGAAGTAAGAGAAAGAAGTACAGCCGAAGCTTGACGAACCCCGCTGACTGAGCGAAGAACATTTCCATGTGCGGTCGAAAGAATGGAAGTCCCTCGCAGTATATTCGTTGCATTTTCCTGCAATACCCAAAGGTCAGCTTTGCTTTGCCGAATGTAATCAACCGAACCATCAGCCACGCCAGAGTAGATGGAGAGAAGGAACAGCATGAGAACAAGGCAGAGCGCAACGCCGCCGATTGTGAGCCCCAATCGGAGAGGATGATGTGTGAGCAATGGGATTGCGTATCTTGTCATGAGCTTCTCCTACGCAAACATTGGAACCTGGATTTTCAATTTGCCACGAATGCGTCGAAAGATCTCCTCTAAGCTGGCACCAGTGATTGTAAGTCCGTGATTCTTAAGTCCTACTGATGCCCGCGATGGATCATCCGTCTGTCGCAGTAGCGTCACAACTTCTTCTGCCAGTTCACGCGTTCCGCACGGGTAGTTTTGTCTCGTGCACAGCACACCGTCCATCCATGCATGAGCATGGACAATCGCGCCAACATGCGGGAACTCTGAATAGATCAGCCAGTGTTCGACTGCATCGACCGACACCCGTGCTTTTTGATCATAGGCAGGCGGCATACTGACGAGAGCGGTTCCAGAGTACATATCAAAGCCTTTTATCAGCATCACATCTTTGCCGACAGTCTCAATGTTCGATTTATCGATTCCACGACCTGTCATCCAGAAAGCCGTCGAGCCGAATTCCGCGATATTGTCGCGTGCACTCAGATTGCCGTAGCTTGCGCCCGTGATACCATAAATTTTGTACAGATGTCGCATTGCGTCTTCCGTCAGAATCTCACGCAGAGGAAACGGTGTCGGCAAAACACCCATTGCGTCAAGCTCCTTTCCGTAGTGCTTGATCTGCTCGACGATACGGCTCGACGAGTGAATTCGTTCCGGAAGATCCGTCGTCATTAGGTTTTGTGTCGCGAAATGTGCTCCAGCCATCGGCAGAAGTCTGACGCACACTTGTTCGGCATCATAAGGAATCTGATAGAACCCCGCCTCCGGAGTTGCGAAATGGACGTCCATCGCTTTGCCGTTCGGAACAAAACATAACAGAAGATTGGACAGTGACTGGATCAACGCCGTGTAGCAGAGCGATTTCAGATTCTCTTCCGGATGTTCAACAACGACGAACGAGAACACAAACACCGATTGCGATCGTCGGCGGAATGCTACCGGCGAATTCATGTCAGTGAAATTAAGTATGAACTGTACTCCATTGTCCGGCGACGACAACACACAACCCTTCGACTCAAACGCCTCAACAAGCTGCGCACAGCTCTCATCCAACAAGGGAGAAGCAGTGCTTTTCGTGATTGCGAATTTCATGTTCGTTTTCCTCGTTGAAAATGTCACGTGAGATCATGTCGTCGTATGTTTCGCGCGCTCGGACTATCGTGCATTCGGCGCCATTTATGACGAGAATTGCCGGACGTGGAAATCCGAATGACGATTCAAGGGCCGTGAAGTACGCACCGCTATCCATGATGGCGATGACCTCGCCCGGATTGACTTCCGGCATGAGCTTGTTTTTGTAGATGATGTCCCCTGCAAAACAGGCCGGACCAATCAGCGTAGCATGTTGTGTTCTCGGTCTGTTGATGTCGTCGCACAAAAACACCTCATGGTGTTCGTAGTAGGTTGGCAACGTCACGGTGCTCAGACCTCCGTCCGCTACCAGCCACGTTCCGATGTCGTTCCGCTTCTTGGTTCGATGAACGGTTAAAAGCAAGAATTGATTCGCGCTGGCAATACATCGCCCCGGCTCATAGAGTAATTCCGGCAAGTTCTTTCCGTTGAAAATCTTTGAGACCTCGGCTGAAATTGAGTGAGCGAAGCCTGCGATGTCGACAGTGTCGTCGCTCTCATGTTCAGGCAGATGGGCGAACGTTTGGGATGCCAGCATTTCCCATGTGGTGAACTCGCGTGTTGTCATGGAAGCAAAACCACCGCCGACATCCAAGATGCGAATCGGAAAGTCGCAGGCATGAACATCTGAGATGGCAGGCTTCAAGCGGCGCAGCGCTCGCACATAATCTTGCGGATCTCGAATCCCCGTTCCGATGTGCATGTGAAGACCGAGAAAGTTCAGAGAGTTCATTTTCTGAAGCCGAGAAACCGCGTTGCGAAGCTCGCCATGTTTGATGTCAAATCCGAATGCACACTTGCGCGTCCCCGTTGAAGTCCCTTTGTTGACCGTCCGCGGCTTATAATCAGGATTAACTCTCAACAATATGTCCGTCTTGATTCCGCGCCCACGCGCTATCCGGTCAATGTCATCGAGCTCCTGCAACGAGTCGACAATGATGAGTCGGACGTTGTTTTTGAGGCACTTTGCAAGAAAAGAAGCAGTTTTGCATGGTCCATTCACGATAATTTGTTGACCTGCAAAGCCCAAGTTTACGGCCAGATCGAGTTCGTATTCGGTCATGACTTCTGCGTTCAATCCTGCCAAACGTATTGCGTCAACAATGCCCGGCACGGAATTGCATTTGAGCGCGTAGTGCACCGAAACTCTGGAGGGATATGCCGCAGTGACTTGATCAACAAACTGCTTTGCGGTGTTGATAAGACGGCGTTCGTTCACGATGTGGAGGGGCGTCCCATACTTTCTTGCCAGAGACAACACTCCATGATTTCCTACCATCAATTCTCCCGAGCTGCTTGACCTTAAACCCCATCGTTCGGGTTGGACTCTTCTTTGCATGACTCATTCCGCTTTCAATTCTGTGTAAGATACATTTGTCGACGTGCTATCCTGTCATGCATTTGTCAGAGTTCTGTCAAAGATTTCTCATATATCGCAAAGTGCTTGTCCGGCTTCATTCCTAATCGTTCGCTCGCTTTTATCGCAAGAGCGTTGGAAGGAGACATCCACGTCGTTTCGAGCGTGTCGAAGCGCATCGCTGTACTGAGCATGGCGTCCAGCAGAAGCTTGAACACCACGCCATGTTGATGCGATTTCCTGATCCCAACTGCGTACACTATCAGATTCCTGACTCTTTTCGTATCACGAATGAACCTGAGGTATTTGATCGGACCAACCTTGCCGTGAAGTTTGCGAAGGAGTGGATTGATATCCAACACGCACATCAACACGCCTACAGCTTGTCCTTCATGTTCCACAACTGTAATAAGTTCGGGCTCGGTGACAAGCTGAAGGAACTTTGCCGAAAATCCGTACTCGTCCCGGCTGAGGGGCAAATAGTGCCAGTTGGAGCTAAAGGCATCGTTGAAGATATCCCGGAGAAGTTCGAGTTCACCCTTCCGTTGGCGGATGTTAAAGGAACGCGCGGAATACCCTTCAGGAACTTCTGCCTCCGGCAGTTGACCGTAGCGTTGCATGATGTATTCATTAACATTCTCATTTCGCGCTGTCAAGAGGACGGTTGATTTCTGAAAACCCGCCTTCTCCAAAATGCTCGGGTAGTATGCGGGGTTGTATGATTGAAAGAACGCTGGAGGTTTTTCGAATGCATCAACCAGTATTCCAAGCTCAGAGTAGTGATTGGGGTTGAATGGTCCTTCGAGCAACTCAACGTTGTGACCCCTGCAATACCGTTCTACACATTCGAACACTGAGCGCACAGCTTCAAGATCATTGAGACATTCAAAGAAGCCAAAGAATGCGGCTCTGATTCCGAACTTCCTTTCATGCAATCGGTTGGTAACAACCACTGTTCTTGCCGCAACAACGCCATGGTTGTAGCAAACAAAGGGCCGCACCGTTGCCTCTACGAAGTACGGGTTGCGTGCAGGGTCAAGCTGCCGGCGTACTTCACGCTCGATCGGTGCGACCCAATTCTGGTCGCTGTTGTAGATTATGTGCGGGAGGTGGAAAAAGTCTCTTCGTGTGTGACGATCCCATCCCTCACGAACTTCGTAGAGCATGATTGTTCCTTTTTGATTATCTGTTCGACGACGTAGTTGTTGTAAATGAATGACAGGTCACTGTCATGTAGGCGCTTTGCGAGGTCTTTGTGCGAAGTAATCTGGGGAGCAAAAGACCCGGACCTCTCCCTGTGTACCAGGAGATTGCGATACGTGATGACTGCTCCATCCTTCGCGACGCGATACGTCTCGCCAAGAAGGTGTTCATAATTGTCGGGCGACATCCATTCAAAGATGTTGGTGAAATTGAATTTCGTGATGCACGAATCAGGAAGAGTCGAGAAGTACCGCTCGCAGCCATCAGTCACAATCTCGATCTTCTGAAGATTCTTCCGGATGATGTCGAAGTTTTCACGCCGGAGATATGGCGGCAGATGGATTTCGTCGTAAAAGCGGCCAAGCAATATGTATGAGATAAAGTAGTTCTCTTTCATCGGCAAAATCGTTAACGCTCGTCGCGTTCGCTCGGCGAAATGCCGCCCGAATGAAAAAGATCTATCGAGATATGCGAAGAAGGCCTTGTCGAACAGCAGCGACATCGTCGTTCGACTCAACAATACGCGGGTGAACAACTGCCACCACAGATTATTCCATTGTGTGTCATACAACTCGGTGCGGATCTCAGGATCTCCATTCGTATAAAATCTTTCAATGAGTGCTTTTCCCATCAACCTGTGAAGCCACCGTCGCAGGAGGGCCATGTAGTGTTCGTATCTCCCACAATGAATGATTCCTTCCTCGACTTTTCCTCTTTGCATGTCCCAATATGCTCGGCTTTGCGGCCTGAGGAGTGAACGCAGACGAATGTACAATTCCCACCGTCTACGCGACGCTCGAACGCCCACAAGTTCATGCAGTTCATCGTACGTCAATGATCGAAATGCGGCCATCTTCAGATCGAGCAGGCAGTTCTGATATGGATTAATGTCGAGAGCAATTACTTTCTTTGGACTGTCAATGAGAAATGCGAGAACATTGCAGCCACCCGAAGTGATGGAGAAAACAGTATCCGTCGGGGTGATGTTGAACGCTCTCCGGTCGAGTGAAGAATCCTCCCAGCACTGGGAATAAAGGACGTCCTCAAAAACTCTCTTCTTTCTCTGTTTCATTTGTTTCGCCCTATCTTGGTGTGAATAATTGCCCAGTCAAACACCGCAGGAAGCCCGATGAGAATCGCATGGTTGAATTCATGTGTTACAGCTGCGACAGCAAACCCCGGAATAAAAAGAAGGAAAAGAGCGTTGTGCCGGAATCCCTCTTTGTTGATTCTGAATTCCTTCACCGCCTCTGACACATGAGAGATGCTTCTGGTTGAAGGAAGCATGCGCGGAGTGTTCGAAAGGTATTGCGCAAACGATTCGGAGAAATTCCCAGCAAGCGATTCTTCCTCAAACGAGATCAACCGTTGGTAGTGAAAGAAAAAAAGCGCGGGCATCAGAAGTCCAACGGGTGGAAGGTACAGCGCGAATACGAACACGGCGAGAAAATCGGCAAGATAGATCGGGTTGCGAACGATGCGGTATGGACCGCATGTCTTCAGCGCGTCGGTTTGAACCTTGAACGCCATGATACGGGTTGGCGTTAGAACACTTCCAGCCCACATTCTCAGCAGGGACACCAGCAGCATAAGCACAGCGCCGAAGGAGTAGCCGAGCGAGACCACCGTTCGGTCGGAAAAAGCCAGAGCCTGACCGATGTACAGAAATGTTGGTTGTGCATCCGGTACGACGAGGAATGAAAGCGCACAGGTTAATGCGACAATCCCGAGCGAAACAAATATCCGGGACTCAAATTCAAGTTGCTGTAATCTGTTCAAAGCCATATTCATGGTGTACCTCCTCATGTGTTGGACGGAGTATTCGTATCGATGACGGTAGAAGTTCAATGGAGCAGGGCAGAAACCCGAGAAATTCACCGTCAGCGGAAAGACCGACCGGCGCATCAGACCTGACCGCAATCGAAGTGCCGTTCACGTAGTCGAACGCAGGCGCTTCACCATGATGCCCAGAGTAGATGCTTAAGAAACTTCGCACGCGCTGTGGAAGCTTCTGCTCGTTGATAATGAGAACATTGAGCAACCCATCGTTCAGGTCTGCCTTGGGTGTCAATCGCATTCCACCCGCAGTGATTGCACCGTTACCAATTGCGATCCCCATGACCTTGCGAGTCGTCTCAAATGTTCCGTCAACGACTATTTTCATGCAGGGAGATTGATAGCGAAATACGAGCGACAACGTACGCAATCCGTAAGCAATCAAACCACCTACTCGTTTCCGGTGTTGCGTTGTGGAACGAACAACCTCTGCTCCGATACCAATTTGAGACTCGTTGATAAACAATCGACTCTTTCGCACCCCCTTTGAATCCGTGTATGACACTTTCGCAACATCGATGTTCCTCGGTTTACCCCAAAGAGCCACACGAATTTGCTCTTCGAGTTCACGAGGAAGTCCAAGGCTGCGAGCAAGTCCTTCACCGCTTCCACTGCTAATGATTCCGAGAGTGTTTGTGCGTGATGTTTCCATGCCGTTCTGCATCAATCCATTGATTACCTCGTTGATTGTACCGTTTCCACCGACAACGAGGAACTTCGTGCATCCCTGTTCGAGGGCTTCCGCTGCAGACGTTACTGCATGCATCGGTTGCTCAGTAATACAGACCGAATATGTTGTTCCTATCTGTTGTTCCACAAGTTTGAGAATATCAGATTGCAGCATGGCGGTTCTTCCCCCTGCCGATGTCGGGTTGATGATCATGTGGAGGTTTCTTGGTGGTGACATTGTGTTGCTCACGTCGATTGAATTTTCAATAGCGCAATCAATCCTTTTATCGTACAAATCCCGAGGCATGTTGCAAGTACAGCAAGAGTTGCTATCGTGATGAATGCCAACCGGTCCATGCCTTCTCCTAAATTCTTCACAATCAACTTACAGATGCCAAAGAATTGATTTGTCATTATCCTGTCAGAGAGATGTCAAAAATGTTTGCCGGAAGTACTATAATTCTCGAGCTGGCACTCTGGTCTATTCAAAGGGGTCTGTGAAGATTGGTGATATGGTGCGGGCTGGATATCTCCTTAATCTGATGGGCTGGATTATCACAGTGGCACGTTGTTGGAGGAATTGAAGGGCGATTGCTAGGGTTGTTCTGACAGACGGACCCGCGGATCTTGATTCTGGCTGCCTCTTAGGGTAGATTCTTGCATGCAACGCTCATTCTCATATCGCAAGGTAAGTCTCCTCCACTTCCTCTGGTGGATTCTCCTACCCACATCAACCATTAACGCTGCAGGTCATCTCTTTCGCAACTACACCACCGCCGACGGTCTCCCCGACAGCCGCGTTGCTCCCATCATTCAGGATAACAGGGGATACATGTGGTTCGGCACACAAGCCGGACTGACGCGCTACGACGGGAGCGAGTTCGTGAACTTCTCCGATGCAAAAGATATCCCGGGAATTTTCGGGAGGTACATTCTTGAAGACCACGAGGGGGCGATCTGGTTCGCATTTACCGGGTTTGCACGTGGTGGCTTGTTGCGGATTCGGGAGAGGGATACAACAGACTTCTCCTCCTGCGTGCCTGGAATTGGTCCGGGAAGTCTCGCGGAGGACCCCCAGCATGATATATGGGTCAGCACGGCCAGCGGACTTACCAGAATAAGGTTCGTTGATTCATCGCGAACGAAATGGGAGTTCCGGCACTTCCCGGAGTACATAGCACGTTCGCTTCTTGTTGACAGCAAGG
>Ga0326597_10011113_pt1 | contig 11953 bp, 11 predicted proteins | sample RVTome_12_FD_203789 | JGI IMG/M metagenome (GOLD analysis project Ga0326597, IMG submission 203789) | Soil microbial communities from uranium-contaminated site in the Upper Colorado River Basin, Wyoming, United States - RVT100D185 | ecosystem: Environmental > Terrestrial > Soil > Contaminated >... | reverse complement strand
CCGGATTCGGCTCGATCCCAGTACTTGGACATCTGTTCAGATTCGACTCTCAGCGCCAGGTGAAGACCAACCTGATGGTCTTTCTGCGCCCGGTCATACTGCGTGATACGCGCGCAGTCGACGCGGTATCGGTCGACCGCTACCAGTACCTAAGGAGCGAACAAGCCCGCACCCAGCCTGAACCAGATAGCGTTCTGCCCGAAGTGCGGGTACCGCGTCTGCCTGAGCTTGAGCCGCGCGCCGAGGAGCCGTCTGAGCCAACGCAGGAGCAGGAAGAGCGTTAGGCGCAAGCGTTGTTATGCCGTCACAATAGAGTGCTAATCGAGCGCGATCTGCACAGGATGCGATGGTATGATCACTCAGCGAAATGCGCATGCCGACTAAAATGGGCAGACAACAAATCGAGACCAGCCGATGATCCTCATCAAGAGCGGCCCTGAGGCCGATGATCCGCGTCGGCGCTTGTTGATTCAAGCGCTCACAGCAAGCCTGTTTTCGGCGCTGGGCAGCAGCGCTGCGACGGCTCAGGGCATCTTTGGCAGCCGTCCGACCCGACTGCCTCCGCGTCAATCGATCTACCGCCTGGTTGGCTCGGCGCAGGTCAACGAGCGCGAGGCGAATATGCAGACCCAGATCCGCCCGGGCGATACCGTCCAGACCGGCAAAGACAGCGAGCTGGTGTTCGTCGTCGGCGGTAACTCGATGATCCTACGCAGCGACTCGCGGCTGATCCTCACCGGACCGGAAAGGCGCACCGAGACCTCGTCGTTCTTTATCACGGCACTACGGTTGTTGACCGGAAAGATACTCTCGGTCTCGCGCAATCAGCGCATGCGTGTGGATACCGCGGTTGCCACCATCGGCATTCGCGGCACCGGGTTCTATGCCGAATCCGATCCGCAACAGACTTACTTTTGTACCTGCTACGGCGTCACGGAGGTCGCATCGAACTCCGACCCCGATAGCAAGGAGACCATCCAAGCCAAGCACCACGACCGGCCGGTGTATGTCGTCGCCGACGGCGGCCGCGGTAGGAACATCCGCAATGCTCCATTCATCAATCACACCGATCAGGAACTCGCGCTGATCGAAACCCTGGTCGGGCGCACGCCGCCGTTCGTTTTCCCCAGAGACGACTACACCGGGCCACGGCGCAGTTACTAACGACTGACCGGCGGAAGGATCACGCTACGCGCCACCCCGTCTGATGGGTTACGCTGCGCGCAATCCTTACTGATGGGTTACGCTGCGCTCAACCCATCCTACGCGGTCACCGGCGGCCCAAACGTGCCCGTAGTGCCCGTAGGGTGGGTTAAGGAGCGATGCGACGTAACCGACCAGGATGGCGCTTACAGCGGCGCGCCATTCAAGATCCAGTTCACAAATAAGTCGTAGTTGGCCCGCGCCGCCTGACCGGGAGCGACGCTGGTGTCGAAGCCAGCGCCACGGCCACCTCTGTGGTGGCCTCCCGATGCTTTGCTCAACAGCGGACTGGCAACGATATCTGTGAAATTGATCAGCCCGCGCACTTCTGTATAGAACCACAGGTCGTCGGTTGCATCCCCCGAGGTCCCATCGCCATTGCGGTCTATATCGGTGAACACAATTGGCGGGCTGCCAAAACCGCCGAGCCTATGGCAACCGGCGCATCCCGGCGTTTGCAGCACTGTCTTGAGGTGCGAAAAACGAATGGCAGACGGCGCCGGGGCGAGCGCGTTGTTGACGACAATCTGCAACTGCGCCGGCGTGCTTGCGACGCCGTTGCCCGCAACGATGAGCTGTAGCAGATAGGTCCCATCCGCGATCGTGGTGAATGTCGGCTGCGCGCTCGTGGTATTGGTCAGCGTCGCCCCGGCAGGCCCCGAGACGATCGACCACTGATAGCTGCTCGCGAACGAGCTGTTGGTCGCGGAGAGGTTGGTCGCTCCCTGGCGCACGACCCGGTCTGGGCCCGGGTCTGCAATTGGGCGCCCGGCGCGCAGCACCGTGCCGCCCCCATCTCTTACCGTGAAACCCTGGCCCTCCAGGAAGGTCGCGAGCTGTCCCAGAGCGCTCGGGTCGGCGATAAATGCGTCGTACACGATGCGCGCCAACGGCATGTTTCCCCGGTCCATCACGTGCGCCTTTGTCCGGTCGGCAAAGCCTTGAAACTTGGCGAACGAGTCGAAATCTATATCCGACTGCGATGCGGTGCCGCGCAGGATATGACATGCTCGGCAATAGTTGGCGACGACGTCGCGATAGAGTGAAGTCTGGCCGACGGTCGACCAGCCAGCGGGAACCAAGGGTTTGGAGAACGTCGCGCTCGGCAAGCCGTCACCGCCGTAAGCGTTCTTGATCAGTTGCGCGGCGGGGCCCTGCCACTCGTTGGGCTGCGCATCGCGCCGGCACGCATCCTCCGGAAATTTAGGCGCTGCCCCAGGTATCGGATAGGTGCAAAGGATCATCCGGTTGACGATCTTGATCGCCGCTTCCTGCTCGGCGCGCGTGAATCCAGGCGAGCTGGAAAAGTCCAGTTGATCGACTTCCAGCAGGGGCATACTACCGAGCACGTCGCCGCGTTCCCCCGTGGGCGAATGCGCAATCAACGGAAAGCGCGGATTGCCGGTCGCATCCGGCGGCGTCAGTGCATCGGCGCGCCCGCCATGGCACGTCATGCACACCGCGGGCAGCGCTTTCTCGCCGCCACCGTCCATGTCGACCGTGAGCTCGCGCGCACCGCTTGCGTCGAATGAGAAGAATTTTGTGAACGCCAACCCTCCGGTCGGACCAGGGCTGAACTCGATCGCGCTCGTGCTTAAATGCCAACGCCGGTCCTCGTTGACCGCCGCATCGTTGCTGACGCTCGAGTAGAGGTAGCCCGCTGCCGGTTCGACCAGATAATTCTCCGCCATCACCGCAACCGTGCCGTCGTCATTCTGCCTAGCCGTCATGCGCCGACCCCAGGCCAGGTCGCGTTTATCGCCGAACACAACAGTGACCTGATTACCGCCAGTATCGAAGCCGTTCTCAAATTTCCATTTGGCGAGTGTGTCTTTTGCGTTGGTCGGATCGATCGCACGGTAATAGGCCTGCGCGTACGCGACGGTGTTGGTTTGCACGCTGCCATTGCTTTGCAGCTGAGGATTGGGGAAGAGCAGGAAGCTGTTCGGATCGCTCAGGCCTGGAACCGGCGGCTCCGGTGGTGCGGCGGGATTGATGGCGACATCCCCACCCCCTCCGCCGCAGGCACTGAGCAATATCGATCCTACCAAACTCGCAGCACAGGCCAGCGCGCGTTTATCGTTCAAGATTCAGTTCCTCAGAATCGCAGCAAATAGACAATCGAGAATTGATCGACCTCGTAGCGGAATGGGCCGGCCGCGTTAAAGCCCGGACGCGCGGACGGCGTCGATCGTGCGCGCCGCCAGGAGAAGTCCAGTGAATCGCGGGTCCCGAACGACAGGTTGTAGCCCAGGGTTAATATATGCGTGTCGGCATCGACCTTGTAGGCGAACATCTGCGGCGCCGTGAACGCATCGTCCGCAACGAACACCTTGGCGATATCGATATTCTCGAGCGACCCCAGGCCCGTCGACACAACGTCGCCGCGCCGGTACTCGCCGGCGAGATAGAACGTGCTGTCTTTGTTGAGCGCATAGTCGAGGTTGAGTTTCAGCGCATTATCGCGCGTATCGAATACATCGCTCTTTGCGTAGCGTTCATTGTGAGCGAGCGAACCGAACAGCAGAATACGGTCGGTGATCGGGGCGCGAACCGATACCCCAACGGTAGCCCGATAGCCACGCCGCTGCTGCGATTGGAACTGCTCTCCCGCGAGCCGGCCGAACAGCGCCCAGATTGGTGCACCGAAATCGGACGCCGCGCGGTATTGCAGTTCGCCGCGCAAGGCAGCAAACACCCGGTCGAGGCCGTTGTACGTGTCGAATTTGTCCCCGCCTACGGAGCCGACCAGCATCAAGCGCGCGTTATCGGTGATCGGGAACAGCTCTACCCTATTCGCCGCGAAATTGACGCTGGAATCGCTTAGGATCTCCGATCCGAGTCGCCCGCGCGTCACGTTGTCGTCATAGGTCATGCCGAGATCGACGCGAATGTCGCTCGAATCGTGATGCGGGGCGCCCGCGCCTTCGACGGCCCGCACGATCGGCGGCCGACGCACGCCCTTGCCATCGAGCGCCTGCGTGAGCCGCAGCCGAACTCCCTGGGAACTGCCGCTGCCTGCAGGAAATTCTTTCTGCAGTTGATATTCCAAGCCCAACGACAGTCCGTTGCGCAGATAGAAGTCCGCGCCGATGCCAGCGACCAGCGCGTCGCGTTCGACCCCGGTGCTCGCAATCGAATAACGCTGCGCGCCGATCAGATCCGCGTAAGCGATTTGCGAGACGTGCTCGCCAGTGAAGCTGTGGCGGTACTCGATGCGCGCACGAGGCGCCATCCAGCCGAAACTCGTCTCGTGCGCCGATTCGAAGCGTAGACCCAGTGCACCTTGCGTGCTGCGCATGTTTTCGCCGAAGTAATGCAACGCGAACTGACCGACGCCGGTCTCGGTGCTGCCCTTCAAGCGGTCGTAGGACAGGTCGAGGCGTCCATACGGCGACAGCAATATCGAGCCGCGCCTGAACTCATAGCCTCCGGCGAGCGAAGCGAAGATCTGCGAACCGTCACGATCCGATTTTGCAACCGCGCTGATCGGCGCGACGAAGCGTTCATTATCGAACTTAAGTGTCCCCGCGCCGACGATGGCATCGACGAAGGTATTCTCACTCGGCTGGTAGCTGCCATAAACCGCGAGCGATGCACCCTGCACCTCGGACTTCGTCCCATCGGTACCGATTGCGGTCTTGTCGCGCGCGAACCCGGCGCCGACACCCACGACGAGCTGCTCGCTCAGGCGCCAGTCGACACCGAAGCTGATGCCCTTGGTCGTGAAATCGAGCGAGTTGCCGCCAGTCGTGTCGCGATTACCCCAGTTGACGCTACCCTCGATCCAGAAGTCTGTTCCGCCAATGGCGCTGGTGGGCTGTGCGCCGGCCCCGCTTCCCGAGAGCTGGGCAAGATTGATCGACCGGCTGGTCAACGCCGAGACGAGATCCGCAGCCAATCCGGCGCCGTTCACTCTGAGCAGTGCGTTCGAGACATCGGTTAGGGTCGCGTCGGCCGGTGTAACCCAGGCGACATGCGCAAAGCTTGAGAAGCGCGGTTCGACACCGTTGCCGGAAAACGCGGGTGCCCCGAAAGCGGCGCGAGTAGCAGACGAGTCGGGTTGCGTGCGCACGGCCTCGGTACGCGCGACTTCGCTAAACGGATCAACGAATTTCGGCGCCGCCGCAGCTGAAACGTGGCTATGTGGCGTCGCGCTCGCGGCACGCCCGCCACGATGCAAGCCTTCTAAGTGGCGGCCAAAGTTCGAGATCTGCCCGCGGGCGAAACGCTGCGCGGCTTGCACCTGCGCATTCACTGTGCCAACGACGTTCTGCTGCTGTGTCGGATCCGGGCGCCCTACGACTGTCACGGTCACAACGGCGGGCGCCGATGTTCCCGCGTTGCCAAACGCGGTGTAGGTGAACGTGTCGCCACCGAAATAGTCCTTTACCGGCGTGTACGTCACCTTGGTGCCATTGACTGTCGCCGTGCCGCGTGCCGGTCCGGTAGCAATGGCAATACCCGAAATAGCCGATCCCGTGATGAAGGGCGCGAGGTCCATGGCCGTGGGTGTATTGAGCGGAACCGTCATTGCGGCCGCGCCTGCAGTAGGCGCGATGCTTGCCGCCGCGGCGGTGGCGCTGATGGACAGCGCTAGAACGAGGGCGCAGAGTAACTGCGCGCCAACGCCTAGGCGAGCGCATACGTATGCTGCTGCCATAGGCCCCGCGTGTTTTCTCACTTCGTTGCGCCCGCGACCCTTCAGAAGGTTCTCCTCGGCATCCTCAGCGTCGGCTGACTTGGCGTCAAACGCATCCACGATCAAAGCAAGAACGCGCGGCAACATCTAGGCCCACGGCCCGACCGTGATAATTTACTTCAAGAACGGGTCAACATAATTTGATATTCTTTGATTTAGGCCTAATCGGTCCGGCATGGTGTGGTGTTTTCCCAACATCGCCGTGCTGTCTCCACCAGCGTTAAGGCGACGCGCATGACAACCTGGCTAGTCCGGCTGCTGAACGGCGCACTGTTGGTCTTGGCTGCGATCGTGTGTGCGCACTGGTTCTGGATATTCGCGGCGCCGGTGGTCACGGCGCCGATCGAGACCCCGCTCGCCGAGGCGGCTCGTCCGGCGGCAATGATTCAGCGGGCTCATTTGTTCGGCGCAACGGCGAACGCCCCGCAAGTCGCACCGGTGCGCACCGATCTGGTGTTGCGCGGCATCTATGCAAACCGCGACGGCGGCATGGCGGTGATCGCACTCGATCGCGGACGCATGGTCACCGTGCGTGCCGGCGAGGAGATCGCCCCGGGGATCAAATTGGAACGGGTATTGCGCGATCATGTACTCGTGAATCAAGGTGGTATAACTCAGCGCATTGAGCTCCCTCAACGCAAGCCATTGGACGCCCCGCCCGTCGCGCCTCAGCGTGGTTATCCGGCGAAGTAGATCATGCCCACACCGCCTGCCATGCTGATACGACCAGTGCACGCGCGCGGCATGACGCTGATCGAGATCATGGTCGTGATCGTCATCCTCGGCGTACTCGCTGCCCTCATCGTGCCCAGCGTCATCGGCCGACCCGAGGAGGCGCGCGTGATCGCGGCGAAACAAGACGTCGCAACCATCGTCCAGGCACTCAAACTCTATCGGCTCGACAATCACCGCTACCCGACCACCGAACAAGGCTTGCAGGCCCTGGTCGCACCGCCAACGGTTGCACCGCTTGCTCCGAATTGGAAAAGCGGCGGCTACCTCGAGCGGCTGCCTAAAGATCCCTGGGGCAATCCGTATAACTATCTGAGCCCCGGGGTGCACGCTGAGATCGATGTCTTCAGCTACGGTGCGGACGGTGCGCAAGGCGGCAGCGGGCGCGACGCCGATATCGGATCGTGGGATCTTTGACCCATTCTACGGCTGCGCGCAGCTGCGGCTACACCCTAGTCGAGCTATTGGTCGTTGCAGCTATCGTCGGTATCGTCGCCTCCGCCGCCGCACTCGCCTGGCGGAGCGATCCTGTGCACACGCTCGAGTCCGAGGCGCGCCAGCTGGCCGGCTTGCTGGAGCTGGCGCAAGCACGCGCACGCATTGCCGGCAGCCGACTCGCCTTCTCGGCCGACTCGCAGGGTTACGCATTCTGGCTGCGCGATGACTCGGGTGTCTGGCGCGCGATCGAGAACGACGACCCGCTGAAGGGGCGAATCGTGGACGAGCGCTTGAGCATCGTCTCCATGACGGTCGGCGGCATTGCGGTTGCACTCGGTCAGCGCGTCGCCATCTCCGGACACGATCCCGTGCCGCTTTCGATTGCGCTGCACGGCCCGGGAAATCGCGCAATCGTTCAATCCGGCGTATTCGATGGCCGCATGGACGTACGCATCGTGCGTGGCGACAAGTAATGAACCACGCGCGAGGCTTCACTCTGGTCGAGATCGCAATCGCCCTGGCGCTGCTGGCGATCGCGCTGGCCGCTGTCAGCCGCGCCACGCAAAGCGGGCTGGACAACAGCCGGGCGCTGCGCGAGCGCACTCTTGCGCAATGGGTAGCCGAGAACCGGATTGCGTTGCGGCTCGGCGCCCAGGCGTGGATTTCGCCAGGCGTGTATGCCGGCTCAGAGGTGCTGGCCGGGATCGAGTTTCACTGGAGGGAGCAGGTCAGCGAAACACCGAATCTGGCCCTGCGCCGTATCGACGTAAGCGTGGCGCCGGCGAGCGACAACACACACGAGATCGCATCCATGGTGGGCTTCATCGCACTGGAGCGCGACCGGTGAAGCGCAGCTGCCAAGGCTTCACTCTGATCGAACTGCTGGTCGCACTCGCGATCTTCGCCGTGATCTCGGTGCTGTCGTTGCGCGCGGTATCGGCGGCGCTCGACAACCGTGCACATATCGAAGCAGAGGGCCGCAAGTGGCGCGAACTCGGGCGTTTGTTCGTCGCGCTCGATACCGATCTGACGGCCGCGCTCGCCGGCGCCGGCGTGTCCTTCGCTGGCAATGCGCTCCCCGCGGCCGAAGATGGCGTTTGGCTGGCTTTCGCGCGCGCCGGCCGTGGCGAGGATGACGAGTCGGCTATCGCGCCGCGCGGGCTGCTCTATCGGCTCGCGGACGGGCATATCGAGCGTTCCACCTATCACGCCCTGCGTTTCCCGGTGACCGAGGCGCCCCTGAGCGTGAGCCGCTTTCCCTCGGACGTGCGTGCTTTGTCATTGCGCTATTTGTCCAGGCGCGGAGAGTGGCTCAGCGCCTGGAGCAACCCGGAAAGCATCCCTCCACGAGCGCTCGAGGTCAACATCGTGCTCGCCAGCGGCGAGCAGGTGCGCCGCGTTTTTCTCGTGCGTTGATACATCTCGATGCACCCGCCGGCATATGCGAATTCAATCCGTATTCACCTCGCCGTTAATCTCCTTCGCTTCGCGGTTCAAGGTTTGGATTTAGCATGAACTCCAAGCGCAATCGCGGTGCGGCCATTCTTGCAGCGATCCTGGTGGTCGCGATTGCGGCGACAGCGGCGGCGGGATTACTCTACTCGCAAAGCCTGTGGCTGCAGGAGTCCACGCTAAGCGCCGATGCGGCACAAAGCCGCATGGCCGCCCGCGCCGGCATTGCCTGGGCGGCGGCCGTCCTGCGCCAAGACGCTCTGACCAGTCCGATCGATCATCTGCACGAACCGTGGGCGACGCCGCTGCCGGCAACAGAAGTCGAGGGTGCGCGCATCGAGGGCGTCATTCGCGACCTGCAAGGCCGCTATAACCTCAACAATCTAGTTCGGGCCGGTATTTCGCAGCCGCAGGAACTCGCACGCTACAAGCGCTTGTTGTCGGCACTCGAATTACCGCCGGCATTGGCGCAGACCTTGGCCGATTGGATGGATGTCGATGCTGAACCGAACGGCGAGGACGGGGCGGAGGACGCGTACTATCTGGCGCTCGCCAACGTCTATCGCACCAGCGGACAGCCGCTCACCGAGCTCAACGAACTACTGCGCGTAAAGGGGTACACTCACAACGTAGTTTTTGCGCTTCGCCCCTATGTCAGCGCGCTTCCCAGCCCTTCGGCCATCAATGTCAATACCGCCCCTGCCGAGACCCTGATGCTGGTCGCGGACCGACTTTCTCTCGCCGATGCGCGCCTGTTGGCGGCGGCGCGCGAGCGCAGCTATTTTCGTGACCTGGCGGATTTCCGCGCCCGCTTGCCCCCGTCCGCGTATCCCCTGCATGCCGACGGCGTACGTACGACCAGCGAGTTCTTCTCGGTCGATGCGCAGGTGAAACGCGGTGCGGCCTTCGTTCACGCGCAAGCAATCATTCAGCGCGGCGCGCAAGCCTGGCCGAGCGTCCTGTGGCAGCGATACGACTGATGATGACTCGCTTGTTCGTTCGCCTGCACCGGGATGCAAGTGTTCCTGCCAGCCGCTGCGAGTGGATTCTGCGCGATTCCAGGGGCGCGGAATTAAGGCGCGGCCAGGACACGCTCAGCGCGCTGCCCAAGGCTGGCGAAACCGTCGCTGTGATTACCCACGATCTAGTCGTCACGCGCGCACTCAGTCTGCCGCCCGGACGGCGCGCCCGCACGCCGATCGCGTTGGCGAATGCCATGGAGCCGTTCCTGCTGAGCGAGCCCGCCAGCAATCACGTCGTCATGCTCGGCGAGGCTCGCGACGGCGCCAGCGTGTTGGCTGCAATTGCGCGCGCATGGCTCGATCCTTGTCTTAGCGCGCTTGCGCATGCGGGGCACGCCCCAGCACTGCTGATCGTCGAGACTTCGCTGCTGAAGCCCGAAGCGGGAACCTGGATCGCAGTATGTCTGCCGGAAGGCGGATTCTTGCGGCTCGACGACGAGCAAACGTTTGCCGTGGACGCCACTTCCGATGGCGGAATCCCGGAGGGCGTGAAATGGCAAATGCATGCCGCCGCCGCCGCGAAGCGCCCGGTTAGCCGCCTGCGCATCTACCACCACGGCAAACTCGATTACGACGCATGGCAAAGCGCACTCGGCGTGCCGATCGAGGACGCCGGCCGCTGGGACTGGGCACAGGCGACGAGCGCCGAGGCAGGATTTTCCCCCAGGACCGCACGCAACATTCTCGCCGCCGTGCGACGCGAACAATTCGACGCCAGATCGGCGTTGAGAGTGTGGCGTACACCGGCCCTGGGCGCGGCTTTGATCCTTGGCGTGCACGTCGGCGCAAGCGTGATCCATTGGTCGAACGGCGCACGCGAACGCTCGGCGTTGCAAGCGGAGATTCGCACGCTGTTTCGCAAAGCGGCGCCCCCATCCGCGCCGCTGGTCGACGCGCTCGTGCAGACGCGCCGGGCACTTGGCAGCGCACAGCGAATCTCCGGCCAGTATGCGCGCGACGATTTCGTCACGCTGCTCGGACGCGTCGCGAACGAATCGGCGGGCTTGCCTGCGAACGCTATGCGTACGATCCAGTACCGTTCGGGGACGTTGAGCACCGAGTTGCGCGGTGTTCCGGTCGCACGGATCGAGCGCATGGCCGAACAGCTGCGCTCTCACGGGTTGCGGGTGGAGATCAGCACCGCCGCCGCGCTCACGCGCATGACGGTAAGGAGCGCGCCGTGATCCAAGAGAAAGTCGTTGACCGCAAAGCGCTGGGTTTAGAATGAGCCGCGAACAATTGGCAACCTTTTGGCTTGCTCGCTCGGTACGCGAGCGCATCGTGCTCGTAGGCGGCTTAGGGATTGTCGTTGTGCTGCTCGGATACATGTTGCTGTGGCGACCAATGCTGCACGACATCGCGCGCTTGCAGGAGCAGTTGCCACGCCTGCGCGCCGAAGCCGCCCAGATCGGTCGTGCCGGAGACGAAATCGCGCGCCTGCGCGGCAAGGCCCCGCCCGGAACGCTGAACCCGGCGCAGCTTTCTCCGCTGATGGAACGCTCTGCGGCGAACCATGGCCTGCAAGGCAACATCTCCAAGGCGAACAAGGGAAGCTCGCGAATTGGCGCGTCGTTCGGGCGTGTGGCGTTTAGCGCGTGGATTAGCTGGGTCGACGAGTTGCACCGCAATCACCGCATCGTGCTCGTCTCCAGCAAGCTCAGTGCCCTGGATGCGCCTGGAATGGTTCGGGCGGAGGCGGAGTTCGCACCGGCCGCCAGACTGCAATGACGCTTTCGCTCTGGCGTCTCGGGGCGTCGATACTGTTCGTATTGGCGAGCGCCCTCGCCGTGTGGGAGTTCGCTCCGGCGAGCCTCGTCGGCTTGTTGATCGAACGTGCGAGCGCGAACCGACTCACGCTTGTTGGCGCTTCTGGACGGCTACGCGATGGCCGCGGAACGTTGACTGCGCGTAGCGACGGCGCACGGGTCTCTATCGCCTGGACCGTAGATGCGAAAGATCTCGCCGCGGCGCGGCTTGCTGGTACCCTCCGCGTGGGCGCCGCCCGTGCGACGCGCTTCGCCGCAACGTTTGATTCGCTCGAATTCGGTCGTATAGACATCGCGTTGCCTGCGGCGCTCGTGGCCGAGGCGATCGGTGCGTATGGCGGCTACAAGATCGGCGGCACGGCTGCGTTACGCTCTGAGCACGTTCTCTTGCAGCGCGACAGCGCCTACACGCGCCTGACGCTTGAATGGACAAACGCGGCGAGCGGACTGGTCGACGTCGCACCACTCGGGAGTTATGTCGCGAACATCGAGGTGTTTGCCGGAATCGGCACCATCAGCGTGCACACCAAGGAAGGACCATTGTTACTCGATGGCACCGGGCGCTGGTCGCAGGCCCGCACCGCGCTCGCGCTCAACGCGCGCGCCAGTGGAGAGCGTGCCGAGCTACTGAAAGCGTG
>Ga0326597_10011112_pt1 | contig 11953 bp, 12 predicted proteins | sample RVTome_12_FD_203789 | JGI IMG/M metagenome (GOLD analysis project Ga0326597, IMG submission 203789) | Soil microbial communities from uranium-contaminated site in the Upper Colorado River Basin, Wyoming, United States - RVT100D185 | ecosystem: Environmental > Terrestrial > Soil > Contaminated >... | reverse complement strand
GCGCGAACAAAGGTCGATACGCGCCGTCCAGATCCGCAAGCTCAGCGAAATTCTCGAATACGCCCTGCGACTCATGTAAGTCCGCCACGGTCAATCGTGGAATCGCTATCGCCGCTGACGCTCCTTTTCCTGTTTCTGTCCGGTCTCATTCTGTTCGGTTGGATTTTTCTACTGCGCCTTCAAGCGCTGCTTCGGGAAAAACGCGAGGACGGATCGTTGCAGCTGATGCAGCAGCAGATCGACCAGCTACGCGCGCAGATCAGCCAGGCGCTCGATAACGGGACCCGGCAGGTCCAACAACAGTTGGGCCAGGTTCTCGGACACGTGAACGATCGGCTCAAGGAAAACGCCGAGGTCCTGCAACAGACCCAGCAGAGCCTTGGCGAGCGGCTGGACAACGCCGCCAAAGTCGTCGGCAGCGTGCAGAAAAGCCTGGGCGGCCTCGAAGAGGCGAACCGCAGGATCTACGAGGTCGGCAAAGATATCGCGTCGCTGCAGGAAATTCTTCGGGCGCCGAAGTTGCGCGGCGGCTTGGGAGAGTTTCTATTGGAGAACCTGCTCGCGCAAGTCCTGCCGCCGGATCATTTTTCGACGCAATACAGTTTCCGCAGCGGCGAAAAGGCCGACGCGGTGATCAAGCTCGGCAACTCCCTGTTGCCGGTGGATGCGAAGTTCCCGCTGGAGAATTTCAAACGCGCCCTGCAAGGGGAGAGCGATGAAGAGAGAGCGCGCGCGAAAAAGCAGTTTACCGCGGACGTCAAGAAGCATATCGATGCTATCGCGCAAAAATATATTCTGCCCGATGAGGGCACCTATGACTTCGCCTTGATGTACATCCCCGCGGAGAACGTCTACTATGAAACGATCATCAAGGATGAATCTGCGGCAGAAAAGTCGTTAAGCGAGTACGCATTGAGCAAACGGGTGATGATTCCGGTCTCTCCCGGATGTTTTTACGCCTATCTCCGGGCGATCGTGCTCGGCCTCAAGGGGATGAAGGTCGAGGAGCGTGCCAAGGAAATCATCCGTTATATCGGCCGCCTGCAAGGCGACTTTACCCGCTTCAGGGACGAATTCGAGCTGGTGGGGAAACATCTGGGCCACGCCCAGTCAAGTTATCAGAGCGCCGACAAGCGTACCGAACAATTCGGGCAGAAACTTCTTTCGACTGAGATCGCACCCGGGGAACCTCCGGCTATTCCCGTTCTCGAACGCGAGACGAGTTAACGGCGCTTTTCGGATTACGGATACGTTCACACTCATGCGGTTAAGCTTATTTTCCCGTCTGACGCTCGGTTATCTGACCATTTTCCTGTTGGTAACCACGGTCAGCGCTTATGCGATTTATCAGCTGCGACACTTTGGCGCGCTCACCAAGTCGATCCTGAGCGTCGATAAGAGCGTCCTGGACCTGCAGAAAGTTCTTGCCGATAAGCTGGACACGCAGAGCCGCTTCGAACAGAACTTTGTGCTCACCAAGAAAGAGGCTGAGTTTGAGCAGTTTCTCCTTCTCAAAGAAGATTTTGACGCGCAGCTGAACCAGGCCCACGCTTTGGCCGACGCGGCGGCGAAACACCTATTGTCGCAAATCCAGCGCGATTACCAGGGTTACCAAGACTTGGTTGCCGAAGAGGCCCCGTTGATACGCGCCAAGAAGGTCTATTCCCAGACCGAATACAAACAAGCAAAGGACCAATTCATCGACACCATCCAGGCGTCTCTGGCACGAATCAGGTCGAACCAGGAGGAAGCCACGAGCGCCAAGTTGAATCAATTGGCTCAAACGGTCGACCAAGCCCTGCAGGTTTCGATCATGATCACCTCCGCTTGCCTGTTAGCTATCGTGCTCCTGTCGCTACTGATTACCCGAAGCATCACGCGACCCGTTGCGCTGCTCAAGAGCAAGACCCGCGACATCGCGGAAGGACGTTTTGACGCGGGCTTGCGCATCAGCTCGCCGCCGGAGCTCGCCGAATTGTCCGCGGCTTTCAACCGCATGTGCGAAAAGCTCGGGGAGCTCGAGCGCATGAAAGCCGACTTCTTTTCTTCCATGTCTCATGAGCTGCGCACGCCTTTGACTTCGATCAAAGAGGGCACGGGTCTTTTACTCGATGGCGTCGGCGGCGAAACCACGGACAAGCAAAGAAAGCTCTTGACCATTCTCGCTGAAGAGAGCAATCGGCTGATCGGCGTGGTCAATTCATTGTTGGACTTATCGAAAATGGAAGCGGGGATGTTGAATTACCAATTTGAGACCGTTAACCTTGATCCGTTGATCCGACGCGCAGTTACTGAAATCGCACCGCTCGTGGAAGCCAAACAAATTATTTTGGAGACCGCTATCGATACGCCGCTTCAGCCGGCGAGATTGGATCCGGAACGGATGTTGCATGTACTACGGAATCTGCTCGGCAACGCCGTCAAGTTCACTCCCAAAGGAGGACAAGTGACGGTGGCCGCAACGACAGTCGATGGCAAGCTGCAAGTGTCCGTGCAAGACTCCGGGCCGGGCATACCGGCGGAAAGCCTGACGGCGATATTCGAGAAATTTCAACAAGGCAACCATAAAGGAGCGCACACGAGACCGGGCACCGGTCTAGGGTTGGCGATTGCCAAAAATATCATAACCTCCCACGGCGGTGAAATATGGGCGGAAAGCCAATTGGGGCAGGGCAGCAAGTTTTTCTTTGCCTTGCCCTGCTCAGCCTAGTATCGGGTTGCAGCTACGTCTCGGATTTGAGAGAGCGCGCGGAGATTCGCGACGCGATGCTGCAGGGCCATGCGCTATTTGCCCGCGGTGATTTTTCCGGCTCGCTCAAAGAATATCAGCGGGTGCAGTCTTTGGCGCACGAGACCTCGCCTTCGGACGCGGCATCCTTTAATATAGGGCTGATCTACGCCGATCCTCGCAATCCCCAAAGGGACAACCAGAAGGCCATCGGGGGGTTCCAGGGGGTGATCGCCCGCCACCCCGAAAGTCCGTGGGTCGACCAGTCGAGGATCTGGATCGCCGCCCTTGAAGACCTGGCGCGAACCAAACGGGAAATCGAAGAGTCAAAGCTGGAGGTGGAGAAATCCAGGCAGGTCATCGAGCAATCGCGGCGGGAAATGGAGAAGTCCAAGCAGCTCCTCGATCAATCGAAGCAGGAAATCGAAAAACTCAAGCAGGAAATCGAAAAATCCAAGCGGATACTTGAAAAATCGCGGCAAGTGGATATTGAAATTGAACAGAAGAGGCGCATTCGCGGAAAGTAGGGTGAGCGATGTCATTGGGGAAAATTCTAATCGTCGACGATGATGCCAACCTCCTGGAACTGATTAAAATGCGCCTTGAATCGGCCGATTACCAGGTAACCGCCACTCGCGAAGAGGAAAAAGCCGTCGCCGCATTTAAGGCGGACGCATTCGATCTATGCATTATCGACTTGATGCTCGCCAATCGGGACGGGATTTCCCTCATGGAGGAGTTCCATGCGATGAATCCCGAAGTTCCGGCGATTATTCTTACCGCCCACGGCACCATCGAGAACGCGGTGGAGGCCATGCGCCGGGGGGCCTACAGCTATCTCACCAAACCCTTCGAGCCGCGCGACGTGCTGTTGCAGATCGAGCGAGCGCTTGAAAAGCGCAAGCTCAACACCGAGATCCAAAGGCTCAGGGAGCTGCTTCATGAGCGATATGATTTCGCCAACATCATCGCGCGCAGCGACAAGATGCGCTCGGTGTTGGATGTCGTCACGCGGATCGCTAAATTGGATTCGACGGTCTACATCTTCGGCGAGAGCGGCACGGGAAAGGAATTGATCGCCAAAGCGATCCATCTCGCCAGTGAAAGGAAAGACAAATCCTTCGTCGCGCTCAATTGCGCCGCGTTGCCGGAGACTCTGTTGGAGAGCGAGTTGTTCGGTCACGAGAGGGGCGCTTTCACCGGGGCGGTCAAGAGCACCAAGGGCCGATTTATGCAGGCGGACGGCGGCACGCTTTTTCTCGATGAGATCGGCGATATGCCGCTGCCGACTCAATCGAAACTGCTGCGCGTTCTCCAAGAGCGGCAGTTCTACCCCGTCGGCGGCGAATCGCTGATGGAAGCCGACGTGAGAGTCATCGTCGCCACCAACAAAGACCTCGCGGAATTGGTCCAAAAAGGATTATTCCGGGACGACCTGTATTATCGCATTCACGTGATTCCGATTCGCGTTCCGCCGCTGCGGGAACGTAAGGAAGACGTTCTCCCGTTCGTGGAGCATTTTCTCAAAAAATTCTGCCAGCAGATGAAAAAGGATGTCAAAGGAGTGACGCCCGAGGCGTTGAAAAAGCTGATGCTTCACGACTGGCCGGGAAACGTGCGTGAGTTGGAAACGACCATCGAGTACGCCGTCGCCATGACCCAGAAGGACATGATTACCGAAGATTATATTTTGCACACCAAAGGGAGCTTGCCGGACGGGGGAAAAGGCGGACTTGGCCGCAATCGCCAGGACGTGTCAGAAGAGGGGCTCCGGCCGCTCAAAAACGCGCGGGACGCCTTCGAGCGGGATTATTTGATCCAGGTCCTCGCCATGACCGAAGGCAACATCACTCAAGCCGCCAAGCTTGCCGGCAAATACCGTGCGGATTTTTACGATCTGCTCAAGAAGCACGACCTCAAAGTCGACGATTTCAAACGCTCGAAAACGGCGCTGCCGAACTGAGCGGCAGCGCGGTTTTTACTCTCTCCGAAGCTTATTGATATCCTTCCCATCGGGCCGAGGATAGAAGACCCGCCTCCTCCTCCCCATTAACTTCCTACCGTCCGAAACTGAGGGATTACAGGCGTCTGTTCATTTTCCTTGACTTGATCGCGCCGCGACCTATAATCGCGACAAATCTACAGGGCGACAGGAGAAAATGGCGATGAATCTAACGGAGCGCGCGAAAAACATACTCCTTCAACCCGCGCAAGAATGGTCGATCATCGACAAAGAGCCGGGGAACGCAGCGGAGATCTTTCAATCCTACATCGTGCTGCTGGCTGCGATCGGCCCAATCGCCTCGATCATCGGCCTGTCAATCTTCGGAATCGGCGTCCCGATCGGCGGCAGCTATCGGGTGCCCTTGGGAAACGCCATCGGACACGCGGTGACGACCTACATCTTCGGGCTCATCGGCACGTACGTCCTGGCGCTCATCATCGACGCGTTGGCGCCGACTTTTCACGGCACAAAAAACAATTTCCAAGCGCTCAAGGTAGCGGCCTATTCGAGCACGGCAGCCTGGCTGGCCGGTATTTTCAACTTGCTACCCTCGCTCGCCTTGCTGCATATTCTGGGGCTCTACAGCCTCTATCTCTTATATCTCGGCCTGCCCGTTCTCATGAAAGCGCCTCAGGAGAAGGCCTTGCCTTACACGATTGTCGTGATCATCGCTGCAATCGTGATTTTTGGCGTCATCGGCGCGCTCGGCAGTTGTTTTCTTACTCGCCCTTTGCCGTAATGAGGCGTGCGCCAGTGATAACTCGACTGTTCCGGCGTTGTGCTCGATTGGCTGAGGCGACTCGCTGAGACCTAATAATTCAAGATTCGTCCAGGCCGCACTCTTCTGCGCAATAATCTCCATTGCCGCGCAAGTATTCGGACAAGCTCGCGAGCCGGTACTGTCCTTCGCGAAAAAGGAAAAACCCGCTCTGGGTCACGGCATCCGAGGATCGGAGCGGCGCGTTACGAAGACTCACTCGGCGCCACTCTTGCTTTTGGCGGGGGGAGTTTCGGTTTTCGTGGGCGCGGGAGGCTGGGCGCGGGCGTAGCCGGCGACGGTAAGGCTGACGCGGAGATTTTGAATCGCGACCTGGGGGACGGCCCGCGGCTGAGGAACTCCTACCGGCCTAAACAGCGAGCGCACGTTGATCTCGTCCACGACGAGAAGCTTTGGCGAGGTATCGATCGCCCTCATGAGGTTGGCGATCTGATCGATCTGGCCACCGATTTCCATCTGAATAGCGATTTTGGCGAACGATCCAACCGTCTCCGGATTGAGCACTCTCGTGGTGATGACCTGGGTGCCGCCTTTGACGGCCAAATTTTGCACGGTGTCTTGCAGGTCCGAGGCGCTGACCGACGGCGTATCGCCGGTCAACAGTTTTGGCTCCCGCGCTTTGATTTCAGTGCGCGCGGCGTCGAGACCGGCGGCAAACTCGTCCTTGCGGGCGAGATAGCGCAGGTTCTTTTCCAGAAGCTGCGGCTGCAAGTCGAGCTGGTTTTTCACCCATTCACGCCGCTCCAGATAAGGTCCGATGATAAAATATCGTGCCAGCAGAATGATCAGGATTGCGAGGGTCACACCCACCAGTCCTCGCTCCCTGCGCGAGAGCCTTTCCCAAAAGCGCTTCATGGCTTGGCAGCCTGCTCTCTGGACTTTATCGCTTTTTCGTCCGCCTTCACCGCGTTCTCATCCGGCTTTACCGCTTTTTCGTCCGCTTTCACTGACTTCTCATTTGGCTTCATCGCCTTCTCGTTTTGCTTCACTGCCTTCCCGTCCGGCTTTACCGGCTTTTCGATTTTGGTTTTTTCCAGATTGGCCTTGAGAGAAAAGGTTTCGCGGTTGTCACGGCCGCGATTGGAGGGCGCAGTGAAGCCAACGTTTTCGAGCAACGGCGATCGCTCCAATACCGGAATCAACGCGGAGGCGTTCTCGGCATTGCCCTGGACTTCGAGAATTTGATCCCGAAAACGAAAATTAGAGAGGTAAGCGTTGGTGGGCACCAGCTTGGTGAGTTCGTCGAGGACGCGCAGGATTTCGCCCTTGCGCCGGTCGAGATCCGTCAGCACCGTCAATTCCTTGTGCAGCCGGGCTAATTCGCTCTCTTCCCGTCTCAGCGCGGCCACCACCGGCTCGAGTTTTTGATTTTCCCGTTCCAACTGGCGCAGGCGCAGCTCATTTTTGACGGCGAAACTCGCGACCCAGCCGATCGACGCGAGCAACACCAAGGCGAGCAAAATGACGTTGAGGCGCGAAAACGTCTTCCACCCCGGGTCAACGACTCCTTGCTCGCGCAGCACTCCCCTGACTAACGGCGCTTCGCGCACGCCACGAAGGGCTGCCCCAAGGGCGGGCAAAAAATAGCTATGGGTAATCGCCCGGCCACCCATGAGGCGTTCGTTGCCAAGGGCCACCAGATCCACGTAGGGCGGCGTCTCGATATCGGCCGAGCGAAACAATTCATCGACGTCGCCCCAGCCGTAAAGGGCCGGCGAACGCTCCAGACATTCGCGCAGCAATTCTCTTACCGGGCCTTGCGCCCAACCCGATTGCGGCACCCTATGCGAGAAGAGCAATTGAGGCGTCGGGCGCCAGCCATTGGCCTGGTTTTGAATGCCGATCAGTTCCCAATCATGATCATGGCCACCGATGACCGCCGCGGAACCTGAAAAATCTCCCTTGCAGAAAAGCAGGAAGTTGGCCATCGCCGTAACCGTGGTCTCCACGCCTCGGGGCTGAATGCCGAATGACTCCAAAACGCCGAGCAGGCCGGCGAGGGTCTTTTTCGGAATCGCCAACAGATACACGCCGATTTTGTCTCCCCGCTTCCCCATCGGAACAAAATCGTAAAAAATATCCTCGCGGCGAAACGGCAACTGCCGTTCGATCTCGTACTCGATCGCCTGGGACAAATTGGCTTCCGCGGCCAGCGGCAAGAACAGTTGCTGAACAATCGCCTGCTCTTGCGGCACGCAAACAAACAAGGAGTCCCTGCCGGCCTTGAAGCGGGGCAGGAGCGAGAGCACCGCCTGTTTGAACGCGCGCTCGCGGGATTCGCTTTCAGCCTTCAGCGCGATTTCCCTGACGTCTTCGGCGATCCATCCGGTCAGCTCGGAGATCGCTTGCTGGCTTTCGCCCTGCGGCAACGCGCGATCTTCCTGCTCGACCAGGGAAAGGTTCAAGAAGTTCTTGCGCATGCGCACCAGCACCAGCCGGTCGCGCATGACATAGAGGCCCACGCTTCTGAGAAAGTCGGCGCGGAAAAGATTGTGTATCCAGGGGGGTGCGTTCATGATTTTTGCGTCCAACTATTTATTGGGTGGGGCCTCCAGGCGATTCGTCCGTTGTGCCGCCAATGATTTTTCTTTTCATGAGTCAATTCCCGGATGCTTGGTTATCCCGATCGATCCATCTGACGATTGCGAAGCGTGCCTGGCCACCGGCCGCCCGCACCACGCCGCGCACCCGGCGGCGCACGCGGGATTCGGCGGGCCGGCCCTCGGCTTCGACGGAAACCACCGATGGGTTGGTAAACACGAAATTCTGCAGCCTGGGGTCTCCCGTTCCGCCGCCGAGCAGAGCGAGCAAATCCGGCAAGCTCTTGTCGGAAAGTTTTTTTCTCTCTTCGACAAACTGCTGGCACTTTTTCATATCGATGCCGGTGAGCGCGTGGATTGCCTCCGCCGACGCGGTGCGCAGATTGACCCGGTCGTTGGGGCTGTCGACGGTAAATAACTGTTTCAAGCCGACGATAGCCCCGCCCTCGGGGGCGGCGCCGTCTTCGCCTGCGCCGTAGAATAGCGCCGTGGTCACTCCTCTCAGCCAGAGCAAATCCTCCACCGTATCGAAGGGACCGTTTTTGGCGCTGTAGGGCACCGGCAACGATTGATAATAATCGCTTTCCGCTCCGTTGATGCGATGGAGATCGTCGGGATCGCGCCAGTCCATGATCGAGTCAACGAGAATGCTGCGGCGCGGCTCTTCGATTCCCAGGTTGGCAAAGATGCTCCTGAGTTTATTTTCATCGATCCGGTTGATGTTGATCTTGCCCCCTTCGTCGATCAGCCGAAACCGGTAACCGCTGCCCGCCGGACCATCGGTCCACGTGCCGGCGAACAGGTCTGTAGACGCCTGGCTCTGCTGTCCCCGACCGCTCGCAGCCTGTTGCAGAAAGTCAAAGAGCGCGCGCTCGAACCCCGCCAGCGCCAGATAATAGCCCTGGGTCTCGTCGCCGTAGCGGTGCGCCGCCAAGGCTTCATCGCGCACCGACGCGCTAAATTCGAACGCGACCACGAACAAAAATATAAAAACCCACAGCACCACGAGCAGGGCGACGCCGCGCTGATTCGCTAGACCGGTGGAGCCCCACGGACAAGCCCGTGGGGCGGAATCCTGAGCAAGAGACCCCGGCTGAGGTCGGGGCTCGAGTCGAAGGATCGATTGCAGAGTAACTTTCAATTCAAGTCTCATCGCGCCAGCAGGCTCACCATGATGGGAAAGGTCCAGCGGACTTCCTTGCCCGCGTCCGTGCGATAGCTGAGCCTGACCGCCCGCGGCAGCACCTTACGCTCGGCGGCGTCCCAGCGCTCCTCCCACTGTTCGCCGTCGCTCTGGGGATCGAGATAGGTGAAGCGGAGTTGTTTGATCCCTTCCCGTAAGACGACGCTGTTGCGCTGGCCACCTATCCCGCCATCCTCGCCGAGCCGCACCGGCAGCTCCTCCGATAAGGTCAAAGCCCCCTCGCCGCGCTCCCCCTCTTGCCAGGAAACACGCACCAGCGCCATTCCCCGCCCGCCCAAAGCGAGGGAAGACGCCGAGACAAAAGACAGTTGCTGTTCCTCGCCTTGGTAATAGATCGCCGGATCCTGCGGCGTCGCCCGATAGGGATGGGAAGAGCGCACATAGCTTCCCATCAGATCCGCGAAGGCACGCAGTTGCTGATTCTTCTCGAAGCTTACCTGGGTTCTCTCCACCGCCTTCTGGCCGAGCGCCAGCGCGCCGTAAAGAATTGCGCCCATCAAGGCGAAGATCGTCAAGGCGAGCACGACCTCGATGAGGGTAAAACCGGCATTCGACCCTTCGACTCCAGCCCCGGCCTCGGCCGGGGCCTGCCGCTCAGGATTCTGTCCCACGGGCAAGCCCGTGGGACTCCATGAATTTCTTGTGGTGCGCGCCATGGCCGTTAATTTTTTTTAGTCAAGCGCAGGGTCTTCAATTCCACCAGCCGCTCCCGCCCCGCATCGTTCAGGCGCAACTCCATGGCTACTTCTTTGAGTTCCCACGCGCTCGACAATGATGGATCGACGGAAGGGTTATCCGCCGGCCGCACAAACACTTTCCAACGGCCCACATCCTGGAGCAATCCCTGCTCGGACCCCTGCTCCAGTTTAGTGGTGACGAGGAAATCATCCATGACCTGGCGGCCGTAGGTCATCGCCTCGGTCTGGTCGGCGCTGCGGGAGCCGAGACGAAGCCCCATGGAAAAGACTTCGACGACGGTGACGACTCCGATCCCGACGATCGTCATCGCCACCAAGACCTCCAGCAGCGTAAACCCGCGCTGCCGCGCGCCGTAGTGTTTCATAGCCTTCACGACTTTTCGCCCGGAACCACTTGGATTTTCCCCGTGAGCGGTTGCAGGCGGATCGCGTAGGAGATCCCGTGGCCGCCCGATAAGGCGATGGAGCCCCCGTGGCTGCTTCCGTTGGGGAAGAAAACGAATTGGCGCGCCTCCCGGTCGATGATTTCGCCGCCCACGACCGAAGTAAATTTCACGTCCGCAGGCAGATGGACATCGGCGCCGCGGGCCGCGCGATAATTATTTTGCTCGAGATCGAGAACCAGAAACTGCGGCATTCCCTCGTCGACGGCCCGGCTGCGCAGGTTGCGCGCCGCCGCCGCCAAGCCCAGGGCGCTGCGCCTCACCTCCCGGTCCTGCATACCCTTCTCGATGTTGGGCAGAACGATGACGCTCGCAATCCCCATCAGCATCAAGACCAACATCAGTTCGATGAGGGTGAAGCCCTGGGCCGGGCTACCAGCTGGTGAGGTCACGATTGTCCCCTTCGCCGCCCGGTGCACGGTCGGCGCCATAGGAAACCAGGTCGTATGGGCCGTGATCGCCGGGGCTTTTGTACATGTACGGTTTTTCCCAGGGATCCAGCGGCAGATCCTTTTTAAGATAAGGGCCGTCCCAGCGATCCAGCGTTGCCGGCTTTTGCCGCAGCGCCTGCAGGCCCTCTTCCGTGCTCGGATAGCGCCCCACGTCGAGGCGAAAGGTGTCCAGCGCGGTGCCAAGCAGCTCGATCTGAGCCTGCGCCGCCTTGAGCTTCGCTTTTTCCTCCTGGCGGATGAATTGCGGCAGCACCAGCGCGGCGAGCAGACCGATAATAATCACGACGACCATCAGCTCGACGAGCGTGAAGCCACAAGAATCAGTCAACAGCCGGCCGTACGCGGGAGGCACTCGGCGCAAGACGCGAGACGGAGAATTCCGGCTGCCACCTGCCATCTGCCGTCCGCTTACTGGTTTTTCAGAATGGTAAATCATTGATACTGAATATCGCTAGCAGCATGGAGATGACGACGATGCCGATCACCAATCCCATCCCCAGGATCAATGCCGGCTCCAATAAGGAAGTTAATCTTTTGGTGGTGCGCTTGACCTCCTGGTCGTAAAACCCGGCGACTTCGGCGAGCATGCCGTCCAGCTTGCCCGTCTCCTCACCCACCGCGATCATATTCAGCGCGAGCGGTGGGAAGAGCCCGCTTTCGCCGAGCGGGCGCGCCATGCCTTTGCCTTCCCGCACCCGGACCTGAATTTGCCCGATGGCGCGCGCCAGCAAACGGTTGCCGACCACTCCTTGAACGGTACCGAGCGCTTCGAGCAGCGGCACGCCGCCGCGCAGCAGCGCCGAGAGCGTGCGCGCGAAACGCGCGGTCTCGAACTTGCGCACCAGGTCGCCGAAAAGCCATGCGCGCAATAATAGCCGGTCGCACTCGGTCCGTCCCTCGGGAGTGCGCCAGTAATAAATTGCCACGGCCACGGCCGCGAGCAGCGTGAGCAGCAACATCCAGCCATACTGGGTCAGCATGTTGCTGAACTCGATGACGACTTTGGTCATAAACGGCAGCGCCTTGCCGACGTCCTTGAACATGGTCGAGAAGCGCGGCACCACATAAACGAACAGAACGATCAACGAAGCACCCGACGCCCCGA
>Ga0326597_10011111_pt1 | contig 11953 bp, 13 predicted proteins | sample RVTome_12_FD_203789 | JGI IMG/M metagenome (GOLD analysis project Ga0326597, IMG submission 203789) | Soil microbial communities from uranium-contaminated site in the Upper Colorado River Basin, Wyoming, United States - RVT100D185 | ecosystem: Environmental > Terrestrial > Soil > Contaminated >... | reverse complement strand
GAGCTCCCAGATGATGAGAAAAATGAGAACCGCGGCGGAGCCGAGAATCTTTTTTTCCTGATTGAGATAAATCTTGTATAGGCGCGAGGCCTCCGCGACCCTGATGTCAAATAGCAACTCCGGAGCGGATTCGTTTTGATCAGCCATGGCTCGTATCCTTTCTGCGTTTGATTCTGGCCGGTGGATGGGATGGAACGGTTACGCTCTCGTCCGTATCGGAAGACGATGTTCCATCGAGGAGGCTTTGCAGCACTCGCACAAACCTGGGCCCGGCGGACTGTAGCTCCTGGAGGTGATGTAGCGAGAGCGTCTCCAGAAACGCCTCGCCGTCGCGGGAGAGTTTCACCAATACCTGCCTGCGATCATCGGTCGCGCGCAATCTAACAAGGAAACCGCGCTCGGCGAGCCTGTCGATTAACTCGACTGTGCTGTGATGCTGGAGCTGCAGTCTTTCGGCAAGTACTCCAATGGTCGGCCTTGCGCCGTCCGGCAGCCCGCGCACCGCGAGAAGAAGCTGATGCTGCTTGGGTTCGATGCCCGCCTGGCGCGCGGCGTTTTCACTGAAGCGGAGAAAACGGCGGATCTGATAGCGCAGTTCTGCCATCGCCCTGAAGTCCGGTTTGCCGAGTTTTTTCAGCATATATCGTGTTACGATAATATCGTGATACGATATATAATCCAATCGCTGTATGCCTGTCAAGCGACTACTTGGAATCGGGCCTCGGAATTGGCCGTCCCAAATTATTCAATGCCAATGCGGGAATTGTCCGGTGGCGTCCTGTCGAATGAAAGGTGACGCTGAAATTCCGCTCATTAGGACGCCTGTTTATTGACTTTGGGCGAAATATCCTTTAAAAATCACTCTTCAGGAAAATCTTATGAAGTATGCAGTCGTTAGAACCGGCGGCAAGCAATACCGGGTCGCTGAAGGCGACGTCGTTAGAATTGAAAAGCTGACCGGCGAGGTGGGCGAAAAAGTGACCCTGGGCGATGTCCTGTTTGTCGGTAACGACGGAGAGGTCAAAATCGGTGCGCCGCTGGTGGCCAATGCCAAAGTTACCGGCGAGATCGTCGACCAGCTTCGCGCTAAAAAGATCCGGGTTTTCAAAAAGAAAAGACGGAAAAGCTATAGCCGACAGCAAGGCCACCGGCAGTACCAGACCGCGTTGAAGATTACCGCTATTGAAGCGTAAGAGGGAATAGAGCGATGGCACATAAGAAAGCGGGCGGCAGCTCCCGCAATGGACGCGACAGCCAGGGGCAACGGCGTGGCGTCAAGGTTTTCGGCGGCGAGCCGGTGCGGGCGGGAAATATTTTGGTGCGCCAGGTCGGCACCCGAATTCATCCCGGCAAAAACGTCGGAATGGGTCGCGACTATACTCTGTTCGCTTTGATCGACGGGACCGTTCGGTACGAGCGGATGGACAAAGAAAGAAAGCGAGTCGCCGTGCTACCGGCTCAGTAAATCTGAGCCGTTTCGAAGGAAAAGCCCCTTTCGGGGCTTTTTTTTTGCCTACGAAAGGACAATGATAGCAACTCGTGAGCCCTGATGAAGTTCATCGATGAAGTCAAGATCAGCGTGTTCGCCGGCGCCGGCGGGCGCGGTTGCGTCAGCTTTCGCCGGGAGAAGTTCGTGCCGCGGGGCGGACCCGATGGCGGCAACGGCGGACACGGGGGCGACGTCATCGCCGTGGCCGACCCGCAACTGACGACACTGCTCGATTTGCGCTATCAGAAGCAATACAAGGCGGGGCGCGGCCAACATGGCATGGGGAGCGACTGCGATGGACGGCGCGGCGATGACCGCGAAATCAAGGTGCCGGTGGGCACGATTATCCGCGACGCCGCGACGGGAGAGTTGATCGGCGATTTGCAAACGGCGGGTGAGCGGATGGTCATCGCGGCGGGGGGCCGGGGTGGAAAGGGGAATGCCCATTTCGTTTCATCGACCCATAGGAGCCCCCGTTTCGCCCAGCCGGGCGAGGCGGGCCAAGAGCGCGAGCTCGAAATCGAGCTGCGTTTGCTCGCCGACGTCGGTATCATCGGCCTACCCAACGTGGGCAAGTCGACGCTGATCTCGGTGATCTCGGCGGTGCGTCCGAAGATCGCCGACTATCCGTTCACAACGCTGGTGCCCAACCTCGGCGTGGTCGGCTACGACGACGGCAAGAGTTTTGTTGTGGCGGATATTCCCGGACTGATCGAGGGCGCTCATGAGGGTCAGGGGCTCGGCCATAAGTTTTTGCGCCACGTGACGCGGACGAGTTTATTGATTCATCTGATCGACGCGTCCAAGATCGACGAAAATGATCCGCTGGCGGAGTGGAAAGCCGTCAATCGCGAGCTTGAACTATTCGATCCCGATCTCGGGAGAAAATCGCAGATCGTCGTCGCCAACAAGATCGACCTACCGGAAGGAAGGAGCAAGGCTGAGCTTTTGGCGAGAAAACTACCCAAGGGCGATCGGCCGCTTAAGTTCATTTCCGCGGCGACCACCGAAGGGGTGCGCGCACTGCTGCAATACGTCGGGATAAAATTGGAAGAGGTCAAACGGCAAAGTGAGCCGACTCGTGACGCAGCTGGAATATAAGAAGCCGATCTTGCGCCGGGCGCGCCGCGTCGTCGTCAAGATCGGCAGCCAGATCCTTTCATCGAGCGAAGGGATCGAAGAGGGGCGATTCAAGGGGTTGGTGCGCGAACTCGCCGCGCTGCATGAGCGCAAGAAGGAAATCGTCGTGGTCAGCTCCGGCGCCGTGGCGGCGGGGATGACCAAACTTGGCGTAAAAGAACGGCCCAAGACGATCCCGCAGAAGCAGGCGCTGGCCGCAGTCGGCCAGATCAAGCTCATGGCGCTTTACGAGCGGCAGTTCTCGCGCTTCGACAAAAGCGTCGCCCAGGTGCTGCTCACTCACGAGGACCTCGCGAATCGCCAGCGCTATATCAACGCCAAACATACCTTTCAGATGCTGCTGGAATCGTCGATCATCCCCATCGTCAATGAGAACGACACCGTCGCCGTGGAAGAGATGAAATTCGGCGACAACGATCATCTATCGGCCCTGGTTGCCACGCTGCTGGAAGCGGACCTGCTGGTCATCTTAAGTGACGTCCAGGGCGTCTACGACAAAGATCCGCGGGCGCACGCCGACGCGGAACTGATTCCGTTGATCACGGACAGCAAGGGGCTGAGTCAGGCGATCGGCGGTAAGAGCCAAAGCGCCTTCGGCACGGGCGGTATCGCGACCAAGCTCGATGCCGCGGAAACAGCCGCCGCCGGCGGTATTCCAACGATTATTGCCAGCGGTCTGGAGGGTGGCGTGCTTGAGCATGTTTTCGACGAGAAAGAGCAGATCGGCACCTTAATTCTGCCCGAAGATAATCGTCTGGCGAGCCGCAAGCATTGGATCGCATTCAACCTGAAACCGGCGGGGGAAATCGTCGTCGATCAGGGGGCGCACGACGCCGTGGCGCTGAAGGGGAAAAGTCTTTTGCCGTCCGGCTTGAAGGATATTCGAGGTACCTTCGGCGTGGGCGAATGCGTTCGGTGCCTGGATCTTGAGGGGCACGAATTCGCCCGCGGGCTAGTAAATTACAGCGCGCAGGAGTTGAATCAGATCAAGGGATTGCATACAAGCAAGATTGAAAAAGTGCTCGGCTACAAAGTCTACGATGAGATCATTCACCGGGACGATCTCGTGCTGTTGTGAGCGAGAGGCGCGCGTGAGCAAGGAAACTCTTCAACAGGAAGCGCTCCGTTTGGGACGACAGGCCAAGGCGGCTTCGCGCAAGCTGGCGCCGATTGATTCCGCGGAAAAGAACCGCGCGATCCATTTGATGGCGGACCGGATCGAGGCGCGGAGCGATTTTCTCCTCGCTGAAAACAAAAAAGATTTGGACGGGGCGCAAGCGGCGGGATTGTCAAGCGCGTTGCTTGACCGCATCGCGCTCAACGCGAGCCGCGTCCAGGGCATGGCGAGAGGACTGCGCGATATCGCCGCGTTGTCCGACCCGGTGCGCGAGATCGTCAAAATGTGGCGTCGGCCCAATGGACTTCAAGTCGGGCGCATGCGGATTCCGCTCGGCGTCATCGGCATGATTTACGAGGCGCGGCCCAACGTCACGGCGGACGCCGCGGCGCTTTGTCTCAAGTCCGGCAACGCCGTGATTTTGCGCGGCGGCAGCGAAGCGCACTTTTCGAACCAGGCGATCGCGGCGGTTCTGCGAGACGCCTGCGCCGAAACGCGTATTCCCGTGGACGCCGTTCAGGTGGTCCAATCGAAGGATCACGGCTTGGTTCGTGAGCTGTTGCAGCTCGAAGAGTACATCGACCTCGTCATTCCCCGCGGTGGCGAGGAGCTGATCCGCGCGGTGGTAGGAAGCGCGAAAGTCCCGGTGATCAAGCACTACAAGGGCGTGTGCCACGTCTACGTCGACGCGGACGCGTCACTTGAAATGGCCGAGCGCATCGCCTTGAACGCCAAGGTTCAGCGTCCGTCCGTATGCAACGCCATGGAGACTCTGCTCGTACACGAGGCGATCGCCGGTAAGTTCCTTCCTTCCGTCGTCGCGAAACTTCGCGACGCGGGCGTCGAGATCCGCGGCTGCGAGAAGAGCTGTGCCCTGGTTCCCGACATCAAGCGGGCGGTCGAAGAGGATTGGAGCACGGAATATCTCGATCTCATTCTCTCAGTTCGAGTCGTCCGCGATATGGATCACGCCATCGAACATATCGAACGTTACGGTTCGGAGCACACCGAAAGTATCGTCACGACGAATTACCAGAGGTCGAGAGAATTCATCGACCGGGTCAACTCCTCGGCGGTGCTGGTCAATGCCTCGACGCGGTTCAACGACGGCGGCGAGCTTGGGCTTGGCGCGGAGATCGGCATCAGCACGAGCAAGATCCACGCTTTCGGCCCGATGGGGCTGGAGGAGCTGACCACCACCAAGTTCGTCGTCTTCGGCGATGGGCAGATTAGGGAATGACCACGCTACCCTCAAGGCCGCGCCTATTCCCGATCAGTTTCGAGTTGCGAGTTTCGAGTTTCGAGGCTACGTTCCCCCACCTTAATCCTCCCCCGCAAGGGGGGAGGAGATCTGAAGTCATCCCGCTTCGCGCACTGGCCACGCTACGTACGCGTCAGATTCCAACATACAGGCTTCGAAAGGACAGTGTTAGAAACCCATGAGAATCGGCCTCTTCGGCGGCACTTTCGATCCGATTCATTGGGGCCATCTGCGCAGCGCCGAGGAGGTGGGCGAGACTTTCGGCCTCGACCGGATATTTTTCATTCCGGCGGCGATCCCGCCGCACAAGCGGGGTCAAACCGCCACGCCGGCCCGGGACCGGCTGCAATTGGTTCGCCTCGCAGTGGCTGGGAATCCGCGCTTCAGCGTCTCTACGGTTGAAATTGCGCGCACCGGTGTATCCTATTCCATCGACACGATCCGCGAGTTCGCCGCAAAAAAGCGTCGCGGCGACACGCTTTTCTTCATCATCGGCCTGGATGCTTTTCGCGAGATCGGCAGTTGGAAGAATTTCGCCGAGCTTTTTCCGCTTTGCAACTTCATCGTTACGTCACGGCCCGGAAGCAAAGAGCGCGATCCGCTGCGGGGCACCGGCGTTGCCGTGAAAAGGCTCTTTTGTTATGATTTGAAGCAGAAGAATTATCGACATCGGAGCGGCACTCGTATCTATTTTATCGAGCTAACAGACATCGCGATCTCAGCTTCGGAAGTGCGGGAACTGGTACGCAAGCGCAAATCGATCCGTTACCTGGTTCCGTCATCGGTAGAAAAATACATCAAAAGGCGCGGGCTCTATCGGAGTCTCCGGGGGAGCGGTAGCCGTTGACGGACTCCAGTTCCTGGGAAAGGACCCTGCTATTGACGCGCCTTGCTCTGGAAAAAAAGGCGTGCGATCTCGTGGTGATGGATGTGCGCGGACTGACATCCATCGCGGACTACTTCATTATCTGCTCGGGGCGATCCGACCGGCAGGTGCAAAGCATCGCCCAGGGTCTTGAGGGGAATTCCGCCGAGCATGGGATCAGGCTGTTCGCCGTCGAAGGGAGCGGCCGCGGCCATTGGGTGTTGATGGATTTTTCCGATGTCATCGTGCACATCTTTTATGAGCCGGTGCGCAAGTTCTACGATCTAGACGGCCTGTGGGGCCATGCGCCGAAAGCCGAGTTGCCCGAGCCTTACTCGAAGCTGGTCGACCAGTTTCAAATCGCCGATGGGCAAATAACCTAGCAGGTTGTTGAATGAAGCTATTGCATGCTTCGACAAGCTCAGCATGAACGGAAATGTCTTAATTATTTCAGACCACTCTCCGTTCGTCCTGAGCCCGTCGAAGGATGAACGGAGAGTGTTTCGGCAACCTTCTCAGCGTTCGGACTTGTCAAAGTTTCCTTGCGCTGAGCGCGCGCGTCGCCGCCGATGAGTGGGCGGAATAATAACGGAAAGGAAATCGCCTTGAGCACGACGCAGCCCGTGATCCTTGTTATCTTGGATGGCTTCGGCATCAATCCACGCAAAGAAGGCAACGCCATCGCCAATGCTTCGATGCCGAATTTTGGCGCGCTTTTGCGGGACTATCCACATTCGAATCTTTCCATGTCGGGCTTGGACGTCGGCCTGCCCGATGGCCAAATGGGCAATTCCGAGGTCGGCCACATGATTCTCGGCGCCGGGCGCATCGTCTATCAGGATCTAACGCTGATTCACAAAGACATCGATGAGGGTATTTTCCAGAGCAACAGGGTGCTCCTGGAAGCGCTGCGCAAGGCCAAAGCCGCAAACGGACGGCTTCATCTGATGGGACTTCTGGGAGACGGCGGCGTGCACAGCCACCAGCGCCATATGGAAGCGTTGCTCGAGATGGCCCGGGCAGAGAAGGTTGCGGAGGTTTATCTCCATCTCTTTCTCGACGGCCGCGATACGCCGCCGACCAGTGGCGAGCAGTTCATGCTCGATCTCAACGAGAAGCTGAAGGCGTATCCAAATGTGAAGATCGCCACGGTCAGCGGCCGCTACTACGCCATGGACCGGGACAAACGCTGGGACAGAGTCGAGAAAGCCTATGCTTGTCTTACCGAGGGCGCCGGCAATCACGCCCCATCCGCTCTGGAGGCGGTTCGTGACAGCTACCGCAATAAAGTGACCGATGAGTTTGTTCTGCCCACGGTCATCGACGGTGTCGTGCCCAACGGGTTGATTCGCGACGGCGACGGGGTGATTTTTTTCAATTTTCGCGCCGATCGCGCTCGCGAATTGACGCGCGCTTTGATCCAGGAAGACTTCTCGGAGTTTCCCCGCCCGCGGCGCTTGCAGCTCTCCAGTTACACGACCATGACGCAATATGACGAGACATTTAAATTGCCGGTCGCCTATGAGCGCCGAGAGGTTAGAAAAATTATCGGTGAGATCGCCAGTGGGGCGGGGATCAGACAGTTGCGCATCGCGGAAACGGAAAAGTACGCCCATGTCACCTATTTTTTCAACGGCGGGGAAGAGAAAGAGTTTCCCGGCGAGCAGCGGATTCTGATTCCGTCGCCGAAGGATGTGGCGACCTACGATTTGAAGCCGGAGATGAGCGCGCGCCCCGTAACCGAGGCGCTGGTCAAGTATTTGCGCGAGCAGGAGGTCGGGCTGGTGATCGCCAATTTCGCCAACGCCGACATGGTGGGCCACACGGGCAATTTCGAGGCCGCCGTGCGCGCCTGCGAAGTGATCGATGAATGCCTGGGCAAGGTGATCGATGCTGCGCTGGGCAAGAAGGGCAAGTTGATCATCACCGCCGACCACGGCAACATCGAGCAACTGATCGACTACGACACCGGCATGCCCCACACGGCCCATACGACCAATCGCGTGCCGGTGATATTGGTGGACGATGAACGGAAGCAATGCCGGCTCAACCAGGGGACGGCCATCGACGTGGCGCCGACGGTAATGCAACTGCTTGGTTTGCCGCTGCCCAAAGAGATGACGGGACATTCGCTGGTCGTGGAATCCTAGCCGCGCCCGCTTTTGCCGTGCCGCTTCAATTCTCAGTAAGGGGTTAGGCGTAAGGAGTAAGGGGTGAACGCTCTCATTCCTTTGACCGTTTAACCTTTTGCGATCTATGAAAACGGAACCACGCCCATCGCTTACGGATCGCCTCGACTGGCTGGTCGACTGGCTCTATCCGCCGCGCTGCCGGGCCTGCGCCGGCCGTATCCACGGCCGCGACGCTGAATATTTTTGTTCCGCTTGCCGGCCGCAGGTTCATATCGTGGCTCATCCGTTATGTCCGATTTGTGGCCGACCGTTCCCGGATGCGAGCGGAGACGATCACACTTGTGGGATGTGTCTGACGCACGAGCCTCAATTTACCCGCGCCCGGGCGTGGGCCTGCTACCCACGCGAAGAATTAGAGAAACACCCGCTGCGCCAGGTTGTACAGAAATTCAAGTATGGACGGAAGGTCTCGCTCGGCAAACCGCTGGGACGGCTTCTGGCGCTCGGCTGCCGGGATTTTATACAAGGCAGTCATTTCGATTTGATTATTCCCGTTCCGCTGCATCACAAGCGGCTGCGATGGCGTGGTTTCAACCAGTCGGGTTTGCTCGCGCGGCAGGTCAGCCGCGCCTACGGGGTATTCATGGACCCGTTCATTCTGGTCCGGATTAAAGAAACTCTGCCCCAGACCCAGCTTTCCGAAGACGAGCGAAGAAGGAACGTTCGCGGCGCATTCGCTCTCAATCCGGCGCGCGACGTCGACGGGAAAACCGTTCTTCTGGTTGATGACGTTTACACTTCCGGCGCCACGGTTAACGAATGCAGCCGGACGTTATTACGAGCCGGGGCCGAGGAAGTGACTGTGCTGACTCTGGCGAGAGCGGTGTCGTAAGATTTCCGTCTTGCAATTCAGGATGCGACAATGACGACGGACGATCAGGTGAGATGGGATCGGCAACATGCTACGGGTCAAGGCAGGAGCCGGGCGTCCGGGTTCCTCAAAGAAATCTTGCTGAGCGATAGTTGGCCGATACCTCGCGGACGGGCGCTGGATATCGCGACGGGGAAGGGCCGCAATGCGATCTTTCTCGCCGAGCAGGGTTTCGACGTGGTCGCCATCGACGTTTCTCCCGTGGCGCTCGATGAGGCGCGCAAGCGCGCAGCGGAAAAATCGTTGTGGAGCGCCACGGGCAATCCCGTGGCACCTTCCAATACGCCCGCGGGGCGGAATCCTGAGCGAGAGCCCCGGGCCAAGGCCGGGGCTCGAGTCGAAGGGTCGCTCTCGTGGCAGCAGGCAGACCTCGAACAAATCGAGTTGCTGAAAATGACCTACGATCTCATCGTCAATTTCAACTACTTACAAAGATCGTTGATTCCGCAAATCAAAGCCGCTCTTAGGCCGGGCGGACATGCTATCTTCGAAACCTATTTGACCGGCCAAGAGATTCTGGGCCATCCGAAGAATCCCGCATACCTCCTCGGGCATAACGAGCTTCTGGAACAGTTTCGTGACTTTCGCGTGCTTTGGTACCGGGAGGGAAAATTTGCCGACGACGGAGAAGCGGCATTTCGCGCCGGACTACTTGCCCAAAAGCTCGGCTAGCGGATTCCAGGTAGTCAGCGGTGCGGATTCGTTTGTTTTCAGCTACCTCAAATCTTTGCTTCTTTGCGCAGCGCCGATTGACCACTTATAATGGGAATACGATCGTGGCTTCAATGGTGAGCAACTCCAAGACCTTGCATGGGTTGACCTATCAGGTGAAACACCGGGCGTCGTGCAACGCCTGCCGCCGGCCGCGCGAGGCTTGTTACTGTTCGCTCGTCGAGCCTTTCGATTCCCGGCCCCGCTTCGTGATTTTGACTCAACCGAGAGAGGCTAAACATCGTTTTGGAACCGGTAGAATGGCTCATCTTTGCGTGCGCAACTCCTTACTGATCGAAGGAGTCGACTTTTCCGAGGAGGCAAGAGTCAATCGTGAGCTTCATGCGCCGATGACGCTTCCCGTTCTGCTCTATCCCGGAAAGGACTCGATAGATCTTTCGGCGCAACCAGCCGATGAACGATTCACACTGGCGCCGGGCGGCAAGACGCTGGTCGTCTTTGTGTTGGATGGAACCTGGAAAAGCGTGCGCAAGATGATCCGTTTGAGCCGAAACGTCGCGAGTCTCCCCACGATCCGATTTATGCCGCCAGCCGCGTCGAATTATCGAATCCGGCGGCAGCCGAAGCCTTATTATTACTCCACGTTGGAAGCTATCCACTACGTCATAGAGCATTTCACTCCCTGGTCAGAAGGCCGTTCCCGCAGCTCGATGCCGCATGACAATCTCCTCAAGGTCTTCAACGCGGTTGTTGCCCGGCAACTCGCCTACGCTCCTCAAGGGTAGATCTCGTTTCCTCTTGGCCTCCCAGGTGCTTATATCCGGTGGCGAGAATGGGGTTGTCTATATCACAATATCTATATATAATGATGCCTCAAAGGTCGACCATGGAAGTCATCCGTACTCTTAAAGCTCTGGCGGACCCGCTGCGCTTGCGCGTTCTTGCCGCCGTCGCCGAAGAGGAGCTGACGGTGGGTGAGGTGCAGGAAGTGGTCGCGTCGGTGCAATCTGCGGTGTCGCGCAATCTGGCGATCTTGCGCGCGGCCGGCTTCGTGCAGGACCGCAAGGAAGGGACCAACGTTTACTTCTCCGTGCGCCGGGACATGCCGGCGGCGGCCCGGGAGTTTTTTAAGTCCGTCCAGGCGCGCTGGCCGGAACTACCGGAATCGAAAGGGGACAAGGAGCGGCTCGAGGCTTGCCGGCGCCGCAGGGCGCGGCGATCGCGAAACTATTTCGAATCCGTGGCCGGTGACTGGGAGCGCATCCGTAGAAACTTTTTCGCCGACCGGGTAACCTCCCTCGCCATCGAGAAATTGTTGCCGCGCAATCTGGTTGTCGCCGACGTTGGCTGCGGCACGGGGAGCCTGAGCTTTGAACTCGCGCGCTTCGCGCGGAAAGTGATCGGTATCGATCTGTCCGGCGAAATGCTCCGGCGCGCCCGTGAGGTCGCCAAGGAGAGGGAAATTCGCAATGTCGAGTTCCGGCGCGCCGATGCGCTCAAGCTGCCGCTGGATTCGCGTAGCGTGGACGCTGTGTTTTGCGTCATGGTGCTGCATTTTCTTCCCGACCCCGAGCGCGCCATCGCCGAGTTTTGCCGAGTCACCCGCCCGGGCGGTTCGGTTATTCTCGTGGATCTGGTGCAGCATAGCCAGGAATGGATGCGCGAGCAGATGGCCCATCGTTGGTTGGGCTTCGATCGGCGGTCCATCGATGGGTGGTTTCGGGCCGCGGGCGTTAAGACCGTGGACTATGATTTAACCGGTTCCTACGCCGGCGAGAAAATAGCCCGCAACGGCAACCGGCCGGTGGAGATCTTCGTCGCCCGCGCTTGTTTGCCGAGTGATGCAACCAGGAACCGGACCAGGAAGGCAAAGGGATGAGCGATACTGAAAACAGCTTAAGAAGACTGTTGGCGGAGAGAATTCTCGTTCTCGATGGAGCAATGGGGACGATGATTCAGGCTCACAAGCTCAACGAGGCGGGGTTCCGCGGTCCGCGATTCGCTGGTCATTCGCATGATCTCAAAGGCTGCAACGATGTCCTGTGCATCACCCAGCCTGAGTTAATCACTGACATTCACGTCCAGTACCTCGAAGCCGGAGCGGACATTATCGAGACCAACACCTTCAACTCGACGGCGATTTCCATGACCGATTACAAATTGGAGCCTTACGCTTACGAGCTCAATGTCGCCGGCTCTAAGGTCGCGCGCAAAGCCGTCGAGATCGTCATGACCAAGGATCCTTCTCATCCTCGATTCGTCGCCGGCGCCATCGGTCCGACGAATCGGACCTGCTCGATCTCCACCGACGTGCACAGCGCGGCGACGCGCGGCGTGACCTTCGAT
>Ga0326597_10011110_pt1 | contig 11955 bp, 7 predicted proteins | sample RVTome_12_FD_203789 | JGI IMG/M metagenome (GOLD analysis project Ga0326597, IMG submission 203789) | Soil microbial communities from uranium-contaminated site in the Upper Colorado River Basin, Wyoming, United States - RVT100D185 | ecosystem: Environmental > Terrestrial > Soil > Contaminated >... | reverse complement strand
AGCGCCGCATCCTGTACATCCTGGGGGCCGGCGCGATCGTCATGGCTCCGGTCGGCTGGTTCTTCCTGAAGGAGTACCAGCGGAACCGCATCCTCACCCTGTTCAACCCGGAGGCCGACCCTCTCGGCACGGGCTACCAGAGCCTGCAAAGCAAGATCGCCATCGGGAGCGGCGAGTTCTGGGGGAAAGGCCTCCTCCAGGGCACCCAGAGCCGCCTCCATTTCCTTCCCGAGAAGCATACCGACTTCATCTTTTCGGTCCTGAGCGAGGAGCTGGGCTTCGTGGGGGGCATCTTCCTCCTCGTGGTCTTCCTCGTCTTCATCCACCGCTGCATGCTGGCCGCCCTCAACGCCGGGGACAAGGAAGGCGCCCTCATCGCCACCGGGGTGGCCACCTCCTTCTTCTTCTATTCGGCCTTCAACATCGGCATGACCCTCGGCCTCATCCCCATCGTCGGGATTCCCCTCCCCCTGGTGAGCTACGGCGGGAGCGCGTCGCTCACCTCCTTCATCGCCGTGGCCCTGGTCATCAACGTGAGAATGCGCCGCAAGGGCTTCAACAGCTTCTGACGCGGCTCCCGCAAATCAAGGGCAATTTCGCCCTGATTTTGCGCCGGTTGAAAATTGGCCCCGAATCCTTCACCATGTTTCCAGCGATCCCGCTCGTTGCACGGGCCGGGCCGGCCCCCGCGGGACGCCCTCTCTGCGTAGATTCCCTTTCCGGCTCTTCCGGGAAGGATGGAAATTGCAGGTACAACCCATGCCGCTCGACTATGCGAGGGATGTTTTTCCCTTCGTCCAGAAGCCTTCCCGCTACCTCGGGAACGAGGTCAACGCCGTCCGCAAGGACCTCGCCCGGGTGCGGAACCGCGTCGCCCTGGCCTTCCCCGACACCTACGAAGTGGGGATGTCCCACAACGGCATCCGCATCCTCTATCACCTGCTGAACGCCCGCGAGGACACGGCCGCCGAGCGCGTCTTCCTCCCCTGGAGCGACTTCGAGCGCATTCTCCGGGAGAAGGGCGCACCGCTCGCCTCCCTGGAAAGCCGCACCCCGGTGCGGGAGTTCCACATCCTCGGGGTTTCCCTCCTCTACGAGCTGGCGGCCAGCAACGTCGTCCTCCTCCTCGACCTGGCCGGCATCCCCCGGCGCGCCTCCCAGCGCCGCCGCGAGGACCCCCTCGTCGTGGCGGGCGGGCCGGTCGTCTTCAACGTGGAGCCAGTGGCGCCTTTCTTCGACGCCGTCGCGCTGGGGGACGGGGAGGAGATATTCCCCGAGATCGTGGAGGCGCACGAGGCGTGGCGCCGCTCCGGGGAGAACCGCGAGGCCCTGCTCGACCGAATCGAGCGCCTGCCCGGCATCTACATCCCCGGACGCTACATCGTGGAACACGAGCCTTCCGGGAGCGTCCGGGGCTTCCGCCACGCGAGCGGCCACCGCCGGCCGGTCCTGGCCCGCCGCCTGGAGGACCTCAACCGCTCCCCCCACCCGACGGCCCCCATCGTCCCCTACACCCAGGTGGTGCACGACCGCGTGACCCTCGAGGTGCAGCGCGGGTGCACCCGGGGCTGCCGCTTCTGCCACGCGGGCATGGTCTACCGTCCCGTCCGGGACCGCGACCCGCTCCAGGTCATGGAGCTGGCCGAGGCGTCGCTGCGCAGCACCGGCTACGAGGAGCTCAGCCTCTCCTCCCTCTGCATCGCCGACTACCAGCCCCTCAAGGGCCTCGTGCCCCGCCTGATGGAGCGCCTGGCCCCGCTGCAGACCTCCATCTCCCTGCCCTCGCTCCGGGTGGGGGCGATGAGCCCCGACCTCCTCGCCCAGATCGCCCGGGTGCGCCGGACGGGCTTCACCCTCGTCCCCGAGGCGGGGAGCGAGCGGCTGCGGAACGTCATCAACAAAGTGCTCACCGAGGCGGACCTCCGGCGCAACCTCCAGGACATCCTCGACGCCGGCTGGCCGGGCGTGAAGTTCTACTTCATGCTGGGCCTGCCCACCGAGAGCTTCGAGGACCTCCGCGAGATGTGCGACATGCTCATGGCCTGCGGCCGGATGCGCTCGCGGGAGACCGGGGAGCGCTTCCGCTTCATCAACGCGAGCCTCTCCACCTTCGTGCCCAAGCCCCACACCCCCTTCCAGTGGTTCCCCCAGGACCGCCGGGAGGAGATCAAGGCGAAGCTCGACTTCATCAAGCGGAACGTGCCCGACCGGCGCATCAAGCTCCACTGGTCCGAGCCCGCCCACAGCTTCCTCGAGGCCGTCCTCTCGAAGGGCGACCGGCGGCTGGCGGACGTCATCGAGACGGCCGTGGACCTGGGCTGCAAGTTCGACGGCTGGAAGGAGTTCTTCGACATCGGCAAGTGGACGGCCGCCTTCGCCGCCCACGGGCTCGACCCGGAGTGGTACGCCTACCGGCGGATCCCGGCGGAGGAACCCCTCCCCTGGGACCACCTCGACTGCGGCGTGACGAAGGAGTACCTGCTCGCCGACTGGCGGCGGGCGCAGCGCGAGGTGACCATCGGCGACTGCCGCTACGAATCGTGCGGCCAGTGCGGCATCCTCGATAAGTACAAGGGAATCAAGTACCACTACGAGAAGCCCCTTCCGCCCCCCGAGCGGCGGCTGCCCCTCGTTTCCGCGGGTGCGGCGGCGAACGGCCGCCCCCCCGCTTCCACTCCCGATGAGCCCCCCCGCGCGGCCGATCTGCCGCCGGGCGTGGACTCGGCTCCCATCGAGCCGGCCGAACTCTCCCTGGCCAAGCAGGCCAAAAAGCACCGGGCGCCCCGCCGCTCCCCCCGGGAGGACGGCCCCGTGCCCCTCGGCTTCGAGGGCGCCGGCGAGGACAACCCCGGCCTCGCCGCCGAGCAGCCGGACGTGCCGGTCCGGCGGTTTCGCTTCATCTATGAGAAGCGGGGCGACCTGCGCTTCCTCAGCCACCTCGAGGTGCTCCGCGCCTTCAACCGCGCCGTCCAGCGGGCGGGCTACCGCATGGAGCACACCCGGGGCTTCAACCCCCATCCCAAGATTGTGTTCTCGCCCCCTCTGCCGGTCGGGGTGGAGAGCCGGGCCGAGGTGGTGGATATCCCCCTCCTCGAGCTCGCGGGCCCCCTGCGCCTGGGCGAGGTGTTCCGGCGGCTCAAGATCGCCCTGCCGGAGGGCCTGAAGCCCAGGGCGGGCTGGGAGCTGGCGGGCGGGGAACTGTCCGCCGCGAACGCCGTCCAGGCCTCGATCTACGAGATCAGTCTGCCTCCGGAGGCCCGGCCGGACCGCGCCCGCCTGGAGCGGGCCGTCGGGCAGGCGCTGGCCTCGCCCTCGATCATGCTGGAGCGGGAGCGGAAGGGCCGGACCGTCCGCTTCGACGCCCGGCCCGCCATCGCCCGTTTCTCCGTCGCGCCCGGTCCGCGGCCGCGCCTCGTCCTCACCCTCCGGAACGGCGAGGGCGCCGCCCCGAAGATCCCCGAGCTTCTCTCCCGTTGCCTGGGCCTCTCTCCGGAGGAATGCCTGCGGGCCCAGGTGCGCAAAGCCGCCGTCCGGTGGAAGGCGGAGAATCCCCGTCCGGTCGCCCATGCCCTCTGAAATCATCGTCAACGCCGAGCCCTTCCAGACCCGCGTGGCGCTGCTCGAGAACGGCGTCGCCACCGAACTCTATGTCGAGCGCGAGAGCGAGAAGGGAACCGTCGGCAACATCTACAAGGGCAGGGTGACGAAGGTCCTGCCGGGCATGCAGGCCGCCTTCGTCGACATCGGCCTGGACAAGGCCGGCTTCCTGTACGTCAGCGACGTGGACACCATCGAGTCCATCGAGAACTACCGGAAGCTCGCGGCCGAGGAAGTCGAGGACGAGGACGACGAGGACCTGGACTTCGAATCCGAGGGGGAGGACGAGGCCCGCCCCCGCGGCCGCGGGGGGCGCCGCCGGCGGGGGGAGAAGACCCAGACCATCCAGGACCTCCTCAAGGAGAACCAGGAGGTCATCGTGCAGGTCAGCAAGGAGCCCCTCGGCACCAAGGGCTCCCGCCTGACGAGCTACATCACCCTGCCCGGCCGCTACGTCGTCTACATGCCGACCATCAACCAGATCGGGATCAGCCGGCGCATCGAGGACGAGAACGAGCGGCGCCGCCTGCGGAAGCTCGTGCGCAAGAACCGCCAGCCGGGCGCGGGCTACATCGTCCGCACCGCGAGCGAGGGCATGCCCGCCGAGGACATCGAGGCGAACATCGGCTTCCTCCACGCCTTATGGGACGACATCCTGGCCCGCAACGAGCAGGCGGAAGCGCCCTCCCTCCTCCACTACAACCTCAACCTCATCCAGCGCACCGTCCGGGATCTGTTCAACTCATCCGTCGAGCGCATGGTGATCGACGACGAGCAAGAACACGCCAACTGCCGTTCCTTCCTCGAGAGCTACTCTCCCCACCTGCTTCCCCGCCTCCACCACTACCAGGAGGAGGAGCCCGTGTTCGACCACTACGGCATCGAGCTCGAAATCGAGCGGGCCCTGGGTCAGCGGGTGTGGCTGCGCAGCGGGGGCTACATCGTCATCGATCAGACGGAGGCTCTCACCACCATCGACGTGAACACGGGGCGCTTCGTGGGCAAGCGGAACCCCGAGGAGACCATCCTTCAGACCAACCTCGAGGCCGTCCGCGAGGTCGTCACCCAGCTCCGGCTGCGGAACCTGGGCGGAATCATCATCGTCGACTTCATCGACATGGAACGCGAGGAGAGCAAGGAGAAGGTCTACAACGCTTTCAAGGAGGAGCTCCGGAAGGACCGCTCGCGCACGAACATCCTCAAAATCAGCGACCTCGGCCTCGTCGAGATGACGCGCAAGCGGGTGCGGGACAGCCTTCAGCGCATCCTTTGCGCCCCCTGCCCCTACTGCGAGGGCCGCGGGCGGGTGAAGTCGCCGGCCTCCGTCGGCTACGAGGCCCTGCGCGAAGTCAGCCGGGCCCGCCACGCCCACCGCAAGAGCCGCAAGTTCCTGCTCAACGTCCATCCGGACGTGGGCAGCCGCCTTCTCGAGGACGAGCGGCGGCACGTCGAGGAGGTGGAGAGGCGTCTCGGCGTCCAGCTCGTCATCAAGGCCGACCCCGAGCTGCACCTGGAAGGCTTCGAGGTCATCCCCGTCTAAGCATCCGGTTGACACCCCCGCCCCGCGCCCGTAGGCTCTGCCCACCACAGGCAAGGAGAGGCTTCATGCGCCGGTTCCTCCCCATCCTCCTTCTGCTGGGCGCCGCCGCCGGCTGCTCCGCCTTCCCGCAGGCGGGGCCGGACGCGGCCGCGCCGGCCGCGGCCGACGTGAATCCGGCCCTCCTCCAGCGCCAGGTCGTGGCCGCGCAGGAGCGCAGCGCCCGGCTCGAGGTCCAGACGTCCCAGCTCGCCGAGCAGACGAAGACCCTCGGGACGGTGGTCCGCGAGCTCCAGGGGCAGCAGGGCCGTCTCGAGGAGCAAATCGAACGGCTGCGGCGCGAAGTGATGGCGAGCAAGCCGGCTCCCCCGGCTCTCTCCCGCCCCCCCAGCCCGGGCGCCGGGGCTTCCTCTCCTTCGGCCGCCCGCCTGGCGAATCTCTCGCCCGAGAACGCCTACAACACGGCGTACCGGGCGGTGCGGGAGAAAAAGAGCCGTGAGGCGGTCGTTCTCTTCCGCGAGTTCCTCGCTCGCCATCCCCGGAGCGTCCTGGCGGCCAATGCACAGTATTGGCTGGGGGAGAGCCATTACGACCTGAAGGAGTACGCCCCGGCCCTCGAAGCCTTCGAGAAGGTCCTCCGGCAGCACCCCTCCAGCCGGAAGGTCCCGGATGCGCTCTACATGAGCGGCTTGACCCATCTCCGCATGAACAACCCGCGACAGGCCGCCCTGGAGTTCGAGAAGCTGATCGAGCGCTTCCCCCGCCATTCCCTCACCGAAAAGGCGAAGGGCCAGCTCCGCACCCTCCATCAGTCGGGCAACAACGTGCAGCGGTAACTTCCCGCCTCGAATGCACCCATGGAAATCGGCGACAAAAGAGCGAAAGCCTGCTTTTCGCCAGCCATTGAAAACCCGTGCCTTGACATGGGCCGCTCCCTCCGTGGTAAGGAACGGGTGCCCGGGGGATGGGCATGTTTCATAATTTGAGGAACGAATGGAAGGCCTAATCACCGGAATCCGCCGCTCCCTGGATGGACGAGCCTGTTCCCTGCCGGACGCCTGGCTCGTCCTCCAGATGCTTCCCAACATGACGCCGGAGCGCCTCCACCGCCTTCTGGAGGCCTTTGGCGGCCCCCAGGAGGCCCTCGCCGCGCCAGGCCCGGATTTTGCCCGCCTCGCCGGCCGGAAGGCCGCCGAAGCGCTGGAGCGGGAAGCGCCGGGCGATATGGCGGCCCGACTGCGGCGGGAGGCCGGCGGGGTCCGAATTCTCACCCGGGACGAGGCGGCTTTCCCCGAGATCCTGCAGACGATTTACGCCGGCCCGGGAGCCCTTTACCTGGAGGGCGACCCATCGGCCATCTCCTCCCCATGCATCGCCCTCGTGGGCACGCGCCACCCGAGCGAGTACGGCCGGCGGATGGCCCGGGAACTGGCCGGAACCCTGGCCGTCCAAGGCTTTGCCATCGTGAGCGGGATGGCCCACGGGATCGACGCCGAGGCCCATCTCGGGGCCCTCGAGGCGGGCGGGCGCACGGTGGCCGTCCTGGGCTGCGGCCTTGGGGTGCAGTATCCCTCCGACCACCACGACCTGCGCCGCCGGATCGCCGCCCAGGGGGTGGTGATTTCGGAATTTTCCTGGGGCGCCACCCCCTATCCGGCGAATTTCCCCCGGCGCAACCGCATCATCAGCGGCCTCTCGGCGGCCACTGTGGTGGTCGAGGCCGCCCACCGCAGCGGCGCCCTCCTCACGGCCCGCCTGGCGGCCGAGCAGGGGCGCGAGGTCATGGCCCTGCCGGGCCCGGTCCACACGGGCCGGAGCGCCGGCTGCCATCACCTCATCAAGGAGGGCGCCCATCTGGTGGAGAGCGCCGAGGATATCCTGGCGGCGCTGCCTTCTTTCGTGCGGACGCAGGCCCTCACGCCCTCCATCCCGCCCAAGGCGGCCGCCGGCTCGGCGGACGATCCCTCCCTTTCGGACACGGAGCGGGCGCTGATGAGCCGCCTGGCGGAGGGCGAGGAATCCATCGAGAGTCTCACGCGCGCCCTGGGCCTCCGGCCCGAGGAGGTGTCCGGCGCCCTCCTTCAGCTCGAGATCGGGGGAAAAGTCCGCCGGACCGGAGGAGGCCTCTACCGGAGCGCCTAGTTCCGGAGGGAATCTGTATGCGCGAAAAACTGTTCACGATGATGCGCCTGCTGGTGGACAAGGCGCTGGAGGGAAACCACATTCTCCAGGACGAGCGGGAGATTTCCAATTTCCTGGCGAGCCGGGGATTTCAGCAGGAAGACATCTATGACGCCCTTTCCTGGGTCCAGCAGCTCCCCCAGGACCGCCGCGAGCCGGGAGACCTCCTCGCGGAGAGCCGCAGAGGACGCGCGGTGCGCGTGCTGCACCCGGAGGAGCATTTGGCCTTCTCCCCCGCGGCGCAGGGAATCATCCACCGTCTCTATAACGCCGGGATCATCGACGATTGGCTCCGGGAGGAACTCATCCAGCGCTGCATCGACTTGAGCGAGGAGGAGATTGGGCTTCGGGAGGTGCGTACGGTCGCCCTCCTGGTCCTTCTCCGGGAACGCCGTGACGCCTTGCGGCCCGGCGTGCTACAGATGCTCCAGGATGACGACATCCGCCTGACGAACTGAGGCAGCATGATCGAAAAAAATTTCAAGGCCCGCCCGAGGGCCAAAAAGGCGAAGAAGGCCCAGCCCAAGAGCAGGCGGGCCCGGACGGCGGGAAGCACGGGCGGAGGCTCCTCCGCGACGAAGCTCCTCATCGTCGAATCGCCGGCCAAGGTGAAGACGATCCAGAAGATGCTGGGGCCGGAGTTCGCCATCATGGCCTCCAAGGGGCACGTCCGCGACCTCAAGAAGACCGGGGAGCGGAAAATGGGCATCGACGTCCGGAACGACTTCAGCGCCGACTACGGCGAGATTCCCGCGAAGAAGAAGGCCATCGATGAGCTCCGCCGGGCCGCCAAGGCCGCCGGGGAGATCTATCTCGCGCCCGACCCGGACCGCGAGGGTGAGGCCATCGCCTGGCACGTCAAGGAGATCATCGGGAACGGCCGCAAGGAGGATTCCATCTACCGCGTCTCCTTCAACGAGATTACCCCGCGGGCCGTCCGGGAGGCGCTCGAGCGCCCGGGCCGCATCGACCAGAAGAAGGTGGACGCCCAGGAAACCCGCCGCAAGCTGGACCGCATCGTGGGCTTCAAGCTCTCGGGCGAAATCCTCTGGAACAAGGTGGCCTTCGGCCTGAGCGCCGGCCGGGTGCAGTCCGTCGCCCTCCGCCTCATCTGCGAGCGCGAGGACGAGATCGAGGCCTTCCAGCCCAAGGAATACTGGACCATCACGGCGTTTCTCCAGAAAGAAGGCACCCCTCCCCCCTTCGAGGCCAAGATCCACCGGGTCGGGGACCGGGAGCCCGAAATCGGGACCGAGGCGGAGGCGCGGAGCCTCGCCGAACGCATCGCGCTGGCGGACCTCAGGGTTTCAAAGGTCGAGCGCCGCGAGCGCCGCCGCCGCCCGCCCGCCCCGTTCATCACGAGCACGCTCCAGCAGGAGAGCTCGAACAAGCTCCGCTACGGCGCCAAGCGCACCATGAGCATCGCCCAGTCCCTCTATGAGGGCGTGGATCTCGGCCGCGAGCTCGGGACCGTCGGCCTCATCACCTACATGCGGACCGACTCCGTGCGCCTGGCTCCCGAGGCCGTGAACGCCGCGCGGGAGTATATCCAGAAGAACTTCTCGGCCGGCCACCTGCCCGAGAAACCGCCCGTCTACAAGACCGGGGAGATGGCCCAGGACGCCCACGAGGCCATCCGGCCGACCGACCCGAGCCTGCACCCGGACCGGGTCGCGAGCCGCCTGAAACCCGAGCAGCTGGCGCTCTACACCCTAATCTGGCGGCGCTTCCTCGCCAGCCAGATGGCCCCGGCCGTGTACGACCAGACGAGCGTGGACATCACGGCCGAGGATCTCCTGCTGCGCGCCACCGGGTCGGTACTCAAGTTCCCGGGCTTCCTCGACGTCTATCAGGAGAGGACAGAGGAAGCGGAGGGCCCGCCGGATAGCGAGGAGGAAAACGGGCGCGCGGGCGCCGGCGGCCGCGACCGGCTGCTGCCTTCCCTGGACGAGGGCGATCCGGTGCGGCTCCGCGGGACGGAGGCGGCCTCCAACGGCGTCCTCCCGGAGCAGCACTTCACCCAGCCGCCCCCGCGCTACACGGAGGCGGCCCTGGTCAAGGAGCTGGAGGAGGACGGCGTCGGGCGCCCGAGCACCTACGCCACCATCCTGGACACTCTGGAGAAGCGGAAGTATGTCACCGTGGAGCGCCGCAAGCGCCAGTTCACCCCCACCAGCCTCGGCCGGGAGGTGAACAAGCTGCTCGTGCGGGGCTTCCCCGACGTGATGGACGTCAAGTTCACGGCCAAGATGGAGAGCGACCTCGACGACATCGAGAAGGGGAGCACCCCCTGGCTGCCCATCCTGCGCACCTTCTACGACCGGTTCGACAGGACGGTGCAGACGGCCAAGAAGGCCCTGCCCAACCTCAAGACCCACACCGAGCCCGTCGACAGGGCCTGCCCGGAGTGCGGGGAGCCGCTGGTCAAGAAGTTCAGCAAGAACGGCTGGTTTATCTCCTGCTCCGCATATCCCGATTGCAAGTTCTCCGAAAGCCTGCCCGAGGAGGGCAGCCCCGAGGAGGATGAGGATCTCGTCCAGGGGGAGGAGAAGGCACCTCCCTGCGAGGAGTGCGGGGCGCCCATGCAGGCGCGCCGGGGCCCGTTCGGCCCTTATCTGGTCTGCTCGGAGTATCCGAAGGAGCACAAGACACGGAAGATTCTCCCCGGCGGGAAGGCGGCGGCCGCGCCCATCCCAACGGGAGTGCCGTGCGGCCGGGAGGGCTGCGGCGGCGAGCTCGTGATGCGGCGCTCCCGGAAATCCGGGAAGCCGTTCTACGGATGCAACAAGTTCCCCGAGTGCAAGTACGTCGTATGGGACCGTCCCGTCGCCCGGCCCTGCCCGGCCTGCGGACATCCGATTTCCACGATCAAGGTCACGAAGAAGAGCGGAGTCCGCCTCGTTTGCCCGATCAAATCCTGCGGGCACTCGGAGCCGGCCCCGCCGGGCCTGCTCGCCAGCCTGGGGGACGATCACACCGAATCGGAGAAGGAACAGGAGGTATCGGCTTGAGCGCGCGGCTGCGCGTCATCGGCGGCGGCCTCGCGGGGAGCGAGGCGGCCTGGCAGGCGGCGAAGCGGGGCATCGAGGTGGATCTCTACGAGATGCGTCCCCTGGTCCCGACCGCCGCCCATCAATCGGACGGCCTGGCGGAACTCGTCTGCTCCAATTCGCTGCGCTCCAACTCGCTGGAGAACGCCTCGGGGCTGCTGAAGGAGGAGATGCGGCGGCTCGACTCCCTCATCCTCCAGGCCGCGGACGCCACCCGGGTCCCGGCGGGCACCGCCCTGGCCGTGGACCGCGCCCAGTTCAGCAAGAAGGTGACCGAGGCGATCCAGGGAGAGCCCCGCATCCGCGTACACCGGGAGGAAGTGACCTCCCTCGATGGGGAGGCGCCGACCATCCTCGCCACCGGCCCCCTCACCAGCCCTGCGCTCGCGGCAGAGGTGGCGCGGCTGACCCAGGGAAAGTACCTCTACTTCTACGACGCCATCTCCCCTATTCTCTACGGCGAGAGCATCGACATGTCGGTGGCCTTCCAGGCCTCCCGCTACGGAAAGGACATGGCGGAGGAGAGCGAGGGGGATTACCTGAACATCGGCCTGAGCGAGGCGGACTACAACCGCTTCATCGACGCCGTCGTCGGAGGCGAGAAGATTCCGCTGAGGGACTTCGAGAAGGCCGTCTACTTCGAGGGCTGCCTGCCCATCGAGGAGATGGCGAGCCGGGGGCGCGACACCCTGGCCTTCGGACCGATGAAGCCGGTGGGGCTGGAGCATCCTGAGACGGGGCAGACCTACCACGCCGTGGTCCAGCTCCGGCGCGAGGACCTGACCGGGGAGTTCTTCTCCATGGTGGGGTTCCAGACCCGCCTCCGCTACCCGGAGCAGAAGCGCATCTTCTCCCAGCTCCCGGGGCTCGGGAACGCGCGCTTCCTCCGCTTCGGAAGCCTGCACCGAAACACCTACATCAACGCCCCCAAGCTCATGCGGGTCACCCTCCAGCTCAAGCGCCACCCTCACTTGTTCGTGGCGGGCCAGATCACCGGGGTCGAGGGCTATCTCGAATCCTCCGCCATCGGCCTCCTCGCGGGCCTGAACGCGGCGGCGCTCCTGCGGGGGGAGCCCATCGTCCCGCCTCCCCCCACCACGGCCCTGGGGGCGCTCAACCACTACATCGTGGAGGCGGACCCCAAGAACTTCCAGCCGATGAACGTCAACTTCGGACTCTTCCCGCCCCTGGAGAAGCGGGTCCCGCGCAAGGAGCGCAAGCGGCACGTCATCGAGCGCGCCTTGAGGGACCTCAAGCCATGGATCGAGCGGATGATGCCCCAGGTCGCCTGACCGGCGGCCTGGCCGGAGCCCGCCGCCGCTTCGAGGCTCACCTCCGCGAGGAGCGCAACGCCTCGGAGCACACGCTGCGGGCCTATGCCTCGGATCTGGCCGACTTCGACCGCTTCCTGCGGGAATGGGCGGGAGGGCCGGTTACCCCCGAGGAAGTGAACGCCCTGGCGGTGCGGGCCTACCTGGGCCACATGCACCGGCGCCGGGTGGACGCCTCCACGGTCAACCGCCACCTGTCGAGCCTGCGGACCTTCTTCCGCTTCCTCCGGCGCGAGGGGCTCGCGGCGGAGAACCCGGC
>Ga0326597_10011109_pt1 | contig 11955 bp, 9 predicted proteins | sample RVTome_12_FD_203789 | JGI IMG/M metagenome (GOLD analysis project Ga0326597, IMG submission 203789) | Soil microbial communities from uranium-contaminated site in the Upper Colorado River Basin, Wyoming, United States - RVT100D185 | ecosystem: Environmental > Terrestrial > Soil > Contaminated >... | reverse complement strand
GACGCCGTAGACGGTGTCGGGCCGGGTGGTGAAGACGGAGAGGGTTTCGCCCGTGGCCTCGAGCCGGAAGTCGATGCGCGCGCCCTCGCTGCGGCCGAGCCAGTTGCGCTGCTGCTGCTTCACGTGCTCCGGCCAGCCCTGGAGGCCGTCCAGGTCGTCGAGGAGGCGCTGGGCGTAGTCCGTGATCTTGAGGAACCACTGGCTCAGCCAGCGCTTCTCCACCTTGGCCCCGCTGCGCCAGGCGACGCCGTCGTGGATCTGCTCGTTGGCGAGGACGGTCTCGTCCACCGGGTCCCAGTTGACGAGGGCCTCCTTCTTGTAGGCCAGGCCGCGCTCGAGCATCCGGAGGAAGATCCACTGCGTCCAGCGGTAGTAGCCGGGGTGGGCGGTCGAGATCTCCCGCCGCCAGTCGTAGGCCAGGCCGGCCAGGCGGAGCTGGCGGCGCATGTTGTCGATGTTGCGCTGGGTCCACCCGGCCGGGTGGACTCCCGCCTGGATGGCCGCGTTCTCGGCCGGGAGGCCCAGCGCGTCCCAGCCCATCGGGTGGAGGACCTCGAAGCCCCGCATCCGGCGGTAGCGGCCGATGGCGTCCCCCATCGTGTAGTTGCAGGCGTGCCCCATGTGCAGGTCGCCCGAGGGGTAGGGGAACATCATGAGGCAGTAGTAGGTGGGCTTCGAGCCGGGGTCGTCCGGGGCCTGGAAGATGCCCTCGCGCTCCCAGCGCTCCTGCCACTTGGCCTCGTAGGAGGCGGGGTTGTATTCGCCGAGCATTCGGAGTCCTCAACAGGCGCCCCGTCCAGCCGCGCAGGCGCAAATCTTGGTCCGGGGCGGACCGGGCGTCAAGGCGGCGGGAGCAAGCAGCGGCTCCACCCGGCGAGCCGCCGTGTTTCGCCCTCTCCCCTTGGGAGAGGGTGGAGCATCCAGGCGGCTGGCCGCTTGGATGCTCCGGGTGAGGGGGCATTCAACGGCTCGGCCTTTCCCTCACCCCCGGCCCCGTGCTTGCGAAAGACCATGCGCTCGGTTGGCCTGACCCTCCCCCTCCGGGGGAGGGTCAGGGAGGGGGAAAAGGTTGGCGGCGCGATCACCCCTTCCCTCCCCCCACCCCCTCCCGGAGGGAGGGGGAAACACGGCTGCCTCGCCCAGAGCGGAGGGGAGCCAGCTCCGCGAGGTGCGATGCCGCCGCGAGATGGGCGGCCGGGGGGCTAGACGCCGTGGGATTCGGCCTCGAACGAGGGCCCCTCGCCCGGGGGGGAGGCCTCGGCCATGAGCCGGGCGAGGAGCTCCGGGGGGATGCGCCCGGGCCGCCCCTGGGCGTCGGTGCGGGCATGGAGGGTGTAGCCCTCGGCGAGCACCCTCCCCTCCTGCTCCGCGCGGTAGTCGATCCGCACCCGCACCCCCTGGGGGGCGCGCACCCAGCCCGTCACCCGAACCAGGCCGTCGTAGCGGGCCCCCTCCCGGTAGCGGCAGGCGGCCTCCACCACCGGGAAGAAGACGCCCTGCCGCTCCAGCTCCCCATAGGGGAAGCCCAGCGCCCGGAAGTACTCCGTCCGCAGGTGCTCGAACCAGACGAAGTAGGCCGCATGGTGCACCACCCCCATCTGGTCGGTCTCGGCGTAGCGGACGCGGAACTCGGCGGCGTGGGGCACGGCTTCCTTCCGGGGGCGGGCCTAGGAGCCGGCGAGGAAGTAGCGGGCGATGTTGAAGTACACGAGGACCGAGATGAGGTCCATGCTCGTGGTGATGAAGGGCCCGGTCATGAGCGCCGGGTCGAAGCGCAGGTACTGGAGCACCAGCGGGAGAATCGAGGAGAGGGCGGCCGAGGTCACGATGGAGATGCAGATGGCGATCCCCACGATGAATCCCAGCCGGCCGATGCCGGGGAATTGCCACTGGGCGATCAGGTAGAGGAGAAGGCCGAAGGAAACCCCCAGCATCACCCCCACCAGCACCTGGCGGCCCACCACCTGGAACCAATCCTTAGGGGTCACCTTTCCGGTGGCGAGCCCCCGCACCATGATGGCCACGCCCTGGGCGCCCACGTTCCCCGCCGTGCCGTTGATGACGGGGATGAAGGCGGCGAGGGCGATGACCCGGATCAGCTCGTGCTCGAAGCGGGAGATGAAGTAGGCCGCGATGAGGCTGCCCAGCCAGCTGATGACGAGCCAGGGCAGGCGCACCCAGGCGAGGCGGAGGGCCGGGAGGGAGGTGATCTCCTCCGTGTAGTGCGTGCCCGCCATCTTGAGGATGTCCTCGGTCGCCTCGTCCCTGAGGACGTCCAGGACGTCGTCCACCGTCACGATGCCCACCAGGGTGCCCACGTCGTCCACCACCGGGATGGCGAGGATGTTGTAGCGCGAGATGAGCTGGGCGACGTGCTCCTGGTCGGCGTTCGCGCTCACCCGCCAGACGTTCGGCGTCATCACCTCGGAGAGGCGCTTCGAAGGGTCGGCGAGGAGGAGCTGGCGGAGGCTGATGACCCCGCGGAGATGCTTGTTGTCGTCCACGACGTATACGTAGAAGACGTACTCGGCCTTGCTCGCCTGGCGGACGGCGGCGATCGACTCATCGACCGTGTAGGATTCCGGGAGGGCCACGTAAGCGTCGGTCATGATGCTGCCCGCCGTGTCCGGCGGGTAAGCCATCACGCCCTCGATGACCGCGGTCTCGCGGGTGCCGAGGATGCGCATGACCTCGGCCGCCCGGTCCTCCGGGAGCATCTCGACGAGGTAGCGGGTGTCGTCGTTGTTCAGCTTGCCGAGGAGGGCCGCGACCTCCTCGTTCGAGCTGGCGTCGAGCAGCTCGCGGACGATGTGGGGGTCGCACTCGGTCAGGGTCTCGGCCCGGTGCTCGCTGTCCGGCACGAGCCGGAAGGCAACCAGCCGCTCCTCGGGGGCCAGGTGGGAGAATATCTGGGCCACCTCGGCGGCGTGCATCTTCTCCAGGGCGTTCGAGAGGTGCGCGTGGGCATTGCGGCGCAGGAGGCGCCGGATCAGGTCCTCTATCCGGGACAGCCGCAGGTCGCGCTCGTGCGCCATCGGGTCTTCCTCCGCCGGATCCGGCGCTCCCCGGGGCGAGGGGGCGTGGCAGTCTAGGTGAACCCCGGCGAGGCTGTCAAACTTTTGATATTGGCCCGCATGCGGGCGAAATGAAAGCTTGCGCCGCGGGTCCGGCGGACTTAATATATGGATGTGGCTCATCCGTTTTCACGGATTCGCAGGAGATGCGCGCTATCGCCAAGCTCCACGGCAAGCTCACCGGCCTCAAGACCCATCAGACCCGGGCGCTCGAGCGCCTCTACCGGCGCCGGGTGCCGCCCCATCAGCTGATTCATCTCGAACTCGGACGGGAGATCGCTCTCCTCTCCCATGAGATATCCCGCCAGCTCGCGCTCCTGGTGGACCGGCAGGGCGGCGTGCGCCACGTCATCGTCGGGGAGGCCAAGGGGATCGAGATTCCCGAGCTCGGCCGCGCCCGCGCCGGCACGGCCCGCCTCAGGGGCCTGCGCTGCATCCACACCCACCTGGACGCCTCCTCCCTCTCCCAGGAAGACCTGACCGACATGGCCCTGCTGCGGCTGGACGTCATGGCGGCCATCGAGGTCGCCGATGAGGGCGCGGCGGGCCGGGTGCACGTGGCTCACCTGCTCCCCCGGCCCCTCCCCGAGGAGGGGGACGGCGGCGCGGACGTTCCCAACGGCGCCGGCCGGACCCCGCCCTGGGAGATCCGCACCTTCCCGAGCCTGGAGTGGCTCCGGCTGGACGTGGCCCACCTCGTGGACTCGCTGGAGGAGGAGTTCGCCCGCACCCAGGATTCCCCCGCCGCCCAGCGAAAGGGCGAGCGCGCGCTCCTCATTCACGTGGATACAGGCAGCAAGCGGAGCCGTCCGGCCCAGGCCGAGCTGGACGAGTTGGAGGTCCTGGTGGACGGCGCGGGGCTCATCCCCTGCGGACGGGTGGTCCAGCGGCGCAAGGAGGTGGACCCGCGCTTCGTCATCGGCCGGGGGCGGCTGGCCGACATCCTCATGCGCTCCATGCAGGTCGGGGCCGAGGCGCTGGTGTTCTCCCAGGAGCTTCACCCGGCCCAGGTGCGCAGCCTCGCCGAATTCACCGACCTCAAGATCCTCGACCGCACCCAGATCATCCTCGACATCTTCGCCCAGCGGGCCACGAGCCGTGTCGGCAAGCTCCAGGTCGAGCTGGCCCAGCTCCGCTACATGCTCCCCCGCCTCTCGGCCCAGCACACGGCCATGAGCCGGCTCACCGGCGGCATCGGGGGCCGGGGCCCGGGCGAGACGAAGCTCGAGATCCACCGCCGCCGCGCCTTCGAGCGCATCCGCCGGCTGGAGCGGGAACTGGAGAGCCTCCAGCGGAAACGCTCCCAGGGCCGAACCCTGCGCCAGCGCCGGGCGGTGCCCGTCCTCTCGCTGGTGGGCTACACCAACGCGGGCAAATCCACGCTCCTCAACGCCCTGACGGAGAGCCAGGTGCTCGTGGCCGACCAGCTCTTCGCCACCCTGGACACCTCCAGCCGGCGCCTCCGCCTCCCGCGGGACCAGGAGGTGATCATCACCGACACGGTCGGCTTCATCCACGATCTACCCAAGGAGCTCGTCGGGGCCTTCCGCTCCACCCTGGACGAGCTGAACGACGCGGACCTGCTGCTCCACGTCGTGGACGCCTCCTCTCCCAACTGCGAGGAGAACCTGGAGGCGGTCGAGCGGCTGCTGGGGGAGCTTGGCCTGGAGCGCACGCCCACGCTGAGAGTCTTCAACAAGATGGATCGGGCCGACCCGGTGCTCCTCGGGAACTTCTGCCGCCGCTACGGCGGGATCGCCGTCAGCGGCCTGGACGCCCGGAGCCTCATCCCCCTGATCGAGGAGGCTGGCGAGCAGCTCTGGGAGCAGCGCGAGCCCGAAGCCCCCGCCCTCGAGGGCACCGCCGTCTAGCCCTCCGGCCCCGTCTTCCCCTCCCTCCGCCCGAGGGATGCGCCATGCGGAACCTTGAAACGCCGAACCGGCCGGGCGGCGCCGCGCCCGCCGCCTTCTCGATCGCGCTCGCCCTCGCGCTGAGCGGATGCGCCTCTTCCGGGGAGAAATCCGCCGCCTCGTCCGTCTGGGACCGCACCGTGCAGGGCGTCTCGAGCGCCTACGACGCCACCAAGACCGCCGTGACCTCCACCATCCACCGGATCGCCAAGGACCAGCGCGAGGGCTGGGAGGAGATGGAGAAGCAGAAGGAGGCCCCGCCCGCCAAGCCGGCGGCCCCGGCCGTCCGCGCTCCCGAGCCGCGCCCGCCGGACCGTCTTCCCTCGGCTCGCCCCACCTACCGGGAGGAAGATATCGGCCGCTCCCCCCAGCCGGCCCGCACTTCCGAGAGCCGGCGGATCGCGCTCCTGCCTCGCATCCCCCAGGCGCCGGAGCAGATCCGGGCCCGGATGGCGGAGATCGACCGGATTCTCGGCCAGGATACAGATCCCGCCGCCCGCCAGCGCCTCGCCGCCGAGCGTGAGGGCCTCTCCCGCGCCCTCCAAGCCTCGCTGGAGGAGGAATCGCTGATCCGGGAGATGGAGCGGCTGCGGGCCCGCCTGCGGCGGCTGCAGGAGCGCCTGAACGAGGTCCAGCGCGCCCGGCAGTGAGCGCTAGCGCGGCCCGAGGATCACGAGGCACTCCCCGGACGGATCGAGGAAATCGCGGGCCGCGCTGCGCGCGGAGGCCAAGTCCACGGATTCGAGCTCGCGCTGGACGCGCTCCATGCCCTCCGCCCCCATCCCGTAGAGCGCGCCGTAGGCCAGCTCGGAGGCGCGCGTCCCCGCCCGCTGGCGGCCCCGCAGGAGCTCGCCCACCAGGAAGGCCTTGGCCCGCTCCAGCTCCTCGCGGCCGAGGCCCTTCTCGCGGACCCGGGCCACCTCGGCCCGCATGATGCGCACGGCCTCCGCCTCCGCGCCGGGCGCGGTGGCGGCGAAGAGCATGAACGGCCCCCGGTCCATCGCCTCCTCGCAGGAGACGTTCGACTCGTAGGCCAAGCCCCGCCGCTCGCGCAGCTCCCAAAACAGCCCGCCGCTCTGGCTCCCGAGCGCCGCCGCCACCGCCGAGAGCGCGAAGCGCCTGCGGGACCCCAGGCTCGCGCCCAGGAAGGCCATCTGGATGTGGGCCTGGGAGGCCCCGTCCACCCGGATGCGCCGCAGGCGTGGCCGCGGAGGCGGCTGGGGCGGCGCGGGAGGCAGGAAGGGCCGACAGGCCGGCATCCGTCTCCAGCCCTTTTTCAGGCGGCGGGCCAGCGACCGGGCGAGGCCGCCGGGGTCCACGTCCCCCGCCGCGGCCAGCACGATGTTCTCCGGCAGCGCCCAGTGGCTCCATTCCCTCCGGAGGCGCGGCCCCGAGGCCCGGGCGAGGGAGAGCCGGCTCCCCAGCGGGTGGCGGCCGAAGGGGTGGGCCCCGTACAGGAGCCCCAAGGCGTGCTGGCGGGACCGCTGGGAGAGGTCGTCAAGGTCGCCGCGCCGGGCCGCGTCGGCCTCGCGCCGCGCGAGGGCCGCGTCCTTCTCCTCGAAGGCGGGCTCGCAGAGGATCTGGCAGAAGAGGTCGGAGATCTCTTCAACGAGGCTCGATAACCCCGAGGCGAAGAGTCCGAAGCTGTTCCGGCCCCCGTTCCCGCCGATGGAGGCCCCCAGGTTATCCGCCCGCCGCGCCATCTCCTCCGACGACAGGCTCCGGGTGGCCATGGGCGCGACGTCGGCCATGAGGGAATGCCACCCCGCCCGCTCCGCCCCTTCGAGCCGCTGCCCCCCCAGGAAGGCCGCGCGCAGCGCGAAGACGCGCGCCTCCCCCCCCGGCAGGACGAGGAGCCGCGCCCCCCGGTGGAGGGTGAACTCGAGCGGGGCGCGGCTTCCGCCCGGGCGGAGGGCGCGGCGCGGAACGGGCGGCGGGACGGGCTGCTCCAGCGGGAGCTTGAGCGGCAGGGCCTTGCGGCCGAGGGAGGGGAGCTCCTTCTCTTCCTTTTGCGAAATGGAGGCCAGCCCCCGGCGGATCGCGGCCTGGAAGGGCCGGGGCTCTCCACTCCCGTTCAGCCGCTCGGGGAAGAAGACCCCGGCGGTGAGGCCCTCGGGCGTGAGCCACCGCCCGGCGGCGGAGAGAATCTCCTCCCGCGACACGCCCAGCAGGCGGCCGAGGTAGCGCTCGGCGAAGCGGGCGTCGCCCGCCATCAGCTGGAAATAGCCCGCGAGGCGGGCGCGCCCGGAGGTGCTCTCGCGGCGGAACTCTAGGTCGGTCCAGAAAAGAGTGCGGACGCGCTCCAGCTCCTCGTCGGTGGGGGGATGGGCGCCGAGCAGATCGGCTGTCGTCCGGAGAATCTCCTCCGCCGCCGGCGCCGCGCCGCGCGGCTCCGCCACCCCGCCCAGGAACAGCAGGCCCGGGCCCGGCGAAAGAAAGATGTCGCTCGAGACGTCGTGCATGATGCGCCCCTCGACGCAGAGGCGCTTGTAGAGGCGGGAGCTGTCCCCCGAGCCCAGGAGCATGGCGAGGATCTCCAGCGCAGGGGCGTCCGGATGGGTGAAGGCGGGGACGCCGAAGGCCAGCTCCAGGTAGGCCAGGCTCGCCATGCCCCGCAGGGAGAAGGCGCGCACCCCCCGCCGCAGGGGAGGCGGGATGGAGCGGAACCCGTTCCCCCGGAAAGACACCGGAACGGCTCCCCACATCCCGTCCAGCTCGGCCAGACGGCGCTGGATGAGACGGAGGGCCGGCTTTTCCGGGATGGGCCCGGCCAGGACGAAGACGGTGCGGGCGGGGTGGTAGCAGAGGCGGTGGTAGCGCCGCAGGGCGGCCCGGTCCAGGCGGCTCACCGAGCGGCGGGTGCCCAGGATGGGGCGGCCGAAGGGATGGTCGCCGCCGTAGGCCTGCCGGTAGAGCTCCTGCTGGAGGCGCTGCTCGGGCTGGTCCTCCGAGCGCCGGATCTCCTCGAGGATCACGCCGCGCTCGCGGACGACCTCGGCCTGATCGAACCGGGGCCACCACAACGACTCGATCAGCGCGTCCAGGCAGTCCTCGGTTCCGGCCGGCCGGCAGGAGAGGTGGTAGTAGGTGGCCTCGTTCAGGGTGTAGGCGTTGATGTCGCCGCCCGCCGCCTCGGTGCGCGCGGCCAGCTCGCCCAGGGCCAGGCGGCGCGAACCCTTGAAGATCATGTGCTCAAGGAAATGAGCGAGGCCCCCCCGCCCCGGCGCCTCGGTCAGGCTCCCCGCGGGGAGCCACGCCTGCACGGCCACGGCGGGGGCCTCCGGGTCGGGCAGCAGGAGGACGAGCGGCCCTCCCCTCAGCCGGATGAGGCGGAGGCGGGAGAAGAGACTCTCGATCTTGTGCCCGGCCAGCGGGGCGGTGTGCGTTCTATGCGTCACAGGAGGGAAAGCTCATGCGGGAACCTGGTTATCCGCGGCTGCGAAGCCCGGGCCGGAAGCCTTGACTTCGCACCCTCCGAGGGTATCATTTCTCTGCGTCCCAGTCACCGGGATTGGCGGCATGGCCTCTCCTGGACCTGCCTAAAAGACCTATTTTCAGGAGCTTTGCGTGGATCACATCAAGCGGCACATCTTCGTCTGCATCAACCAGCGGCCCCCGAACCACCCGAAGGGATGCTGCCAGTCCAAGGGGAGCATCGACATCGCCCAGGCCCTCACCGAGGCCATCGAGAGCAACGGCCTGGGGGAACATACGGCCCTGGCGGGGGCGACCTGCCTGGGCCCCTGCACGCTAGGGCCCACCATTGTCGTCTATCCCGAGGGGGTCTGGTACCAGGGCGTAAAGCCAGCCGACGTGCCGGAAATCGTGGAGGAGCACCTCAAGGGCGGCCGGCCCGTCGAGCGGCTTCGCCTTCGCCTGCCGGGGGCCTAACCTCCTCCGCCGGCCCCCTCGGGCCGCGCTCCCAGCCTTCCCGGCAGCAGCCAGATGAGCGGGAGGACGCAGGTGAACAGGATCATCATGAACCAGGCGGCGTCGTTGTAGGCCCCCATGGCGGCCTGGCGGTTCACCATGTTGTCCATGATAGCATAGGCCTTCGCCTGGGCCGTCGCCGGGTCTATCCGCTGGCTCGTCAGGACGTTCACGACCTTCTCGTGGTAGTCCAGGAACGGCGCGTTGAACTCGTTCAGGTACCCCACCAGCCCCGTCCGGTGGACCGCGCTCCGGCGGTCCACCAGGGTGGCGATCAGCGCGAAGCCGATGTTCCCCCCGACGCGCCGGAACAGGTTGAAGACCGCGGAGGCGGCCGTCGCCTCCGCGGCCCGCACACAGCCCAGCGTGACGGTGGCCAGCGTCACGAACATGCACGGCATCCCGAGCCCCATGAAGATGAGCGGCATCACCAGGCTCCAGAAGTCGGCGTCCAGGGACAAATGGGAAATCAGGTAAAAGGCGTACAGGATGGAAGCGGTGCCGAAGGTGAGGAGCAGGCGCAGGTCCAGCACGTTGAACAGCCTTCCGACGATAGGCAGAATGATGAACAGGGCGATCCCCCGCGGCAGGAGCACCATTCCCGCGTCGTAGGCGGTGTAATGGAGAAGGTGCTGCAGGAACTGCGGGAGCACGAAGGTCGAGCCGAACAGAGCGACCCCGAAGACCAGGATGATGACCGAGCCCACGGTCAGCGGGACGTTCCGCATGATCCGGATGTCCACGATGGGCTCCGGGACGCGCAGCTCCCAGACGACCAGCACCGCCACCGCCACCACGGTCGCGGCGGACCACCACACGATGAGGTTCGACTCGAACCAGTTCTCTTCCTGGCCGCGCTCCAGCACCACCTGAAGGCCGATTAGCCCGATGGCCAGGAAGGCGATCCCGCCCCAGTCCACCCGCTTGATGCCCCGCTTGAGGTAGGGGGGATCGTGCACGAACAGGTGGACGAGCACCATCCCGCCCAGGCTGAAGGGCACGTTGATGTAGAAGACCCACGGCCACCCGTACGTATCCGTGAGCCAGCCGCCAAGCACCGGCCCGATCGCGGGGGCGACGACCACGCCCATGCCGAAGACGGCCATGGCCATGCCCTGGTACCGGGGCGGGTACGTCTCCCGCATGATGGCCTGGGCGATGGGGATGAGAGGACCACCGCCCACCCCCTGGATCGCGCGGTAGACGATCATCTCCGTGAAGGAGCTGGAGATGCCCGCCAGGATGGAGCCCAAGGTGAACAGCACGTAGGAGGCGAGGAAGAAGCGCTTCCGGCCGAGCAGGGTGCTCCACCAGCCCGACATCGTGATCATGATGATCTGGGCGATGCTGTAGCTCGTCGCCACCCAGGTGATGGAGGAGAGATCGGCGCCGAAGGCCCCGCGCATGTGGGGGAGGGAGACGTTCACCACGCTCACGTCCATGACCGAGATGAACGCCCCGCTGATGACGGCGAGCGTGATCAAGGCGCGGGCGGCGGCGCTGGTTTCCGGGACCTCGTCCGCCGCCGGCTGGGCGGGTCTTCCCTGCGCGCTCACTGCCTGCCGGGGGTGGTCTTCTGGACCCTGCTGGGATAGGCGAGCAGGCGGGTCCCGCTCTGGTCGCGGACGTCCACCGACACCTGGGCCGACATGCCCACGAGGAGCGGGAACTGGGGCGAGGGAGGGTCGGCGAGCACGATCTTGACCGGGATCCGCTTCGTCACCTTCACCCAGTTGCCGGTGGCGTTCTCGGCCGGGAGGAGGGAGAAGTAATCGCCCGAGCCCGAGAAGATGCTCTCCACCCGCCCGCGGTACCGCCGGTTGGGATAGGCGTCGGCCCGGACGACGGCGATCTGGCCGACCCGGATGTTCTCGAGCTGGACTTCCTTGAAGTTGGCCTGGACGTACACCCGGTGCAGGGGGACGATCAGCATCAGGGGGCGCCCGGCCTCGACGTTGGTGCCCACCTCGACGGCCTTCTTATTGACGTAGCCGGCCTCGGGCGCCCGTATCTCGGTGTAGGAGAGGCGCAGCCTCGCCTCGCGCAGCTTGGCCTCGGCCTGCTTCAGCTGGGCCTCGATGGATTCCGCATCGGCCGTCTTGCCCTGGATCGAGATCTCTTCTTTCTGCACGAGGGTGATGGAGGCCTGAAGCTCGTTCTCCTGCTGCTTCAGGGCGGCCACCTTCTGCTCCTGGACGTGCTGGGCGTCGATCGAGGCGCGGTGCTGGGCGTCGGCCACGCGGAAGGAGGCCAGCGCCTGCGCCAGGACGTCGTCCGAAACCACCTTCTCGCGGTGGAGCTTCTGCCTCCGGGCCAGTTCGTCCCGCATCCGGGCGAGGCTCGCGGCGGCGGCGAGGGACTCGTTCACCCGCTGCTTGAGGAAGGACTCCTCCGACCGCAGGGTCTGGACCACCCGCGCGAGCCGCGCCCGGGCCTCGGTGACCAGGGGGGCCAGGCGCCCGGAGGAGTAAGCGGCGCTGAACCGGCTCGATTCGTAGCGGGCCCGCGCCATGGCCACCTCGGCCTCGGCGCTCTCCAGCGCGACTTGATAGAGGGCGGGGTCCAGGCGGACGATCAAGTCCCCCTTGTTGACCGCCTGGTTGTCCTCGACCAGCACCTCCTGGATCATGCCGGAGACGCGGGCGCTCACCGGGACGACGGTGACGTGAACGTAGGCGTTGTCGGTGGCTTCGTAGGTCTGGAGGTGGCGCCACCACAGGTAGCCGCCCGCGGCCGCCCCCAGGACGAGAGCCACCGCCAGCGCCGAGGCCAGCCGGGAGGAGCGGAGGCGGCCCCAGGGCCCCGAATTCCACCTTCCTCCGGCGGGGAGGCTATCCTTGCCCGTCTCCGGGCCAAAAGAAATGTCCGGCCGATCCGACATTCCACCACCCAGGGTGCCGCCGCCCCATGAAAAGGGCGCGGCCGCCCGAAGCCGCCCTCGCGGGCGGGCCTAGAATCCCAGCCCGACGATGAGGCGGTTCCACATGTTGATGACGGCGATCACGCCCAGCAACTCCACCACCGCCGCCTCCGAATAATGC
>Ga0326597_10011108_pt1 | contig 11956 bp, 8 predicted proteins | sample RVTome_12_FD_203789 | JGI IMG/M metagenome (GOLD analysis project Ga0326597, IMG submission 203789) | Soil microbial communities from uranium-contaminated site in the Upper Colorado River Basin, Wyoming, United States - RVT100D185 | ecosystem: Environmental > Terrestrial > Soil > Contaminated >... | reverse complement strand
GCAAAGGTGCGCCCCCGTACTGCCTCGGCGGAACCCATCTGAAGATAGGTAATTCCGACCACATACCCGATCCCTGCCGACAAGCCGAACATGAACGAAAAGGTCGCTGCCATGACGACGGTTGTCGAGAAGGCCAGGGCAGCCAGAGCGATCCCGGTCAGCGTGATCGCGCCAGAGAAGACCACCATGCGATGCACAGCTGCCCGGTCGATCCGGTTGACAAGAATTATCCCGATAGCCCCGCCTCCCCCCATCGCGGTGGCGAGCAGCGCAAATCCGGAGTCATCACCGAAAATAAAGGAACGGGCGAACGTCTGGCCGAGCGTGATGATGGCCCCGCTTCCGAACAGTGCAAATGACATGCCGATGATGACCACCCGAACGCCTCGATGTCCGACGACGAACCGGACCCCTTCTGCAAGGTCGCCAAAGGGGGCCTTCCAGTTCCATTTCCGGCGCCCCTCCACCGGCGGCCGGATCGGGATTGAGGTAATCGCGACAATGGCGGCCGAGATCATGAAGGTTAAGAAGTCGAGGGTGAAACCTGCCGTGAAAGGTGACTCCACATCCCAACCAACCCACTGCGGAAACTTGGAAAGCGCCGACCAGCCGATTGCGCCGAGTGGGAAGATGCCGTACGACCCGACCACCGACAGGCTGTTGGCGGTGATCAGCTCCCCCTGTTGCACCAGTTCTGGCACCACCGACTCCCGAACGGGCTGACGGAGCAAGGACAGGATCTCAATCGCGAATGAGACCGCAAACAACTGGGGAAGCGTCCTGACCAATATCAAGGAAAGCACCAGGAATCCCCGGCCGACATCTGCTACGAGCATGATCGTCTTACGGTTCACCCGGTCAGCCAGGACGCCACCGATCGGTCCGAACAAGATGGCAGGCACAAACCGTCCAACCAGTGGAACGAGCGTCCCCAACCCGCCCCCGATAAGGTCACCCAGCGCGAGCGTTGCGAACAAGGAGACCCAGTCGCCAAAGCTCGAGATCGTCCCTGCCCACCACAATTTGGCGAACTCGCCACGACGCAAAAGCTGTGACCGCGTCCGGGGAGGTTGTTTGTCTTGCATACCCGTTGAACGTTAGTGGTCAGGTGGTTCAGAGAAGCGGTTGATTCGACCCATGCCATGAGCTCGTCTTGACAATGAGCTACCAACCCGGTTATCACTTGTCTCGTGTCCAAACCCCTCATCATCGTTGAGTCACCCGCGAAAGCCCGAACAATTGCCGGTTTTCTCGGGTCCGACTACGTCGTCACTTCGTCCGTCGGTCACATCCGCGACCTGCCTTCAAAAGCGGCCGATATCCCCGCCAAGTACAAGGGTGAGCCGTGGGCGCGCCTCGCCGTGGACGTCGATCACGGGTTCGAACCTCTGTATGTCGTTTCGAAAGAGAAGCGGGAGACGGTCAAAGAATTGAAGCGACTCCTCGGCGAGGCTTCCGCCCTTTACCTGGCGACTGATGAGGATCGTGAAGGGGAAGCCATTGCCTGGCACCTGACCGAAGTCCTCAAGCCCACCGTGCCAATTCAGCGGATGGTGTTCCACGAGATCACTCCGGCCGCGATCCAGACGGCGATCGACAGCCCACGCCAGATAAACGACAAACTTGTCGACGCCCAGGAAGCTCGTCGAGTTCTCGACCGCCTCTATGGCTACGAGGTTTCGCCGGTCCTGTGGCGCAAGGTCAAACCGAAACTGTCGGCGGGTCGAGTCCAGTCGGTCGCCACAAGAATTGTCGTCGAGCGCGAGCGGGAGCGCATCGCGTTCCGGGGTGCGGCCTACTGGGACGTCGAGGGCGAGTTTGCGAAAGAAGAGACCTTCGGAGCCAAACTTGTCTCTATCGACCAGACACGGGTCGCCTCGGGGAAAGATTTTTCTTCACTTGGCGAAATCACCCGGAAGAACGTAGTCATATTGTCAGAGGCCGACGCCACCGGTCTCGTCTCCGTGTTGGCAGGAACCCGGATGACCGTTCGGTCGGTCGAAGCCAAGCCGTATATCCGCAAGCCGTACGCCCCGTTCCGTACCTCAACTCTTCAACAGGAAGCCGGGCACAAACTGCGCTTCTCGTCAGCCCGGACCATGTCAGCTGCTCAAAGGCTTTACGAAAACGGGTTCATCACCTACATGCGCACCGACTCGACTTCAATGTCCGAGACGGCGATCGCGGCCGCCCGGACGCAAATCCTGGAAATGTACGGAGCCGATAACCTGCCTGACAAACCCCGCGAATATTCAACAAAGGTCAAGGGAGCTCAGGAAGCCCACGAGGCGATCCGCCCGGCTGGCGACGCCTTCAAGACTCCTGACGTCGTTTCCGCCCAGGTCAATGACGACGAAGCCAGGCTGTACGAACTCATCTGGAAGCGGACGATCGCCTCCCAGATGAAAGATGCCCGCGGGGAGAGCGTGCAGGTCCGGTTGGGAACCACCGCCACCGATGGCCGTGACGTCGAATTTGCGACCTCGGGAAAAGTTGTCCACTTCCCGGGATTCTTGCGTGCCTACGTCGAAGGATCGGACGATCCAGACGCCGAACTTGATGACCAGGAACGGCCATTGCCGAACCTCGTCGAAGGCGACGATGTGGAGGTCAACTCGCTCGAGGCCAAGGGCCATGAAACGAAACCTCCGGCTCGCTATACCGAAGCCTCGTTGGTCCGTCGCCTCGAGGAACTCGGCGTCGGCCGACCATCCACCTACGCCTCGATCATGTCCACGATCCAAAATCGTGGATACGTATGGAAGAAAGGTTCGGCGCTCGTTCCCTCTTTCACGGCCTTTGCCACCGTCGGCTTGCTCGAAGATCACTTTCCGACCCTCGTTGATTACGCCTTCACCGCCAAGATGGAATCGGATCTCGACGAAATCGCGACCGGCAGCGAGGACCCCAAGCCGTGGCTCCACAACTTCTACTTTGGAGACAAAGGGCTAAAAGCCTCCGTTGCCGAGGACCGACTCGAACAGATCGACCCGCGCGTTGTCAATTCGTTCACAGTCGGCACGGACGACCTTGGTCGGGAGATCGTTGCCAGGGTCGGGCAGTACGGACCGTACCTTCAGCGTGGCGAAGACCGGGCGTCGATTCCCGACGAACTGCCGCCTGACGAATTATCCATTGAACGAGCCACCGAACTTCTCGACACTCCGTCAGGAGAAAAGATCCTTGGAACCGACCCCGAGTCGGGACTAACCGTCCTCGCCAGGGCGGGTCGCTATGGCCCATACATCCAGTTGGGTGAGATCGAAGAAGGTTCCAAGAAGAAGCCCAAGACGGCTTCCTTGTTCAAGAGCATGAGCCTGGACGACGTCACTCTCGGCCAGGCCATCGAGCTTCTCAAGATTCCCCGCGTCGTTGGCATCGATCCGGAGGACGACCAGGAGATCCAGGCCCTCAACGGTCGGTATGGACCCTACGTCAAGAAGGGAACAGACAGCCGCACCATCGAGTCGGAAGACCAGCTCCTGACCATCACCCTCGACGAGGCGGTCGCAATCTTCAAAGAGCCGAAGAGCCGGCGAGGTCAGCAGGCGGCCCCTCCCCTGAAGGAACTCGGCGACGACCCGGTGTCCGGCAAGCCAGTCTTGCTGAAGAATGGACGGTTCGGCCCGTACGTAACCGATGGAATCACGAACGGTTCGCTCCGCAAGGACGACGACCCCGAAACCATTACGCCGGGAAGAGCATTCGAGCTACTCCAGATGCGTCGCGACCGCGGCTAGTCCACACACGTACGAACCGGCCGCCGCCCTTCTCTTTCGGTCGATCAGGTTCCCCAAACCGACCGTAACGTTTCCAATCCGAAATCCGTCTCCCCGGTAGAGCATCCCCTTACTGTGGAGGACGGGACACGTGTGGCTGCACAAACCACGATTGAAGAGTTTTACCGGGACCATTCGACGGCGGTCTACGCCTTCCTGGTTTCGTTGTGCCGTGACCGGATCTGGGCGGAGGATCTGATGCAGGACACCTTTGTCAAAGCCACCCGATCAATGATCGGCTACCGGGGCGGCAACCCCCGCTCCTGGTTGTTCACCATCGCTCGATCGGTATTCATCGATGACGTGCGGCGCAAGCGCCCCACCCCTATCGATACGATCGACGAGGCGGGGGTGTCCGATCCCGACGTAGCCGAAGCCGACGCCATTGAGGCTGCCCTCGCCCAACTCCCCGAACGGCAGCGCACCGCGCTCTTGTTGTGCGATCGGGCCGATCTCACGTACGCCGACGTTGCCGATGCCATGAGCACCACCCCGGCGGCCGCCAAAGTCCTCATTCACCGGGCACGGATCTCGTTCCGTTCCCACTACACGGAGACGAGCGCATGACGCACTCAGAAATCCAGGATCTACTCGAAGCCTATGTGGACGACGCACTCGATCCTCCCACTCGAAAGCTCGTTGAATCACACATTGCCGGATGTCCCGAATGTCAGGCCATTCTCGATGACGTCGCAGAAGTCGACCTCAGCGGATTGTCCGGGGGGGTCGTTGACGAAAGGCTATTGAAACGGTCGGTCCGCAAAGCAATGCGCCGGACGATCGCCGACGCCGTTCTCGTTCTGGTCGCCGGGTGGATCATCATCTGGTTCATCGGCGCCGCCCTCATCCAACCGCTGGTAGTCAACCGATCCGGGCGGGCAGCCAGCGCGGCCCGCGCCACGGTCGACACTGCGATCATGCTCAACCCGGGAGTGACGATCACCGATGTCCAGATCGACTCCAATTGGCTTTCCCGCATGGTCACCGCTGAAGTCGCCATTGCGGTGGGCGCCTCTACCGAGCCGGCAGGCACGATCGCCACGAGGATCGGGGCACTCACGTTCCGTGGCGAGTCAGGGAATAACTTCTTCCCGTACGTCAATCGCGACAGCTCCACCACCATCGATGCTCCTGGACTGATACGCCTGGGGGAGGCCACCGTCGCCACCGTTCAAATCCAGTTCGGCGAACCCATTCCACTGGCGAGGGCTCAGCAATTCGCCGATTCGCCGGCTAATGACGTAAGGGTCATCTGGGCGGGGTTCCCGACCTCGGTCTGGTCGTCCGACCCCGGAGGGGCAGAGAGCTTTGGCCAGGGCGTGCTTGGTTATGGAACTTGCGGAGCCAGCTTCCCCGAAGATGACTTTTTCGGAGCATCTTCCGCAAGTTTCTCAGGAACTGGAATGTATGAACCAGCGTCAATCCAGAATGCCCTGGACCAGGTTCGACGCAGCTTGGTCAACCTTGCGGCAAGTCCGGCAGTCTCCGATGCCGCCACGTTTGGTTCAAGCGGAGCGGACCAAGTCCAGGCGGCCGCCGACTACTTGACAAGCGACGACCCCGGGGTTATCAGCCTGGTCGTCACCGGCCCATCGGTGGATCTTGCCGGCTTTCTCAAAGAAGCCGGCGTTCCTCTCGCCGCATTGCTCGGCGTTGATTTCTACAACTGGTCCACTCCAATCTGTGGGAGGTAATCCATCATGAACGTTTTCGAAACCATCAAACGAAACCGCAGGATCGTGACGATCGGCGCCGGAGCCGTCTATCTCATCACCGCCTTCGCCCTCATCACCGGCATCACCTCGCGAGGCATCGGCGCCTACCAGGCCATCGCCCTGGCCGTGGCTTTTACGCTGCCTGCGACGTTGGCTTTGCTGTCGCTGAACCAGCGCCCGTCGCTGTTGACGGTGGCATGGATGGCCGCGCTGGTCGATGCATTCGTCGTGATCGAGCTGAGTCCAGTCTGGATCGTCATCGCCGTGGCCTGGGGGTTCGCCGGCCGCAGCCGCCCGCGGCCTGCCGTCGAGGCTCGCTGGATGACCTGGGGTCGACCGCTGTTGGCCGTGATGGTGGCAGTACCGGTCTTCGCCCTGTTCATGCATCTCGACCCGGTATGCACCACAACCTTCGCCGATGGCCACACCGAAACCGTAGATGCAACCAGCCGGGGGTTCCAGACCGGGTGGCAATTCGGCTCCTCGTACTCGAGTACCAGCAGCAGCGCTTCTTCATCGGAAGGGGCCGGCTCGGTATCGGAGTTTTGTGCCTCGAATACGGTGGTCTGGTGGGAGGCTCTCCTGTCGGTGGGCACCAGCGCCGCCGTGCTGGGGACGGCCACGCGATGGCCAACCTCTCACAGCCTGAGGTACGAGCCAGCCCGTCTGGTCTCCTAGGTGTGACAACCGGGGACGTTGCCCCTGGGCGAATGGCGTGGTTGGGGGAGCCCTCCGAGCGCCAGCGTGTGGGCGAGTTCCTGGACCTGTCCGTCGGCGATGAGGAAGCCGACCAATCCGCCACCTTCCACAACGCTTATTAACTCAGTGCCCCGGAGGTCTACCCGCTCGCAAAACGGTGCGTTGAAGGTCGATCGACAGCAGGCTTGAGCTCTCAAAGTTGATATCCGCCGGCCGTGCCCCACTGAAATCGGCTTCTTCCAGTTTCTGAAGGCAACTCCGGAAAGTTGGCTTTTGCCGAACGAGGCATATTGGAAGAGGCACTCCTCGAAGCTCACGTCATTGATCAAACCCTCCGAGAAGTTGCACCCGACAGCTTGCACCCGATCAACTTCACCGACCGCAGCGATCGGATTCGCGCTCCGCTCAAATCAACAATCCTTGAGAACGCTCCCGCTCATCTCCACATAGGACCGCCGGCCGCTCTCAAGTTTGACACCGGACAGCCTCGAATCGTCGACACCCAGGAGGCCGTAGTGGACGGCACCGATCAAACCTCCTTCAATGGGGAACCCTTCAACTCGACCCACCCCTTCGTCGTGTTCCAGCTCACCAGACCAGCTGATCTAACGAGCCAGCGAACTCGCTGGTCCGGGGCGGCTTTGCATACCGGTCGACCGGATCAATCCAGGGCATAGCCGGACTGTACGACGAGACATGTCGGTCGGCCATGGCGACGATGCCTCTGGGGCACATCGTCTACAGGATCGTCGCGGCTACTTCGGCGAGTGGGCTACGCAGCGATCGTTCGAGAGTCACGTGGCCGAACATCGTTTGCCCCTTGAACTTCTCGATGAGGGCGGCCACACCACCGTACGGTGAAATGTAGGGGTTGTCGACCTGCGACAGGTCACCGCACAAAATGACCTTTGAGTCGGAACTCATCCGAGTCAAGATGGTCTTGAGGGTCGAGAGTTCAAGGTTCTGGGCCTCGTCGATGATCACGATCTCACTCGTGATCGAACGCCCCCGCAGATACGTCACGGCGGCCATTTCCATCTCGTTGTGATCAATGAGGTCCTGTACCGCCGCCCTTGCCTCATCGGGAGTCGCGTCGGAGAACAACGCGTAGAGGTTGTCATAGATAGCTGCCATCCAGGGAGATAGCTTCTCGTCGAGGTCGCCAGGGAGATAGCCGATCTCCTGGCGCCCCACCGCGATCATCGGTCGATACACCGACACCCGCCGATACCGGTTCTGCTCGACTACCTGTTCCAAGGCGGCCGCCAGGGCAAGGAAGGTTTTGCCGGCGCCGGCCAACCCCATCAACGAGACACACGCTATGTCCGGGTCGAGCATGAGATCGAGCGCGAACGTCTGGCGGACGTTCTTCGATTCGATGCCGAACGCATGCCTGGCTCCGGGAACCCTCGTGACCACCACCTCCGGTTCGTGTTGGACAACCCGGGCCATCCCAGACTGGGACGTACCCGACTTGAGAACCACAAACTGATTGACCATCAAGTTCACGCCCGGCAACGTCAGTTTGCCCTTCTCAAAGAGACGGTCGATGAGGCCTGGCTCGACGTTGATCTCGGCGACACCCGAGTAGAGCTCCTCAACCTGGGCGGTATCGGCGCGGTAATCCTCAACCTCAAGTTCAAGTTGAGCCCCTTTTATGCGTAGGGCGGTGTCCTTGGTAACCAGAACGGCATCCAACCCATCGTCGGCGAGATTGAGGCAACACGCCAGTATCCGATGATCCGGTGTCAATGGGTCGAGAACGTCAGGAAGTCGCGGCGAGTAGACCCGATTCAGTTCAATCCGCAACGTTCCACCGCCGGGGAGATCCACCGGTTCCCGTAGGCCCCCAGAGCGAGACGCCCCGAGTTCCTCAAGCAGTCGAAGGACCTTGCGAGCGTTCGCACCAACCTCGTCGAATCGAGCCTTCTTTCGATCGAGCTCTTCGACAACGACGAGCGGCAGCACAACATGGTGCTCATCGAATCGGAGCAAGGCATGGGCATCGGCTAATAGGACACAGGTATCAAGCACATAGGTGCGGGTCAACTCGTTCACCCTCTTTGATTGCCAACGTATTCCTCCAAAGTACGACGCAGCGCGGCCAACTCCAAGCATTTCGCTCGTCTGCGTGGTCAGACCGGATCGTCTGCGACCATGTGGTGCCAGGACACCCCGGAACAGGAGTGTGGATTCTTGGTGTATCTGACGAGCTATTCATCAAGTAGCAGACCACTAATGCCGACATATTCTGTGGTGCCACCGACCGGCGGTGGATAGTCGTTCAGAACCGAACGAGGCGTGTCCCGCCTATTGACTCCTGGAGAATCAGGACGGGGGCGTCAGCCACCAGTGGGTAAATCGGACAATGGACTGGGAAGCACTTAGGAAGCTACGCAAGAGTCGTATCTACGACGAGCAATCATTTAAGCTTCACAAGCCCATCCCCCACATCACGGCGCATCGGGCAGGCAAGGTACTCAAGAGCGTGAATGCCACTGCCGAAGCCGTCGCCCATGCCATCGACGACGAGGCTTCACCACTGACCACCAGCGCCCCAACCACCGACGCCAAGACACCCGACCGTTAGCGCAGGGCCTCTAGATGAGGGGCAACCCCGTAATCGGCCAGTCGGTACCGGCCGTCGGTGAGCACTACGTGAGACAAGCCTGTATTTGGGACGATTCCCGTATTGCGGAATTCGCGATTGGCTCCGCCCAGCACCGACACAACAAACGAGCGAATCGCTGAACCATGTGACACAAACGCCACGTGTTCGGACGGATGGTTCGCCATGATTTCGTCGACCGTGTTGCGAAGCCTGAGCATGAGTTCGGCCACGTTCTCCCCGGTCTCTCCTCGTTTGAGGTCTTCGCCACCCACGAAGGTGCGCTCAAAGTGATCTGCCCAACCCGTCTTGACTGCGTCGACCTCGAGTCCTTCCCATCGACCCATCGCTATCTCCATGAGACCGTCGACATGGGTAACTCCGTGACCGTCGAGGGTGGCCGCCGTCTGAGCGGCCCGCCCAGAAGGAGAGGCATAGATCGGGCCAGTCGGCGAAAAGACGGCCGCAAGAGCCGAGGCTTGAAGTCGTCCCTGGTCATTCAGGCCCCAGTCACCTTTTCCCTGCCACACTTGTCTGACGTTGGCCTCGGTTTCCCCGTGACGGACGAACGTCAGGATGGAACTCCCGCCCCTGGCATAGTCGGCTGCCTGCCCATGGAGAAGCCCAAGATGGCTGCCATCGTTGTAACGGTTGAGCTTCCACGATCCATAGTCGTGTTCAAACGTGGTGAATGAAGTATTGGTCGGGGCGATCACCGGAGCGTCGAATCCCCTGGAGATGTTCCAGTGATCGGCGACCAGGCTCAGAATCGTTCCTCCGTGGGTCACCACGAGAGCCGAGCCGTCATCGCCGATCCGGGCGGCCAACCTCGTAAAGGCATCCAAAACGCGCTCGGACAGTTGGGTAAAAGATTCCCCGCCACCAATCACCACATCTTCGCCGCGCATGACCGCGGCCATCACCTCGGGCTCAGACGCGACAATCTCGGCGTACCTACGGCCGCTCCAGTCGCCGACATCGATCTCCCGCCACCTTCGATCGACTTCAAACGGCAGTCCGAGTAACTCTGCTGATTGGACCGCCCGGGTCAGGTCAGATGCGACCACCACGTCATAGGCGCTCGGGTCGATACGATCTACCGCCTTTCGCACCTGGTCCTTCCCAAGATCAGATAGCTCACCAATGGAATGCCCCTGCCATACATTCGAAGCGTTCAGATCGGTTTCGCCGTGGCGCATGAGCGTGATTCGCATCAGACCAAGGTAGCGCGAGTCCTCACCAAACAAAAAGGGGCCGACCAACCGGCCGACCCCTCAATGCGATGGTTGGTCGACGGTCAGACGAACGCTGAGGCGAAGATCAAGCTCACAATCGTCATGACCTTGATGACAATATTCATGGCCGGACCCGAGGTGTCTTTGAATGGATCTCCGACGGTGTCGCCGATGACAGCCGCCTTGTGAGCCTCCGATCCTTTGCCCCCGTAGGCGCCCGCCTCGATGAACTTCTTGGCATTGTCCCAAGCGCCGCCTGCGTTGGCCATATAGATCGCCAACAGGAACCCGGATACGAGTGCTCCGGCCAGGAATCCGCCTAGGGCCTCAACATCGATGAAACCGATAACGAGCGGGAAGATGACGGCCAGCGAACCAGGGATCACCATTTCCCGCAGGGCCCCGGTGGTCGCGATATCCACACACTTGGCGTACTCCGGCTTGGCCGAAGGGTCGCCATCTCGTAGACCGGGAATCTCACGGAACTGGCGACGGACCTCTTCGATCATGGCGTACGCCGCCCTGGTGACGGCGTCGATCGTCATAGCAGAGAACAGGTACGGGAACATGGCACCGAGGAACAGACCGACGATCGACCCGACATGAATCAGGTTGATCGAATCGAGGCCGACCGCCTTGGTAAAGGTCGAGAACAACGCCAACGACGTGACCGCCGCCGAGGCGATGGCGAAACCCTTGGCAATGGCCGCGGTGGTGTTGCCGAGCGAGTCGAGAGCATCGGTTGCTTCGCGAACCTCGGGATCGAGGTGAGCCATCTCGGCGATGCCACCTGCGTTGTCAGCAATTGGTCCATAGGCATCGACGGCGATGGTGATACCCAGGGTGGCGAGAACGCCGATGGCGGCGATCGCCACTCCGTAGATTCCACCTTCGGTCGGGAAGGCCCAGTCGCCAGCCGTGTAGGCGCCCCAGATACCGGCCGCCGTTACCATGACCGAATATGCGGCCGAGCGTTTCCCTTCGGCGATACCTGCCAGAATCACCGTGGCCGGGCCGGTCTCGGCCTGCTTGGCGATGCCTTTGACCTTCTTGTAATGATCCGACGTGAAGATCTCCGAGATTTTGCCAACCGCAAAACCGACCAGGAGACCAACCACGACGGCGAGCCAAATACCAACCGGTTTGACGCCCTCGATGCCGCCGAAGACGAGGTACGCCAGGCCAAGAACGCCAATTCCGGCGGTAATCATGGCGAAGTTGGTGCCGCGGTGCAGGGCAGCCGACAGATCGGCATGCGACTTCGCCTTCACAAGGAACGAGCCGATGATCGAGGCAAACATACCGAGCGCGGCCACGGCCAGCGGAAAGATGATGGCCGAGACTTGTAGTTCGCCGCTGTACACGATCGCCGCAAAAGCGATTGGGGCGACGAGCGAGCCGACGTACGACTCGAACAGGTCGGCGCCCATGCCGGCTACGTCGCCGACGTTGTCACCAACGTTGTCAGCGATGACCGCCGGGTTGCGAGGGTCGTCCTCAGGAATCCCGGCTTCGACTTTGCCGACCAGGTCGGCGCCGATGTCTGCGGCTTTGGTGTAGATGCCACCCCCGACGCGAGCGAACAACGCGATCGACGATCCACCGAGTCCAATGGCGGCGACGATTTCGGCAGCTTTGTCGACCGCCATCCCGTTCACGTTGACGAGGACGAGCCACACCACCGAAACCCCGAGGAGGCCAAGTCCGGCCACGGTGAAGCCCATCACGGCACCACCCCGGAAGGCAATCGGCAGTGCGGCAACGATGCCACCCGTGCGGGCGGCCTCAGTGGTGCGAGCGTTGGCAGCGGTTGCGATCCGCATGCCGACGAAGCCTGCACCGAAGGACAAGGACGCACCAAGGATGTAGGCAATCGACCGCTGCCACCCATCTTCGAGCAGGGTGGCAATCAAAATGGCC
>Ga0326597_10011107_pt1 | contig 11957 bp, 9 predicted proteins | sample RVTome_12_FD_203789 | JGI IMG/M metagenome (GOLD analysis project Ga0326597, IMG submission 203789) | Soil microbial communities from uranium-contaminated site in the Upper Colorado River Basin, Wyoming, United States - RVT100D185 | ecosystem: Environmental > Terrestrial > Soil > Contaminated >... | reverse complement strand
TGCATCGATATAACTGGCATCGCCCACACGGCGGGATAAAATCCCAAACGCCCATCAGCCGCCTCGGCCTGTCCGAGGACAACCTATTGAGGCTCCACAGCTAGAGCGGAGTCCACTCAGCTTCGTTCGACCCCCCCAACCGTCATCCCCGGGCTTGTCCCGGGGATCCACGTGGATGGCCGGGACAAGCCCGGCCATGACGGTTTTGGGTGATTCGACCTGCTCGAATTCCGCTCTAGCCGCCGTCACACCATCTCGCCGCTGATCACCTCTTTCACCTTGCTGGCGAGCTGGCGCAGGCTGAAGGGTTTGGGGAGGAAGTGGATTTCGCTGTCGCTGTCGAGGCGCTGGCGGAAGGCGTCCTCGGTGTAGCCCGAGATGAAGATGACCTTCATGTCGGGATGCAGTTCGCGCACCTGGCGAACCAGGGCCGGCCCGTCCATCCGCGGCATCACCACATCGGTGATCAGGAGGTCGATCGGCTGCTCGGCGTTGCGGATCAGCTCGAGCGCGCCGTCGCCGCTTTTCGCCTCGAGCACGGTATAGCCTTTGTTGCGCAGCGCCCGCGCCCCGAAGATCCGGACCGGGTCCTCGTCCTCGACCAGCATCACCGTGCCGATCCCGGTCAGGTCGCGGCCCGCCGCCGCCTCGGCGCCCTCCCCGGTGTCGGCCCGCGCGCCCAGCGTGCCGTCGCTCGTCTGGTACCTCGGCAGATAGATCTGGAACACCGCGCCGCGGCCCGGCGTGCTGTCGACAAAGATGAAGCCGCCGGTCTGCTTGACGATGCCGTAGACCGTCGACAACCCGAGGCCGGTCCCGGAGCCGACCTCCTTTGTCGAGAAGAACGGCTCGAAGATCCGCGCCATGTTCTCCTTCGGAATGCCGACCCCGGTGTCGGTGGCCTCGATCAGCACGTAATGACCGGCGGGCATCACCTCGTGGCCGTGCCGGACCGCGCTCGTTTGCGTCACGTTGGCGGTGCGGATCGTCAAGACGCCGCCGCCCGCCATGGCGTCCCGCGCATTGACCGCGAGGTTGATGATGACCTGCTCGAGCTGGCCCTGATCAACCCTGACGAGGCCGAGGTCGCGCCCGTGCACGACCTTCAACTCGATGCTTTCGCCGATCAGCCGGCGCAACAGGTGCGACAGCTCGACCAGGACATCGGTGATGTCGATGATGCGCGGCTGCAAGGTCTGCTGGCGCGAGAAGGCCAACAGCTGGCGCACCAGGTTGGCGGCGCGGTTGGCGTTCTGCTTGACCTGCATGATGTCGGCGAAGGACGGGTCGCCGGGCCGGAAGCGCATCAAGAGGAGATCGCAAAACCCGATCATCGCGGTCAGCAAATTGTTGAAATCATGCGCGACGCCGCCGGCGAGCTGACCGACCGCCTGCATCTTTTGCGACTGGGCGAATTGCACTTCGAGGTTCTTCTGCTCGGTGGCGTCGATGAAATGCAGCATCAGCCTGCCAGTATCGCCCTCGGGGCCGCCCTCGAGCCCGTCGAGCCGCGAGAGGAACACGACGCCGGTCTTGTCGCCGGTCCTGTCCCTTGGGCCTTTGAGGCGCACCTCGACGGGCCCCGGAGGGGTCTGCCCATGAGCGGCCGCGGCAAGCTTGACCGCAATCTCGCGGCGATCCTCCTCGTTGACGAAACCGATCAGCGGCTCGCCGATCAAATCCTGCGGCCGGGTGCCGAACAATTCGCCCAATGCGCGGTTCGCCTCCTCCAGGCGGCCGAACCGGTCGATCAGCGCGATGCCGACCGGCGCATTGGCAAAGAACCGCTGGAACCGTTCGCGCGACAGCCTGAGCGCGGTTTCCCACTCGCGCTCGGGGGTCAGGTCGCGCACCACCGAGCGGGTGCGCAATTCGGCCCCGTCGCCGACGATGCTTTGGCCGATCCATGCCGGCAAGGTGCGCCCGTCGCGGCTTTTCAGAACGACCTCGCCGCGCTGCCCACCCTCGCTGCGGCCGCCGAAGGGATCGCAGGGCAGGGTTTCCGGCGGCGGCGGTTGGGCGAGGAAATCATGCAGCCGCCAATCGCCGCCGACGATCTCCTCCGGCGTGCCGCCGAGCAATCTCGCCAGCGTATGATTGACGAACAGAAAGCGGCCGGCGCCGTCGACCGAGTAGAACCCGATCGGCGCCTCTTCGAGGAAATCGACGAGCTTGTTCCGCTCGTCGCGGATCACCGCCTCCATTTCATAGCGCGCGGTGACGTCCTGAATGTTCCAGAAGCTGTACCCCGGCCGGCCGGCAACCGGGTTCACCGCGATGTTGAACCGGCCGGCGGTTGCGCCCCGCGAATCGCGCAGCGACAGTGCCGCGATCGCGCGGTTCCCGGCCGCCGCCCCGCTGCGCAGCCGCTCGAAATCGGAAATCGATTCAGCTTCGCCGAGCGCCGCCGCGATGCGCGTCAGGGCGGGCTGGCCGGATTGCGGGAAGAGGTCGTGGAAAGCGGTGTTGGCGTAGGCGATGCGGCCGTTCGGGGTGAGGATCAGCTGGGCGTCCGGCGAGGCATCGAGCGCCTGGCTCAAAATGTCGACCCGGCCGGCCAGTGCCGCATGCACCCAGCGGGCCGAGCCGGCGGCAACCCCAATGACCATCGATACCGCGACAATCGTCAGCGCGGCGGCGGCGACGTTGGCGTTGGAGATCACCTGCGCGAAATAGAGGATGCCGATGGCGAGCCCGGACGCTGCCAGAACGATGGCGGTGTTACCCAAGAGGCCGATCCATGCCGGCGGCCGGCGTTCGGGGACCCAACGCGCCGAGCGATCGGCGTCATCGGTTTCGGCCACCATGATCTGTGCCCCGCCTCGTTCCAATCCCGCCATCATTACCATGGCCGGCATCGCCGGTCTTGCGCCGATCGGCCTGCGTCCGCCGGCCGCGCCGGCAGGGAAACGCAATCGGCGAAAGGTCTGCCCGGGGATTGTTTGGGGGGCGCGTTAACGAGTGCTTAATCCACGACCCGATGCCGCCGTCTTTGTTGTAAACAAGGCGCCGCTCGGGTTTCGCGTGGTATCTCACCAGTGGCGCGGGCCGGGCTCGAGCGGATTCGCGTTGCGGCTGTCCGGCCGGGGTGGGGCCCCCGGACCGACCATACGGCGCGGCGCGGCTACGCGTCCCGACCCGCTACGCGTCCCGGTACGTGCGCTCCATGCGCTCGTGGCGCTCCTGCGCCTCGATCGACAGGGTGGCGATCGGGCGCGCCTCGAGCCGGCGGATGCCGATCGGCTGGTCGGTCTCCTCGCAATAGCCGTAGGTGCCGCTGTCGAGCCGGGTCAGCGCGGCGTCGATCTTCGAGATCAGCTTGCGCTCGCGGTCGCGGGTGCGCAGCTCGATCGCCCGTTCGGTCTCCAGGGAGGCGCGGTCCGACAAATCCGGCTTCAACAGGCTTTCTTCCTTGAGATGTCGCAAGGTGCCTGACGAATCGGCAAGGAGTTCGGCGCGCCAGCGCAACAGCCTTTGCCGGAAATACTCGACCTGTAGGGGGTTCATGAACGCTTCGTCGTCAGAGGGACGATAATCTGGCGGCAAGACCGGAGAACGCATCACTCTCCCCAAACCCCGTTTACGACGGGCGCGGAGTATATGAATCGGGTCAACCCATTTCAACCATCACAACGGTAATTCACGACGTTGATTTGCCAGGCGTTTTGCGAGGCAGGCGTTTTGCGAGACATCGCTGACCGCCGCCAGGCGTCGCTGACCGCCCGGGGTGGCCGGGGCGGCTCGAACCGCGCTCGATGCCGATCGAGGCAGTCGCCGAGCTACCCCGGCCGAGCGAGGCCCCTCTAGGGGGCATCCACCGGGCGTCCGCCGGTCGGGCCGGCCGATGGCCACCGCCTTCCAACCGGTTTTCCGCCGGCTTGACCGACCGGCCTTTAGCCGGCGAACAGCAGGATATTAACCGGAGGATGCGGGGTAGTGGCTTGATCGGCTTAGTGGTTCGTTAAGTAGTCGAGGTTACCTTGCCCGCCATGGACGACAAGCTGCACATGGCGCACATGACCCCAGCCGCCCCCTTTGCCAATGGCGAGGATTCCACCGATTTCGCCGGTGATCTTGCCGGCCCAATCGCCGACCTGCCGTCCCCCGATACCAAGCGATGGGTGGTGCGACGCAAGGCGATCGTGGTCCATGCCGTGCGCGACGGCGCGATCAGCCTGCAGGAGGCGTGCCGCCGCTATCGGCTGTCGGTGGAGGAATTCCTCGCCTGGCAACGCGCGATCGAGCGGTACGGCATTCCGGGGCTGCGGGCGACCCGGCTGCAGATCTATCGCGACACCGACGAAGCACGCTCGGCGAAGTAACGCACCCGGCAACCTCGGGGCGGCCCCGTCGCCGGCGCGGCATCCGCCGGGTGCCGCATCTGGGGGCGGCGAGTTCCCGATTTGATTGCCGGGGGCCGCTACCTGCCGGCATTCGGGGCCCTACCCAATCCTGCCCTGGTGTGATAGTTAGCTGCGGGGCACGAGGCCCGGGCCACGCCAGGGCCGCCCGCCCCAAGGGCACCCGCCGCCGCGCCGGTGGGGGATCGTCTAACGGTAGGACAGCGGACTCTGACTCCGCCAGTCTAGGTTCGAATCCTAGTCCCCCAGCCACTTGATTTCGTTCGGCTTTTCCCTCTCATACAACTTAACATCACTGACCAGTTGGGCGGTCAGTTGGGCGATTTCGTTCCTCTTTCGAGCTTGCGGATCGCGCTCTCGGCCATCGCCGGATCGCGGTCGAGGTAGTTGGAATCCAGGATGGCGCCGACATCGCGCAGGCTATGCCCGGTGATCGTCGCGATCTCCGGCACGGTGCAGCCGGCGACAGCCAACCGGGTTACGGCGGTGCCGCGAAGATCGTTGAAGGTCAATCCGGTAATGCCGGCGGCGGCGCAGGCCTTGCGCCATGACGAGCGAAACCCGTCAGCCGTCCACGGCTTCTCGTCAGTGCTGGTCAAGATCACGGTGCTGCGCTTCGGCGTGGCGTCGAGCGAAGCCTTGAGCGGCGCGCCGACCGGGACGACGACACGGGCGCCGGTCTTAGACTGGCGCAGCCGGATATGGGAGCCGTCGTATGCCGACCACGGCAGGCGCAGGAGATCGCCCTGCCGCTGCCCGGTCCAAAGAGCGAGGATCAGCGGCAGATGCAGGTGCGCGGGCGCCCGGTCGATGAACAGGGCCTCGGCATCGGCCGTCCATACCTTCTCGGCGCGCGAACCGTGATAGAGGCGCCCGCCCTTTTCGCAGGGGTTTGCGGCGATCAGGCCACGGTTCAGCACCCATGACAGCACGCGGGCCAGCACGACCCAGGCGTAATCGGCTTGTCGGCGCGAGGTGCCGGCGAGCTGGTCCCGCCATGCCATGAACACGCCGCGGCTGCGCCGGTCGGTCAACCCCGACAGCGGGAAGTTGCCGAACTTCTTCTCGATTAGCTTGACCTTGGCGATGTAGTCGGCGCGGGTGCGATCTGCGAGGCCAAGGAAATCCTGCGACTGCTGATAGGCGTGCAGCACGGTCAGCAGCACGCCGCGCGGCGGTGCCGTCTTTTGCGCGACCGCCTCGTTGTAGCTGGCGACGAACTCGGGCGAGCCCGGCTTGCCGCGGAGGCGGGGGCCGCCTTTCCAGGCGTAGTAATACGTCGCGGTGCTGCCGTCCGCGAGCCGCTTGGCGACGCGGTTGATGCCCCGGAGCCTAACCCGCATTGCTCGCCATCCACTTGTCGAGATCCGTCACGGGCTTGTCGTCGGCGCTGCCGCGGGTGTTGACCACGATACGGCCGGTGCACGGGTCTATCTCATACCCCGACACATTGAGCCCGGCGGCGCGCGCCGCGCGCAAAGCGCGGGTCACGTCAACTTGGCGGAAGGTGGCGGGGCCGCGGGACATCAGATTTCGACGCGCTCCGAATGCACGAGGGGACGGCCGGCGCGGGCCACAAGGAGGGCGCCGATCAGGTTTTGGTCCAGAACCACGACGGGGCCGCCGAGCTTCTTGTACATGTCCGGCTCGGCGACGCCTGCTATCGCATGATCAACGCTGGTGTCCCAGAACTCGGTGCCATCAGCCCACCAGATGAATAGGGGTGCCATGATAGCGCCGCCCTGAAGAATCGGGCTGGGCGCGATTTTGCGGATCGCGCCTACCGCAGTGCTCATCGACAGCCCGCCGGGCGGCATCTCGCCCGACCAAGCGTCGTCGTACTGGAGCGCGTAACAGGCGATTGCGCCACCGGCGAGATCGGCGATCGGTCTCGTCTGCTGCGGGCCGATGCCACGATCCGCCATGACGTGCATGAACAACAGCTCGCCAAGAGCGACAGCGTTGAACCGGGCCTCCCTGCCGGCCTCGTTCGGCGGGAGCAGATTGCGGCGACGCCAATCCCGCTGCAACGTGACCGAGCAGCCCGTGATCCGCTCGGCATCTGCGGGAGTGAACAAGGTTGGGGTGTAGCGGTAGGTGAACATGCCGTGAGATATAGCACGTCATGGCTTCCGTGAGAAGACCCACGACGCTAAAAAACGACCCGCCCGGTTGCCGCCGAGCAGATCACCAAATTTGGACATCGGAAACTCATCGATCGCGCTGCCGGTCGAGCAGTTCACGACGCGCACGCCTTTCGCCGCCATGCGCTCGCGCCAGCCGGTCCACAACGGCAGGATGCGGTCGCGGTAGAGCTGATCTCGTGCAGGTCCGCCTCGTGTACCTCGCGGATGTGCCGAAGGGGGGTGACAACGAGCGGCCGCCGGAGGCGGCCCAACGGGATCAGCGCCTCGGTGGCGCGGCGCGCCTCGGGGTCGGTGTAGCTGGCGCGGGTGAGCCCGGTCAGCGTCGGGCCGGGGGCGATTGCGTTGACCCGGATGCCGTGCGCCGCCAGGTCGACCGCCATCGCGTGGGTGAGAGACCGGCCGCCGCCTTTCGAGGCGACATAGGCGGCGCGCTCGGGCCGCGCCACCTCGGCGAGTTGCGAGGTCAGTTTGATGATGCTGCCGCCGCCACTGGCGCCTTTGGCCTGCTGCACCATCTGGCGCGCCGCCGCCTGGCCGAGATGGAACATGCCGGTCAGGTTGACCGCGACGATACGGTCCCAAGTGCCCACGTCGAGGTCGAGGAAATTGCCGCGATGGCTGATCCCGGCGCATTCCAGGAGGATGTCGAGCCGGCCGAACTCGCGCACCGCCGCCGCCACCGCGCCGTCGACCGCGTTGCGGTCGCGCACGTCGAGCCCCTGCGAGCCTGCCCGTCCGCCGGCAGCACGGATCCGCCCGGCGGTGGCCTCGGCTGCCGCCGCGTCGATATCGGCGCACAGCACCGATGCTCCCTCACGCGCCAGCGCTTCGGCACAAGCGCCGCCAATGCCGCCGCCCGCTCCCGCGACCAGCGCCACCTTGCCGTCGACCCGGCCCATGCCATCCTCCCCGCCAGTGCCGCCCGGCACTATAGCCGCGCCGCGGCGGCGCGCCATGCCATGGTCGCAAGCCGCAATTCAACAAGATTATATAGTATTGTAAACTCATTGGGGCATTTAGACATGTATATTGTACGGTACGGCTGACCCGAACGGAGCCGGCGATGCATATCCATGTCATCCACGAGAATGCGGCCTGGCTGGAGCCGCTGGCGCGGGCGCTCGACGCCGAGCACCTGCCGTGGCGCGAATGGTTTCTCGATTCCGGCGTCTTCGACTTGTCGCAGCCGCCGCCCGAGGGCGTCTTCTACAACCGGATGAGCGCGTCGTCGCATACCCGCGACCACCGCTATGCCGCCGAGCTGACCGCGTCGGTGCTGGCCTGGCTCGCCGGGCATGGCAGGCGGATCGTCAACGGGCCGCAGGCGCTCGACCTCGAGATTTCGAAGGCCCGGCAATACGCCGCGCTCGAGGCCGCCGGTATCGCCACGCCGAAAACCGTGCTGGTCGCCGGCAAGGAAGAGATTGCCGGCGCCGCGCAGAGCCACTTTGGCGATGGTCCGGGGGGCGGCCCGGTGATCCTCAAGCCGAACCGCGGCGGCAAGGGGCTTGGGGTCCGGCTGTTCCACACCGCCGAGGCGCTCGCCCGATACCTCGACAGCACCGATTACGAGCCACCGGTCGACGGCATCCACCTGCTGCAGCAATACGTCCGCGCGCCGGCACCGCTGATCACCCGCGCCGAGTTCATCGGCGGCCGGTTTTTCTATGCGGTCGAGGTCGATACGTCGGAGGGCTTCGAATTGTGCCCGGCCGATGCCTGCGCCGTCGACGGCGCGTTCTGCCCGGCCGGCGAAGAACCCCGCGCCAAATTCACCATCATCGACGACATCGATCCGTCGCTGAAAGCGCGCTACGCGGCGTTTCTCGCCGCCAGCGGCATCGAGGTCGCCGGCATCGAATTCATCCGCGACGCCGATGGCGCGGTCTACACCTACGACGTCAACACCAACACCAACTACAACCCCGACGCCGAAGCCCGCGCCGGCCGTTCGGCGATGACCGCGCTCGCCCGCTTCCTCGGCGCCGAACTCGCCGGAGAGGCACGGCGGGCTGCGGAATAGGCAAGGTCGCGCCAAGGAACGAGCCAGTAAAGCATCCGTTCGCCGTACGCCACCGGCGACGCCCGCATGGCGACCGACGTTGATTTAAATCAATGTTAAGCACGACCAAGGTTGACTAAATTGGATTTTATTAAAATAGTTGGCCCCTGGCGCGGCTGCGCTTTCGTAAGGGGGATCCGCTATGGCGATCATTAAGGGTACCAACGGCAACGACAATCTCGTAGGGACCGCCGGCGACGACACGATAAACGCCTTCAAGCGGATCGCGCCGGGCATCGATAAGGTCAACGGCGGCGCCGGCATCGACACGCTGGTGGTCAACGCGTCGAGTGAAACCGATGGGGTGCAGCTCTTTGCCGGCGGCTTCCCGACCTTCCAGGTGCGCTCGAATTCGGGAGATTTCTACGTCGATGCCTACAACATGGAGCGGGTGATTTTCACCGGCGGCTCCGGCAACGACTGGATCAACACCGGCAACCACGGCGGCAGCGTCAATGGCGGCGCCGGCGTCGATTACTGGCTGGCCGACCTCGGCGCCGTCGCGACCAACATCGTGTTCACGCTTGGTACGACCACCTCGATCGCCGCCGCCGGTCTGAGCTCCATTCGCAACATCGAGCGGCTCAATCTGACGACCGGCGCCGGCAACGACAGGATCACTGGAGGCGCGCTCGCCGATACGATCAGGACCGGGGCCGGCAACGACACGATCAATGCCGGAAAGGTTCCGGACAGCGGCGTCGACTTCGTCGACGGCGGCACCGGCATCGACACATTGATCGTCAACGCGTCCAGCGAAACCGACGCGGTGCAGCTGTTTTCCGGCGGATTCCCGACGTTTCGGGTGCTGTCCAATTCGGGCAATTTCCGTGTCGATGCCTACAACATGGAGAAAGTCAACTTCACCAGCGGCGCCGGCAACGACACCATCGACACCGGCAACCACGGCGGCAGCGTAAATGGGGGCACCGGCATCGATTACTGGACCGCCAATCTCGGCGCCGTCGCGACCAACATCAGGTTCACGCTCGGCACGACCACCTCGATCGGCGCTGCGGGCCTGAGCTCCATTCTCAACATCGAGCGGATCAATCTGACGACCGGCGCCGGCAACGACAGGATCACTGGAGGCGCGCTCGCCGATACGATCAGGACCGGGGCCGGCAACGACACGATCAATGCCGGAAAGGTTCCGGACAGCGGCGTCGACTTCGTCGACGGCGGCACCGGCATCGACACATTGATCGTCAACGCGTCCAGCGAAACCGACGCGGTGCAGCTGTTTTCCGGCGGCTTCCCGACGTTTCGGGTACTGTCTAATTCGGGAAATTTCCGTGTCGACGCCTACAATATTGAGAAGATCATCTTCACCGGCGGCTCCGGCAACGACACGATCAACACCGGCAACCATGGCGGCAGCGTGCGTGGCGGCGGCGGCATCGATTACTGGACGGCCGACCTCGGCGCCGTCGCGGCCAACATCGTGTTCACGCTTGGTACGACCACCTCGATCGCCGCGGCCGGTCTGACCTCGATTTTCAGCATCGAGCGGATCGCCCTGACGACCGGCGCCGGCAACGACACCATCACTGGAGGAACGCGCGCCGATACGATCACGACCGGAGCCGGCAACGACACGATCAATGCCGGAAAGGTGATTCCGGGAGGCGCCATCGACGACGTTGATGGCGGCGCCGGCATTGACACCTTGGTCGTCAACGCCGCGGCGGAGACGCTGGGCATGCAGCTGTCTTCCGGCGGCTTCCCGACGTTTCGGGTGCTGTCCAATTCGGGGAATTTCGCCGTCGACGCCTACAACATGGAGAAGGTCAACTTCACCGGAGGCGCCGGCAACGACACGATCAACACCGGCAACCATGGCGGCAGGGTCAATGGCGGCGCCGGCGTCGATTACTGGCTGGCCGACCTCGGCGCCGTCGCGACCAACATCGTGTTCACGCTCGGCACGACCACTTCGATCGCCAGCGCCGGCCTGACCGGCATTTTCAACATCGAGCGGATCAATCTGACGACCGGCGGCGGGGATGACAGCATCACCGGCGGCGCGCGCGCCGATACGATCCTGACCGGGGCCGGCAACGACACGATCAATGCCGGAAAGGTGATTCCGGGAGGCGCCATCGACGTGGTTGATGGCGGCGCCGGCATCGACACGCTCGTCGTCAACGCCGCGACGGAGACGCTGGGCATGCAGCTGTTGTCCGGCGGCTTCCCGACGTTTCGGGTGCTTTCCAATTCGGAGAGTTATCAGATCGACGCCTACAATATGGAGAAAGTCAACTTCACCAGCGGCTCCGGCAACGACCTGCTGAACGGCGGCGCGGCGAACGACCTGCTGACCGGCGGTTCTGGCCGCGACTCGTTCCTGTTCGACACGGCGCTCAATGCGGCGACCAATGTCGACCGGATCTTCGATTTCAGCAGCGTCAACGACACGATCCTGCTGAGCGGATCGATATTCACCGCTATCAGCGGGTCCGGTACCTTGAGCGCAAACCAGTTCTTCGTCGGTGCGGCGGCGCACGATGCCGACGACCGGATCATCTATAACAGCGGCACCGGCGCGCTGATCTACGACTCCAACGGCAACGTCGCCGGCGGCGCGACGCAATTCGCGATCCTGACCACCGCCCCTGCCCTGACCAACGCAGACTTCCAGATCGTGTAATCGCCCCAGGCCCCTCAAGTCTGCTTGAAGCACCGGTTGGCGTTGTCCCAGAACAGCTTCTGCCGGATTGCCGGGGTGATGCTCGACCAGTCCATGATCTTGTTGACCGAATCGGGGAACCAGCTTTCGTAGTGCGGGTAGTCGGAAGCGTACATCAGGACGCCGTCGCCAAGGGCCTCGGTCACCATCTGGAACATCGGCTCCTGCTCGTGCGCCTCGATGTTGCAGAAGACGCGGCCGGCCGCGAATTGCTCGCTCGGCAGCAGCTTCAAGGGCGCGGTGCGGCCGACATAGCTGACCTGCTCGTCCATCCGGCGCACCCAGAACGGCAGCCAGCCAAAGCCGCATTCGAGGACCGCGAGGCGCAATCCCGGGTGGCGGTCGAGCACGCCGCCGGCGAGAAACCCGGCCATGAAGCGCATCGCGCCCCACGGGTGCGAACAAAGGCGCGCCAGGTACACATTGTCCCACATATCGCGGTAGCCCGGGAAATAGGGCGGGTTCCAGGCAAAGCTGTGATGCGCGATCGCCAGGTCGTGCGCCTCGGCTTCCTGCCAGATCGGCTCGAGTTCGGGGTGATCGACCGGCCGGTCGTTGTCCAACAGCGGCTGGACCGCGACCGCCCAGCGGGAGTTGCCCCATTCGCGGATCTCCCGCACCGCCTCCTCGACATTGCGGGTCGAGGCGACGATCGGCCCCTTCAGCCGATCCGGCGCGACGCCGCAGAAATCGTGCAT
>Ga0326597_10011106_pt1 | contig 11958 bp, 12 predicted proteins | sample RVTome_12_FD_203789 | JGI IMG/M metagenome (GOLD analysis project Ga0326597, IMG submission 203789) | Soil microbial communities from uranium-contaminated site in the Upper Colorado River Basin, Wyoming, United States - RVT100D185 | ecosystem: Environmental > Terrestrial > Soil > Contaminated >... | reverse complement strand
GCTCGATGAAGTGTGAGATCCCCGCGCGTGCATCGGGCTCGTCACGGGACCCCGCGCCGATCCAGAAGCCGAGTGCGACGGAGCGGACGCCTGGCAGGCGCTCCGAGATGACGCGTTCGCCGGTCGAGAGCTCGGTGAGCTGGTGCTTGGCCACCGGTTGATCGTAGACGCCAGTGAGGTCAGGTCTTGCATTCCGACATGGGGCACTTGTCGGAATGCAAGACCTGACTCGGTTAACTAAGCTCGCTCGCGCGACCGGCCGCGGTCGCGGCGGCCGCGATCTCCACGAGGACGCTCCTCGCGCTCCTCGCGCGGCGGCGCGTTCTTCGCCCGCTCGATGAGCTCCTCAGGCATGACGAGCGCGCCGTCCTCGTGCTTCGCGATCAGCTTGAGGCCGATCCGGCCACGATCCTTGTCGACCTCCTGGACGAGAACGTCGACGATGTCGCCGCGATCCATGACGTCCTGGATGTGAGCGACGCGGCCCGGCCCCACGTTCGACACGTGAAGAAGCCCGTCCGTCCCCTTCTTGAGCTCGATGAACGCGCCGAACTCGGTCGTCTTCACGACCTTGCCCGTGTACGTGTCCCCGACCTCGGGCGACTTGGTGAGCGCGGTGACCGCCGAGATCGCCGCCTCGGCCTTGGTGCCCTCGGTGGCGTAGATGAGGATCGTGCCGTCCTCCTCGATGTCGATCTGCACCTCGTAGTCGGCCTCGAGCGCGCGAATCGTCTCGCCGCCCTTGCCGATGACCATCCCGATCTTCTCCTGGTCGATCTTGACCGTGGAGATTCGCGGTGCATGATCCGCGAGAGCGGAGCGAGGCTCCGGGATCGCGGCCAACATCGTGTCGAGAATGGACTCACGGGCCTGCTTCGCCTGGGAGAGAGCGGAGCGCATGATCTCCTGCGTCACGCCGGTGATCTTGATGTCCATCTGCAGCGCGGTGATGCCGTCCCGTGTCCCGGCGACCTTGAAATCCATGTCGCCGAGGTGATCCTCCGCACCCTGGATGTCCGTGAGGATGACGTAGTCGTCGCCCTCCTTCACGAGGCCCATCGCGATGCCCGAGACGGGTGCTGCGATCGGCACGCCCGCATCCATCAAGGCGAGCGTCGATCCGCACACCGAGCCCATCGACGACGAGCCGTTCGACTCGAGCGTCTCGGAGACGAGACGGATCGTGTACGGAAACTCCTCGATCGACGGGATCACGGACTCGAGCGCCCGCTGAGCGAGTGCGCCGTGCCCGATGTCACGCCGCTTCGGCCCGCGCATGAAGCCCGTTTCCCCGACCGAGTAGGGCGGGAAGTTGTAGTGGTGCATGTAACGGCGCTGTTGCTCGCGGGAGAGATCGTCGATCTTCTGCCCCTCCTTCATCGTGCCGAGCGTGAGCAGCGTCATGATCTGCGTCTGACCGCGCGTGAAGAGCGCGGAGCCGTGCGTGCGCGGGCTCACCCTCACCTCTGACTCGACGTGGCGGATCTCCTCGGCGGAACGTCCGTCAGGCCGGCGCTTGTCCACGGCGATCTTCTTTCGGACGAGGTCCTTGTAGACCGCCTCCGCCGCTCGCTTGACGAACTGTTTCGTCATCGAGTCCTTGACTGCTGGCTCGCCCTCGGCCGGCGGCGAGCCGACCGGAAACGGAAGCTCGAGCTCCTCGAGGATGCGATCGAACAGCAGCCCGCGCTTCGCCGATTTGAGCACCTTCGAGTCCTGCTCTGCATCGGTGAGCTCCTGGAGGTCTGCAAGGAACTGCTCGCGGACGGGCCCTTCTACCGCCGCCAGCCGCGCCTTCTCGACGATCGAGGAGAAGCTCGCCTTCACCTGAGCGCGGCGAGTCATGTCTTCTTCGGTCGCGTTCATCGTGATCGCGGGCGCCGCGTCTTCGATGAGCGCGTCGATCACGGCTGACGCCTCGCGCAGGCCGTGCTCGGCGATCGCAGCGCGAACGCTGTCTCCGTGGGCTGCATCGAGCTCTGCGGTGAGATCGACGTCGACCCACTTCGGCTTGCCGACCTGTGCACGAAGGTCCTCGAGCGCCTCGCAGATCTTGCGGATCTCCACATGTGCGAGCTCGAGAGCCTCGAGAATCGTGTCCTCGGGAACCTGATCTCCGCCCGCCTCGACCATCGTCAGTCCTTCGCTCGTGCCGACGACGATGAGATCGAGCGTCGACTCGCCGAGCTGCTCGAGCGTCGGGTTGACGACGAGCTCGCCCTCGAGCTGCCCGATCCTCACAGCCCCGATCGGGCCGAGGAACGGCAGCGGCGACACCATCAGCGCAGCCGATGTGCCGTTGATGCAGAGCACGTCGTGTGGGGTGACGAGGTCGGCAGAGAGCGTGGTGCAGACGAGGTGCACCTCGTTGCGGAAGCCCTTCGGCCAGAGAGGCCGAATAGGACGATCGATCATTCGCGCCGTGAGCGTCGCCCGCTCGGTCGCGCGCCCCTCGCGCTTGAAGAACCCGCCGGGGATCTTCCCAGCGGCGTACATCCGCTCCTCGACGTCGACTGTGAGCGGGAAGAAGTCGGCGTCCGGGCGCGCGTCGGCCCGACCAACGGCTGTTGCGAGAATCATTGTCTCGCCGGAGCGGCAGACGACTGCGCCGTCGGCCTGCTTGGCGAGCTTGCCCGTCTCGAAGACGATCTCCTGACCGCCTACGTCGACGGACACCGTGGCGATTTGCCCGGTGACTGTACTCATGTGAGGTATCCCTTCACCTTTCCGTTGTGGGTAGAAGGTGGAGGTTTGAGTGAACCCCGGCAATGCGGGACTCGCTCAAACTTCCACCTTCCCTCTCCGGGAGCTTCTATCGGCGGAGGCCGAGCTCCTTGATGAGGGCACGGTAGCCCTCGATGTCCTTTCGCTGCAGGTAGTCGAGGAAACGGCGGCGCTGGCCGACGAGCTTGAGCAAACCGCGGCGGGAGTAGTGATCCTTCGGATGTGACCGAAGGTGCTCGGTCAGATCGTTGATCCTTCGAGTGAGAAGGGCAACCTGGACCTCCGCCGAACCTGTGTCAGCGGGACCGCGGCCGTGTTTCTCGATGACTTCCAGCTTTACTTCCTTGGTGAGGCTCATGCATCTCCTCCTGGTAGACGACTCCGTAGTCCCCGCTCCGCGTGAAGGAAGAAACACGCCGGGGCCGCGACTGCGGTCTCGGGAAGGGTAGCAGCGGCATGGTGCGATGGATCACACGCGCGCTGGCGCTCCTCGTGATCGCGACGATCGCCCTCGTCGTCCTCGATTTCGGTGAGCTGCTCGTGCCAGTCGACTCGGGAAGGGCGGGCATGGCGCCCACGATTCCCGCCTGCAACGGGCGCGCATACACCGAAGGCTTCACCTACAAGATCCGGGATCCGGAGCAAGGCGAGATCGTGGCCATTCACGCGGCGAGAGGCCCAGACGGCGCGATCGCGCCGGACAGCGATGCCGATGATCTCGTCCTCGCACTCCGAGTGGCCGCCGGACCTGGAGATCAGATCGTTGGTCGTGACGGCAGCGTCTTCGTGAACGGGATCAAGCTCGACGACATCGAGACGCAACCCTTCCCGCAGGTCGACGTAGGCGGCGAGCAGTACTTCGTGCTCGGCGACAATCGGAGTGCCTCGATAGACAGCCGCACGTTCGGGCCGGTGCTTCGAGACGCGATCTTCGGGAAGATTTTCGTCGTCTTCTGGCCGCTTCGCGACGTCACGTTCCGCACCGGTCGGGAGTCCGGAGCCCCACTCGGCCCAGCCGACTGCTCCTCGTAGCCGCGCGCTGGGTCGGTACAGGTGGTTGGAGTCGGTGTCGAGCCGTGCCAAGTAACAGACTGTTACTTGGCAGGATTCAACCCGTGAAAGCGGGAGTCGCCGCGGGCCATCCCGCAACCGCCGAGGTCGGCGCGGAGATCCTTGCCGACGGCGGGACTGCGGCCGACTCGGTCGTCGCGATGGCGCTCGCGTCCTGCGTCGCCGAGACCGTGATGAGCGGCCTGCTGTCCGGGTGCCACGCCGTGGTGTTCGACGGATCGCGGGTCATGAACCTCGACGGGTTCGCCGCCGTGCCCTCAGGCGCAGGCGATCTCGTCGAGTTGCCGATCGCGTTCGGAGACGAGCTCGTCATCTATTCGATCGGCCCGGCTTCGTGCGCCGTTCCCGGTCTCCCGGCAGCGCTCGGAGAGTTGTGGGAGCGACTTGGCCGCCTGCCCTGGAAGCGCCTCGTCGAGCCGGCACTCACCCTCGCTCGAAGCGGTGTGCCGCTGCCCGAGAGGCACGAGCGCTCGCTGGAGATGCTCGGCGAGCTCTACTCACTCGAGCGCGGAGCGGAGCTCTTTGTGCGGGAGGGCAGAACACTTCGCACAGGCGAGCTGCTCGACCAGCCTGGCCTCGTCCAGACTCTCGAGGCGCTCTGGGAAGAGGGCGCAGCGAGTGCCTACCGCGGATCGCTCGCCGAGGCCCTGCTCGGTGTCGACGGTGTCGTCTTCACGGCCGGCGACCTCCTTGACTACCGCCCACGCTGGGCCGATCCGGCTGTCACGACGTTCCAGGGACATCGCATCGCGACGCGAGGCGGGCTCTCGGGAGTCCCCGAGCTGCTGCCTCGGTTCCCCCGCCTGGCGGAGCTCTCCGCGACCGAACGCGTTCTCGCGCTCGTCGCCGCGCTCGAGCCTCTGCAGCAAGGAGGCGAGCACACCACCAACATGGTTGCGGTGGACGGCCACGGCAGCGCGTGCGCCCTCACGCACTCACTCGGGGTAGGCGCGGGGACCTGGCTTCAAGGCTTCGATGCCCAACTCAACAACCTTCTCGGCGAGTCGGACATCGCCCACGGCAATCCACAACCGGGCGACCACCTCGAAAGCAGAATGGCCCCCACCCTCGCGTTCGACGGCGACGGTCTCGCACTCGCGATTGGCTCGGCCGGAGCGACACGACTGCGCACCGCCCTCGTGACGGTACTCGCTGGGATCCTGGACGAAGGTCTCGACCCCGAGACTGCGGTCTCACTGCCGCGGGTCCACCCCACGTCCGACGCCGTCGACGCCGAGCCGGGAGTCGACGAGAAGGCTCTGGCGGAGCTCGAGAGCCGTGGGCGCACCGTTCGTCGCTGGGAACGCTTCCACCACTACTTCGGCGGCGTCAGCTGCGTCGGTCGAAACGGTGCTGCGGGAGACCCGCGGCGGAGCGGCGCAGCGATCCTCCTGTAGTCGTTCCGGACGCCTTGTGGCTCAGAGCCACAAAGTCGGATCGCGTCGGGCGCCTACTTCAGGAGCAGCTTGTCGATGCGGCGAGAGGCGATCGCCATGCCGACCAGCCCCATGGTCAAGAGGTAGGCCACGTTCACGAGCTGGAACGTGCTGACGGTGCCGACTGTCAGCGAGCGGACGAGCTCGATCCCGTGGTACAGCGGCAACACCCGGACGATCCATTCGAGCACGTCCGGATAGACGGAGATGGGATAGAAGGTCGCCGAGAACATGAACATCGGCAGCATGATCAGCGTGACGAGGTCGAAGTCCTTCCAGTTGCGCATCCACGTCACAGCCGCTATCCCGGCACCCGCGAAGCCGAAGCCGATCACGAAGCAGGCCGGGAGTGTGAGCAACGCCCACCACGACTCGACCAGGCCGAGCACCACGATGACAGCAAGGAACGCCGCCGAGTAGAGAAGCGATCTCACGACAGCCCAGATCGTCTCTCCGACCGCGACGTCCTTCGGCCCGATCGGGGTCGAGAGAATCGAGTCGTAGACCTTCCCGTAGCGCAGCTTCCAGAACACGTTCGTCGCGTCGTAGAACGCCCCGTTCATTGCAGAGGACGCGAGCAGCGCAGGTGCGACGAACGCCGCGTACTCGAGCGTCTCCCCGCCCGAGGTGACGTCGCCGATGAAGCTCTCGAGCGGATAGACGAAGAAGAAGAGGTAGAAGAGCGGCTCGAAGAAGCCCGAGAAGACGACCATCCAGGTCCGGCGGTACACCAGCACGTTCCGCTCCACGATCAGGAGGCCGCCGACGGTCGGGCGTGAAGGCGCAAGCAGGCGAGTACGGGCGACGAGCTCCGTCATACGACGAGCCTCCGGCGGTATGTCATGCGGGCGAGCGCCAGGCCCACCGCACAACACACCAGCAAGTAGCCGAGATGAAGAAGGTCGCTCCACACCTCGATGTCTCCAAGCGTCAGGTCGCGACAGAGCGTCACCCCGTGCCAGAGCGGTGTCAGGTATGCGATCGCCTCGAGTGGCGCCGGTAGTTTCGAGAGCGGGAAGAACGTCCCCGAGAAAAGGAACATCGGGAGGATCACGAACCGGAAGATCGCGACGAAGGACACCTCGGTTTGCGTGTGCGCAGCCCAGGCGGCGATCGGCAACGAGAAGGACAGACCGACGAGCACGGTGACCGGGATGGCGAGGATCCCGAGCGGCGAGCTCACTGCGCCGAACGCTGTGATCACGACGAGATAGACCGTCGCCGTCATGAAGATGCGAGCCGCGACGAAGGTCTGGTGGCCGAGGAGGATGTCCCCGTAGCGGAGCGGAGTGGCGAGCATCGCGTGGTACTGCCGATCCCACTTGATCGCGGAGAGCACGGGCCAGCTCGACTCGAACGTGGCGAGCTGCATCGCGGTGGCCGCCATGAGGCCCGGCGCGACGAACTCGAGGTAGCTGATTCCGTTGGGGAGGTCGGTCGACCGATCGACGAAGACACCGAGGCCGACCCCGAGCGCGAGGAGGTAGATCACCGGCGTCACCACGCTCGTCACGGCCGTGCCACGCCAGACGCGCTTGTACTGGGTGAGGAAGAACTCGAGCGGGCGGAGTGCGAGGGCGAGGGAGCTCATCTCATTCGATCAGGGTCCGGCCGGTGAGATGGAGGAACACGTCCTCGAGCGTGCTCCGCCGAACGAGGACACTCTCGGGAACGAGCCCGCGCTCGTGGATCCCGTGCGAGGCGGCGTCGCCGTCGTCGGTGTACAGGAGCACACGATCGGGCAGTGACTCGACACGGTTCACGAGGCCGTCTGTCCAGTAACCGAAGTCGTCCGGCCGGCTCTCGTCGAAGCGAAGCTCGACGACCTCGCGCGTCGAGTAGCGCTCGATCAGCTCGCGGGGCGAGCCCTCCGCCACGATCTTCCCCTTGTCCATGACGACAAGGCGGTCGCAGAGCTGTTCCGCCTCGTCCATGTAGTGCGTGGTCAAGACCAGCGTCACCCCTTGCCGCTTCAGCCGATAGAGGCGATCCCAGACAACGTGTCGGGCTTGCGGATCGAGACCCGTCGTCGGCTCGTCGAGCAGCATGACCTCGGGATCGTTGACGAGCGAGCGTGCGATCGTGAGCCGGCGCTTCATCCCTCCGGAGAGCGGCTCGACCTTGTCGTTTGCGCGTTCTGTCAGCTCGACGAACTCGAGCAGCTCGTCGGCGCGAGCGCCGAGCTCCTTTCGCGGGAGCCCGAAGTAGCGCCCGTAGATCACGATGTTCTCGCGAACCGTCAGCTCCATGTCGAGGGTGTCCTGCTGGGGCACGACGCCGAGACGGCCGCGGATCTCGACCCCGTCGCGCCCCGGGTCCAGGCCGAACACGCGCAGCGTCCCGTCCGTGACGGGGGACACGCACCCGATCATGCGCATCGTCGAGGTCTTCCCCGCCCCGTTCGGGCCGAGGAAGCCGAAAGCCTCTCCGCGCTGGAGGTCGAAGTCGATCGCGTCGACCGCGGCGAGTTCGCCGAAGCGCTTCACGAGCCCGCGCGCCTGGATCAGCAGTTGTCCGTTCTGGCCTGCCACCGGCGCAACGTTAGTTGTCGCCTGTCGGACTCCGCGCTGCTCTCGTCGCGTCGACGTCTCGCGCGATCTGCTCGACGAGGGCTTCCTCAGACTCGAAGACGGCCTCGTCACGGAGGCGCTCCCAGAGCTCGACCACGAGTCGTTGGCCGTACAGGTCGCCCTCGTAGTCGAGGAGGTACGGCTCGACCCGCCTCTCGATGCCGCCGTAGTGCGGATTCGTCCCGATCGAGACCGCCGCTCGGTGGCCGCGCGCCGATCCCGCATAGATCCCGTACTGCGGGCACGAGAGGTCCGCTTCGAGGCGGAGGTTCGCAGTCGGGTAGCCGAGCGTCCCGCCGCGCTGGTCACCGGCAACGACGATGCCGTCGAGCTCGAAGGGTCTGCCGAGCATTCCGGCAGCGCTGACGACGTCACCCCCGGCGAGCGCAGCGCGGATCGCGGTCGACGACACGCCTTCGACCTCCGGCGGCACGATGACCTCGAACCCGAGGCTTTCGAGCAAGGCGAGATCCCCCGAGCGCCGGACGCCGAAGCGGAAGTCCTCGCCGGCGACGACGAATTCGGCGCCGATCGCCCGTAGGAACTGCTCAGCGAACGCCTCGGGGGTGAGCCGTTGGAGCTCCCGGTCAAATACAGCAACGAGAACGGTCTCGATGCCGGCTTCGTCGAGCAACTCGAGACGGCGCTCGAGCGTCGTCAGGAGCTCGACCTTGTTGCCGAGCGCGATGCGCGGGTGCGGATCGAAGGTGATGACCGTCGGCTCGAGTCCGGTGCCACGCACGACATCCAGCACCGAGCGGTGCCCACGATGCACGCCGTCGAAGCTGCCGATGGCGAGGGCGCGCGGCCGCGGCTCGAGCTCGGCCGGGCCGCGGACGACCTTCATCCCAGCCTCGCGAGCGCGTCTTCTGGGGAAATGAGCAACTCGGGATCGGCTTCGGCCACCGAGAACGGACCGATGTCCGTGCGGCGCAGAGACCGGCAGTGCCCGCCGAGCGCGTCTGCGATGGCGCGGATGTAGGTGCCCGACGACACACGGAGGTCGAGTCGGGCAATGCCCGCGTCGTATCCGTCGAGGCGCAGCTCGTGGACGTGCATCGTCCGCATTGGCATCTCCACGACGATGCCCTGACGGTGCAGCTTGTAGGCGCGCTCGCCGCCGATCTTTACGGCCGAAGCAGCCGGGATAGGGAGATCGACCGGTCCGCGAAGCTCTGCGAGTCGTGCCTCGACCTCGACCGCGGTCGGCGGATCGTGCTCCTCGACCATCTCGCCCTCGCGATCACCCGTCGAGGTGCGGAACGTGAGATCGACATCGGTCTCGTAGCGCTTGTCGAGACCGACGAACCGCGGCTGCAACCGTGTCGAAGCACCCGAAAGGAGAAGCAAAAGCCCGGTGGCGAACGGGTCGAGCGTCCCAGCATGGCCGGTGCGCGCGCCGGTTCGCCGCCGCACGGCGGCAACGATCGCGAAGGAGGTCGGCCCCGCAGGCTTATCGACGAGGATGATCCCACTTGGCGTTAGAGCGCGAGGCGGCACGACTCACCGTTCGGCGGCAGCACCGACCTGGGCGACGACCTCGCGGACGATGAAGTTCGTGATCTCGTCCACCGAGAGGTCGCTGGAGAAGCCGGCCGCCTCGCGGTGGCCGCCTCCACCCGATTTGCGCGCGATCGCGCTGACGTCCACCTCGTCCACCGACGAGCGTAGGGACACCTTCCGTGCGGGCGGACCGTCGCGCGGCGGCTCGCGTATGAGCGCGGAAACGAGCGCGCCTTCGGCAGAGCGCAGGAAGTCGATGATCCCCTCGGAGTACGGCTCGCTGGCGCCGACGGCTTCGAAGTCATCTCGTACGAGGTGCGAGACCACGATCTCCCCTCCCTCGAGCACCCGCGCGCGGTCGAGCGCCCGTGCGAGTAGCTTGAGCTTCGCGAACTGCACGTTCTCGTAGACGCCTTGGAAGACGCGGTGCACATCGGCTCCGGCCTCGACGAGGTCCGCCGCGAGCCGCAGCGCCTTCGGTGTCGTGTTCGCGTACTGGAAGCGCCCGGTGTCGGTGACGAGCGCGATGTAGAGCGCCTCGGCGATCTCCGGGGTCAGCTGGACACCGATCTCCCGAAACACGTCGGCAAGGACCTCTCCCGTCGACGACGCGTCAGCGACGATCAGATTCACGTCACCGAAGCGCGGATTGTCGTGATGGTGGTCGATGTTGACGGTGAAGGGCGCGGCCTCGACGAGGCCAGGCTCCGCGCCCACCCTGCCTGCGCTCGCGCAGTCGACCGCGACGAGCACGCGCTCGGCGAAGTCTTCCGGCCGTGTCCGCTGCAGGCCCACCTTCTCGATCTCGAGGAACCGGTACTCACCCGGCAGCGGCGCCACGCCGCCGAGGAACATCACTGCGTCCTTGCCGAGCTGGCCGAGCGCGAGACCCATTGCGAGCATCGACCCGAGAGCGTCCCCGTCGGGTGCCTCGTGCGAGGTCACGACAAAACGATCGTTCTCGCGGAGAGCGGCAACGACCGCGTTCATGTCAGGAGGGTTCTGCATCGGGACCATCGGGCGCGAGCTCGTCGATCATCTTCGTGAGTCGAACGCCTCGCTCGATCGCGGGATCGTATTCGAAGGACAGGACTGGAGTCCGTCGCGTGCGAAGCTCGCGGGCGACGTACGCCTGCAGCACTCCGTGCGCCGCGCGGAGGCCCTCCAGCGTTCGCTGCTGCTCGTTCTCCGTTCCGAGCACGCTGACGTACACCGTCGCCTCGGCGAGATCGGTGGTCGCGCTCACACCCGTGACGGTGACGAAGCCGATCCTCGGGTCCTTCAGGGTCGGAAGGGCAGCGGAGAGCACCTGCCGGATGGACTCGTTGACCCGCCGCCTTCTCTCAGCGCTCGCCAGGGACGACCACCTCCCGGTCGGCGCGCAGCAGCTCGTAGCCCTGCGAGCCGAGATACCGAACGACAGCGTCGAGCAGCTCCTCGAGCTCGCGATGCTCGCGCGCAGCGCAGGCGACCGCGAGCGTCGCGCGCTGCCAGAGGTCGTGGTGGTCGACCTCGGCCACGGAGGCGCCGAACCGCTCGTGCAGGTGAGCCTTGGCGGACTTCACGTACTTCCGCTTGCCCTTGAGCGATCCGTTCTCGGGAAAGTGGAGCTCGACGGTGAGGATGCCCACGTAGCCGGTTGCCACGGCCGTCTGCGTGCTACTCGTCGTCGACCGTCGATGCCGTGGCGACGGGCGCCTCGCCGAGCTCGGTGCGCTCGATCTGGCGCGTCTCGTAGGCCTCGAGCACGTCGCCTTCCTTCACGTCGTTGAAACCCTCGAGCAGGATCCCGCACTCGAAGCCCTCGCTCACCTCGCGCGCGTCGTCCTTGAAGCGCTTGAGCTGCGCGATCGTCGTCTCGTAGATGACTGTGCCATCGCGCACGACCCGCACCTGCGCTCCGCGGCGTACTAGCCCGCTCGTGACCATGCAGCCGGCGATCGTGCCCAGCCGCGAGACCTTGAAGAGGGCGCGCACCTCGGCCTCGCCGAGCGTCTCTTCGGTCTGCACCGGCGAGAGCAGGCCGACGAGAGCCTTCTGGATGTCCTCGGTGAGCTGGTAGATGACGCGATAGGTGCGGATGTCGACGCCCTCGCGATCGGCCAGCTGCCGCGCCTCGGCGCTCGGACGAACGTTGAAGCCGACGACGAGCGCGTCCGAGGCCGACGCGAGGTTCACGTCGTTCTCGGTGATCCCGCCGACTCCGGTGTGGATCACGTTCACGCGCACCTCGGTGTGCTGGATCTTCTGCAGCTCCCCGAGCAGCGCCTCGACTGAGCCCTGGACGTCGCCCTTCAAGACGATGTTGAGGTCCTGTACCTCGCCTGCCTGCAGGTCATCGTGGAGCGTCTCGAGCGAGACGCGCCGCCTGGGCCGCTGCGCGAGCTGCTCGCGACGAAGTCGTTCGGCGCGCACGTTCGCGAGATGCTTCGCCTGGCGCTCGTGCTCGACCACCCGGACGAACTCGCCGGCGGTCGGCGGGTGGTCGAAGCCGAGAATCTCGACCGGGTCGCCCGGCCTGGCCTCCTTGACCTTCTCCCCGCGGTAGTCGTAGAGCGCGCGAACCTTCCCCGATGCGTCACCGGCGACAGCCGCATCACCCACACGGAGCGTCCCGCGGTGTACCAGCACGGTGGCGACCGGCCCGCGCCCTA
>Ga0326597_10011105_pt1 | contig 11959 bp, 13 predicted proteins | sample RVTome_12_FD_203789 | JGI IMG/M metagenome (GOLD analysis project Ga0326597, IMG submission 203789) | Soil microbial communities from uranium-contaminated site in the Upper Colorado River Basin, Wyoming, United States - RVT100D185 | ecosystem: Environmental > Terrestrial > Soil > Contaminated >... | reverse complement strand
TGAACAGACAGATAACCTAACCGACGGAGTATGCCCGGTGAAGGGGCGTGCGCGGCGGGTCGCACGTCGGTCGCCGTCCCTCCGGCCGTCGCTACGTCCGATGCAGCAGTTCGGCCGCGTCGGCAGCCGTCATGTCGGGCCCGACCGCCAGGAGATCGGGGTCACCGGACCATGGACCGCTGGCTTGGCGATTCCGCTCGAGCTCGGACGTGGCCACGAATCCAAAGCCGTGCGCCTCGAGGAGCGAGACGCATGCCCGGTCGGCTGCGGCAGAGTGGATCGCGACCACCATCCGGACGTCACCCGGCAGGACCTCGAGGGCCCCTTCGAGAACATCCGCCTCCGCCCCTTCCACGTCGATCTTCAACACGTCGGGCGCGGTATGGCTTCCCGCCCTCACCAGGGAGCGCGCGGTTCGGACCCGCACGCGCTCGTCCCCTCTGCCCAGGGCATGCATCTTCGAAGTATCGCCGCCACCGAAGCTCGCCTCCCCGTCGAACGCCCCGAGAGCGAGTGGCTCGATGTCGATGTTGTCCACCCGGTTCCAACGAAGGTGACGCTCGAGCATGCGCGCGTTGCGAGCGCCCGGCTCGAACGCATGGACCCGTCCTCCGCTCCCCACCGCGGCGGCCGCCATGAGACTGACGTAGCCGTGATGCGCGCCGACGTCCCAGAACACGTCCCCCGGCCGAATCAGGCTCCGGAGCATCCGCATCTGCGGTGCCGCTCGGCGTCCCGTCGCGTATCCGCTCCCCGAGCTGGCTAGGCTCCACAGACGCCCCCGGTTGAGCCCACCGACGACCGGGACGGGAAGGCGCTCCGTAACCGGATCGGCCAGCCGACGGATGAAACGGGGAAAACGCATGGCGAAGACGGGAAAAGGGGAGCCGACGCATGGTGGGAGGGGTGCCCGCGCCGCGTCGCGCCGACCCGAGCCCGAGTGGCAGGAGGGTGTCGCAGCGGGTCGGGCTTGGCAACCGCGCGCCGGCGCCGGTGGCGCGTTTCCGGGGTCGTGACGAGCTTTCCGGCGTCGCCGAGAATCCCTCGTCCGGAGCATCCCATGCCCCTCCCGCGCCTCCTCCACCTCATCTCTTCCGGCATAGCCGTGGTGATTCTGGTCGTGGCCTGCGTGGACCCCGCTCCCGACGGCGCCGCGGTCGCCACGGATTCCCGGGTCGAGCGCATCGAGCGGCTGCTGTCCGCTCTGGCGGCGGATTCCATGGAGGGCCGGCGCGCGGGCACGCGCGGCGCGCACGTCGCGGCGGATTTCCTCGCTGCCGAGCTGGAGGCGTACGGGGTGGATCCGGCGGGTGAGGACGGCTACTTCCAGGCCGTTCCCCTGGCCCGGCTGGGCGGAGACGGAGGCCGGCTCGCGCTGCCCTCACCGGAGTTGGACTTCGACACGCTTCCGGCGGCGTGGATCCTCGAGGACGAAGTCAACGTTGTCGGAGTGATTCCGGGAGGGGATCCGGAAGTCGCGAACGAGTATGTCGTCGTCGGGGCGCACTACGACCACGTCGGCATCGGCAGGCCCGTCGACGGGGACTCGATCTACAACGGAGCCGACGACGATGGCTCGGGAACGGTGGCGGTGCTGGAGATCGCCCGGGCATTGGTCGAGGGCCCCGCCCCTCGCCGTACTGTCATAGTCCTGCTCAGCACGGCCGAGGAGCAGGGCCTGCTCGGGACTTGGTGGTACATCCAGCACCCGCTCGTGCCGCTCGAAGAGACCGTCGCAGACTTCCAGATCGAGATGATCGGGCGGCCCGACTCCCTGGCGGAGGGCTTCGGCCGGGGATGGCTCACTGGTTACGAGCGCACCTCCATGGGAGACCAGCTCGCGGCCGCGGGATCACCCATCGTCCCCGACCCTCGTCCGGAGATGCGCTTCTTCTTCAGGAGCGACAATCTGCCGTTCGCGGTCCAAGGCATTCCCGCGCATACGCTGTCGTCCTACAACATGCACGCCGATTACCATCAGCCGTCCGACGAGGTCGAGCACGTCGACTTCGAGCACATGGCCGCGCTCGTCGACGCCGCGGTCGAGGCCGTCCGGTTCCTCGCCGACGGGCCGAGGCCCGCCTGGAAGGAGGGTGGGCGCGAGGGGCTACCCGAGCAGCCGTGAGCGCTTGCGGCGTTCGAGCAGGGTGGCCACCGCGAGCCCGAGACCGACCCAGATCAGCCAGGAGATACGCTCGGCACGGCTCCGCGAGCCGATGAAGTGCACGGGAAGCGACACGCTGGCGCCGAGGGTCGCCACACCCCCCGCCGTGCCGATGGACGGACGCCGATAGGTCACGACCTCGACCGCGTCGCGCCCGCCATGCCGCACCATGCGCTCGATCGTGGCGCCGACCTCCCCGGGGGTCATGTCCCGCCATCCTGCGATGCGCATCAGATTCCAGCTCGCGGCCGTGGATCCCCACCCGTGTAGGTTGGACGCGGACACCAGCACGATGTCCAGGCTGTCCGCGATCGACAGGATGCGCTCGAACTCCAGGTCGCTCTGGGCGAGTCCCCTCGGATCTCCGTCGATGAGCTGGATGGCTTCCACGCCCGCGCCGCGTGGCGTGCAGGCGGGCACGGGCACGCGCCCGAGATCGTTCGGGATCGTCTGGATCAGCACGGGCCAGCCGGCACACCACCGCGCGGGCCGCTCCTGGTCTTCCACCGCGTGGGGCCCGGCCGGAGCATCAGGATCGGGCATCCACCCGCCGTCGCCCAAGCGAGGGTCGACGTCCCCGAGCGCGATGACGTGCTGGCCGGCGTACACCACCTCGCGGCCGGGGAGCAGAACGGTATCGTCGCCGGCGCGGGCCGGATTCCGCTGGAACGCCCGGTGGGCGGGGCCGATGCTGTCGTGATCCGTGACGTACGCCACGTGAAAGCCCGCTCCACGATGCCAGGAGCGATTCCGCTCTGCGTCGAAGTCCCACCGTCCATCGTGCGATGCGTTCGTGTGGCTGTGGAAATCGACCACGACGAGGTCCGGGTCCTCCACGACGAGCTCGGCCATGGGCCGCGGGGCGAGAACGCCGCCGCCGTAGAAGCCGATCAACGCGATCAGGGATCCAGCGAGCGCTCCGGCTTCGGTGGCGATCCGCGCCGGAACGCCGTGCGGGGCGCGGGTGCGCACCAAGCGCCAGGCGCCGAACGCGAGAAGGACGGTTACGAGCACGGTCACGTGCTGCGGCACCGTGAGCATGGTCAGGTAGTCGAGCAGACCGAGCACGGGAGCGAGCGCCAGATATCCAAGAGGAAGCTCGAGCGACACGCCCGAGAGCACCTGGCCGGTCAGCGCCGACACCACTGGGTCCCGAACCGGGACGGCGTAGGCGAGGACGAGCACGGCCAGCGCTCCCAGCATCACGTTCCTGCGCAAATCGTTCTCCGGGGTCCGGGTCAGATCGGGTGAAGCGAGGGCGAGTGAGCACGCGGCGGGCGCGACACGTATGGCGCTTCGGTCACGCTCCCCTCACAAGCGGTCCTCGTCCGGCAGGTCGGGGCGTCGCGCGCGGGTGAGGCGCTCCGCCTCTGCCCTCCGCCAAGCGGAGATCTTAGCATGATCCCCGGAACGCAGCACGTCGGGCACGGCGAAACCACGATATTCCGCGGGGCGCGTGTATGAAGGCGCGCTCAGACGTCCTTGGTCGTAGAAGGAATCCGTCGCGGCAGCGTCGTGGTCGCCCATCGCGCCAGGCAGCAGGCGAACGACCGCGTCCGTGATGGCCAGCGCACCGACCTCTCCCCCGGAGAGCACGAAATCCCCGAGCGAGATCTCCTCCGTGGCCAGGTGGTCGGCGACCCGCTGATCCACATCCTTGTAGTGACCGCAGAGCAGCGTCAACTCGGGCGCGACGCTGAAGCGCACCGCATCCGCGTGGCGGAACGGGCGACCGCGCGCGGAAAGGAGCACGACCGGACCGGTCGGCCCCAGCGCGTCGACCGCCTCGAAGAAGGGCTCCGGCTTCATGACCATTCCGGCGCCGCCACCGTACGGCACGTCGTCGACCGTGCGATGGACGTCGTGCGTGAAGTCGCGGAGGTCGACGAGGTTGTACCGCACCAGCCCGGCTTCGGCCGCCCGCTTCGGAATCGACAGCCCGAGCGGGCCCTCGAAAAAGGGCGGGAACAGCGTGACGATGTTGATGCGCATGTGCGAAGCTCGCGACCGGAATGCGGACCGTGTCAGAGGTCGAGCAGGCCTTCGGGAGGGTCGATGACGATACGCCGACCGTCCGCGTCCACCTCGATCACGACCTGTTCGAGGAACGGGATCATGTACTCCTTGGTGTCCCCACGCACCTCGAGCAGGTCGACCGGCTGGAGCTCGTATACGTGCGTGACCGCGCCGACACGAGCTCCGTCGGGCGTGAAGACCTCCATGCCGACGAGCTGATAATGGAAGAGTTCTCCCTCCGCGAGCGGTTCGAGCTCCGAAGCTTCCCGGTAGGCGTATGAACCGCGCAACAACTCGGCCTGGTTGCGATTCTCGACCCCATGGAAGGTCACGAGGAAGCCGCCACGGAACGGGCGGACGGTCTGGATGCGCAGGGGAGGAAGGTCCGGATCGGGCTCGTCTCCCTCTACCCGCCCCAACAAGACGACCACCCCGGGGGCGTAGGTGCCCTCGGGGTGGTCGGTGAGCGGAAGCACGAACATCTCGCCTTTCGTGCCATGCGCCTTGGCCAGGTGACCGACCACCAGATAGCGCGGGTCGAGCCGGTCTCCTGACATCGTGCGGACTGGGCCGAACTACTCGGCCTTCTTCTCGTCCTCGTCGGCCTCGTCGGAAGCATCGGCCTCGGTCGCGGCCGGCTCGGCTTCCTCGGCGACGGATTCGGCAGCCGCGGCTTCGCCGGATGCGGCCTCGGCGGATGCGGCCTCGGCAGCAGCCGCTTCCGCTGCAGCGGCCTCGGCCGCCGCCTTCTCCGCGGCCTCTTTCTCCGCGGCCTCTTTCTCGGCGGCCGCCTTGTCCGCCGCTTCCTTCTCGGCGGCGGCGCGCTTGGCGGCGATCTCTTCGGCCCGCTTCGCCTTGGCCTCATCGACGTCCTCGGGTCCGACGGCGACGGTGCTGTCGCCCCCGGCCTTCGCCTTGGCGATCAGCGAGCGGACGGTGGCCGACGGGTCGGCCCCTTCGCCCAGCCAGTGATCGACGCGCTCGAGATCGAGCACGAGACGTGCGGGATCGGACAGCGGCTTGTAGTAGCCGAGAGTCTCGACGAACCGTCCGTCGCGGGGCGACTGACTGTCGGCCACGACAACGCGGTAATGGGGCTGCTTCTTCCGGCCCATCCGCCGGAGTCGGATACGTACGGGCATCTTATCTAGTGCTTGGCGTGAACGCGCGGCCCCGCGGCACGCGGGGCGAACCCCCGTCCCGAGAATCCGTGACGTGGGCAGACGCATAGGATATAAGAGTAGGCGGTGCGTGTACAGCGTGAGGCCCCGCGTATAGTATGTTCCCATCTTCCACGCGATCGGGTGCGGTCCATCCGGTCGGACTCCGAGGCGCCCCACCCCCGCGACCCTTGATCGACACAGCTGATCCGTTTCTCCTGCTCGCCGCGTTCGGCGCCGCCCTGCTCGCCGGGGCAGGCAACGCGATCGCGGGAGGTGGCACGAACCTCTCCTTCCCAATCCTGATCTGGCTCGGCATTCCGCCCGTCGCGGCGAACGCCACGAACGGAGTGGGCCTGTGGCCCGGCTCCGCGGGCGCCGCCTGGAGCTACCGCACGGCTCTAGCCAAAGCGGACAATCATTGGTGGTGGTTCGCCATCCCGTCGCTCGTAGGTGGCGGCATCGGTGCGTGGCTGCTCCTCGCGCTCCCCCCGACCTGGTTCGGCGCCATGGCGCCGTGGCTGGTCATCGTGGCCTCGATGCTCGTCGCCGTGGAGCCGGTCGTCCGCAGATGGCTCCGTTCTCCCGCGCACGAGGGGAAGAGCCGCGGGTGGCTCCCGATGACGATGTCCGTCCAGTTCGCCATTTCCGTCTATGGCGGCTATTTCGGTGCGGGCATGGGCATCCTGATGCTCACGAGCCTCGGCCTCATGGGCATGCACGACCTCCACGAAGCCAACGCCTGGAAGAACGTGCTGGCCGTCGCCATCAAGGGCGTGGCCGTGCTCTACTTCGTCGTGGCGGGCGTGCTCGTCTGGCCGGTCGCGATCGTCATGGCGATCGGGTCCACACTCGGCGGGTACGCGACCGGCAGCTTCATCCAGCGGTTCGACCAGGGCAAATTGCGATGGGTGGTTGTGGCGATGGGCCTCGGCATGGGGTTGGTGCTGCTGATGCGAGGGAATGGATGAGGGTCTGAGCGAGCCAAGAGGGATCCTGGGCTCCAGCGATCGGTGCGAGCCTCACAGGTACGGCGAGAACAGTCGCGCCACACCGTCCCGGACCTTCACGAGGAACGAGCGGCCCCGGAGCGCTTCGAGCGTGATCGGATTCGACGCCCCACGCCGCTCCTCGAACAGGGCGTCCATGGCCGCTCCGAGCTCGACGTCGTAACACTCCACGTTGAATTCGAAGTTCAGCTGCAGGCTACGCGGATCCCAGTTCGCGGATCCCAGGAGGGTCCAACACCCGTCCACGACCATGAGCTTGCTGTGGTCGAAGGGCTGGGGCGCCGCGAAGATGTGCACGCCCTTCTCCAGGAGCTGATCGAACTGGGCGGTGCTGGCCCATTGGACGAGGGAGAGGTTCCCCTTTCCTGGCAGGATGACCTCGACGCAGACGCCCCGTAACGCGGCCACGTTCAGGGCCGAAAGCAGCGCCGGATCCGGAAGAAAGTACGGCGTGATGACCCGCACGGAATTCCTCGCGACGCTGAGCGCCCCGAGCAGCACCGTCTCGAGCTTCTCGAAGTCGATATCCGGCCCGTCGCTGATCCCTCGCGCCAGCGTTCTCCCAGCGGGCAGCGGCGTCGGGAACCAGACGCCTCCTTCCAGACGTTCTCTCGTCGTGAACGTCCAGTCCTCGGCGAACACTTCCTGGATTTCCGGCACCACCGGGCCTTCGAGTCGAAAATGCAGGTCGTGCGCGAAGTGGTCCGGATCCACGGCCCGCCAGAATTCGTCGCGGATGTTCAGGCCACCCGTGAAGGCCACCCTTCCGTCGACGACCATGATCTTTCGGTGGTTGCGCAGGTTGAAATACGGCATGCGCCAGGGGAAGAGCCCCGGCATGAAATGCGCCACACGCACGCCGGCACGTTTGAGGCTGCGTGCGATGCGCGGCGTCGAATACCGGGCCCCGACGTCGTCGACGAGCACCCGGACCTCGATTCCCCGCGAGGCCGCGTCGCCCAGGGCCTTCACGAATCGGTCCCCGACGGATCCCGCATCGAAGATGTAGCTCACAAGGCTGATGGATCGCTCCGCGCCCTCGATCGCTTCGAGCATGGCGGGATACGCCTGCTCTCCGTCGATAAGAGGCACGACTCGATTGCCGTCCAGCAAAGGTCTGCCGCACACCCGATCGCCGAGCGCGACGAGACTCGCGATGTGAGCGCGATCGTCCGGAAGGACGTCGCGAAGCTCGTCTTCGCTGACCGCGGCCGCCGGAATCCATTCGTCGTACCCAGCGCGCTGGGTACGCAACGCCTGGGCCTTCCGCTGGATGCGGTTCACTCCGAGCGTGGCGTAAGCGATCATTCCGACGATCGGGGCGAGCCAGACGAGACCGACCCAACCGACCGCTGACCGGACGTTACGCTTGCGCAGGATGACGTGCACCGTCGTGCCCGCCTGGAGAACCGGGACGAGGGCAGCGAGCAGATAGGGCCAAAGCTCGAACAGGAAACTCATCGGCTCTTCCCCGCCGCCGAGTCCCGAAGCTGCGACGGGAAATCCACCACCCTCCGACCTACATGCCCGGGAAGCGTCCGCCCATGCCGCCGAGACCCGGCATGCTGGGCATCCCGCCGCCGCCCATCATCCCCTTCATCTGCTTCATGAACTTCTGCATTTCCTTGAACTGCTTCATGAGGCGGTTCACCTCGGCGACGGGCCGGCCACTCCCCTTTGCGATGCGCGCGCGGCGCGAGCCGTTGAGGATCTCGGGCTTATTTCGTTCTTCGGGGGTCATGGAGAGGATGATGGCTTCCACGTGCTTCATCCGCTTCGGGTCCATGTTGGCCGCCGGGATCTTCATGCGGCCCGCCCCCGGGATGAGCTTCAGGAGCTGGTCGAGCGGGCCCATCTTCTGGACCTGCCGCATTGCCACGAGGAAATCCTCGAGCGTGAAGCGGCCCTTACCGAGCACCTTCTTCTCGAGCTTCTCGCGCTCCTCGTCGTCGACGGCCGTCTGCGCGCGCTCGACGAGACCGACGACGTCGCCCATCTGGAGAATGCGTCCCGCCAGCCGCTGCGGATCGGCCGCCTCGAGATCGTCGACACCTTCGCCCATGCCGAGGAACTTGATGGGCTTGCCGATGACGCCCCGGATGGAAAGTGCCGCGCCGCCCCGGGCGTCGCCGTCCATCTTCGTCATGAGGACGCCCGTGATGCCGAGCGCGTCGTCGAAGCCCTGTGCGATGGTGACGGCTTCCTGACCCGTCATCGCGTCGGCGACGAGCAGGATCTCGTCGGGCTGCACGGCGTCCTTGATGCGCCGGAGCTCGTCCATGAGGGCTTCGTCGATCTGCAGCCGCCCCGCCGTGTCCACGATCAGGGTGCCGTGTCCGTCGTCCCTCGCCTTTGCGCGCGCGCCCAGCGCGGCCGCGACGGGATCCCCCTCGAACGCCCCGGCCACCACCGGCACGCCGATCTGACGACCGAGCGTCTCCAGCTGCTCGATGGCGGCGGGGCGCTGGAGGTCGCACGCGGCGAGGAGGGGGTTGCGGCCGTCGCGGTGCAGGCGCCGCGCGAGCTTCGCAGCAGACGTGGTCTTACCGGAGCCCTGGAGACCGACCATCAGGACCACGGCGGGGCGCTTGGCCCCGGCCGCCAGTTCGGTCCGACCCTCGCCGAAAAGGTTGGCCAGCTCGTCGTGGACGATCTTGACGATCTGTTGACCGGGCGAGACCGCCTTCAGCACCGCCTCGCCGAGCGCGCGCTCCTGGACACGGGTCAGGAAATCCCGTGTCACCTGGAAGTTCACGTCTGCTTCGAGCAGGACCCGCCGGACCTCGCGAAGGCCTTCCTTGACCATCGCTTCGTTGAGGACCCCGCGCTGGCGGAGCTTCTTGAGCGCGTCGTCTAGCTTCGAGCCTAATTCGTCGAACATGGAGCGGACGGGGGCAGCGGGTGTCGAGCAGGATGGTGCCGCAAGCTACCCGGACGGCGAGGTCCGCTCAACGGCAGGGACGGGCTCTGATCCGCGAATCCATGGTGCGCGGGGAGCCCGCGTACGCCCCGGATGACTTCGACGGACGGGGCGATCGCGGGAGAGGGAGCTACCGCGAAGAACTGCGCCTCCACGGATCCTGACTACCGCCAGGCGGCGATGATCAGTCCCATGACGGTGAACGAGACCACGTGGTAGCCGGCGTTGACCGCGAAGTGCCCGAAGGGGCGCTGCTCGAAGAGGTAGACCACGCCGAACGCGGTAGCCACCCATGCCACGCCCACGGAAACCGCCGCGGCCACGGCCGGCCAGAAGGGCATCACGTCGGCCGTCCCGAGAAATGCCGCGAGGACCGTCGCGGCGACCAGTTGGAGCAGGAACGAGACCCCGAAGATCTTGGCCGGGTTGGCGCTGGCGGCCGTTTCGGGGGTCACGCCGGATGCCGCCATCCACAGCTTTCCGAAGACGGGACCGTACCAGAGGCCTCCCAACGCGAACGTCGACGCGGCGGCGACCACCACCGCGAGCCAGTTGATCGTCATGCCTTCCTCTCGCGTCGAAGCTCGACCCGTCCCACGGGTATCACGCGGCCCCTTGGGCGTTCTCAACGCCAACTTAAGGGGCGGTCGCGGGTTGCGCTTGAAGATTTCTTACCGGAGCGCTCAAGGGCTCTGTGACCGCCGGCTGTGCGACCGACGGGCACTGGGGCTCGTCGCTCCTCGCTAACCCCTGGCCCGCTGGGCCGCGACATAGTCGCGTAGCACGCCGGCTTCCGTTTCCAGCTGCTCGAGGCGGTGCTTCACGATATCGCCCACGGAGATCACGCCTGCCACCTGGTCGCCGTCCATCACGACGAGGTGGCGCAGGCGCTCCCGCGTCATACGAGCCATGACCTCGCGGATCGTGGCCTCCACGCTGCAGGAGGGGGCCGGCCGGTGCATCACGGAGCCTACCTGTACGGCCCGGACGTCTTTCGTCTGCGTGGTCATGACCTTCGCCAGATCGCGCTCGGAGATGAATCCGACGAGCTTCGCGCCGCCTTCCATCACGGCCAGTCCCCCGACCCCGCGCTCGATGATAAGCCCGGCCGCGGCCGCCGTGGTGGCGCTCGGATCGATCGAAATGAATCCGGTGGGCTTCCGGGTCAGCAGCTCGCGTACTTTCATCTGAGTTCCTCGCTGAACGGGTCGGGGTGGCGCGGAAAAGCGGCTTCCGTTCCAATACCCCGAAACCCGTCGGCGGTCCCATGCATCGCCCCGTCTCTCACGCCCGAGCGCAGACATGCAAGCCATCTATCTCGCTTCGGTATTCCTCCACATCCTGGCCGCCGTCGTGTGGATCGGCGGGATGTTCTTCCTGATCATGGTCGTCGTTCCCTGGCTCCGACGGGGAAATCGCGCGACCGCGGGCGCGATGCTCCGCGATACGGGCATCCGGTTCCGGAACGTGGGTTGGGCATGCTTCGCGGTGCTACTCGCCACCGGCGTCTTGAACCTCTGGCTCAGGCGCGTCGGGTTCGAAGACCTCGTAAGCCCGGAATGGCTGAGCACGCCCTTCGGACGCGCGCTCGTGCTGAAGCTCACGATCTTCGCCCTCGTGCTGGCCCTGAGCTTCGCGCACGATTTCGTCGTGGGCCCGCGAGCGACCCGCGCCATGGAAGCCGATCCGGGCGGCGCGGAGGCCCTTCGTCTCCGCCGCGCCGCCTCCTGGATGGGTCGCCTGAACGCGCTACTCGCGCTGGCGCTCGTGTTCCTTGGGGTCGTTCTGGTCCGCGGTTGGCCGTGACGACGCGTCCTCGAGCGTCTCGAGCACCTGGTTCCAATCGAAGCCGTCGCCGACGCCCCGGACCCAACGGTCCATCCACGCCATCTCGCTGACCGACTTCACGCATCGCCTGGGAGGACGCCGCGTCCATCGTCACGAGACCGACTTCCGCCCCTTCCTCACCTGCCGCTCGGAGCCTGCTGTAGTCCGGGCGGCTGTTCAGGCCCCCCGGCTTCCCCTCCTCGGGCAGGGACTGGTCGAAGTCGAAGTCCGGGACGGGGTCGGGCTCGGCCGGGTTCACGCAAACCCTGCCGGCGTGATTCGGGAGGCCCACGCGTGCAGGGTTATCAGCGCCGAAGGGCTCGCCCTCGTCCCGCTCCCGGGCATACCTCTCGAAGTGGGCGCGAAGGTGCTCGAGGATCGTCTCCTCGTCGACGTTCTCCAGGTACGGTGCGTTCAGCCGCTCCCCGTGGAAGCCGCCCCCGAGATACATGTTGGTAGCGCCCCGGGCCGCGACCCGAGAAGCCTCTCGGCCATCGCGAAGGGGGCAGGTCGGGAAGGCCACGCACGCCATGGAGTGGCGCCGGACATGGCCGCGGTCGGTGACGGAGAGGATCTCGTGTGCCTCGAGCAGCTCGTGGATCGACTCCCGTCCGCCGGGGGGAACGCGGGCGACGATCAGGTTCTGGTTCGGGGTGATGCTTATGTCCCCCTCGTGGATCCCGGCCACCTCGCGGAGCCCGGTCATGGGCGCCGAGGGATCCCCGGCATCTCACCGGCGTATCATCCAGGCTAGCCGCGGTCGGCCAGCGGGTGGTCCATCATCCTCCCCCTCCCCCAGGAGAAGCCTCATGGCTCGCAGAATCCTTCTCGCGTGCGCCGCGCTTATGTTCGTGGCTCCGCT
>Ga0326597_10011104_pt1 | contig 11959 bp, 10 predicted proteins | sample RVTome_12_FD_203789 | JGI IMG/M metagenome (GOLD analysis project Ga0326597, IMG submission 203789) | Soil microbial communities from uranium-contaminated site in the Upper Colorado River Basin, Wyoming, United States - RVT100D185 | ecosystem: Environmental > Terrestrial > Soil > Contaminated >... | reverse complement strand
CGTCTCAATGTCCGACTCGGTAAGATTGAGATGCAGCGCGGTGGCGGCAGTTCCGGTTTGCACGCGTAAGAATCTAACGGCAGCGTTTGTACTCCGCATCTATTCGATCCGAGGGATATTTCGATCAGATTTCTTAGATGCGGCAACGTATCGATTTCAATCAGGTTTTTGATGAGGCAATTCGCGCTGCCCCGCCCCAAACATGACTGGAAGAAAGCCTGGAGCAGCCGGCCAGAGCAGTAGCACCGGCTTGCGTGCCAGGTGGAAATAGGGCACCGGCCGTCGCGCGGCGAGCAAGGCCCTCATCGGCCCGTGTCTGGCGCTGCCGGCAGCCCTGCTGCGTTATTAGCAACAGCCCGTGAAGCGCATTCCCGCCCCAATGGTCTCGGACCAGTGATCCGGCTCCCAGCCCCAGGGACGCGGACCCCATTCGGGCGCGAACACCTGCCCGCGCTTTACGGTCACGACCGGAACAAAAGCTCGATCGATCCGCAAGGGTTTATCCAGCACATCGTATACCACCCAGTCGCCCGATTTGAGGTCGAGCACCGAGATATCGGCCTGTCGGCCAAGCGCCAGACTTCCCAGCCGATTCTCCGCCCCGATAGCTCTGGCGGGGTTTTCCGTACTCATGCTGATGACCTGTTCCAGAGTGAAGCCCATCCCCAGGAAACGGGCCATGATCTCCACCATGCTATGCACCGTGTTGAGCCGCCCCGGCACGGTGAGGTCGGTGCTGATGCAGTGGGGCAAAAGGCCCTGATCGATAATACGGCGGCCAACATCGAAGCTGAAGTTCTTCCGTCCGTGGGCGGTATCGAACCAGACGCCTCGATCCGCCGCTTCCCGTGCCTCAGGAACAATTTTCCCATTGGCATCCAGAACGCCGCCCGGATTGGCGGTAAAATAGTGCGTCAGAATGTCCCCTTTCTCCAGGAGGGGGAGCAACTTCCGGATCACGGTCGGGTCATAGCGCTTCTCCGTGTCGCCGATGTGCACCATCAGTTTGATGCCGCTTTCACGCGCGGCCCGCTTTGCCAGCTTGGGCATCTCCATACCGAGTATCTCCAGCGCCGGCGATACCATGCGAGCCTTGATACCGCAAATCAGACCCTTGTACTGGTCGGCTACCTCCAGGGTGCGCTCCAGGTCAATGCTGCTTTCGGCGATGATATCCGGGGAGGTCGCCAGGCCGGTCTGGCAGATATGTAAAAACGGAATCACTTCCGTATGGCACTTGGGAATAATATGGTTGGGAAAGCCACTGAAGGTGGCACACCCCGAACTTCCGGCGTCGACAATCGTAGTCACGCCTGCATAGACGCCCCCTACATCCGGGTGGACGCCGTTACTGATGAACCCGCCATAGACGTGGGCGTGCAGGTCGATCAGGCCCGGCGCGACAATCTTGCCGGTCACATCGACAACCTGTGTGGCCTCAGCAGCGGCAATCGTCGGTGCAATGTGGGCAATCTTACCGGTCTGGACGGCGATATCGTGTACGCCGTTGAGACCGACCGATGGGTCCACGACTCTTCCACCCTTTAACAATAGATCGTACATGTCTGCCATCCTCTAACCCACGCGATTCCGTGACTCGTAAAGATGACCAGATGGCCATCCTGTGACGCCGGGCCAGCGGCAGGCGGTATGTGACGGCCCGGAGACGGGGTTGCATTCCGTATGGTTTCCGTATGAAAACCCTGCCGTAACGTAAGTATTTGATTATTGGTGGGTGGTAATGGTTTCGAACCATCGACCCCTGCTGTGTGAGAGCAGTGCTCTACCGCTGAGCTAACCACCCGTGCTTACAAGCATGAAGCGGACGCAATGTTACCATTTTCCGGCGGGCGCTCCAATGCGGTCGCGGTATAATTTCCCCAAGCCGGCCGCAACGCAGGAATTTTCCGCGGCCGAGCGTACCTGCCCGACGCTTCCAGACGAGAACCCGCCCGAACGAGGGGAAACTGCATGGCTTTCGATACCATACTCTACGCGGAAGACGGGCCGATCGGCTGGCTGACGCTCAACCGCCCGCACGACGGCAACATGTTTACGCCGCAGATGTGCCACGAGGTCCGCGACTGCATCAACGACATCCGGCGCGAGACGCGCACCCGTGTGCTCGTGATCACGGGCGCGGGCGACAAATTCTTCTGCATCGGCGGACGCAAAGAGGGCATGGAGGACAGCACGCTTTACGCCGGTATGCTGCCGACGCTCGAAATGTACGAAAGTATTGACCGCCTGCAGAAGCCGGTGATCGCCTCGGTCAACGGCTTTGCCGTTGGTGGCGGACAGGTGCTGCAGGTGATGTGCGATCTCACGATCGCGAAAGAGAGCGCGGTGTTTCGCCAGGTCGGACCGATGATGGGCAGCTTCGATGCCGGCTATGGAACGTGGTATCTAGAGGACCTGGTCGGCAAGAAAAAAGCGAAAGAGCTGTGGTTCCTGAACCCCAAGCTCTCGGCGCGCGAGGCGCTCGAAATCGGTCTTGTCAACAAGGTGGTGCCGGATGCGGCGCTCAAAGAGGAAACGCGCAAGATGGCGCTTGAAATATCCGAGCGCGGTGCGTTCGCGCTGGCGTCGCTCAAAGCCGCGTTCACCGCGCGCCACACCGGCGTTGGCGGCATGGGCCGGATTTCGCATGATTTGCTGCTGCGGCTGTATCTCGACACCGAGGAGTCGCAGGAGCTTGGCGCTGCGTTCCGCGACCGGCGCAAGCCCGATCCCGACAAATTCGGGCATTAATGAACACGATACTGACGCTGCACGACCCGCAGACCGCGCGCGAGTATTACGCGAGCGGCGCGTGGCGCGCGGACACGATGTACACACTGCTTGCCGGGCATGCACAGGCGCGGCCGGATGCTTATGCTTTGCGCGACAGTACGCGCCGTATCACCTGGTCGCAACTGCTCGCGTGGGTCGATCGACTTGCGGCCGACCTGCACGCCGCCGGCCTGAAGCGCGGCCAGCGCGTTTCGGTGTGGCTGCCGAACCGCATCGAAGTGGTGGTGGTGCTGCTCGCCTGCTCGCGCAACGGTTACGTCTGCAATTTGTCGCTGCACCAGAATTACACGGTCGGCGAGATCACGCAGTTGCTCGAACGCATACAGAGCGCAGTGCTGTTCGCGCAGCCCGGTTACGGCTCCGATGCCGGCACGGCGGACGTGTTTGCCGCAGCCAGGGAATTGCCGGCGATGAAACGCACGTACCGGCTTGCGCCGGGCGGCACTGCGGACGATCTGCGCGGGGGCTATGCTGTATTTCCCCCTATCGGGCGGGTGCCCCCGGCGGACGCGCTTCCCGCTCCCGATCTCAATCCCGACAAGATCGTCTATCTGGCGTTTACCTCCGGCACCACCGGCCTGCCCAAAGGCGTGCTGCACTCGGACAACACGCTGCTCGCCAACGGCCGCGCGATGGTCAGGGACTGGCATCACGACGACCGGACAATATTGTTCAGCCACAGCCCGCTGTCGCATCACATCGCAATGGTTGCGATCGAGCAAAGCCTGGTTGCCGGTTTCGAGCTGGTGGTCAACGACCTGCCGCCCGGCAAGAAGCCCCTGGACTGGATCGTGGAAACCGGCGCGACCTACGTGATGGGCGTGCCGACGCACGCGATGGATATCCTCGCCGATATGACGCGCCGCGGGATGGACAGGCTTGGCAAGGTCGGTATCTTCTACATGGCGGGTTCGACCATTCCGCCGCAGACGGCGCAGGCCTTCCTCGACATGGGCATCAAGCCGCAGAACATCTACGGCATGACCGAAAACGGCTCGCACCAGTACACCATGCCGGATGACGACGCCGCAACCATCACCGCGAGCTGCGGCCGCGCATGTTACGGCTACGAGACGCGGCTGTGGGACCAGGAAAACCCAGACCGCGAGGCGAAACCCGGCGAAATCGGCGAAATCGGCACGCGCGGGGCGTTGCTGATGCTCGGCTATTTCAACAACCAGACCGTGACCGAGAATTCGTTCAACGCGAGCGGCTGGTTCATGAGCGGCGACCTCGGGCGCTGCGACGCCAGCGGCAACCTGCAGATCGTCGGCCGCAAAAAGGATTTGATCATCCGCGGCGGCCACAACATCTATCCGGCGCAAATCGAGAACCTGACGGTCAAGCACCCGGCGGTGCTCAAGGCCGCGGCGTTTCCGATCGCCGACGAGCGGCTGGGCGAGCGCGTCTGCCTCGCGATCATTACGCGCGACGGCACCGCAGTCGACGCCGGCTTGATGCTCGAACATTTGAATGCGCACGGCCTTTCGAAATACGACATGCCGGAATATTTTGTTTGTCTCGACGCCTTCCCGCAGACCGCGAGCGGCAAGATCCTCAAGCGCGAGCTCGTCGCATGGGCGAAAGCAGGAAAGATCAAGGCGGCGCCGGTGCGCTGGGTGAGTCCTGCAACGCGCGAATCGTAAATCGAGACAGCGATCTCCCAACCAACTACCATTCACCGATCACTAATCACCAATTAGGAATTACCGCCATTATGTCTATTGAGCTCACGCGCGTTGAGGAATTCGCGCTGATTACGCTCAACCGCCCGGAGGCGTTGAACGCGCTCTCGTTCGCGCTGATCCGCGACCTCGCGCGCGCGTTCGACGAGGTTGCAGCAAGCGATGCGCGCGCACTGCTCGTTACCGGCGCGGGCGCCAAGGCATTCTGTGCCGGCGCCGATATCAAGGAGTTGTTCGGCCGTTCATTGACGGCCCAGAAGCGCGACGCTGAAATCGGGCAGGCGACGTTCGCCAGGCTCGGCCGCCTGCCGATGCCGTCGGTTGCGATCGTCAACGGCTACGCATTCGGGGGCGGGCTCGAGCTCGCGCTCGCGTGCACGTTCCGCCTCGCGACGAAAAACGCGAAAATGGGCCTGCCCGAGATCAAGCTCGGACTGGTTCCCGGCTACGGCGGCACGCAGCGCCTGCCGCGCGCCGTCGGCGAAGCACGTGCGCTCGAGATGATCATGACTGGCCGCACGGTGGACGCGGAAGAAGCGCACCGCATCGGTCTGGTCAACCGGCTCATCGACGGCGATGCGCTCGCACAAGGCATCGCGTTTGCGCGCGAATTCTCCGGCTACAGCCTGCCGGTGCTCGGCTTTGCGCGCGAAGCGGTCACGCGCGCGCTCGACAATCCGGTCAACGAGGGACTGCGGATCGAGGCCGACCTGTCGACGCTCGCGTTCGGCACCGAAGACGCAGCCGAGGGCATGGATGCGTTTGCCGCGAAGCGCAAGCCGCGGTTCAAGGACAAATGACCGCAATCAAAAAGGTAATCGCAGTCACTGGCGCAAGCCGCGGCATCGGGGCTGCGATTGCGCTCGAGCTGGCGCGCCGTGGATACACCGTCGGTTGCCTCACGCGCAAAGGCAAGGGCCCCGAAGCGCCGGGCGCGGCGGAGTTCACGCGCCGCTTCGTCAACATTGCGTGCGATGTGACCGATGAGGCGAGCGTCAGGGCAGCGTTCTCGGACGTCGTCAAAGAAACCGGCGCGCTGGACGGTCTGGTCAATAACGCCGGCATTCATCTCGACGGACGCAGCCATGAATTGCCCATTGCAACTTACGACAAGGTGATGGCCACCAATGCGACTGCAGTGTTTACTGTGTGCCGCGAGGCGTATCGGCATCTGGTGAAGAGCGGCGGCGGCACCATCGTCAATATCGGCTCGTTTTTCGACAAGATCGGCGTAAAGCGCAACGTCGCCTACTGCGCGTCGAAAGCCGCGGTCGGCGCGATCACGCGCTGCCTCGCGGTCGAATGGGCCGACCAGGGCATCCGCGTGCTCGACGTTGCGCCGGGCTATATCGTGACCGACCTTAACCGCAGGGCGATGACCGAAGGGCCGCTCGCCGACTACCTGAAAAAGCGGATTCCGTCGGGAAAGCCCGGCACCGCCGGCGACGTGGCAATGCTCGTCGCGGCGATTTTCAGCGAAAACATTCCATTCCTGTCGGGCGAAACGATTTATATCGACGGCGCGCAGGGAATCAACCATTGAAAAGCTTCAACGCAGAAACGCAAAGGATGCCAACCCTCTCTCCTATCCTCTCTCCCTTGAAGGGAGAAAGGAACTATCTGCTCCCCTCTCCGTCGGGCGGAGAGGGGGCGGGAGAGAGGTGGGCGCCAAGGAAAATCGAATGAAAAATCATGTATTTGCTTTTCAACCTTTGCGCCCTTAGCGTCTTTTGCGGTTAAAGGTTTGGCTTTATGAATGTATTTGGCCGTTTGGATGCAACGCTAAAGCTCAACGACGAAGAGCAGATGCTCATCGAGAGCGTGCGGCAGCTTGCGCGCGAGGAAATCGCGCCGCGCGCAGAACACTACGACCGCAGCGGCGAATTTCCGCATGCGAACGTCAAGGCGATCAACGATCTTGGTCTGAACGCGATGTTCATACCCGCGGCGTACGGCGGCGCGCAGCTCTCGTATGCCGCTTACCTCGAATGCGTGCGCGAGATTTCCAAGGCATGCGCTGCGACCGGCGTGATCTGGGCAACCAACTTTCACGCGGTGAGGCCGCTGATCGATTTCGGCACGGAGGAGCAGAAAAAGCGCCTGTTGCCGCTGATGCTCAACGGCGGCCTTGCCGCGTTGACGATAACCGAACCCACTGCCGGGTCCGATGCAACCGGCATGAAGACCGAGTTCAGGCCGGACGGCGATCACGTCGTCGTCAACGGCACCAAGACCTTCATCAGCAACGGCGCGCATGCCGATCTTTATCTGCTGTTCGGCAAGTGGAGCGGGATCGCAGACAGCAAGGGCGCAATCTCGGCGCTGGTGGTGGAAAAGGGCTCGCCGGGCCTGACGGTAGTGCGCGAAGAGGACAAAATGGGTTTGCGCGCGTCGAGCACGGCGGCGCTTGCATTTGACAACTGCCGTGTGCCGCGCGCCAATTTGCTCGGCAAGCCCGGCGACGGACTGAAGCTGCTGCTCGCATCGCTCAACAAGTCGCGCCCCAGCATTGCCGCGCATGCGCTCGGCATCGCGCGCGCCGCGTTCGAGGATGCGGTCGGCTACATCAACGAGCGCACGCAATCCGGCCGGAAGATCATCGAGTTCCAGGGCATCCAGTTCATGCTCGCCGACATGGCGACTGATCTCGCGATGTGCGAAGCATGGCTGTGGCATGTCGCGCGCATGGTCGACGGCGGCGCCGCGGACTTCGGCGTCGAGGCGTCGATGCTGAAGCTGCGCGCGTCCGACCTCGCGATGCGCATCGCCACCGATGCGGTGCAGCTCTACGGCGGTTACGGTTACTGCAAGGACTATCGCGTCGAGCGGCTGATGCGCGACGCGAAGATCACCCAGATCTGGGAAGGCACCAACCAGATCCATCGTCAGTTCATTGGCAGGAGTTTTATTAGAAAGTAAAGAAGTGGAAGAGTGAAAGTTCCCTCCCCCTTCGACAAGGGGGAGGGCTAGGGAGGGGGTGTTCACCCCTTCGCTCATTCACTATTCACACGGGAGAGTTTTTATGACGACAGAAATAAAAACGGTCGGTGTCGCCGGCAGCGGCACGATGGGCGCGGGCATCGCAATCGTCGCTGCGCGCGCCGGCTTTAAGACGATTGTTTACGATACGCGCCAGGAAGCGCTGGAGCGCGCACGCGCGCAGACCGCCGGTTTTTTCGCCAAGTCGGTCGAGCGCAAGAAGCTCACGCCGGCGCAGGTCGAAAAAATCATGGGCGATCTTACCGGCACGACCCGCATCAGCGATATGGCCGGCTGCGATATCGTGATCGAGGCGGTGTTTGAAAATCTCAAGATCAAGCACGATCTGCTCGGCGAACTGAACCAGGTGTGCCAGCAGCACACGCTGTTCGCATCGAACACGTCGACGTTGTCGATCACCGAGATCGCCGCGGGATCCGGACGCGACGAGCGCTTCGTCGGCATGCATTTCTGCCTGCCGGCGCAGCTGATGAAGCTCGTAGAAATGTCGCCGGGAATCAGGACCAGCGATGAAGCGTTCCAGCGCGCGTGGGATTTCTGCAAAGCGCTGGGGCAGACGCCGGTCAGGACCCGGGACAACCCCGGTTTCATCCTCAATTATTTCCTGGTGCCGTTCAACAACGATGCGATCCGCCTGGTCGAGGCCGGCGTGGCGGAACCCGCCGATATCGATCGTGCAATCAAGGCCGGGCTCGGTTATCCGCTGGGACCGCTTGAGCTGCTCGACATGGTCGGATTGGATACGCACCTGCTGGTGGCCGAGGCGCTCTACGCCTCGACCCGCGATCCGCGCGCGGCGTGCCCGCCGCTGGTGAAACGCATGATCGCCGCCGGCCGTCTCGGCCGCAAGACCGGGCAGGGGTTCTTCAGGTATTCCGGCAATGCGATGTTTGGTGGCTGAATGGGAGCAGTTGACATCATGGCATATACGATCATCGACACCGGCGGCAGCCGCTCGTTTCCGGCGCAACACGCGTTCACAAAGGGTGCGGCCGGGGACGGGGAAGTCGCCGTCATCATCGGCAGCGCCGTGGGCGCGGCGTTGGCCACGCTCACCGATCGGGAGGGTAAGGCCGCGGTGCTGCTTGAACTCGGCACCGAATGCCTCGGCGCCTACACCGGCGAGAGCCGCGGGGAGGAGGGCTCGAACGTGCTCGGCTTCGCGCGCTTTGGCTTGGGAAACGGCGAACCTTCGAACCTCATCGAGTTGGTGCGCCAGCCGCGCACCAGTGAAACAGCGCTCGCCGCGGCAAAGCAGATTTTCGAGGCGGCGGGATTGCAGACTGCGGTGTGCGGGGACTTTGCGGGCCGCATCATCGACCGCCTCGTGCGCCCGTACTACAACGCCGCACTGCGCCGGCTCGACGAGGTGCTGGCGAGCGCCGATGATCTCGATACGACATTGAAGCTCGGCCTCGGCTACCCCGAAGGCCCGATTGCGCTGCTCGAACGCACCGGGCTTGCGCACCACTACGACGTCACGCAGGGGCTGTTCGAGGCATATGGCGATCCCGCTTTCACTCCGGCGCGCCGCGCCCGCGTCGCGAAGCAACGACAGCGAAAAGCATAAACATTTCACCGCGAAGGACGCGAAGGACGTGAAGGAAGTGCAGAAGGAATTCCAGATCAAGAAATTGCGCAAGAATCGTCTGTGCAGGTTGGAATTGAACGCACAGAACGATGACCTGCTTTCTTGGCATGCAATTCGTTGTGCTCTGCAGATTTTACCCTTGCGTCCTTTGCGTCCTTTGCGGTTCAGCTCTCGAATTTGAGAAAGAAAGACCATGCGACCGCTTGAAGGAATCCGCGTGCTCGATTTCAGCACGCTGCTGCCGGGGCCGCTCGCCACGCTGCTGCTCGCCGAAGCCGGCGCCGAAGTGATCAAGATCGAGCGCCCTGGGCGCGGCGACGAGATGCGCTCCTATACGCCGAAGTTCGGCGCCGACAGCGTGAATTTTGCGCTCCTGAACCGCGGCAAGCGCTCGATCGCGCTCGACCTCAAGCAACAAGGCACGATTGAGAAACTGATGCCGCTGCTCAAATCGGCGGATGTGATCGTCGAGCAGTACCGCCCCGGCGTGATGGACCGCCTCGGTCTCGGTTACGAGGCGCTGGACAAAATCAACCCGCGCATCATCTATTGCGCGATCACGGGGTACGGTCAGAGCGGGCCGCGCGTCGATGTCGCCGCGCACGATCTCAATTACGTCGCCGAGGCCGGCATGCTCGCGCTCGCGGCGGGCGCCGACGGCGCGCCGGTGGTGCCCTCTGCGCTGGTCGCCGACATCGGCGGCGGCACTTATCCAGCGGTGATCAACATCCTGCTCGCGCTGCGCGAACGCGAGCGCACAGGCCGTGGCTGCAAGCTCGATATTGCGATGGCGGACAACCTGTTCGCGTTCATGTACTGGGCGCTCGGCAACGGCCTGGCGGAAGGACGATGGCCGGCGCCGGGAGGCGATCTCGTCACCGGCGGCAGCCCGCGCTATAACGTTTATCGCACCAAAGACGGCAAGTTCGTCGCCGCGGCGCCGCTTGAAACCAAATTCTGGGACAACTTCTGCGCGCTGCTCGGGATCGATCCCGGGCTTAGGGACGACAGCCGCGATGCGGCCGCGACCAAGCGCGAGGTGGCGCAGAAAATCGCCGCGAAAACCGCCGACGAATGGCGCGCGCTGTTTGCCGGCAAGGATTTATGCTGCTGCATCGTCGGTTCGATCGAAGAGGCGCTGCGCGACCCGCATTTCATCTCGCGCGGCGTGTTCGCGGCGAAGCTTGCGGCCGGCGGCAAGGAGATCAGCGCGCTGCCGGTGCCTGTTTCGCCGCAGTTTTGTGGCCTGCCCGGGGTGGAGGGATACCCTGCGCTCGGCGAAGCCAACGCGCTGCTTGATCGCAAGCAGTAACGGCGTAGCTGCGGGAGCTTTCTGCGATAGTCGGCCGCGTATGAGTCGGTGGTTATTTTTTATCCGAGGGGAGTCCCAATGAATACTTCGCCGACCCGCACGTTGGCTGCATTCGCCTCCAATCTGACGTTGGCTGCAATACCGCCAACGGTCGTGGCGAAGGCGAAGGATCTGCTGCTCGATTACATCAGTCACGCGGTTGCCGTCGTGCAGGAAGATCCCGCGCAGAAACTCATACGGTTCGCCCAAGCGGTCGGCGGTCCGGCCGAGTCCCGGATATTGGGCGCCGGACTGTCGGTGGCGGCCCCGTGGGCCGCTTTGGTCAACGGGACGATGGGCCACATGGCGGAACTGGATGACACCCACCGGGGCACCATGTCGCACCCGGGGGACAGCGTCTGGGCTGCCGCGTTGGCGGTCGGCGAAAAGCAGGGAGCCTCCGGCACCGACATCCTGGTCGCCGCCATTGCCGGGTACGAAGTGGCGCTACGCATCGGCGAGGCCGTTATGCCGGATCACTATCGCCGGGGATGGCATACGAGCGGGTCGATCATGTCGTTCGGCGCCGCCGTGGTTGCCGGGCGTCTCCTCAATCTGGATCCAACAGCCATGGCGTGGGCGCTGGGCACCGCGGGTGCACAAGCGTCGGGAAACTTTGCTCATCTGACCGAACGCGCAATGACCAAAGACTTCAACTGCGGGCATGCCGCCAAATCCGGGGTCATCGCGGCGATGCTGGCGGCCGAGGGATTCACGGGTCCCACGGATGTGCTGGAAAACCGGCACGGTTTCCTGGTTCTTTATGGAGGTGATAATCGTCCGGAGCTTCTGACGGCGGGGCTGGGCACCGCATGGAAGACATTGGAGATTGCGCATAAACCGTACTCGGCCTGCCGTTACATCCATGCGAGCATCGACGCTGTCCTCGCGCTGCAGCAAGAGGCGCGCTTCACGCCCGGCGATGTCAAACAGGTCAAGGCGAGAATTTTGAGCACCGGCGCGGCGCTGGTGAACGATCCGGTTCCGTGGGAGGGCAACAAGGGTCTCCAGGGAACGCGTTTTTCAGCGCACTTCAATATCGCGGTTGCGATGCTGCATGGACGTCCAGGGCTGTGGAACCTGCTTGACAAGAAGTTTCCGCTCCAGTACCGCGATGCCTCTGCAATCCGCGACATCATGAAAAAAATCGAGGTCATTCCGGACGCCGAGCTGGACCGCAATTTTCCCGATCAGTGGTCATCGGTAGTCGAGATCGAACTCACCAACGGCAACCGGCTTTCGCATCGGGTGGATTACCCGCTGGGTGAACCGGAAACTCCGATGGACCGGGCGATGCTCGCTGAAAAGTTCCGGCGCCTGACGGGGCTCGCGGGCTGGAGCGAAGCCAGGGCGAGCGAGTTCATCCCGCTGGTATACGGGCTCGACACGGCAAAAAGCCTCGACGGGATCCTTCGTTATTTGTGAGCGTTTGACTGCGGCGGGAGCCTTTGGCATATCGAATCGGAATCGACGTCGGCGGCACGTTCACGGATTTCACGCTGTTGCGCGAGAGCGACGGGCAGGTCAGCTTTCACAAGG
>Ga0326597_10011103_pt1 | contig 11960 bp, 11 predicted proteins | sample RVTome_12_FD_203789 | JGI IMG/M metagenome (GOLD analysis project Ga0326597, IMG submission 203789) | Soil microbial communities from uranium-contaminated site in the Upper Colorado River Basin, Wyoming, United States - RVT100D185 | ecosystem: Environmental > Terrestrial > Soil > Contaminated >... | reverse complement strand
CGCCGCAGTGAACGTCATTCGAACCGCCACCTTGCCATGGTTTGTCGGTGACCTCGGATTTGGCCGACGCATGCTACAAGGCTACGGCGATCCGGGCGCCCGAGCACGAACGATGCAAGGCATGGGATGACGCCCGGATTGGGCATCGCCTGGCCGCTGCAAGGCAGACCGGTTTCCTCGATGACGGACAAAGCGGGCGTCGCGTTCCGAGACGCGGAAATCTTTCCGTGACCACCATCTTGTTGACGGGGATGGCCGGACAGGTCGGCCGCGAACTCGCTTCCTTGCTACCACGGGTCGGATGCGTAGTCGCGACGGGCCGGCGGCAGCTCGACCTCACGGATCCCGATTCGATTCGCAGGGCAATCCGGGACGCTGCGCCGTCCGTGATCGTCAATGCCGCTGGCTACACTGCGGTGGACGATGCGGAATCGGAGCAAGCGCTCGCGATACAGGTCAATGGTGTCGCGCCGGGCATCATCGCGGAGGAAGCAAAGCGCATCGGCGCCCTGCTGGTGCACTACTCCACCCATTATGTCTATGCGGGCGGGCAGGAAAAGCCTTACGTCGAGGAGGATCCACCCGGCCCCCTCAACGTTTACGGCAAGTCCAAGCTGGAAGGCGAGCGGGCAATCACCGCGGTCGGCGGCGCCCACCTTATCCTCAGAACCAGCTGGATTTACAGCACGCAGCCGATCAACTTTGTTCAGACCATACTGAAGCTGGCGCGCGAACGACAGGAACTGAGGGTGGTTGAAGACCAGACCGGCTCTCCGACGTGGGCGCGGGAGTTGGCCAAGGCCACGGTCGAGCTGCTGCGGCAGGAGCAACTTGCCAGACAGGAATCCGGCATCTATCACTTATCGGCGACCGGTCATACGACTCGTTTCAGTTTCGCCAAACGCATACTCGAAATATCGCGCGGCCTGTCGCACGCGCCGGCGACGCTTCCCGCAATGCGTCCGGTGACCACGGCCGAGTACCCCCTGCCGGCTGCGAGGCCGATCAACGTAATGACGAGCCAAAGCAAAATCGCTCGTCGCTTCGGCGTGGAGATGCCGCCGTGGGAGGCACAGCTCGAAGACTGCCTGCGGGAACTCCTTGCCGATGGCCAGCGGGCACGGTCGGCGCCGGCGTAACCCGTCCCTCGCCCCACCGTCCCTCGCCGCATTCGAAGCCTCGCGTTAGGCCAATTGTTCGCACGCTACCGAAATCACGCCTCGCTCCGTCCGGGGCATAATGTATAATCCTTTGTTTTGTCAGTCGTTCTGGAGATCCGTGGCGTCTATCTGGAGTCTGCCGCCAACGTGGCAAAAGCTTGGCAGCCTGCCGGACTTGACGTGATCAATGGTCGGTGTGAATGCATGGGACATCGCTCCTGGTTACCTCGGAGCCGACAGGCTGCTAATGGGTGATTTATTGGCTGGTAACCCTGATTCAGGTGCCCTGCATCCGGTGTATCCGCTTCACGTTGCAGGCGAGGCATACCAGGTCCCATTCGCCGCTGACCGGTCGCGTAATCGTAGATGAGCAGTGCGAGCAGTGTCCCCGGGTGATGCGCATCGCTGCCCCGCCCCGCATACCGGCGCACCAGCCCGACAGATCCAACGCCTCAACCACGTCCCCTCAGATCGATCAACGAACCAGCGACTCAGGACACTAGAGATGGGGCTATATGATTAACTTGCATCCGGTCGTCAGGGAGATTGCGCGAATCATCCGGCATCCCGTGCAGCGCCTGCTGCTGCGCGGCGTCTACAATCGCATTCGGCAACTGGAGTACCGTTCCTTCAACCGCCGCTACTTTGCGATCGAGCAGGTTGCCGAATACCTGATCGGCGCGCAGATCGCCGGGGATTATTGCGAGTTCGGCGTGTGGCAGGGCACGACCTTCATCCACGCCTACCGGACCATGTCGCCCCAGTTTGGCGCCATGCGGTTCGCGGCTTTGGACTCGTTCGAGGGACTGCCCGAGCCCCGTGGCGTAGACGCCGCGGACGGCTATACGAGCCACTTCTACAAAGGGCAGTTTGAGTCATCGCACAAAGCGTTCATGCGCAATCTCCGGCGGCAGCGCGTAGATCTGCGGAAGATCATTACGGTCAAGGGCTGGTTCAACGAAACGCTGGCGCCCGAGCGGGCTGCGGCCCACGGCATCGACAAGGTCGCTGTCGCGTGGATCGACTGCGATCTCTACGAATCGACGGTGTCCGTGCTCGATTATCTGGCGTCGCGGATGACCGTTGGGACGGTGCTCGCGTTCGATGACTGGCACTGCTACCGCAACCACCCGGATTTCGGCCAGCAGCGCGCCTGCCGCGAATGGCTGGAACGCAACCCGGCCATATCGCTGAACGAGCTGTTCTCTTTCGGCTGGAACGGCATGGTATTCACGGTCGCTTCATGTTGAGCGCGCCCGCGGGCCAAGCTGACTGTCCGGTTTGCAGCACCCCCATGTCCGCGACCGACGTCTCGTACACGGTGGACGAGTTGTTCGAGCTCTGGAAACCGGTCGAATTCTCCGGGAAGACCATTGAGGACCACCGCCGGCAGGCGCCGTCCACCCGATTGTTCCGCTGCATCGCCTGCGGCCTGGAGGTGTTCCTGCCCCCCGTTATCGGCACCCCGGAGTTCTACGTCGAGGCCTACAACCTGTCGCAGTCCCAGGCGACCTCGACCTTCACCTATTCCGACGAAAAGTGGGAGTTCGGCGAGGCGATCATGGATGCTGCCGGCAGGCAGAGGGTGTTCGAGTTCGGCTGCGGTAACGGCAGCTTCCTTTCCCGCTTGCGCGAGCACGTTCCCGAGGTAGCCGGCAGCGAATACAATCCTGCCGCGCTCGAAACGGCGCGTTCCCTGGGGCTAAAGGTCTTTGGCCCCTCGGACCCCTCTGCCGCCTATGGAGAGACCTGGGACGCCGTTTTTTCGTTTCACGTGCTGGAACACGCAGCCGACCCTGTCGGCCTGGTCGAGCAGATGATCAGGATCGTGAAGCCCGGCGGACTCGTCGGCATATCGGTTCCGAACCAGGACGGGCCGATCCGGTTTGTCGATCCGTGCATAATGAACATGCCACCGCATCATGCGACGCGCTGGAGGCTGACGTCCTTCGAAGCGCTGGCCCGACGACTCGGCCTGACTATCAAACGCGTCGCCTACGAGCCGCTGCTGCTGGAAAACCACAGCTACTATTCCGTGCACGGGGTACGACACGCTTTGCGCGGTCAATCACCGCTCGCGCAGTTCGCCAGGCTCGTCGTATCGGCGCCTCTGAGGCTGCTTCTGGGCGGGCTGCGCCGGCTCGGCTGCCGGTACTTTCCCCCGTTGAGGGGGCAATCGATCTACGTGCTGATGACCACGTCGCGTAGGTAACGGACCGGGACCATGCATAGTTTCATGGCGCTCTCCTGCCCAGCACATGACGTTCCGCTTTCCGCCTCGCACCAGCCGGCCGATTCGTACCGGTGTCCCAAGGGCTGTGTGTTCCCGTTCATCGGCGGGATCCCGCGCTTCGTGCCGCAGGAAAATTACGCGGCATCCTTCGGCCTGCAGTGGAACACTTTTCGCCGCACGCAGCTCGATTCGTTCACCGGAACGTCTATCTCGCGCGACCGACTGGAGCGGATCGCTGGAGGGTCGCTGGCTGTCTTCCGGGGAAAGGACGTGCTGGAAGCGGGCTGCGGCGCCGGACGATTCACGGAGATCATGCTTGCTGCCGGCGCCCGCGTGTTCGCCGTCGACATCTCGTCAGCTGTTGCGGCAAACCGCGAGAACTGCGGCGGCGCGCCGGGCTATTTCGTCTGCCAGGCGGACATTGTCCGACTGCCCCTGCAGCGCGAGCAGTTCAATATCGTCGTCTGCCTGGGCGTGATCCAGCACACGCCCGATCCGGAAAAGACGATGACAGCGCTCTGCTCGCACCTGAGGCCCGGCGGGACGCTGCTCATCGACCACTATCCCCCGAACTACCCGACGACGCTCTCGCGACGCCTTCTGCGCCGTTTTTTGCTCAGGCGACCGCGTGAATATGCGCTGCGCTTCTGCACTAGCCTGATCGGCCGGTTATGGCCGCTGCACCGGCTGATGTGGAAGGTGTTTCGCGCATCGCCGCTCGGCCGCGTCCCGCTGCTGCCGAAATTCCGGTCGATCTTCCTGCGGCTTTCTCCGATCGTCGACTATCATGACGCCTATCCGCAATTGGGCCCCGATCTGCTCAAGACCTGGGCGCTGCTCGACACGCATGATACCCTCACCGATGTCTTCAAGCATCTCCGCAGCCGCGAGCAGATCGAGGCTCATCTTTCGCACTGCGGCATGGAGGGAATTGAGACCGCGCTCGCGGGCAACGGCATAGAGGCGCGGGCAAGAAAGCCTGCCGGCAAATCGCGCGGAGTCTGAACGATGGGCATGCTACCGAGCTACATACGGCTCTTCGCGTCGATGCACAAGCGCTATCGATTCGAGGGCCCGGCGTGCTCGCTCGGCAACCAGGATATCTGGGCATCGCACCCTGACCTGAAGCAATGCTTCGATGACGTGGGTTGCCCCTACGAGGAGCCGTCACGGATCATTCCGCATACCAGCAGGACTCTCGCTTCCAATCCCCAACTCGCCCGCGTCGCCGAGCGCTTCGTGCACGCGCAGGTGCTGTTCGAGATGCTCGGCATCCGCGGATACCTGGATCTCGACAAGTTCGACAGCGACAACCCGGCCTTGGTCCATGATCTCAACCATCCAGTTCCCCCTGAAATCGAGGACCGGTTCGCCTTGGTGTTCGATGGCGGCACGATCGAGCACATATTCGACGTTCGCCAGGTCATGGCCAACATCACGCGAATGCTGAGGGTGCGAGGCTGCGTCGTGCACGTCTGCTCGTTCCGCATGGATCACGGCTTTTATGCGTTCAGCCCGGGATTCTTTTTCGATTTTTACGGTGCAAACGGTTTCGGGGAGTTCGCGTGCCACCTGATGGAGGTGGATTTCACCGACATCGCAAACACCTATGCGCGCCGGAACCGGTACCTTGAATACCGCTACGGCATGAGCCTGGACGGGCTGCTGGATGCCTCCAAGGAAATTCTCGTGTTCTTCACCGCCCGCAAGCTCCGCTTTCTGCCGCAGCTTGCGATTCCGACACAGGGCGCTTATGAACGCAGGGGTAATTTGCAAAGCGAGTCTCCCGACCCACGATCCTCCTTATTCGAGCGCGTCGTGCCAGGCTGGGCGCAATCGCTGCTCAAGCCGGCGAGACCCCTGCTGCGAAGCGCTTATCGCGCGGTCAGCCGAGCGCAAGCTCGGCGCGCCGCACGCGTCGGCGTCATCTGACAATATACCCAGGAGAGACGGGACCGAATGTGCGGGATCTGCGGCGTCTGGGCGGGAGGGGAGTCGGACCGGGTCGCGGCAATGATTTCCGCGATGCATCACCGCGGCCCGGACGACAAGGGCGTTTATTCCGACGGACGGGTGGCGCTCGGCATGGCGCGGTTGGCAATATTGGATATCACCGCGGCGGGCCACCAGCCGATGTCGAATTCCGACGGCAGCGTATGGATCGTCTATAACGGCGAGACCTACAACTTCGCCGAGCAACGCGAGCTGATCGAGCGGAGTGGCCACGTTTTCTCGTCGAAATCCGATACGGAGGTCGTGCTGCAGCTCTATCAGATGCACGGCGACGACTTCCTGCTGCGCCTGCGTGGCATGTTCGCGCTCGCGATCTACGACCGGCGGCGCGGCCATGGACGGGAGCGGCTGCTGCTGGCGCGGGACCCGCTCGGGATCAAGCCCTTGCTCTATGCCGGAGACCCGACTCGCTTCGCGTTCGCTTCCGAAATCAAGGCCCTGCTCGCAGGGGGCCTGGTCAGGCCAGAAATCGATCCTGAGGCGTTACACGGATTGCTCGCGCACGGCTCGATCGCGCAACCCTCGACGATTCTCAAGGATGCACGGATGCTGCCGCCCGGCCATCGCCTGATCCTCGAATCAGGCCGCATGACGGTCGAGCGTTACTGGATGCTCGACGCATCGCGCGTCACCGATGTGCGAAACCTGGGCTATGTCGATCAAGTCCGCCGCCTGCGGCAGATTCTCGAGGACTCTGTGCGCGTACACATGGTGAGCGACGTGCCCGTGGGCGCATTCCTCAGCGGCGGGGTCGACTCCACCGTTCTGGTCGGCCTGATGTCGCGCATGAGCAGCAGAAAAACCCGCACGTTCTCGGTGGGGTTCGGGCACGAAGGAGCCGCTATCGATGAGACGGACGCAGCCGCCCGCACCGCGGCTTTCATCGGCACGGACCATACCCGGGTGCACGTGACGGCGCGCGACGTGCGCGACCGGATTCTCGATATCGCAAGCGCGCTCGACCAGCCTTCGGTCAACGGCGTCAATGCGTACTTCGTATCCGCCGCCGCCGGCGGCAACGTCAAGGTCGCGATCTCGGGCACGGGCGGCGACGAGTTGTTCGCGGGATATCCGTGGTTCGCCGCGATGGCGCGCGCCGCGCCTGGACTGAGCGGGCGGGGGCCATGGGCCGGTATCAGGCGGTTGGCATCAAGGCTCGCCTCCGGCCCCCTTGAGAATGTTTCCCAGGACTTCGCGGCGCGAGCGCTGGCGCGAGTACGTGGTTCCGGCGACTTCCTCGAGTTGTTTGCGCGCCAATACCAGATATTCGGCGCCCACCGCGCGCGCCGACTGCTGGCGCCGAGTCTGTCGCAGAAGCTGGTGCGCACGCCACGGGCGCGCTCGCGCGCGGCCGCCGCCGATGAACTGCCCGACGCGGCCACCCTCGCGCGCGTCAGCGCGCTGTGCCTGCGGGGCTACACCCAGAACCAGTTGCTGCGCGACATCGACGCCGTTTCGATGGCGCATTCCCTCGAGGTGCGTGTGCCGTTCCTCGATCCGGTAGTCGTGGATTTCGCGCTGTCGCTGCCGGACGATGCGAAGCTCGCCCCGAATCCGCCAACGGCAGGCGGGACCCGCTACCGCGACACTGGCGCCAAGCGCATCTTGCTCGATGCGACCCGCGACATCCTGCCGGCGGACATCGACGACCAGCCGAAGCGCGGCTTCAGCATGCCGTTCGATGCATGGTTGCGGGGTCCGATGCGGGAAGTCATGGAAGACACCCTGTCCACGGCAAGCGTGCGGGCGCGCGGGCTGCTCGACCCTGACGTGGTGGGGCAATGCCGTCGCGAATTTTTTCGGGGCGGGCGCAGTTGGGCCCTGCCCTGGCTACTCATGATGATCGAGCTCTGGTGCAGGCAGGTGCTCGACGCCGGCACCCCTTCCAGGATTGCATGAGCGAGACAAGACCCGCCCGCCTTGTCCGCCTGCTGATCCTGTGCTGGGGCTACTCGATCCACGCCCGGCGGCGGGCCCAGCTGTTCATAGACGATCCGCGATTCGAGGTAACCGTGGTGTCGACCCACGATTACGGATTTGCCGGGGCAAGGAACGTTCTGCTCACCGCGGGACGGCAGGCGCCGGCCGCCGGAGCGAACGCGCGGAAGGGGACCTTCGCGCGGATCCCGATGCCCGTCCGGGCGTTTCTGAAGAGTCTTTTGAACCTGCTCGGACTGGTGTCGGAATTGCGCTCGATGGCCCGCGATCTTGCAACCCTGAGAGACACGGTGCATCGCGTCAATCCTGATGCCTTGCTGCTGCAAACGCTGCAGTACCCGTCATTCCTCGCCTACCGGTTGCCCCGCGACCTGCCCCTGGCGGTGACTTTCTGGAATGGTGACCTGACCTATTTCGCCAAATGGACCGGCCTTGAAATGCTCTTGAAGAAACGCCTGGTCGTGCACGGGCTGCATCGCGCGAACGCCATCACCGTCAACTCCCAAACGGCGCTCGACGCGGCCGTCGATCTCGGCGCCGAGCCGGGGAAAATCGCGCTGATCCGCTACCCCGGCGCCGACCTCGGGCTGTTCAACCCGCGCCCGAAAACCGCGGCCAGGGATCGGTTGCGCATCACCGCGCGACGCGTCGTGCTGTGCCCGCGCGGGCTCGGCGATTTCTTCAACAGTGACATCATCGTCGAAGCAGCCGCCAAGGCAGTATCCCGCCACCCCGACATCCTGCTTTTGTTCATTTCCGGGGTCGGCGGCGAGGAGGAGTGGCAGCGCCATCTCAGGCTCGCAGAAGGGCTCGGGATCGCGGACAAGATGCGCTGGGACGGTCAGGTTCCTTGGGAAGACATGCCTTGGTACTACGGCGCGGCGGATGTCATGGTGTCGGTCAAGACCGCCGATTCATGTCCGAACTGCATGCTCGAGGCGATGGCATGCGGCACGCCCGTGGTGATGAGCGACACCCAGCAGAACCGCGAGTGGGTCGAGGATGGCGCCAACGGTTTTCTATGCCCGCCCCGCGATCCGGACGCGGTCGCCGATCGCATCGTGAAGGTGCTCGACAATCAAGGAGGCCTCGTGGACACATTTGCCCGGGTCTGCCTGGACAAGGTGCGCAGGGACGCCGATAGCGCGACCAACGTGACCAAGATCAAGGATTTGGTTGCCGGCCTCGCAGAGCGCAGCAGGAATCATGGCGGCGGCCTTCCGCGGTCGTGACGGGACACACGCACGTGGGGCGGATCGCGGTGCACTTGGCGCCGCGTTCCTCGTCCGCGGGAACGATTGAGCGCGCGCTCGTGAACCTGGTCGCGGGCGGGGTTTTCTGATGCTGGGCCGGTTCCTCCGGGACAGTGCTTTTTATTCCGCCTCGGCTGCGCTTTCTCGGGGCGTCGCCATCATTCTGGTTCCGCTGTACACGAGGTTCCTGCAACCCGCGGAGTACGGAGCCCTGGATTTGCTCACGGTCGTTGCGACGGTGGTGAACTATCTGGTGGCGCTGGAGATTTCCCAAGGTGTTGCGCGGGTTTACGCGGAAGCCAGGACGGTCAAGGACAAGCAGGAATACGTTTCCACGGCTTTATGGTTCGCCGCGGCGGCCTATGGCCTCTTTGTCGCAGTCGCGCTGGCCTTCCCACTGGTCATCGCCGAGCGGCTGCTTGATTCGCCGAAATGGGAAGAGGCGGTGCGTGCGATGGTACTCGCCGTGGGCGCCAACGGAATGTTCTTCCTGCTGCAGGACCTCCTGCGGTGGCAACTGCAGCCCATGCGCCACGCTGTCGCCAGCCTGGCCTACACCGCCGTGAGCACCGGCGTTGGGGTCTCGATGGTGGTCATTGCGCACGCGGGTGTGTCCGGAATCCTGTACGGGCAGTGCGCGGGCGCCATTGCCGGAGCTGCCGTTTCCTGGTGGAACGGCGCTGCGGCGGAATGGAAGCCGACTTACCGGTGGGTGCGCTGGCGCGAGATGGCAAGCTACTCCGCGCCACAAGTCATTTCAAGCATCGCCGCGTACTTCTCGCTCTACGTCGACCGGCTTCTGATCAAGGAATTGATGACGCTGGACGATGTGGGCGTCTACGGCGTCGGGGCTCGAATCGCGTCCGTCGTTGCGCTGCTGATGGGGGGGTTTCAATTAGGACTCATCCCCCTCGTTTTCCAGCACCATGCGTCTCCGGACACCCGCGTGCAGATGGCACGCGTATTTCGTTACTTTCTGGCGCCAGCCATTATTATCCTGCTGGTCCTGTCCGGATTCTCGAAGGATCTGCTGTGGCTGTTCGCGACAGCGCAGTACTACGGTTCCTGGGGCGTCGTGCCGCTGCTGGCGGGGGCGATGCTCCTCGCCAACATGTACATTTTCGTGCCGGGAATATTCATTGCGCGTCGCACCGGCCTGGTAGCGGTCATCAATCTGGGAACGGTAGTGGTGAACGTGATTGGAAATCTCCTGCTGATTCCCCGCTTCGGTATTTTGGGGGCGGCGTTCGCAACGCTGGCATCCAGCATGACCGCTTTCCTGCTCTATGTGTATTGCAATCGGCTGTTCTATCCCATACCTTTCAACTGGGGCAGGATAACGATGGCGGGGCTCCTGGGGGGGGCGTTGGCAGCGATACTGATCGGCGTCCAACAATTCGGTTGGCCCGAAATCGCGTCCTTCCTGCTGCGGATCGCAATCTGCCTGACTGGCGGCATGGTGATCGCCATGATCCTGATCGGGCGTTCAGAGCTCGCGGCGGCGATAAAGAAGATTGTGCCCGGGAAAAAGGCGTCGTGATTTCCCCTCCCGGCTTGCACCAAGACCAAGGCGAAGAGTCCATGCTCATGGGTGTCCCCACCGTGGCAAATGCTTGCGCTGATTTGCTCGGCAGGGCGCGCCTGCGGGATATGCAGGACATCGTGTTAATCAACGAGACCTGTGCCGCACACATCGCAGACAAGCTGCGCGCGCTGCCGGTCGACGAGGATTTGAGGCGCCGGATTGGACGCGGCGGTCGCTCCTTCGTAGACCAGCATCTTCACTGGGATACGGTCGCGAGAGACTACGAGGAACTGTTGCATCACCTCTGCGCCCGGCCTTCCCCATGATACGCGCGCGCAACTGGGCCGGGCTGCTGATCAGCGTCCTGGCGGTAGTGTGGCTCGCCGCCGCGTACGACTTCAAGGAAATGCTGCCCTCGTTGCGCGCGGCCAATTACGCCTATTTTCTACCGGTTCCCGTGCTGCTCATTGCCGATTTTTCGCTGCGGGCGGCGCGCTGGCGCCTGTTGTTCGAGGAACGCGGCAATGTCCGGCTGAGCAGCGTGTTCGCGGCGCTGATGATCGGTTACCTCTTCAACAACATTCTTCCGGCGCGCGGAGGCGAGTTCATCAAGATTTACCTGCTCGGAAAGGCCGAGGCCATCTCCAAGAGTCGGGTGCTGGCCACCGTGGTGGCCGAGAAGACGGCCGATCTCCTGATCGCAATCGCCCTGCTGGCTTCGCTGTTGGCCTACTATCCGGTCCCGGAATGGCTCGGGCGTGCCGGACTTCTGGTCGGCGGAATCACCGGGATCGCGCTGTGCGTAATCGTTTGTTTCAGACTGATCGGCACTGCGTCCGCCAGGGCTGTCTTCCGTATGCTGAAGCCGCTTCCACCAGGTATCGTGCAGCGGCTTGAGGCGGCTACCGAGCAGTTTGTCGCGGGACTTGCCGGGCTTTTCTCGCCCGCGCGGGTGCTGCGTTTCCTCGCGTTCAGCGCATCGATTTGGACGTTGGAACTGACAGCAATGTGGGCGATTGCGGCCGCACTTGCAATCGACGCCGGCCTGGCGGACCTGCTGTTCGCAATGCTGATGATCTTGTTCGGGACCATGGTTCCCTCTTCTCCCGGTTATATTGGCACCTACGAGTTCTTCGGTCTGAATGCGCTGGCGATTCTCGGGATCGGGGGAGGATCTGCGCTAAGCTACGTCATCGTGTTGCATGGCACGACGTTCGTCGCAACCAGCCTTATCGGGATCGCGTGCCTGGCGGTCTTCAAGCCGGCCAGAACTCTGCCGGGGGACTGCAGGGAGGAGGAAGACGCAGCCGAGCGGCCGCGCAGTGGACTTCGATGAAAGAGGAGCGCAACCATACGAGCGTCGCAACGCCCCACCGCCGGCAAGGCGGTGACCGTACTGCTGATCTTGGGGCGGCGCGGCGCGTGGTATGCGCTCATCATCGTCGCCACATCCACCACCTTCACCCACTACATTACGGACGGAAAGGTCGATTTATTCGCGGCCGCGCTCGGCCTGGGCGCGTTCTACTGGGCGCTGCGCACCGCACCCGGCGCAGAGCACCCGCGGGCACTTGGCCTCGCCGGATCGCTCGCGGGATTTGCCACGGTCGCCAGGTTTCCCTATCTCGCCGCGTTCCTGCCGGCAGTATACTTTCCGGTGACCTGCCGCCAGCGTGCTGCGGGCGGGTCGCCGGAACACGTGATTGCGGTTCTCGCAAGAAAGCCGCACGCGAGCTCGGTCGGTTGTTGCCTGGCAGTGCCGATCGGCGTGCGCTCGGGCCGGTACGGTGCCCCGTTGACCGAACTCAACGGCATCTGATGATTCTTGAGCCGGTTCC
>Ga0326597_10011102_pt1 | contig 11962 bp, 8 predicted proteins | sample RVTome_12_FD_203789 | JGI IMG/M metagenome (GOLD analysis project Ga0326597, IMG submission 203789) | Soil microbial communities from uranium-contaminated site in the Upper Colorado River Basin, Wyoming, United States - RVT100D185 | ecosystem: Environmental > Terrestrial > Soil > Contaminated >... | reverse complement strand
GTCGTGGCTGCCAGAGAGCCGCATGAGGAACGTACGCTTCTACGCCTCGTCCCGCATCCGGATTCACGCCACCGGCGCGATGCCCGCCTCACGTAGCGCGCTTTCGTCGGCCGCCCCGATCCTCGCGGCCACGCGCGCCTGCTCCCGTCCGAGCCAGACGCCCAGGACACCCCAGACGATGGCGAGGGGGAACACCAGCGTGGCGAGCCCGGCGAGGCCCATGCCGAGACGGCCGAGCAGGCCCTCGGTCCACGCGCCCACCACGTCGCCGCCCCGGTAGACGAACGTGTCGATGAACGCCTTCGCCTTGTACTTGTCCTCGCGGCTCACGACGGTGAACAGCGTCTCACGGGCGGGCCGCATAATGGCGCGCTGCACCGCACGGAAGGTCGCCTCGAAGATGATGAGCGCGGCGATCGTGCCGACGAGCGCGAGGCCGATGAAGCCCAGCAGCACGGTGATCGGCAACAGGGCCAGGGTCACGGACACGCCGATGTACTTCATGAGCCGCCCGGCCACGAACAGCTGCAGCACGAGCGTCGCGATCTGCGTCCACATGTCGATGTTCGCGAACAGCGCCGTGCGGGCGTCGGTCTCGTCAGCGACCTCGGCGACCATGGCCAGGCGCGTGAAGTAGATGAACGTCGCCATCACCGCGAGGATCAGCACGAATCCGCAGATGGCGAGCAGGTACCGGGACCTGAGCACCGCCCGAAATCCTTCCCACGCGCTCCCGCCGATGATGGCGTTCTCGTCGACCTTGGGGGGCACGTCGGGATCGTCGGCCTGGTCGGGCGCGGCCGACTCCGGCTGGAGCGTCGCGACCCACCAGGCCGCGAGTACGGCCAATCCGAGGAATCCCACCGCGATCAGGATGAGGTTCGCCGTTCCCACCGACTCGACGATGTTCCCCGCCAACCAGGGTCCGAAAATGGCTCCGGCGGTTCCTCCCACCGCGATGACCGGGAACAGGCGCTTGGACTGCTCGAAAGCGAAGCGGTCCGCCATCAGGGCCCAGAACACCATGGTGCTGAACAGGTTGAAGACGCTGAACCACACATAGAAGATGCGCCCCGAGACCTCGCCCGCCGATGCGGGGGCGAACGACAGCAGGGCCCAGAAGCCGACCAGGCTCGCCGCGAAGAACGTGTAGGTCGCGGCGATGAACGAGATGCGCCGGAATTTCGCCACCAGATACCCGAACACCGGGTTCACGGCGAGCGTCACGATCGCCGTGCCGACGAACAGCCAGCGTACCGTGTCGAGCCCGCTCCGCATCCCGAGTGCCTCCCGTGCCGGTCGGATGACCATGAGCGCCGACAGGACGCAGAAAAAAAAGAAGGCGGACGCGAGGAGCGGCAGGAGCTCGTCGCGCCGGATGTTGGCGAAGCGCTGGAGAGCGGTCGTCATGTCGGTGGGGTTCGGGGGAGGCGGGTCGGCACGCGCCACACCCACTCAGACGCACGAGCGGGGCATAACGTTTGACCGCCCACGGATCACACGTCGTCGATGATCCGGTTGAGCGTCCTGCTCGGGCGCATGGCTCGCGCCGCGCGCTCGAAGTCGGGCATGTAATAGCCACCCAGGTCCTGCGGCTCGCCCTGCGCGGCCGTGAGCTCTTGGAGGATCGTCGTCTCGTGCTCGGCCAGGCTCGCGGCCACCGGCCTGAACCGGTCCGCGAGCGCCGGATCTGCGGTCTGCGCGGCCAGGGCCTGCGCCCAGTACAGCGTCAGATAGAACGTGCTCCCCCGGTTGTCGAGCTCGTTCACCTTCCGCTTGGGCGACCGCGCGTTCTCCAGATAGACGGCGGTCGCGGCGTCGAGCGCGTCGCCGAGCACGCGCGCGCCGGCGTTGTCGAACATCTCGCCCAGGTGCTGCAGCGAAGCCGCAAGCGCGAGGTATTCGCCGAGCGAGTCCCAGCGGATGTGCCCTTCCTTCTGGAACTGTTGCACGTGCTTCGGGGCCGATCCGCCCGCGCCGGTCTCGAACAGCCCTCCGCCGTTCAGGAGCGGCACGACCGACAGCATGCGCGCGCTCGTTCCGATCTCCAGGATCGGGAAGAGGTCCGTGAGATAGTCGCGAAGCACGTTGCCGGTCACCGAGATGGTGTCTTCACCGCGCCGGATGCGCTCGAGCGTGAACCGCATCGCCTCCACCGGAGAGAGGATCTCGATCTGGAGCCCCTTCGTTTCGTGATCTTCCAGGTAACGCTCGACCTTCCGGATGATCTCCGCGTCGTGCGCGCGCTGCCGGTCGAGCCAGAATACGGCAGGCTCCCCGGTGGCCCGAGCGCGGCTCACGGCGAGCTTCACCCAGTCGCGCACGGCGGCGTCCTTGGTCTGACAGGCGCGCCAGATGTCGCCCGCTTCCACCTCGTGCTCGAGCAACGTGCGCCCGTCCGCGTCCACGACGCGCACCACCCCGGCCGCGGCGATCTCGAACGTCTTGTCGTGGGAGCCATACTCCTCGGCCTTCTGGGCCATGAGTCCCACGTTCGGCACACTTCCCATGGTCGACGGATCCAGCTGCCCGTGCTCCCTGCAGTCACGCACGATGGCATCGTAGATCCCGGCGTAGCTCGAATCGGGGATGACGGCCTTGCAGTCCTGCAACTCGCCCTCGGCGTTCCACATCTTGCCGGAGTCGCGGATCATCGGCGGCATCGATGCGTCGACGATGATGTCGCTCGGCACGTGGAGGTTCGTGATGCCCCGGTCCGAATCGACCATGGCGATGGACGGACCACGCTCGTACACGGCCTCGAGGTCGGCCTCGATCACGGCACGCTGGCCCTCCGGGAGGTCGGCGATCTTCGATACGAGGTCCCCGAGCCCGTTGTTGGGGTCGACGCCCAGCTCTTCGAGCAACGGCCGGTGCTTCTCGAAGACGTCGTGGAAGAACACGCGGACGCAGTGTCCGAAGATGATGGGGTCGGAGACCTTCATCATGGTGGCCTTCATGTGCAACGAGAACAGCACGTCCTGCTCGCGGGCATCGTCCACCTGAGCGTCGAGGAAGTCGACCAACGCCCGGCGGCTCATGAACGACGCATCCAGGATCTCCCCCGGTAGCATCGGGACGGCTTGCTTGAGGACCGTGGTCCGCCCGTCCGGGGTGACGTGCTCCACCCTGACGGTGGTCGGGGCGTCGACGGTCACGGAGCGCTCGGTGTGGCGGAAATCGCCCGCGTCCATCGTCGAGACATGCGTCCTGGAATCGTCCGACCATGGCTTCATGCGCGGCGGATTCTTCCGCGAGAATTCCTTCACCGACCGTGGGATGCGCCTGTCGGAATTCCCCTGCCGGAGCACGGGGTTCACCGCGCTTCCCTTCACCTTGTCGTAGCGCGCCTGCGTGTCGCGCTCGTCGTCGGTCTCCGGCTCGTCGGGGTAGTCCGGAAGCGGATATCCGAGCGCCTGGAGCTCCTTGATGCAGGCCCGGAGCTGGGGCACTGACGCGCTGATGTTCGGAAGCTTGATGACGTTCGCCTCGGGCTTCTCCACCAGCCGGCCGAGCTCGGCGAGATCGTCGGACACCTTCTTGTCGGCCGGAAGTCGGTCGGCTAACACCGCCAGGATGCGGCCCGCCAATGAGATGTCTCGCGCCTCCACCGGCACCCCGGTCGCTCCCGCGAACGCCCGCACGACCGGGAGCAGCGCGTGGGTGGCCAGGGCGGGGGCTTCATCGGTCCAGGTATAGATGATGGGAGGCGACTGACTCATGTGGCTCACGGTCCTCGGAACATGTTGGCTCGGTCGAGACGGAAGCCACAGCTTAGGCAGATTCTCGGCCGGAGCAAGCGGGGGGCGGGCTGGACCTACCGCCCGGTGAGCTCGCGGGCGCTCGGGAATCCCGGCAACCCTTCCGCGGTCCTGACGGCGCGCAGGATGGCCTGGGCCGTCACGTCCGCGGCCAGGGCCCCCACCAGGGTGACGTCCGCCGCACCGTCGAGCTCACCGGTGGCGAGCCCGAAGATCGTGTCTCCGTCCCTCGGCGTATGCGCCGGATACGTGGTCCGGGCCAGCCCGTCATGGGCCATCTGGGCCACCTTCGTGACCTGGGCCTTCGTGAGCGTCGCGTTCGTCGCCACTACACCGATCGTGGTGTTGCCCTCGACGACCTGGCCGGGCACGACCGCCGACGTCCGCAACAGCAGCCGGGCATCCGCGAGGCCTCGACCGTCTTCGGTTCGCACGCCCGCCACGATGCGGCCGGTCACCGGGTCCACGATGTCGCCCACGGCGTTGACGGCGACCGCCGCCCCGACCGTCAGCCCGCTCGCCAGCGTCACGGACGCGGTGCCGAACCCACCCTTCATCGCCCTCGCAGGGCCGCCCAGCTTCCCGACCGTCGCGCCCGCGCCGGCTCCGACGGAGCCTTCCGCGACGGCCCCGGAGCGCGCGGCCCGGGCCGCCGCGTATCCGCACTCGGGACCCGGCCGCACCTTCGCCGCGCCCTCCAGTCCGAGGTCGTAGAGGATCGCACCGACCACGATGGGCACGACCTTCCCGCCGACCCGGTATCCGATATCGTGCTCGTCGAGGTAGCGCATGACCCCGGATGCCGCGTCGAGTCCAAACGCGCTGCCCCCCGAGAGGACGACCGCGTGGACCTCCTGCATGGAGCTCACGGGGTCGAGCAGCGCGATCTCGCGCGTGCCGGGGCCGCCGCCGCGAACGTCGACGCCCCCAACGGCGCCTCGGCGCGCGAGGATCACGGTGCAGCCTGTCGGACGCTCGGAGCGTGTATGATGCCCGAGCTCGATCCCGGCCACGGCCGTGATGCCCGCGCCGGGGTTCACCAGCGCCCTCCTATGGCAGGCGCAGCGCCACCAGCGATCCCGGCAGCTCTCCGCTGCCCACCGACAGCACGATGTACTGTACCCCCTCGTGCATGTAGCTCATGGGCGCCGTGTTCGTCGGGGCCGGGATCTCGACCTGTCCGACCGGCTCCGCCGTGCGCTTGTCGATGGCATACAGGACTGGCCGCTGGCCGCGCCCCTCGGCGTAGATGAACAGCGAGCCGGTCACGATCGTCGTCGCGTGGCCCGTCGAGCCGGTGTTGCCGAGCTCCACGCCCTGTAGCGCCTCGTGGTTCTTGATGCGGTCCGGCGTATACCCGTTTGGGATCGACCAGAGGTGCTCGCCCGTGTTCATGTCGATGGCGGTGATGCTCGCGTACGGTGGCTTCACCAACGGGAGGCCCTGTGGCCCGCCCACGCCGCCCGGGCCGACCGACACCCAGTCCACGTTGGAGTTCGGATCGACGTCCGTGCCCGGCTGCAGCCGGGGTGCGCTGCAGCCGCGCTGGGAGGCGGTGTAGAGGATGCCCGTCTCCGGATCGGCGACCGTGCCGCCGGGGATGTTGGTGCCGCCGTTGGCTCCGGGGCAGTGGATCGCCGCCGTGATCCCGTCCTGGCCGGACACCATCGGTGGGTTGAACAAAGGGCCCATGCGGTACCCGCTGACGATCTCGAGCGCCTCGGCCCGGAGCTCAGGCGTGAAGTCGATCAGGTCGTCTTCGCTGATGCCCTGCATCTCGTAGGGCGCGGGACGGGTCGGGAAGGGCTGCGTGGGCGACGTCCACTCACCCGGCACGTCCGTTTGCGGCACGGGCCGCTCCTCGATGGGCCAGATAGGCTCACCGGTCACGCGGTCGAGCACGTAGACGAAGCTCTGCTTGGTCGTCTGCGCCAGGATCTTCCTCGGCTGTCCGTCGATGGTCACGTCGAGCAGGTTCGGCTGCGCCGGCATGTCGTAGTTCCAGATGTCGTGATGGACCGTCTGGAAGTGCCAGCGCCGCTCGCCGGTCTCCGCGTCGAGCGCCAGGATCGTGGTGCTGAATAGGTTCTGGCCCGGATGGAATCCGCCGAAGTAGTCGATGGTCGGCGGGTCCGTGCCCACGTACACGAGTCCGAGCTCCGGGTCCACCGTCATCGGGGCCCACGCGGAGACGTTCCCCGTGTATCGCCAGGCATCCGACAGCCAGGTGTCGTTTCCGAACTCGCCTTCCTGCGGAATCACGTTGAAGGTCCACTTGTGCGCGCCGGTCTTCACGTCGAAGCCCATGATGTTGCCGGGCACGTTCTCCTGGCGCGTCTGGTAGTAGCCCTGCTCGTGCGAGTTGCCCACGACGACCGTGCCATTCACGATGGTGGGCGGCGTCGAGTTGGTGATGTAGCCGGTTTCCGGCGGGAGCCCGTCCTCGCGGTCGTGCTCCCAGGGCCCGAGGTACGTAATCAGGTCAATCACGCCGTCCTCACCGAACTCCTGCACGGGCCGCCCGGTCTCGGCGTCGAGCGCCCACAGGAAGAACGCCGGGGTAATGAGGTAGACGCGTCCGCGCCCGTCGACCTCGTCGTAGGCCACGCCTTTCCCGTAGTTCTTCCGCATGGAGTCCTCGTAGCGCTTCGTCGGCGCTTCGCGGAAGGTCCAGAGCGTCTCGCCCGTGGCGGGATCGATGGCCGCGACGGTCCGGCGCGTGCCGGCCACCGTGAACAGCCTTCCGCCCGCATAGATGGGCGTCGAGCGGAGGATCGGGTCCGGACCGCCCGGGCTGAAGTTGTCGCCGCGCCACGTCCACGCGACCTGGAGCTGATCGAAGTTGTCGGCGTTGATCTGGTCGAGCGGCGTGTAGCGGGTGCCGTAGTCGTCGGCGCCCCAGGAGCGCCATTCACCCGTCGGCGTGCCGCGCTCGACGCTCTGCGCCACGAGCGGAGCCGACACCGCGGCGGTCCCCAATCCGACGAAGGCGGTCGCGATCGCGACTCCGAAGGCGCGTCGTGCGCGGTGGGCCATGCCCGTCCCGGCGGCGCTCATCGTCCGGACTCCTCGCGGATGCCTTGCTGGAACCGCGCGTCCACCGCGAAGCAGTAGAAGAAGCCGTTGCCACCCGTGGCCTGCAGGTTCTCCTGGCTGCACCCCCGGGAGTGTCAAGACGGCGAGTGCTCCGATTGCCTTCTTCACGTTCGACTCCTGCATGGGTTCCGTATGATCATCGCTGCGCGGCAATGTTCGTGCGCGGCGCCACATCGGCAAGATGGGGTGGACGCGGACGCCTACCGTGCTACCCTCTCTTCCCCGGCCGGTCGCTGATGACCCGGGCAATGAATCCCTGATCTCACCCCTGGAGCCGATGGACCTGCATCGATCCCCCTTGAGCGGCCAGCGCCCGCTCATCGCCCCGTTCCTTCTCGTGATCGCTTCCTTCGCCGCCACGCCGGCGTTCGCTCAGGTCGACGTCCAGCCGCTCAGCCGGGAGGATCCTCCGGAAGGGTGGTCGGGCTCCCTCACCGGTGACCTCTCGGCTCAGACCGGGAACACGGACTTCGTGCAGCTCGGCGTTCGTGGGCGGGTGTACGAGGTGAGGGGACAGGTCACGACGATGATCGTGGGGAATGGCGGCCTCGGCTTTCTGGGACGCAGCCGCTTTTCTTCGTCCGGGCTCTTCCACTACAGGAAGACGTACCGGTCCGGACGGGGGGTGTGGCCGGAGTGGTACGCCCAGGCGAACTACGATCGCTCACAGCTCCTCAAGTTCCGAACGCTCGTCGGCGCCGGGGTGCGCACGCCGGTGGCCGCCGGGCGGTGGGGCGAGGTCGGGATGCGCTACGACAGCCGCCCGCCCGACGGGCTCGTGGCCCTCGACGCGCGATTGCGAACGGGTCTGACGTATTCATTCTAGAAGGGACGACGTGCGCTAACCGGCCCCCTTGGTGGTCTCTTCTTCGATGGCTTCGATCGGGAACCGGTTCGCGTCCGGGGTCCTGAGTCGCTCGAAGAAGCGAGCCGTGTAGGGATCCCCCGGGTTCTGGCAGAGTCCGATCGGGGAGCCCTGCTGCACGATGCGGCCCTCGCGGAGCACCGCCACGCGGTTCGCGAGCACGACCACGTCCTCCACGTCGTGTACCACGAGCAGCGTGGGGACGCCCGTGCGCCGGATGACCTTCGTCAGTCCGTCCCGAAGCGATGCCTTCAGGGGAGCGTCGAGGTTGCTGAACGGCTCGTCGAGCAGGAGTACGCTCGGCTCGGGCGCCAGCGCCCGGGCCAGCGCCACCCGCTGCTGCTGGCCCCCGGACAGTTGATGCGGGTAGCGTCCCGCGAGGCCCTCGAGGTCCACGAGCTCCAGCATTCGTCCGGTGCGCTCCTTGCGGGCCGCGCGGGGAAGGTGTTTCAGTCCGTAGGCGATGTTCTGCTCCACCTTGAGGTGCGGGAAGAGCGCGAAGTCCTGGAAGACCATGCCCACGCCGCGATGCTCGGGCGGGACCCACGTGCCCGGTCCGGCCATGACCTTTCCGCCAATGCTGACCGTTCCCGTGTCCGGCACTTCGAGGCCCGCGATTATGCGGAGCATCGTGGTCTTTCCGCAGCCGCTCTGTCCGACGACGGCGACGAGCTCGCGATCCCGGATCTCGAGGTCGATGCCCCGTAGCGCGTCGCAATCGGCGCCGGGGTAGCGCTTGCCCACGCCATCGAGCTTGAGCGCGGCGGCGCCCGGCGCGGCTGGTTGGTTCTCAGCGACCAATGTCCGGCTTTCCGTCGAGAGTGCGGTGGAGCACGGCGACCACGATCGTCGCACACAAAATGACCAGCAGCGCCGCGGGCGCGGACTCGGCGACCTGCTCGTCCGACGCCAGCTGGAACGCGCGCGTCGCCAGCGTATCGAAGTTGAACGGCCGAAGGATCAGCGTCAGCGGCAGCTCCTTCAACACGTCGATCACCACGAGGGTCCCCGCGGCCACCAGCGTGCCCCGGAGCAACGGTACCTCGATGCTGAGCAGCGTCCGCAATGGTCGGGCGCCCAACATCCGCGAAGCTTCGGTCAGATTCGTGCCCACGCGCTCGAGCCCGGCTTCCACGGGCAGGTACGCAACCGCCAGGAAGCGCACGACGTACGCGGCCACGAGCGCGATCGCGGTTCCGGTGAGGATCAGCCTTGCGCCGCCTCCCAGGAATCCGTCCAGGAACATCGAGACCGTGAGCACGCCGACGGCGATGACCGCGCCGGGCACCGAGTACCCGAGCAGCGCGACCCGCGACGCCGCCCGGGTGATGTCCGTGCGGTCGAGTCGGCTCGTGTAGGACAGGACGAGCGCGATCGTCACGGCGATGACGCCGGCCATGGCGGCCAACCCGAGGCTGTTCGCGGCCAGCCGGACGAAGCGGCCATCCACGACCTCGGGCGCCGTGCGCAAAGCCCAGAAAACGAGCTGCAGAACCGGCAGGACGAAACCGAAGGCGATCGGGAGCGCGCAGAACATGGTGGCCGCCACGCCCTTCGCTCCGCTGAGCGGATAGGGCGCCGCCCGCGACGATTCGCCCGGTGCGACGTACCGGGCCTGCCCGCGCTGCCACCGTTCGATGACGAGGAGCGTCAGGACGAGGAGCATCAGCATGGCGGACAGGCGGACCGCTGTGTCCAGGTCGCCCAACGAGAACCAGGCGCGGAAGATGCCCGTGGTGAACGTCGGGACGCCGTAGTACTTCACCGCGCCGTAATCGTTGACGACCTCCATGAGGACGAGCGCCACGCCGCCCGCGAGGGCGGGGCGGGCGAGGGGCAGCCCGATGGTCCAGAACACGGACGCGTGCCCGCGGCCGAGCACCCGTGCGGCTTCCAGCGTGGGGCCGGCGCGCGATTCGAGCAGCGCGCGCACGGGCAGGTACACGTACGGGAAGAGGACGAGCCCGAAGAGCACCGCCGCCACCTCGATGCGCATGACGTTCCAGTAGAACAGCGTGTCGCCCGCGCCGGGCACGACGGCCCGGATCAACCGCTGGAACGGACCGGTCACGCCTACCATGCCGGAGTACACGTACGCGGCCATGTAGGCGGGCACGGCGAGCGGCAGCACGAGCGCCCACCGGAACAGCCTGCGCCCGGGGAAGTCGCACATGGCGACGAGCCAGGCGGTTCCGGCCCCGATCGCCAGAGCTATGGTCCCGGAAGCGAGGGTCAGAAAGAGGGTGTTGCCGAAATAGGCGGGCAGTAGCGTCTCGGACACGTGCGCCCAGGACTCTCCCGCCGGCGCGAGCGCCCCGATGGGAATGGTGGCGACGGGGATCGCCAACAGGATGACCAGCACCAAAGAGACGGCCGTCCAGCCCCAGGGAAGGGACCGGACGGCCAGCCTCCAGTTGCGCGGTAGCGCTATCTCCATCCGGCGCGATCGGCGATCCGGACGGCGGCGTCGTTGAGCTCTCCGAGCACGGTGAGGTCGAGCGTGTCCGCGCGGAACTCACCCCAGCTGAGCAGCGTCGCGGACCAGGGCACGTTCGGGTGGACCGGGTATTCCTGGTTCGCTTCGGCGAAGATTCCCTGCGCTTCCTCGCCCGTGAGGAACTCCAGCAGCGCGACCGCGTTCTCGACGTTGCGGGCGTGCCGCGTAACCCCGGCCCCGCTCACGTTCACGTGCGCGCCGCGGCCGTCCTGGTTCGGGAAGAACACCCCGATCTGCGAGGCGACACGCCGCTCCTCCGGATCCGTCGATTCGACGAGCCGGGCGATGTAGTACGTATTCACGACCGCGACGTCTCCGGCGCCGGCCGCCACGGCGGTCACCTGATCGGTGTCGCCGCCGCTCGGCTGGCGGGCCATGTTCTCGACGATGCCCTCCGCCCATTCGGTCGCGGCCTCTTCGCCATCGTTCGCGATGATCGAGGCGAGGAGCGACTGGTTGTAGACGTTCTCCGAAGACCGGATCAGCACGCGGTCGTCCCACGCCGGCTCGGCGAGCGCCTCGTACGTCGAGAGCTGGGTGGAGTCCACGCGCTCGCGATGGTACGCCAGGACGCGGGCACGCTGCGTCAGCCCCCACCACTCGCCGTCACGGTCGCGGAGATGGTCCGGAACGTTCGCCTCGAGCGTCGCCGACGTCACGGGCTGGAGGAGCCCACGCGCCTTGGCCCGGTGGAGGCGCCCGGCGTCGACCGTGATGAGCATGTCGGCGGGGGATGCCTCACCCTCGTTCTCCAGACGGGTGATGAGCTCGTCCGCGGAGGCGGTCACGACGTTCACCTGAATGCCGGTGAGCTCGGTGAACCGATCGAACAGGATCTGGTCGGCCTCGTAATGGCGGTGCGAGTATACGTTGACGACGTCACCGTCGTCGGAAGCACCGCATGCCGCGAGGGCTGCGAGTCCGGCCGCGGCCAGGATTGTGCGTGCCTTGTGCATCGATCGATCTCCGTCGGGTCGAGCGCTGAGGGACATTGCCCCAAGATCTGGTAGAGGGAGAATGATAGTGTTGAGAATGATTTTCAAGTCCGGCTGCTGCGCGCGGCTTGCCCCGGGGGCGCCATCATGAAGGCCATCACCTTCCAGGAGGTGGAGCGACTCGCCTATTCGGACGTGCCCGAGCCGCGCCTCCTGGAGCCGACCGATGCGCTCGTGCGGGTCCGCGTTGCGGGGATCTGCGGCTCAGACCTCCACCCGTACTTCGGGCGCGAGCGCGGCATCGATCCCGGAACCGTGATGGGGCACGAGTTCGTGGGCGAGGTCGTGGCGGTCGGATCGGCCGTCGCCCGTTTCAGTGGCGGCGAGCGCGTCGTCTGCCCCTTCACGACGTCCTGCGGACACTGCTTCTACTGCCGGGCGGGTCTCACTGCGCGCTGTCCCGAGGGCCAGTTCTTCGGATGGGTGCAGGACGGGCGGGGCCTCCAAGGGGCGCAGGCCGAGCTCGTCCGTGTGCCGCTGGCCGACGGCTCGCTCGTGGAAGTGCCGGACGATCTCGACGAAGCCGTCGCGCTGCTCTCGGGCGACATCCTTTCGACGGCAATGTTCGGAGCCGACCTCGCGCGCGTCTCCGAGGGCGACGTAGTGGCGGTGGTGGGATGCGGGCCGGTGGGGCTCCTCGCGATTCGCGCGGCGCTGGCCGCCGGCGCGCGCGAAGTCGTCGCGGTCGACCGGGTGCCCACGCGGCTCGAAGCGGCGGAACGGTTCGGGGCGACCGCCGTCGATTTCT
>Ga0326597_10011101_pt1 | contig 11963 bp, 8 predicted proteins | sample RVTome_12_FD_203789 | JGI IMG/M metagenome (GOLD analysis project Ga0326597, IMG submission 203789) | Soil microbial communities from uranium-contaminated site in the Upper Colorado River Basin, Wyoming, United States - RVT100D185 | ecosystem: Environmental > Terrestrial > Soil > Contaminated >... | reverse complement strand
GTGTGCAAGGGACGATCACCGTGCAGTCCTTCAGCCAGATTCCGCGCGTAATGCTCGTGCAACTCACGACCGGGAACCTTCTGCAGCCGCCGGTATTCCAGGGCAATATTGCCGTGCCGCCGGGAGGAAGCGCGCAGTTCTCCACGCTCTGGCTGCCGTATGCTACCGACGGAGAGATCGTGTTTGAAGGACTTCCTTTTACCGTAGGCGGCGGAGCTAGAATCTATGGACCGATCACGTTCCAGGCAACCGCAGAGGTACAGATCTTTGAACGGGTGCAGCCGATTCGGTTCGGTGATCTGGAATTCACGAGGGTGTTTAGGGTGAGATAAGATCGGAACTGAACAGCGGAGCGGAGAATGGTTGTCCGCTCCGCTCCTGTTGCATCACAGTGCCGACAAATCGACGATTCGCGCTTGTGAGGCAAACCTATTCCCACAACGAGAATGGTGACGCTGGTTAGCAAGACAGTGGTCCTGTTGTTGATGGTATTCGTTTCGGAGAGCGCGGAGGCGCAATTGATTGGCCCCCTGTTCCGACGCGTTAGCCGCGTAAGTAACTTTGAGTTTGCTGTATATAGTGACGGGATGCTGTGGGGAGGCATGGATCAATGGGACCCCGCCACATACACGATCGGACATTGGCCACGAGGGACGCGTCACCTTGTTCCGTTTCACTATTTGAATGGTATCGCGTTTCTGGCAAGAAAAGGGGGACGACAGCTTGTCTCGGATGCCAACTTTGTCCGTCGAAGAGATTATCTTGACCCGGATGTAAACACTCTTACTGTTATAGGGAACCAAACCGTCCCGGGGCGCGTGGGGGATCCCCTGGCAGGGTATGATTCGGTCTTTCAGGGTTCCGGCTGGCGATATGTAGATGCACCGGATTACATTGTGTACTCAAGCCTCGACTACGACAGTGTAGGAATCGACATCTCCGGTAGTAATTATTTCGATTGGCCTCTCAGGATTGTCAATGGTCAACGACAGTACGTTACTAACCTCCTGGCCAGATCGAACTACCCTGCTTCGTTTCTGTCCGATGAGGACATGTTCACGGTCTTCAAAGATACCGACACTCGCGCAGACCCAAACTATACTGGTTCCTCGGGTCCGAGCATGCCGATCGGGATTCAGTTTGAGATGGAAATTCTCTCTTGGAGAAATGGTCCAGGGAAAGATATTATCATTTTGCGATATGCGATTACCAACAAGAGCGGACAGCAACTGGACAGTTGTTTTATCGCGTTCAACCCCGGTCTGCGGATTTCCAGTATTGCTTTTCCACAGTCAGCGCCGACGTTGGTGCGCAGATTCACACCTGAACCTGACCGTAATCTAACTTACGTTGAGCCGGTTCCCTCCTCAGTCTGGGCTGAGGTATGGACAGCCACACCTTACCCTCCGACCCTGGGTTATGCATTGCTGGAGACCCCGGATGGATATACGAACTCTCCTGTTGGCCTTAAGACAGCGTATCGGACAGATACTATTTACTACTTCCGCAATCGATTTGGACAGCCTACTTACTTTCCATACAGCGAGGATGCAACGGACTCCGCTGTTTGCGGACTGATCACTTCGCCTCCTCCGTGGATCTCCCCTATTCCGTACAACTCGTACTCTGGAATATCACCGTTGCTCCTGTCTGGTCCCTTTCCCATGTCGCCCGATCAGACAGTCACGTATTGTGTGTCCTTCATGTTCTCCGATAGTCTCCCACACTTGCTCTTGATGGATGATTTTGTGAGGCGGATGCACACGAACAACTTTCAGCGCCCTGTTCCACCTCCACCGCCACGTCTCACTGCCATTGCTTCAAACCGAGTCATCAGACTGCTATGGGACAATAGTGCCGAATCCGCAACTGACATCATGATACCTGACAGCCTTGGTCGTCCCTTCCTGGGGTACCGATTGCTGCGGGCTGTGAGTAGGGACGGTCCATTTGTTGAGATCGGTCGCTGGAGCCAGGATAGTCTGCTGGTGCATCAGTTCATTGATCGAGGTACCGATATTGGTGGCCTGAAAAACAACGTGAGATACTATTACAGGATTCTCTCCTTCGACGAAGGGGCTCCCCGACTAAAGCTCGATCCCATGGATTGTGCTGCATTCGAGGGGGTCAATAGCATTTCCGTTGTTCCGATGAGCGAACCCTCAAATGCCGCGTCGTCCCCAGGGGTTGGCATGCTGCTCTCCGGCACACTGGGAGAGGTCTCCGCACCGAAGCTTATCCCGCTGAACGTCACCAACTACAACACACTGTTCAAGGATAGGGCCGTTGTGGCCAGTCTCAATACCGCTACCGACGGTGTGAGGTACTCACTGCCTGTCACACTCAGCGACAGCCTTTCGGGCTACGTGCATAACGAGGTGATCGATCCGGGCGTGTTTGTGCATGGAACTCCAGCCACAGCAGGGATCAAAGAGGGGACAGTCCGTATCAGAGATATCTTTAGCTTGAACGCTGCCGATGTTGAGTTCAGTTACCGCTTTGAGCAACTGGCCGACAGCTTCCGCATCCTGAGTCCTGTTCTTGAAAGCACAGTTGGTGCGGATGTGCCCGTGCTTATCCGTGACTCGCTGGACATTCTCGGTGTCCGGACGATTACCCCATACACCACATCACCACGGGAAATCATCGTCGAGTTTCTCCCGGGAGGGATCGATACGATGGACCTACAGGCCGGCTTGATCTTCGAGTACATGACTGTGCAACTGAGAGACGGAGCCACAGACAGCATCATCACGGACCATGCATTCACATCCACCGGCATCAAGGCGAACGGGTTCTTCAGTATCGTGATGAGGCCAGACCACTACTACCACACGGACACGCTTGCCAACGGAGACCAGTGGGAGTTTGGTCATCTGTTGAACATTTACGAATCCCAGATTGCATTTGACTTTCCGGACAGAGGGAGAGGCTCGGGCAGGCCGGGGCTTCCGTTCCTCTGGGCAAGCGGTCACAGGAGAGGGACTGTTGACTTTGCCATCGGAGACAGGGTACGCATCAGGTGGGATGGAGGGAGGAGGGGAGAGTTTCCAAGGAATGCAGAGGTAGCCTTGACGGCCGGGGCACCGGGCACAACCGAGATCACCGACGAGATGTTGGAGCAAATCAGGATCGTGCCGAACCCGTACATGGTGAGACACGAGGCGCAGAGAGGACAACCGCGCATCTACTTCAACTACCTTCCTGACGAATGCACAATCAGGATTTACACCGTTGCACTCGACCTTGTGAAGACCATCCACCACAGTGGCGGGTCGAGAGAAGAGTGGGACCTGACGTCGGAAGGAGGACAGCTTGTGGCGAGTCAGTTGCTGGTTGCCCACATTGAGGCATCGAATGGGAAATCGACGACCAAGAAATTCGCAGTTGTTATCGGCAGGTAGGCGAACGCACGCTCGGTCCTCGACAGAGTTCGTCGAAGTCTGACGACCTCTCTTGGGAAGAGCGGGAAGTGATGATTCTCCCGGCGCCATTTCATTACCCTTCTCTTCTCAAGAGAAGGGGCAAGGGGATGAGTTCCAAAAAAACGTCACGCCCACATGAGTTCAAGCTCGTTTCAACCTCGCCTTCCACACCCTCAACGCCCTTCCCACTTCTTTGGGCGACGTTGATCCTTCCGACTTCTTCATCGCGAGTGAAGCCTTGACACTCAGGACTCGAAGCAGGTCGTCCTTGAACAGCCTTGAGTACCGCTGATAGTGCTTTAGAGGAAGCTCCTTCAGCGCGAGCTTCTTCTTCATGCATTCCAGAACGATTGAGCCCGTTATCGAGTGCGCCTTCCTGAACGGCATTCCCTTGCGAACCAGATAGTCGGCTATTTCAGTCGCGAGCAGATGGTCGGAATCTTTCTCGAACCGGTCCGCATTGAATTTCACCGTCTTCAACATCCTCCCTGAGATATCGAGGCAGGTTGCAACTGTCTCCGATGCGTCGAAGAGCGGCTCCTTGTCCTCTTGCATGTCACGGTTGTAGGCAAGGGGAAGGGATTTCATCATAGTCAGAAGGGCAACAAGGTCTCCGTACACTCTGCCTGTCTTCCCCCTCACCAGCTCGGCCATGTCCGGGTTTTTCTTCTGCGGCATGATACTGCTGCCGGTGGTGAACGCATCGCCGATCTCCGCAAAGCCCCATTCTGCTGAAGCCCACAACACCAGTTCCCCTGAAAACCGGCTGAGATGCATCATGGTGATGGCACAGGCCGAGACGAACTCGATAAGTACATCGCGGTCGCTGACGGCATCAATACTATTCTCGACGATATGCTTAAGCCCGAGCTTCCTTGCGGTCAGCCGACGGTCGATTGGAAATGACGTTCCCGCGATAGCTCCTGCCCCCAAAGGAGATTGTTCAACGCGCTTCTGACAATCCGCGAAGCGCTCCTTGTCTCGCTCCAGCATCGAGACATACGCCAACAAGTGGTGCGCAAGAAGTATGGGTTGCGCATGCTGCAAGTGCGTGTAGCCGGGCATGATGATGTCCCTGTAACGTTCGGCCTTTGAAACGAGAGCCTTTTGGAGTCGCCGGAGCCCCACTGAGATCTCATGGATTCGTTTTCTGAGATACAACCGCTCGTCGAGGGCAATCTGGTCATTGCGGCTGCGGGCCGTGTGCAGTTTGCCTCCCACATCCCCCACGCGCTTCGTCAGCTCGTTCTCGATAGCCATGTGGACATCCTCGCCCACGAACCGGTCTTTGCTCGCACCATGAGAGTTGAACGAAAGGTTGCCGTTCTCAAGATCCTTCAGAATTGTCTTAAGCCCGCCTTCGATTGTCTTTGCGTCATCGGCTGAAATGATCTTCTGTCTTGCAAGCATCAGGACATGGGCAAGACTCCCTTCGATATCTTCACGGTAGAGGCGTTTGTCGATGGAGAGGGAGGAAGAAAACTTGAGGGCTTCCGGGTCGAGGCGTTTCTGGAAGCGGCCGTTCCAGGGTTTCATGGATTTCATTTAATATTCATGGAAAGTGGGTGAGCAGTCCGGCTGACCGATGCGCGCGTAGGTTGCCTTCTGCGAACGAAGGAGACGCTCGTTCTAATGCTCGTGTGTCTGCTTGACGGGCTTGCGCAACACCCCGTTGCTCCCCTTCATGATCTGATGATACAGTCTGATGGGCAGTCCGAATATCTTGATGAAGCCGGCAGATGCTTTGTGGTCGAACTGATCTTCTTCAGAATATGTGGCGAGCTTTGCATTGTACAGCGAGTTTTTTGAGCTCCTTCCGGCCACGGTTACAGTCCCCTTATAGAGTTTTACCCTCACGTTTCCTGTCACGTTTCTCTGCGTTTCATTGAAGAATGCATCGAGCGCCGACTTCAGTGGTGAGTACCAGAGTCCGTTGTAGATCAGATTCGCGTATTCGCGGGAGAGCTGCGACTTCATGTTAAAGACCGACCTGTCAAGGGTGAGCCGTTCGAGTTCCGTGTGCGCGAAATGGAGAATCGTGGCAGCGGGAGCCTCATAGATCTCTCTCGACTTTATGCCAACCAGCCGGTTTTCCACAAGGTCGATGCGCCCGACTCCATGCCCACCGCCAATATCGTTCAACTGATGGACGATTGACACTGATTCAGTTTTCTTTCCATCAAGGCCGATCGGCACACCTTGTTCGAAGTCGATGCTTACATAGCGCGGCTCATCTGGTGCGTCCTCGGGCGCGACAGTCCGCTGGTACGCGTCTGCTGGTGGTTCAACAGTCGGGTCTTCCAGCACACCGCACTCGATACTCGTTCCCCAGATATTCTCGTCGATGGAATACGGACTGGAAACCGTTGCCGCAACGGGTATGCCATGTGCCTTTGCGTAAGCAATTTCCTCTGCGCGCCCCCTGAACTCCCATTCTCGCAATGGTGCAAGGACCTTCACATCAGGAGCGAGCGCACCGATTGACACTTCAAAGCGTACCTGATCGTTCCCTTTGCCGGTGCAGCCATGAGCGATATGCGTTGCACCTTCCTTTCGGGCAACCTCCACAAGAAGCTTCGCAAGAAGAGGGCGTCCAAGCGCTGTTGCCAGTGGGTATGACCCTTCGTAAAGAGCGCTGGCCTTCAATGCCGGGAAGACATAGTCTTCCACAAATTCCCGCGTCAGATCCTCAATGTAGGCTTTCTTTGCTCCTGTTCTGTATGCTTTCTCCTCGACTCCGACCAGCTCTTTGTTTTGTCCGAGGTTTCCGGTGGCAGTGATGATTTCAGCATTATATTTTTCCTGGAGCCACTTCACCATCACCGAAGTGTCAAGTCCGCCGGAGTACGCAACGACGATTCTCGGATTGCTCATTCCTTGCCTCCCACTAACTTCTCTTTGAGTGATTTGAGTATCTTGCGTGTTCTTCTCACGGACGCGGGAATCACCAGCAGTGTGTTATCCCCCGCAATCGTGCCGATGATGTCAGAGTCCTTCAGGAGATCGATGTACTCACCCACAAGGCTTGCACAACCCGGAAGAGTATGGATGACGATCATTGTCTCGTTTGACACTATCGAGACCACTTCCGCTCCAACGAGCGGCCTCAGACTCTTCACCTGGGCGACAGGTTGCAGTACATACGCGGTCCCATCACCGCTCGGGACGCGGCTGACACCCAGTTCTGTCAAGTCGCGGGAAAGCGTCGCCTGTGTGACGTTGAGGCCCCGCCGTCTCAGCTCGAGCCTCAAATCATCCTGGCTCGCAATTGATTTAGCGCCGACGATCTCCTTGATTGCAAGGTGGCGTTCCTGCTTCGTCATTGAGATGTCAATGAACAAGTTCTTCCACTTGTTCTTCCTGAACCTGTGCGGTCACGGGTGTCTTTCCGAAGAGATGCGCGATGATTCCCTTCTGGACATGCAGGCGGTTTACAGCTTGCTGCTGGACAATCGATTGGCCTCCTTCAAGGACCTCGGCGGTGATTTCCTCGCCGCGATGTGCCGGCAGGCAGTGCATAACAACACATGCAGGGCTGGCAAGACCCATCAGTCTGGAATTGAGCTGAAAGGATCCAAAAGCAGCTCGTCGTGCGGCAATCTCGTCCTCTTGTCCCATACTCACCCAGACATCCGTGTAGAGCACGTGCGACCCCTCAGCGGCCTCGAACGGGTCGTGCATGATCTCGATCGTGCTGAGTCTTGCTCGCCGGGCACGGCTGACTGTTTCGGGGTTGGGTTCGTATCCTTCCGGACACGCAAGAACGAAGTGCAACGGAATGATCGCCGCCAGCTCAAGCCACGAGTTCACAACATTGTTTCCGTCTCCAACGAATGTAATCTTTGTCTTCGCTGAAAGCAAGCCGCGTTCGTGCAGTGTGTATGCATCTGCAAGAATCTGGCATGGGTGCAACAGATCGGTGAGTGCGTTAATCACCGGTACGTCGGAGTAGTGTGCGAGAAGATCAACCGCTTCCTGCCGGAACGTCCTTGCAATAATGAGATCACTGTAACCTGAAACGACCTCCGCAATATCCCTCACCGATTCCCGCGTGTCCAGGCCGATATTGTCCTGTGACAGGAACACCGTCTGACCGCCAAGCTGCATCACACCGACCTCAAAGGACAACCGCGTACGGAGCGAAGGCTTCTCGAAAATCAGCGTTGCCGTCTTGCCGGCAAGGGGGCGAAAATCCGGGGGACGTTCCTCCTTCATCCAACGCGTCAGCAAAAATATCTCTGTCACGTCTTCGTGCGAGAGGGTGGAGAAGGAAACGAGATCGGTCTTCATGCGAATACCTCCATGGTAGTGTTTGAGAAAGAACGAACCAGCTCCGTACCGACACCCTCGGCTGTGAATATTTCCAGTAACAACGAGTGCTGGATCCGTCCATCGATGAGGTGGACCTTGTTGACGCCTGCATCGAGCGCTTTGAATGCCGAGCGTATCTTCGGCACCATTCCATTGTTAATAATGCCGGACTCGATCAGGGTGTTGGCGTCCTCCTGCCGCATACTGTGAATGAGAGAGCCGTCGGCCATGACTCCCTCAACGTCGCTCAGGAAGACCAGCTTCTCAGATTTCAGCGAAGCGGCGATTGCTGCTGCAGCGAGGTCCGCGTTGATGTTGTACGTTTGTCCGGCTCCATCAACTCCGACGGGCGCAATTACTGGCATCAGGCCGTTCTTCAGAAGAAGGTTGATGAATGACGTGTTCACAGACTCAACTTCACCCACCAACCCGAGATCCTGCGCTGCGTACTTCACCACACGGAGTAAGTCTGCGTCGATACCGCAAAGTCCGACAGCCTGCCCATCATGCCGGTTGATGCGGCCGACAATGTCCTTATTGGTCTTGCCGGCGAGGACCATCTGGACGATGTCCATTGTGGTTTCGTCGGTATACCGCTGGCCGTTGCTGAATCGGATCTGGATACCCAGCTTCTCACAAAGCTCTGTCACCTCTTTGCCGCCTCCGTGCACAATCACAATGCTGATACCGATCTTCTTGAGGAGTGTAACATCCTGCGCGAAGGTGGTTTTCAGCGACTCGTCAATCATCGCAGCACCACCGTATTTCACGACGAACGTCTTCCCCTCATAGCGCTGGATGTAGGGGAGTGCTTCAATGAGGATTTCGGTTTTGGTAGAGGTAGATGTCATGGCATTCTCCTATGTCCGGTAGTGTGCGTTGATGGCGACATAGTCCTTGGAAAGATCGCACGTCCAGAATGACGCTGAAGCATCTCCCTGGTTCAGGTCGACGGTAATCTCGATTTCCTTTTGCATGAGCACACGTCTGGCATCCTCTTCGGCAAAGTCGATGGTGTACTGGCGGCCGAGAATCGGGACGTCGCCAAGCTTGATTTCGACATCCGCCGGGTTGAAGTCGATGCCGGAATAGCCGACAGCAGCAAGAATGCGACCCCAGTTTGCGTCCTCGCCGTTGATTGCAGTTTTGACGAGGTTGGAGTTTGCCACTGCTTTTGCAGCCTGGACCGCTGCCTCCTCGGAGCCTGCTCCTAGCACCTTGATCTCAACAAACTTTGTTGCCCCTTCTCCGTCCATTACGATCATTTTTGAAAGTTTGACCAGTACGTATTCAAGCGCATCATAGAATAGCCTGAAGCCCTCCTCGTCCGGATCCTGAATCAACCGGTTTTCTGCCAGACCGTTCGCGAGGATCAGCACCATGTCGTTTGTGCTCGTGTCACCATCGACAGAGATACGGTTGAACGACCGGTCACAGGCTTTCTTCAGAGCATATCGAAGCAGCGGCGCACTGATGTTGGCATCTGTCGTAACGAAGCCGAGCATCGTTGCCATGTTCGGTGCGATCATGCCCGAGCCTTTGGCCATTCCTCCGATTGTAACTTCTGCCCCGTCCAGGGACACTCGAATTGCAAGCTCTTTCGCGAATGTATCCGTGGTCATGATGGCCTCGGCGGCGGACAGGTGTGACTCGTGAGAAAGCTCCGAGGCAGCGCATATGATTCCAGACCGGACTTTTTCCACGGGCAAGTATTGACCGATGACCCCTGTTGAGGAGACCAGCACCTCGGTCCTCCTGAGTCCGAGAGCCGATGCTGTTTTTTCGACCATTGACCATGCGTCGTTCAATCCACGCTCGCCGGTACATGCGTTGGCATTTCCACTATTGATAACCACTGCGCGAATGCAGGAGGAGATATCAAGCTGGAACTTGTCCACGATGACAGGAGCCGCTTGCACCTTGCTGGTGGTGAACACGCCGGCAGCGCGGGCCGGGACAGTCGAGAACACGAGCGCAAGGTCTTTACGTGCCTTCTTGACGCCGCAGTGAACGCCTGCTGCCTGGAATCCCTTTGCTGCTGTTATTCCGCGCTCACACTCATCGTACATAGCGTACCTCCTTAACGTAGGCCCCGGTCTTCCGGCAAGCCGAACATGATGTTGAGATTTTGAACCGCCTGTCCGGCTGCACCTTTCACCAGGTTGTCGATTACCGATGTGAGGATGAGTCCGTGTGTGCCTGGATTGAGAAAAATCCCGATATCACAGTAGTTTGTGTGAATGACATTCTTGATCTGCGGTATCTGGTCCTTAATGCGAACGAACGGAGCATCCTGATAAAAGCGCTTGTAAAGAGATATCAACTCCTTCGCATCCATTGGTCTTTCAAGACTTGCATGGATCGTCGTATAAATGCCTCTCGTGATGGGGATAAGGTGAGGGACGAATGACAGCGAAACTTCCTTACCCGATGCCCGCTGAAGCACGGACTGGATTTCAGGCGTGTGCTGGTGCGTTCCGATCTTATACGCGCGGACGTTCTCATTGACCTCCGAGAAGCTCAACTCTTCGGATGCACTCCGGCCAGCGCCGGAAACTCCTGACAGCGAGTTGATGACAATTCCCTTTGAGGAAACAATTCCATATTTTAGTGCCGGCAAGAGAGCGAGGATTGCGCTCGTGGGATAGCAGCCGGGGTTTGCGACAAGCCTGGCTGAGGCAATGGAAGTCTTGTGCAGTTCGGGCAATCCGTATACGGCTTCGCACAAATATCCGGGTGCAGTGTGTTGGTGCTTGTAGTACTGCCGATACAACTGTGCAGATGGGAGGCGGAAGTCGCCACCGAGGTCAACGACACGTTGTGCAACGGGCAGGAGTTGAGGTACCAACTTCATCGCCTCGCCTGAGGGGAGGGCAATGAAGGCGACGTCGACCGGCTCAAAATGTTGGAGGTCGAGGGGATCCAGGGGGGCCTCGACGGTTCCAGCAAACGCTGGATACATTTCATCGAACCGTTTGCCTGCCGAGGATTGGGCGACAAGCTTCTGCAGACGCACATCATCTCTCTGTGCGAGAAGCCGTACGAGCTCGGCCCCGGAGTAGCCAGATGCGCCAATGATCGCCGCCGTAATCAGGTCTTCGACCCTGTAGAAGAACAATGCATTATTTCGTTGCATAAATATACAAGCCTTTGCATATTTATGCAAGACAAATCTTCACTTTGTTTGAGGAGAGCATGAGTTCATCCGCAGCCGCCCAGGAGGCAGCAACCTTCTTCCATACGTACAAGCGTCTTCCTCTTGAGGTCGAGAGGGGCGAGGGTGTGTACATCTACTCGAAGGATGGCAAGCGCTACCTTGATATGTTTGGCGGGATCGCTGTGAATGCGCTCGGGCATGGTCATCCAGGTGTTCTTGAGGCCATCCAGAAGCAGACGCATCGGTATATCCATCTTTCCAACTATTTCATCATGGAGTCCCAGCTAACCTTGGCGGCGCTTCTGGTGAAGCATACTGGTTATAGCAGGGTCTTCTTTTCCAACAGCGGGACTGAAGCAATCGAAGGATGCATCAAGCTGGCGAGGAAGTGGGGCCACGGGGTCGCAGGCGGACGTCAGAGCGGCAAGACGGACATCGTTGCGTTCAGCGATTCGTTTCACGGGCGGACCATGGGTGCGCTCTCACTAATGGACCGTCCAAACTATCTCGAGGGCTTTGAACCGTTTCTTGAACACTGCAAGGTTGTTGAGTTTAATAACGTGAAGGCTCTTGAGGGTGCCGTGAACGAGAAGACAGCGGCCGTGTTTCTTGAGTTCATTCAGGGGGAGAGCGGTGTCAGGCCGGCGACGCAGGAGTTTGTTGCGGCGCTCAAGAGTCTTCAATCCAGATTCGGGTTTCTCCTTGTCGCCGATGAGGTGCAGGCCGGTCTGGGAAGAACCGGGAAGTTCTTCGGCTTCCAGCATTTCGATGTTCACCCGGACATAGTGGCTGTCGCCAAGCCACTTGGCGGGGGACTTCCCCTTGGCGCTATACTCGGCGGGCTGAAGGTCGCGGAGGTGCTTACCCCGGGCTCGCATGGGACCACGTTCGGCGGCAACCCTGTGGCGTGTGCAGCCGGAATTGTTGTGATCAAAGAGATCATCCATAACGGGGTGATGGATAATGCAAGATTGATCGGTGATTTGTTGAGGATCTCGCTTGCAAAACTGAAGAATGAGTTCCCGTCCATCATCAAGGAAGTGCGGGGTTATGGGCTGATGATTGGCGTT